>VFQT010004924.1_pt1 | contig 10578 bp, 10 predicted proteins | sample 3512381 | NCBI WGS metagenome assembly VFQT01 (sample SAMN10412376, study PRJNA504923) | tailings metagenome | isolation source: Relicate 2 Philex TSF3 active mining site | place: Philippines: Tuba, Benguet | collected 2017-08-29 | reverse complement strand
TGAGCTCGGCAACCCCGGCCTCGGTGACGGCAGCGCGGCTATACCGCCAGGGGAACTGCTCCCCGGTCCGCCATGCCTCGGACTGATCGTCGTAGTTCGGGCTGTACGCATGGCCGCTGGCCCCGGTGAGGTTGACCCAGGGCGAGTTGTCGAAGTTCGACAGGTCCACCACCTGTCGCATGCTCGGCACCCAATCCACCTGATAGCCGTTCTTCGGCGTCCAGCCCGTGGCGTTCACGATCGACTCGCCACCTGCCACCTGCAGCGGCCCGCGATTGAACAGCGACTCGATCGGGCCGATGCCGCTTTGCCCCAGCGTCTGGTTCGTCAGTTCCAGGGTGTGCAGGCCACCCCAGTTCCAGCGGTGCGGATCGTCGCCCTGCAGCTCGCTCAGCTCGGCGACCGCCGCCTCGATGCTGGCCTGCAGGGTCTGGTCCCTTGACTGGGTGCCGCCGACCAGCCGGTCATCCCACCAGAAGTCGTCGGCATTGGGCCAGATGTCGTAGATCACCTGCCAGTAGCGATCCCCGCCACCGGCGTAGATGAGCTCGGGATCTGCCGCCGCATCGAACATGCGGGTGACCATCTGGCGCCAGACCGCGTTGAAGAAGGCGGCCGGGGCGGAGTCGGTCGGCTGGGTGTAGTCCCAGTCCTGGAGCAGGGCTACGGCGGCAGCGGTGGCGTCGGTGGGCGGCAGGCTCGCCAGCTTCGGTGCCAGGAAGGACGCGAGCTCGTTGAACGAGTCCATCTGCATGCCGGCCATCTGCGCAGCGGTGACCTTCTGGCCGTCGGCGGTCGCCGCGGTGACCAGGTCCATGATGCGCTGGGACCGCGAGCCATAGGACCAGTCGTCCGTCATGAAGTACGGGTACTCGGGCCCGATGACGGCCTGGTTCGCCGTCACTATCCACCCCTGCGGCGGATTCAGCACTGAGGGCAGCGCCTCGAAGGGAATGCTGCCCTGCCACTGGTAGCGGGAGTCCCAACCTGGGATCGGCCACTTGCCGTCATAGCCCTCGCGGATGGGAATGACCCCCGGGGCTTGGTAGCCGATGTTGCCGTTGACGTCCGCATAGAGCAGGTTCTGCGCGGGGACGGCAAGCAACCGACCTGCCTTGCGGAACTGGCTGAAGGACTGCGCCGTGTTGAGCACGTCGAAGGCATCGAAGGTGGGTGCCGGGGTCAGGGCCGTCCAGCGCAGCGCGACCGCATAGCCGTCACCGCGATCCGGCGGCGTCATCTTGTTCGAGATGGAGCCAGGGGCCGGGACGGGGGCATCGGCCCCGACGGCCACGTAGTCGTCGATCCCCGCGACGTCGGAGATGATCGGGCCATTGACCGTCTGCCGAACGGTGATCGTGACGGGGTCTGAGCCAGCAACCTCGATGACCTCGGTCCGGGTGGTCATCGGCACCATGGCACCATCCAGCAGGGCACTGCCGCCCTCCACCTGCTCAAGGACCAGGTCGGTGACGTCCGGCCCGAGGTTGGTGAACCCCCAGGCGATGGTGTCGTTGTGTCCGATGAACACCCCGGGCAGCCCGGCCATCGTCCAACCGCTGACCGCGTAGTTGCAGTCGTCGGTCCGCACCGAGCAGAACAGGCTGGACTGGTACCACAGGCTCGGCATCATCGGAGCCAGGTGCGGGTCGTTGGCCAGCAGTGGCTTGCCGCTGACCGTGTGCTCCCCAGACAGGGCCCATGAGTTCGACCCGATGCCAGGGCCGCTTGGCCCCAGCCACTCGGCCAGCCCGGCCGCACCCTGCTGCACCCGCTGCAGGGCGGGCAGGACCGCATCGCTGGTCACCGGCCTGGCTGAGGATCCCAGGCTGCTCGAACTGGGCCTGGCGGTCTGGTCGAAGGTCCCGTCCACCACCGCGCCGATCTGCACGATCGGCGCATGCTGGGCGTAGGGATAGGGCGGGAAGAGCCGCTCGGCCTGTTCCACGCCCACCGAGGCCGACATGACCGAGCGGTAGATCTCGTCGGTCATGTTTCCGCGCAAGTCCCAGGCCAGGGCTTTCAGCCAGGCGACCGAGTCCGCCGGCGACCACGGTTCGGGCGTATAGGCGGAGTTCTGCAGGGCCAAGACCGAGTACTCCAGGCTGAGGGCCTGCCCGGTGTGATCGGCCAGATAGGCATTCACCCCTGCGGCGTAGGCATCCAGGATCCGCCGAGAGCGGTCCGAGAGCAGTTCGACCTCCTGCTCGGCGATGCGCCGCCACCCAAGCGTCCGCAGGAACGAGTCCGTGGTGACCTGGCTGGCCCCGAACATCTCGGACAGCCGGCCGGCGGTGATGTGGCGACGGACGTCCATCTCCCAGAATCGGTCCTGGGCGTGGACGTAGCCCTGGGTGAAGAACAGGTCCTCGAGGCTGGACGCATAGATCGCCGGCACGCCCAGTTGATCGCGGATCACCGTGGCCTCGTCCCGCAGGCCTTCGACGGTGACCTCGCCAGAGGTCGTCGGCAGCGGCGCGCGGACCACGTGCATGCCGTAGGCCAGCACCGCACCGGCCAGCAGGAGCAGGACCAGGCCGACGATGCCGAGGATCCGCAGGAGTTTGCTCACCCGCCTACCGTAGGCACTATCCGGCGAGCGCAGGGCCTATCCGGCGAGCGCGTTGCCGAAGCCCCAGCCGAGCCCGAAGGCGGCGATGCAGCCGGTGGGCATCACCGCGAGGGCGGTCCAGAAGGACGCGCGCGAGGACTGCCACAGCCGCGCCAGGTCCCAGCCGAAGCCGGAGAAGGTCGTGAAGGCACCGCACAGGCCGACCAGCAGGACGGTCTGCGCCATCGACGATGCCAGCACCAGGACCGACCCGGCGATCAGGGAGCCGAGGGCATTGACCACCAGCAGGCCCCACGGGAAGGCCGACCACGGGTCGATCGGGTCGCCAGTGCCCGGACGGCGCTCCGAGCGCAGTCGGCGGGCAGCCCAGGCCTGGGTCACCCAGCGGTCAACGAGGAATCGTGCCGGGGCACCGATGGCTGCGGCCAGCGCAATGCCCAGGATCAGGCTCGCATTCATCGGTGGACCAGCACTCGTCCGAGGGCGACCGCGAGCACGCCGCCTACCAGGGTGATCGCAAGGTAGGCGACTGCCAGCGGCAGGTGCCCATCGCCGGCGAGTACCCCGACCTCCAGGGACAGGGCCGAGAAGGTCGTGAAGCCGCCCAGCACCCCGGTGATGAGGAAGCGATGCAGCCACTCCCGCCCGTGGGACACGATGGGCAGGCTGGCCAGCACGCCGATGGCCAGGCATCCCGCGAGATTGGCCAGCAGGGTGGCCACCGGCAGGCTCGCGCCGTCCCAGGCAGGCAGGGCCTGGCCGATCCCCCACCGGGCGAGGGCACCCAGCGCGCCACCGACGGCGATGGCGGCCAGCACTCCGACGCTGGGCACCGGACGCGATGGCGATGCCGGTTGGGTCGCCGGGATCGCAGGCACTGCTGAACGCTATGCCAGGACCGTTGCCAGCCACTCCGGCACCAGGATTTTCCACGTCGACCAACCCATGGCACACTTAGCACTCGACTACTTTGAGTGCTAAGGCTGGCCAGGCCGGGAGGTTGACGATGCCGACGTACGAGTACGCCTGCTCGAACTGCGAGACCACCCATGAGGTGCAGCAGCGGATGACCGACCCGACCCTGACGCAGTGCCCGGCCTGCCATCAGCCCACCCTGCGCAAGCTCTTCAACAATGTGGGCGTGGTCTTCAAGGGATCGGGCTTCTACCGCACGGACTCGCGCGAGTCTGGCAAGAAGGGCTCGGACTCCACTGGATCCGCCAGCTCCAGCAGCAAGGACGGCGGATCGTCCGCCTCCAGCTCCACATCCGGCGATTCCTCCGGCTCTTCGTCCAGTTCCTCGAGCTCGTCGTCGACGAGCACCAGCGCTTCGAGCTCATCGGGGTCATCGAGTTCATCGAGTTCATCGGGGTCTTCCAGTAAGGCCGGCACCAGCGCCTAGGGCGAGTTCGGCAGGTTGACCTGCCTGCAGGCTGTGGATAACCAGTTGGCCGGGTCGGGCAATCTTCGTACCGTTCGCGGATGCGCACATTCATCGATCGCGACCTGCTGCGTCGACTCCTCGCCCGCCATCGCCGAGTCCTGGCTGCCACCCTCGCAGGACTGGCAGCCCTGCTCGCACTTTCGGTGATCCGGGCACCGCAGGAGCCGGCACCCGCGACGGATATCCCGGCCATCGGGTCCGGGCCAACCTTGGGCGAGGTTGCCGTCCCGGTGATCCTCAAGGACCCAGCCGTGGCGAGCATCACCGAGCCCGGGGACCTGGTCGACGTCATTGCCGTTCCCGAGGCCGTGCCGGGCTCGGGTGAAGCAGCTCAGCCCGCCCGCATCGTGGCACGACGGGCCCGGGTGATCGAGGCCGCCGATCCGGGCTCCGGCCTCATGCCGATGACCACCCCGGTCCTGGTCGTCGCCGTGGACGAGGCCACCGCCCTGGCCCTCGCCGAGGCCGGCACGAACCTGTCGATCGCCGTCCATCCCACCGCCTAGCATTCGCCCATGGCCCATGCGTCTGCGAGCCATGGCAGCAAGGGAGTGGGCGACTAGTGGGCCACGACCATGGTCCGGCGAGCAGCGCCGCCGGTGCCCAGCGCGGGCGCATGCTGGTAGTCCTCGCCCTATCCGCAGTCGTCCTGGTGGTCGAGGTCATCGGCGCCTGGGTAACCGGCAGCCTGGCCCTGCTGGCGGATGCCGGGCACATGCTCACCGATGTCGCCGGCATCGGCCTGGCGATCGCTGCGGTGACCTTCGCAGCCCGGCCATCGACCCCTCGGCGCACCTTCGGCTACTACCGCCTGGAGATCCTGGCCGCCGTCGTCAACGCACTGCTGCTCTTCGCGATCGCCGGCTACCTGCTGTGGGAGGCCTGGCAACGCTGGCAGGCCCCACCTGAGGTTGCCGCCGGCCTGATGGTGGCCTTCGCCGCAGTCGGCCTCGTCGCCAACTTGGTCGGGATCTTCGTCCTGCGCACGGGTTCGCGGACTAGCCTCAATGTCAAGGGTGCCTACCTGGAGGTGCTCTCCGACATGCTCGGCTCCATCGCGGTCATCGTGGCAGCGGTGGTCATCGCCGTCACGGGCTGGGAACGCGCCGACATCGTCGCCTCGGTAGCGGTGGCCCTGATGATCCTGCCGCGGAGCGCACGGCTGCTGATGGAGGCGGTCGACGTGCTGCTGGAGGCCGCCCCGCGCGGCATCGACCTGGACCAGGTCCGCCAGCACATCCTGCAGGAGCCCGGGGTCATCGATGCCCACGACCTGCACGCATGGACGATCACCTCCGGCATGCCCGTGCTCTCGGTACACGTGGTGGTGTCCGACGAGCTCGTCCGCCGCGAGGGAACCGGCCCGATCCTGGATCGACTCGGTGGGTGCCTTGCCGAGCACTTCGACGTCGAGCACTCCACGATCCAGCTCGAGTCACCCGGGCATCATGCCCACGAGGTCGGCATCCATCCCTAGCGGTCGCCCGAGCGGCTGGGCATCGGCTGAGTATCGGCTACGCGACGTGGTGCGGCGGCACTTGCGCTCGCAGTCGCTCATCGCTGGAGCCGAAGCCACCGGCCTCGTCCCGTGTGTGGTCCGGCAGCAGGTCGACGTCCAGCATGGCCGCCAGCCGACGCGAGGACCCAACCTCGGCCAAGGCCTCGTCGATGGCCTTGGCGATGATCCCCAGGTCCTCCTGGGTCACCACGAAGGGGGGCGATAGCTGCACGGAGCCGTCCGCCAGCATCCGGGTGATGACCCCCCGCTCGCGCACGTGCCGGACCAGCACCGGTCCGAGGTCCGGCCGCTGTGCGATGGCATCGGGCTGCAACTGCACCGCAGCGAGCAGCCCGACCCCGGCCCGCACCTCCTTGACGTGGTCGTGCTGGGCCAGCGGGGCGAGGGCGGCGGCCATCCGGGACTGGGAGTCGGCAACGCGCTCGACGAGGTTCTCGCCCTCCATGATGTCGAGGTTGGCCATCGCGACCACCGCTGCCGTGGCATGCCCGGAGTACGTGTAGCCATGTCGCCAGACCAACCCCGGCCTGGTCCAGAAGGGCTCGGCGACCGACGCCGCGACGATGACCGCGCCCATCGGCAGGTAGCCGGAGGTGAGTCCCTTGGCGGTGAGGATGAGATCGGGCTGCAGGTCCCAGCGCAGGGATCCGAACATCGCGCCGGTGCGGCCGTATCCGGTGATGACCTCATCCGCGACGAAGAGGATGCCGTGCTCCCGGCACAGCTGACGCGCGGCCTGCAGGTAGCCGTCCGGCGGCGCATAGACCCCACCGGCGCCGATCACCGGCTCGCAGAAGAAGGCCGCCACCCGATCAGCCCCGCACTCGGCGATGACCCGGGCCAGGTCGTCGACCTCGTCCCAGGCGCAGTTGACCACCCCGAGATCCAGCTGGCCGTAGCCGTCGCGGTTCGCCGGGATGCCTGCCAGGGCGGTACCGGCCACGTGCATGCCGTGGTAAGACCTCGTCCGGGTAATGATCGTGGTGCGCTCCGGCTGGTCGAGCAGGCCCCAGTACCGGCGGACCATCTTCACCGCGGTGTCCACCGCATCGCTGCCACCAGAGGTGAAGAAGACCTTCGCGCCATCCTGCCCGCTCAGGGCGGCCAATCGATCGGCGAGCACCATGGTCGGGGCGGTAGTCAGGTCGCCGAAGTTGGAGTAGGAGGCCAGGGTCGCCATCTGCCGGGCGGCTGCCTCGCCGAGCTCACGCCGGCCATGGCCGATATTGCAGAACCACAGGCCGGCCGTCGCGTCCAGGTAGCGCCGACCTGTGGTGTCGAAGACATAGGCACCGTCACCGGAGGCCAGGACGAAGTCGTGGCCCGCCACCTGGGACATGTCTGCGAATGGGTGCCAGAAGGCTGAACCAGTCATGTGCGCAGGGTACTTGCTGCCGTACCGTTGGCGCGTGGCTGGACGGATTCTGCTCTTCGGAGCCACCGGCTACACGGGCCGGCTGACCGCGGCCGCCCTGGTTCGCACCGGCCTACCCATCGTCCTGGTCAGCAGGTCGGCTGATCGGGTGCGAGCCCTTGCCGAGGAGCTTGCCCCTAGCGCACCCGATGGTCGAGTTCCGGACACGGCGGTGGCGGACGCCGCGGATCGGGGATCGGTGCACGCCCTGCTCGGCGGTCCGCAGGACGTGCTGCTGAGCACCGTCGGCCCCTTCCTCAGGCTCGGCCAGGCGGCCGTGGAGGCAGCCATCGAGGCCGGTGCCGCCTACGTCGACTCCACCGGGGAGTCGCCCTTCATTCGCTGGGTCTTCCAGGAAGCCGGCCCGCGAGCAGCCCGAACGGGTGCCCGGCTGCTGCCGGCCCTGGCCTACGACTACGTCCCGGGCAACCTCGCCGGAGCCCTCGCCCTGAAACAGGCCCAGGAACATGGCGCATCGACGGTCCGGCTGCAGATCGGCTACTTCACCCCGGGGGGAATGGGCATGAGCAGCGGCACCCGCGCCAGCGTGGCCGGCGTCCTAGTCGAGCCGGGCTACGCCTTCCGCAACGGCCAGTTGGAGTCGGCGCGCGCTGGGGCGCGCACGGCGACGTTCACCGTCGACGGGCAGCGCCTGGATGGGGCAAGCGTGGGTGGAAGCGAGCAGTTCACCCTGCCCCGGCTCTCGCCGGCGCTCCGCGAGGTCGACGTCTTCCTCGGGTGGGCAGGCCGGTGGACCCGGCCGGCCTCGGCGATGGGCGCGATCAGCGACCTGGCCCTTCGACTCCCGGGAGCCAGGGCCGGTGCTCGTCGACTGGTGACCGCGTTTGCCGGCAAGGCCACCGGGCAGGGTCCCGACGCCGAGCAGCGGGCAAGGGCCCGAACGGTCGTGGTGGCTCGGGCATACGACGCCAGTGGCGCCCAGGTTGCCGGCGTTCACCTCGTCGGGCCCACGCCCTATGAGCTGACGGCCGACCTGCTTGCCTGGGGTGCGCAGGCCTGCCTGGCGAGCCGGGTCCAGGTGGCCGGGGCACTGGGCCCGGTCGATGCATTCGGCTTGGACGAGGTCATTGACGGCTGCGCTCGGGCAGGGCTCGTGGGCCATTCGTCGCCATGATCCTGGCCCAGGAGCAGTGGCAACGGCTCCAGCAGGAGCATCAGGCCAGGGTCCGGCCCTGGATCGAGCCCCGGCTGGCCCGTCGACGGCTAGGCCAATCGCATCCGATCGAGGACTTCCTCTTCGACTACTACCCCTACTCGCCCGCACGACTGGCTACCTGGCATCCGGGCCATGGCATCGTCCTGCGCGGCGAGGTCTCGCAGTTCCGCGACCGGGGCGACTACGTCCCCGTCGAGACAGTCGACGATGGGGTGGCCGTCGACACATCTCGATTGTCAGTGCGCAGTCAGCGACTCGACCTCGTGCTGCGCCTGCTCACCGCGACAGCAGGACGCCCTGCGATGGTGAACTGCTTCGGCCTGCATGAGTGGGCGATGGTCTATCGACTGGATCCGCACCAGGTCAGGCATGCCGAGCAGCCCTTGCGCCTATCGCCCGCGGCCATCGCCGACGCGGTCGAGGAGGTCGGACTGCGCTGCACGCACATCGATGCATTTCGCTTCTTCACCGAGCAGGCCAAGCCGCGCAATGCCCACCTGCCCACTCGGGCCACCCAGCCGGAGCTCGAGCAGCCCGGTTGCCTGCATGCCGGCATGGACCTCTACAAGTACGCGATGTGGTTCCAGCCCTATGTCGGCAGCACGCTGGTTGCCGACTGCTTCGCGGCCGCCCGCCTGGCACGAGTCCTGGACATGGCTGCCTCCCCGTACGACCTGGGGGCCTTCGGCGTCGAGCCGATCCCGGTAGAGACCGCCCAGGGCCGTCGGGAGTACGTCGAGCAGCAGCGCAAGCTCATGCAGCAGGTCGAGCCGCTGCGGACCCGGCTCGTGGATTCACTGAGGACACTGCGAGCAGGCCTACCCGAAGCCGCGAGAGCGGCGACTACTTCAACAGCCTGATGATCACCTTGAAGGTCTTGCCGTCGGGCATCAGGATCAACTCCTCGGTGCCTCGCGCCCCGGCATACTTGCCGGTCCCGCCGATGACGGCATAGGTGTCCTTCCAGCCGGGCTGTGGAAGGGTCCCGATGGCGAGCCGGGAGATCCCCTCGCTGAACAGTCGGCCACCAGGCAGCATCTTTTCCGTGTCCACCCGGCGCACGTCCACCTTGGCATCGGGGTTGTAGGCGATGACTGCCGACTGGCTGTACGAGACCCCGATCACTGCACCGCCAACCTCGCGGGACAGGGCGAACTCGCGATGCACGAGGTCGCCGTGATCCGGGCCCGGTTGGTTCACGTCGACGCGGGCGAGGCTGCGGTTCTCTGCGTAGAGCACGATGGTGGTGGTACCGGGCTTGTCCGCACCCGGGGCAGCCTGCGCGGTCGGGGCGAGTACGGCGGCGATCGCGGCTACGGCAGTCAATGCCGCAGGGACGATCCTGCGAGTGGTCAAGGTCATTGAAACTCCTCCATCGGGGCTCTGAGTCTATGGCCGATTCCCGGCAGCAGATCGCATCGGTGGACTACGCTGCCGCGGGTGCGCATGCGTATCGAGGTGCTCGCAACCGGCCGCACCACCGCGACCATGATCCTGACCCAGGAGCAGGTCGACCGGATCCGCGGCAGCCAGGGTCGTGGGCGCGTTCCCCTCGTCGTCGGCTACCGGGGCAAGGTCTATCGAACCAGCGTGTCGATCTATCGAGGCCAGTGGATGACGGTCGTCAACCAGCAGATGCGCGAGGGCGGGCTCGTGCCGGGCGGCACCTACGCCGTCGACATCACCATGGACACCGCCGAGCGCACCGTCGAGGTGCCACAGGACTTGGCAGCCGCCCTGCGCAAGGCCGGGCTCACGAAGGCCTTCGAAGCCCTCGCCTACACCCACCGCAAGGAGCATGTGCGAGCGATCGAGGATGCCAAGAAGCCCGAGACGCGAAGTCGACGCATCGAGGCAGCCCTCGCCAAGTTGAAGGAGCAGCCATGAGCACCGCCGTCACGGCACCACCAGGCCAGGACTCTCCCACCACTGTGGCCCGCTGGCGCCGCCTGCTGCTGGCCGTCAACGCGATCGTCGCCTGGATCGCGGTCAGCATCTCCTTGACCCTCAACCTCGACGGGTACTACCTGTACCACACCGATGGGTCGCCGCCGCCTGCACCGACCATCCTTGGCGGCGTGGCTGGCGGCGAGGACACCGCCCTCGAGCGATTCTTCGACTGGTCCACCTACTTCACCATCCTGTCGAATGTGACGGTTGCCATCGTGGTCACCGCCCTGGTCCTTCGTCCCGGCTGGTTCACCGCAACCGGTCGCGGGGGGCAGGTCTGGCGTGCCCTGCGCCTGGACAGCGTCATGATGATCGTGGTCACGGCCGTCGTCTTCAACCTGTTGCTGGCCACCAGCGGCAAGACCGGCTGGGATGCGATCTCGAACAACCTCCTGCACATCACCAATCCGACGATCACTGCCCTGGTGTGGCTCATCGCGGGACCGCGCGGCCTCATCCGCTGGTCGACCATCTGGGCGGGCCTGGTCCTGCCCTTGGCCTG
>VFQT010004923.1_pt1 | contig 10578 bp, 13 predicted proteins | sample 3512381 | NCBI WGS metagenome assembly VFQT01 (sample SAMN10412376, study PRJNA504923) | tailings metagenome | isolation source: Relicate 2 Philex TSF3 active mining site | place: Philippines: Tuba, Benguet | collected 2017-08-29 | reverse complement strand
GCCCGTAACACCGTGGCACGTGGTTTCGAAGGTGGACAGATGCCACTTAAGCAACGCGTGCCGAAGTTGAAGGGCTTCAACAACCCCTTCCGCGTCGAGTACTACGCAGTCAACCTCGATTCACTCGAAGCAATCGGCGAGAGCGAAGTCACTCCCGAGATTCTCGTGAAGCGTGGAGTTGCCCACAAGGGCACTCTCGTCAAGGTTCTTGCTCGTGGAACCATCACCAAACCAGTGAAGGTCTCGGCTCACGCAGTGTCGAAGGCGGCTGAACAGGCCATCGTCGCCGCTGGCGGAAGCGTCACCATCTTGCCGTTGCCGCACAAGGTTCGTCCTGCGGCCAAGGGCAACCAATTCACCAACCGCTGATTTCAGCGGCTGTCATTCACGTCGCCGCTCGATCTAGAGGGAGTCGCCAGTGTTCGCGAACATGAAGAACATCTTCAAGGTGGAGGATCTTCGTAAGAAGGTTCTCTTCACCATGGCGATCATCATGGTGTACCGCTTCGGTTCAGCCATCCGAGTACCTGGTGTCGACGCCGCCGCGGTGGCGCAGTTGCGCGAGTCTGCACGTACGCAGGGAGCGCTCGGTTTCTTGAACTTGTTCTCTGGCGGGGCATTCAGCTCGTTCTCGATCTTCGCGATGGGAATCATGCCGTACATCACCGCCAGCATCATCATGCAGGTCCTGAATGTGGTCATCCCGAAACTCCAAGAGTGGCAGGAGATGGGTGCCGTCGGTCAACGCAAGATCACACAATGGACGCGTTACGTGGCCATCGCGATCGCCACACTGCAGGGTGCCGGTCTCACCTTCATCTTCGGGCAAGGAAACGGATCGGCGTTCTTCGGAGCTGCTGCGCAGGCACCCGACGTGGTGTTGCTCGATCCGTTCATGCCGAAGGCGCTGCTCGTGATTCCGTCGCTCGTCGCCGGAACTGCATTTCTCATGTGGCTTGGTGAACTCATCAGCCAACGCGGAATCAGCAACGGAATGTCCGTGCTTATTTTTGCCTCGGTCGTGTCTGGTCTGCCGTATGGCTATTTCTCGATTCTGCAAAGCAAGAAATTCGTTGTGTTCGCACTCCTCATCATTGTGTCGATTGCCATCTTGTTCGCGGTCGTTCGTGTCGAGCTCGGCCAGCGCCGTATTCCCGTGCAGTTCGCCAAGCGTGTCGTCGGCCGTCGCATGTACGGAGGTCAGAACACCTATATACCGTTGAAGGTGAACCAGTCCGGCGTGGTGCCGATCATCTTCGCGTCGTCGGTGCTGTTGTTGCCGGTGTTGGGCTCGAACATCCTCGGAAGTGGAGAGGGGTGGCGCGGCTCAATCGCCCGATTCGTCGACCAGTACCTCATCAACAGCCAGAACCTGGTGTACATCATGTTGTTCTTTGGCCTCATCGTCGCGTTCGCGTACTTCTACAACTCGATTGCGTTCGATCCCATTCGCCAGGCCGATCAGTTGCGTAAGCAAGGTGGTTTCATTCCTGGTATCCGTCCTGGTCCGCAAACCGAGAAGTTCCTCGGCAAAACGGTCAACCGCATCACGTTGCCAGGTGCCTTGTTCATCGCATTCATCGCGATCACGCCGTACATCATCCTGTGGGTCGGTGACGTCCAGTCGTTCCCGTTCGCCGGTACGACGGTTCTCATTGCGGTGGGTGTGGCACTTGAATTGATGCGCCAGATCGACAGTCAGCTGATGCTGCGCAACTACGAGGGATTCCTCAAGTGATCGGTGTGCCGTCGAGGCGCTGATCAGGTAGCGACATGATTCCCGGAGTTCGCTTGGTGATGTTGGGCCGCCAAGGTGCGGGCAAGGGCACACAGTGCGTGCGTATGTCGCGCCACTTCGTCGTGCCACACATATCGACAGGCGACATGTTGCGTGCAGCTGTTCGAGAGGGAACAGAACTTGGCAAGTCGGCAAAGACAGTCATCGAAGCAGGAAGCCTGGTAGGAGACGACATCATGGTTGCTCTCGTCGACGAACGGCTTCGCATGGACGATGCGCGCACGCGCGGGTACATCCTCGACGGTTTCCCGCGCACCGTCGCGCAAGCGCAAGCACTTGACAAGTTGGCGAAAGCACGACCACTCGACGTGGTCATCGATCTCGTGGTGCCACGAGACTTGGTCCTCGAACGTCTGACATCGCGCCGCGTCTGTCGTGACTGTGGTGCGAACTACACGAGCACTGGCATCGATCGCAGCCCGTGGGTGTGCGACATGTGTGGTGGCGACGTGGTGCAGCGCGCCGATGACACCCCAGACGCCATCAACCGTCGACTTGACTTGTACGAGACCCAGACCCAACCACTCATCGATTACTACGGGGGTAGCGGGCGCCTCGAGTCTGTCGATGGGGTGGGTGACCCCGACGTGGTCTTCGGCCGGCTCACCTCAGCCATCGAACGCCACAGATAGGGCCGAATTCCACCCACATCGGCCGAGACGCCTCGTGGGAGCGTCGAACCCCGCCGATAGCATTGCCACTTGTCCCTATGGCGGGTTCGCCACGGGGACAACCCAAAGTCACTACCAAGGAGACTCATCTGGCCAAGCCCAAGGAAGACGCGATCGTGCTGGAAGGCACGATTCTCGAGTCACTACCGAACGCCATGTTCAAGGTCGAACTCGAGAACGGACACAAAGTGTTGGCGCACATCTCCGGAAAGATGCGCATGCACTACATCCGAATTCTTCCTGGTGACAAGGTCCAAGTTGAGCTCACCCCATACGACCTCACCCGAGGTCGTATCACATACCGCTTCAAGTGAGATCGCAATGAAGGTACGCCCAAGCGTCAAAAAAATCTGTGAGAAGTGCAAAGTCATCCGTCGCCATGGGCGTGTGATGGTGATTTGCGAGAACCCCCGGCACAAGCAGCGCCAGGGCTGAGAGACACACGAAGGATCAACAGTTCAATGGCACGTATTGCTGGCGTCGACATCCCGCGCGAGAAGCGCTTGGAAGTTTCGCTCACCTACATCTTCGGTATCGGTCGCACGACCGCCAACCGCATCTGCAACGACACAGGTCTCGACCGCAACACACGCGTCCGTGATCTCACCGAAGAAGAGGTGAACCGCATCCGCGCATGGGTCGACGCAAACGTCACCGTTGAAGGCGACTTGCGACGCGACGTGCAGCAGGACATCAAGCGCAAGATCGAAATCGGTTGTCTCCAAGGTGTCCGTCACCGCAAGGGTCTTCCTGTGCGCGGTCAGCGCACTCACACCAATGCTCGTACGCGTAAAGGCCCGAAGAAGACGGTTGCCAACAAGAAGAAGGCAGTGAGGTAATCCAGTCATGGCAAAGCCAGCAGCAGGCGGCCGTCGTCCGCGTAAGCGCGAGCGCAAGAACGTCACCAACGGTGTCGTCCACATCAAGAGCTCGTTTAACAACACCATCGTCTCCATCACCGACCTCGAGGGCAATGTCATCTCGTGGGCATCGTCAGGAGGCGTCGGTTTCAAGGGCTCACGTAAGTCCACTCCGTTCGCCGCTCAGATGGCAGCCGAGAAAGCCGCCCGTGCAGCGATGGAGCATGGTCTTCGTCGCGCAGAGGTGTACGTGAAGGGACCGGGTTCTGGTCGCGACACCGCGTTGCGTTCCATCCAGAACGTCGGCATCGAAGTGTCCGGAATCAAAGACGTCACCCCCGTACCGCACAACGGTTGCCGTCAAGCGAAGCGTCGCAGGAGCTGATCATGGCGCGTTACACAGGCCCCAAAGTCCGACTTTCCCGTCGTCTCAACACGAACATTTTCGAAAATGCCAAGGGAAGCAAGGCCCTCGATCGTCGTCCGTTCCCGCCAGGAGCACACGGACGCACTCGTCGTCGCAATGCTGGTAGCGAATACCTCGCGCAGCTGCAGGAAAAGCAGAAGGCAAAGTACATCTACGGCGTCCTCGAGCGTCAGTTCCGTCGCACCTACGAAGAGGCCAACCGTCTTCAGGGTCCGACGGGCGAGAACTTGCTCCGTTTGCTCGAGCAGCGTCTCGACAACATCGTTTTCCGCGCAGGCTGGGCCAGCACCCGTCCGCAAGCGCGTCAGTTCGTCAGCCACGGCCTCATTCAGGTCGACGGCAAGCGAGTCAACATTCCGTCGTATCGCGTGAAGCGTGGACAGGTGGTGTCCTTGTCACCCAAGGCCGTCAACATGATCCAAATTCAACACAACATCGACACTCTCGACCGTCCGCTCGTCGGTTGGCTCGAGGCCGGAGACAAGAACGTGACCGTGCGTGAACTTCCACAGCGCGAGCACATCGACGTACCCGTCCGCGAACAGCTCATCGTCGAGCTCTACTCCAAGTAACCAATTACTCCAGGCCCAGGAGATCACCATGCTTGTCATTCAGCGCCCAACAGTCGAAGCAATCGGCGAAGAGCAGAACAACCGTCAGCGTTTCGCTGTCGGCCCGCTCGAGCCCGGTTTCGGACACACCATCGGAAACTCGCTGCGTCGCGTGCTTTTGTCGTCAATCCCTGGTGCAGCAATCACCACGGTGAAGTTCGACAACGCGCAGCACGAGTTCACCACCATCAATGGGGTCACCGAGGACATCACCGAGATCATCCTCAACCTCAAAGACATCGTCATCACCAGCACGAGCGACGAGCCCGTGGTGTTGCGCCTCGATGTCAAAGGTGCCACCGATCTGAAGGCTGGCGACATTCCGTGCCCGGCAGAGATCGAGATCTTGAACAAGGACCTCCACATCGCGACATTGAATTCAGGCGGACACCTTGCCGTCGACATCACCATTGAGCGTGGTCGTGGATACGTGTCGAGTGAGCGTGACCTCGAGAACCGCATCATCGGCGTCGTGCCGATCGATGCCATTTTCTCGCCAGTGCGTCGCGTCATGTTCGAGATCGAGCCGACCCGCGTCGGTCAGAGCACGAACTATGACCGTCTCGTCCTCGACATCGAGACCGACGGTTCGATGACACCGCGTGAAGCACTCGCATCAGCTGGTGCGACACTGCGTTCACTCGTCGACATCGTTGCGACGCTGTCCGACGAGCCGCAGGGTCTTGAGTTGTCTGAAGTGCTCGGCGCAAACGTCGGCATGCCAGATCTCGACCACCCGATCGAAGACCTCGACCTCTCTGAGCGTCCGCGCAACTGCTTGAAGCGTGCGCAGGTCAACACCATCGGTGAGTTGCTGCAGCGCAGCGAAGAAGACCTTCTGAACATCACCAACTTTGGTCAGAAGAGTCTCGACGAAATCATTCAGAAGCTCGACGAGCGCGGCCTGTCGCTGCGTATCTGAGAAACGTCCAAGGAGTAGTCACATGCCCGCAACACCACGTCGAGCGCCGAGGTTCGGCGGAAGTGCCGCACACCAGCGCCTTCTCATGGCGAATCTCGCGGCATCCCTTTTCGCCGCCGAAGGCATCGTCACGACCGAGGCAAAAGCCAAGGCGTTGCGTCCCATCGCAGAGAAGTTGATCACCAAGGCCAAGAAGGCCCAGAGTGATTCGCCCATGCGTATCCATCGCATTCGTCAGATCCAGGGTTACCTGGGCGACAAGGAGATGACCACCAAGTTGGTGAACGAGGTCGCACCTCGTTACCTCCAGCGCAACGGTGGATACACCCGCATCTTGAAGCTCGGAACTCGCCAGGGTGACGCTGCGCCGATGGCGCGCATCGAACTGGTCTGACCGCTGTCGCCGGTGAATGAACCGGACGAAAGATGACGACTTCTACTGACGGACCCGCGTTTGCGCGGGTCCGTTTGCATGTGGCCTATGACGGCACACCATTTCGTGGTTTTGCCGCAAATGACGGAGTCGACACCATTGCAGGTCGGCTGAACGACGCACTCTCCACCGTTGCTCGCACTCCAATCGTGATCGTCGGTGCAGGACGTACAGATGCGGGAGTGCACGCGAGCGGGCAAGTGGTGAGCGCTGATCTTCCGGCAGGTATCGACCTCGTGCAAGTGCAGCGAAGCGTCAACGCATTGTGTGCACCCCACATCGTCGTGCGTGCCATCTCATGGGCTGACGCCGATTTCCATGCGCGTTTCAGCGCCAAGTGGCGACGATATGAATACACCGTGCTGAACGCGGCGACACCAGACCCGTTCATGTTGAACACCGCGTGGCACGTGCGCGAGCCGTTGCGAGTCCATGCCATGCGACTCGCCTGTGATGCCATCATCGGTGAACATGACTTCACGTCATTCTGCAAACGACCACCAGTCGAAGAGGGTCAACAGGCAGCGTCAATGAATCGCTATGTCATGCGGGCAAAGTGGGACCAGAACGGAGACGTTCTCGTCTTCCACATCACGGCGAACGCGTTTTGTCACCAGATGGTGCGGTCTGTGGTCGGACTCATGGTCGACATCGGGCAGGGCAAACATCTGCCGAGCGACATGCGCCGCATCATGCTCGCCAAGGACCGCACACAGAACGCCCCCGTGGCGCCGCCACACGGCCTCTGCCTGGTCGACGTCGGCTACTGACCGACCCGGCACAGCTGGCCGACACGGCGAATCTGGCCTGATTTCAGGCACGGGGCGGTTGTAGGCCGGCCGACCCGACCCGTATCCTTTCGAGGTTCCGGTGCAAACCGGTCAGCCGGCGGGTCGTCCGCCGTCGTCAAGGAAGTTCCATGGCCACTTACACACCCACTCCGAGCGACATCACACGCACTTGGCACATCATCGATGCCGAGGGCATGGTGCTTGGTCGTATCTGCACCGAAGCCGCCCGTCTGCTCCGCGGCAAGCACAAGCCGATCTTCGCGCCACACATCGACACCGGTGACCATGTCATCATCATCAACGCCTCGAAGGTCGTCATGACCTCCAACAAGGCCGAGAAGAGCATGATCTACACCTACTCGGGTTACCCCGGTGGTTTGAAGAGCGAGTCATACGCAGAGTTGTTGGCACGCAAGCCAGACGATGCGATTCGCCGTTCCATTGCCGGCATGTTGCCGAAGGGACCTCTTGGTCGCCAGATGGTGAAGAAGCTCAAGGTGTATGCCGGTGCAACGCATCCGCACGCTCCGCAAAATCCAGTTCCGTTCGACGTCAGCGCCGCCAAGGCTCGCTGAACAATTTCAAGGAGTCATTCGTGGCAACTGCACCGCTCACACAGACAACGGGTCGCCGTAAAGAAGCCGTCGCACGCGCGAACGTTCGCGCCGGTTCCGGGAAGGTCACCGTCAACGGTCGAGCAATCGAGGCGTACTTCACCACGCCGACGCAACGCATGGTCGCCATCGAGGCACTGCGTGTCACGAACAACGAAACTGCTTTCGACATCGACGCAAACATCTACGGTGGCGGAGTCAACGGTCAGGCCGGCGCATTGCGCATGGCGATCGCTCGTTCGCTCGTCGAGATGGATCCCGAGACTCGTCCGGCGCTGAAGAAGGCCGGCCTGCTCACTCGCGACTCGCGTCGCAAGGAGAGCAAGAAGTACGGCCTCAAGAAGGCCCGTAAGGCGCCGCAGTACACCAAGCGCTGAACAGCGCCGCGCGCACTCAGTGCGTGCACTTTCCAACACCCAAGGTCATGCTTCACTTCGGTACAGACGGTGTCCGTGGCACGGCGTTCGAGGACTTGTCCGTCGAATCAGTTCGCGACCTTGGTCGTGCCGTCGCTCGCGTGTTGTCACCGACAGCGGTCGTCGTCGGACGTGACACTCGACAGAGCGGACCGTCACTTCAATCGGCACTTGTACAAGGCATCACCGCCGAAGGGGTGGAGGTGCATCTTCTTGGTGTCGCACCGACACCGGCGATTGCGTACATCGCCGAGACACACGACTGGGTCGGTGTGTCCATCACTGCATCCCACAATCCGTGGAAAGACAACGGAATAAAGGTGTTCGCCGCAGGTGGTGCCAAGTTGTCAGACGCTCAGCAAGTTGAAATCGAACGTGAATGGCATGCCATGAGCACTGCAGAGCAGGGCATTCCTGAAGCGACGGTCCACGCTGCAAGTGACCTGCTGGATGAGTACGTCGATCACCGCGTGTCGATCATCGGGGAAGGTCGATTGAACGGCCTGACAGTGGCACTTGACTGTGCGAACGGGGCGATGTCAGAGGTGGCAGGCAAGGTTTTCGCACGTGTCGGGGCCGCAGTCGAGATCACGCACGCATCACCAGATGGCACAAACATCAACGATGACTGCGGTGCGACGCACCCCGAGGCACTGGCGGGTCACATGTCGTCGGTGTCCGCCGATCTCGGCTTGAGCTTCGATGGTGACGGCGACCGGGTCATCGGTGTCACGGCCGATGGCGACATCGTCGACGGCGACCGTCTCATCGCGCTCGCCGCCATCGACTTGGCACAGCGTGGTCTGTTGAGAAACAAATCTGTCGCGGTGACTGTCATGTCGAACCTTGGTTTCCATCGGGCAATGCAGTCGCATGACATCGATGTGGTGGTGACACCTGTTGGCGACAGGCACGTGCTCGAAGCAGTCGAAACAAGTGACCTGGTGTTGGGTGGTGAACAGAGCGGCCACATCATCTACGCGGCACACGCCACGACAGGCGACGGATTGCTGGCCGGGCTCATGCTCGCTGAACAACTTCAACGTACGAAGTCCGACTTCTCACAAGTGTCGCGAGACGTGATGGTTTCCTATCCGCAGGTTCTTGTCAATGTTCGTACGAACAACAAAATTGCTGATCCAGCTGACGTGCTGGCAGAACAAGTGGCGACGGCAGAACGACTGCTGGCGGGCAATGGGCGAGTGTTGCTTCGTGCATCGGGCACCGAGCCGGTCATTCGCGTCATGGTCGAGGCTGAAACTGCCGAACTTGCGCGAGAAGTGGCCGAGACGCTCGCTGATGCCGTCCGTGCGGCTGATGAGGCTCACTAATCTCGAACTATGTGCGGCATCATCGGCATCGTCTCCCGTCCGACGGGTCGCGCAGTACCACATCGTGATGAGGTACTGACCGGGCTCGACGCCGCCATCGCAGCGCGCGGTGACAATGCGACAGTCGCTCGACATCTGCGCACGGTCGACGAGTTGTTGCGCGGCGACGCCGGAATGCAAGCACTTGCCGGAAACCACGAGCTCGTGGCGGCGATGACATCGCGCCTCGACGCACTCGACGCCTATGCCGCCGAGGAAGACGCACGTATCGATTCCTTGACGGGAAGTCCTGCCCATATCGAAGCTGAGGCCGCCCTTGTCGCAGCGGTGCGTGATCCGTTGTGGTCATTGCGTCGTGATCGACTGCGCACCGCCGACGCCGTGCATGCATTGGCTGGTCGTCATGCATCTTCGGGGGCCTTGTGTGGATACTTCAGCATTCAACAGGCTCTCTCAGCTCTCGATCGACTCGAGGTGCGCGGCCGCGACTCCGCGGGTGTCGGAGTCATCGTGTGGGGCGATGCGCTCGATCCCACGAGTGAACCGATTGCTTCGATGTTGCGTGAACGTGTCGGCGACCCGTTGTTCACCAACAACAGTGTGCGTGCTCAAGGCCGCTCGCTCGTGTTCGTCTACAAAGCCGCTGCTGAAATCGGTGAGCTGGGCGACAACACGCGCAAGATGCGCTCATCAGTCATGGACGACGAGTTGTTGCGACATGCACTGTCGCTGCCAGGCGTGCGAACGACGGTGCTCGGTCACACGCGGTGGGCGAGTGTCGGCATCATCTCTGAACCGAACGCGCACCCCGTCACCAGCGAGGAAGATGACGACTCAGTGTCCACGGTGGCCATCGGTGTCCTGAACGGCGACGTCGACAACCACGCCGACCTGAAAGTGCGACACTCGCTCAAATTCGCTGACCCCATCACCACCGACGCAAAAGTCATCCCTGCTCTGGTGCAGCGGTTCCGTGCAGAGAACGAGTTGACCGAGGCGTTCCGCAAGACAGTGTCGTCGTTCGAAGGTTCCGTGGCGATCGGTCTCGTGAGCGCAGATTCACCGAGCAAGATGTTGCTCGCCCTTCACGGAAGTGGGCAGGGTTTGTGCATCGGTCTTGCAGAGGATCGCTACATCGTGGCGAGTGAGCCCTATGGCGTGGTTGAAGAGACGGTTCGATATGTGCGTATGGACGGCGAAGCACTCGCGCATGCCGACCAACCAGCGAGCCGCGGACAGATCGTGGTGCTCGATGCCGACGGCGCAGGAAGCCTCGACGGTCTCACGATGTCTGCGTATGACGGAACTGCACTGCCGATTGATGCGGGGTCGGTCGTCACTGCCGAAGTCACCACTCGTGACATCGACCGTGGCGATGCCCCACACTTCTTGTTGAAAGAGATCCTCGAGGCGCCGCGCAGTTTCCGTAAGACCTTGCGTGGTCGCATCGTCGAGCGTGATGGGGGCGTGCACGCTGACCTCGGCGCAGACACACTTCCCGACGACATTCGCCAGAAACTGGCCGACGGCACGATCACACGCGTTCGTGTCATCGGGCAGGGCACCGCAGCCGTCGCCGGAACGTCGATGGTCGCTGTGTTGTCGGCAGTGTCCGACGGGCGCATCCACGTCGACGCACTCACCGCGACTGAGTTGTCGGGATTCGACATGCGCACGGTCATGTCGGACATGTTGGTCGTCGCA
>VFQT010004922.1_pt1 | contig 10584 bp, 7 predicted proteins | sample 3512381 | NCBI WGS metagenome assembly VFQT01 (sample SAMN10412376, study PRJNA504923) | tailings metagenome | isolation source: Relicate 2 Philex TSF3 active mining site | place: Philippines: Tuba, Benguet | collected 2017-08-29 | reverse complement strand
CTCTTATTCAAGAGGCTGCTTCTAAAGGCCCGCGGGCTGTCGTGTGCATGTTTGCGGGCGACTTTGAAGCAACTGGCAAGTGGGCTGGGTCTTATAACTGCACTCGCTGGGGCTCTAGCCTCGCTGGCGTCGATGGCCCAAACAATGAAATCTTCCGCCAGACCATTCTCGGAAATGGCATTCCTGAGGACAACATCAAATTGTTGATTCAACGGGACTTTTTTCGAGGTGTGTCCATAGTTACAGACAACCCAGAGCGCTTGGCCCAGCTGAACCCTTGGGGAGTAATCACGGAAGCCCGAAAAAGCGGGGGCTCATACGTTGTGTTCAGGCCGTCGCCAACGACGTATCGCATATCAGAGCTGACTCCGTAGTCGTAATAGGGTCGTGTCAGATGAGTGACACATCAGAGATGCGACCGCCTCGAGCCCGTTCAAAACCATTTGAAATCTATGTTGCAACCTCTGCGGTTGCATTTCTTGCCAGTTATGTGGCCACCTATGTCTATTCCTTCTATTTACAGAAGATGACATTTGACAGTCAGTTTCACCCCGGTGCCGATTTTCCAGGATCACTCGTTGACCCCGCAGTTCATGATCCCAACAAGTACAACGTAGGCGTCCATTTCTTCGGCGACTTCTGGACCACCCTCTTGAGGTCAATGGAGCCGTCTCCCTATCTCGTGCGACCAGGTGTAGGTGGAAGTTCGTATCCACCATTTGCCCAGTTCATCTACGAACCACTGACGTGGATTCCATATCCATTCGCACTCACAATCTTCCTCGTCGGGACAACCACACTCATTGTTATTCCTTTCTGGCGAGCTCTAAGCGCGTATGAGCCTCAAGTCCGCGCGATATTTATTGTCATCGGGGTACTACTCACATACCCAGTACTCTTTTCGCTGGACCGAGGAAACAACATCGGACTGACAGTTGGATTTCTTCTTTTCGGGGTCCTCAACTTGTATGAAGACCGACCACAACGAGCAGCAATCTATTTTGCAATTGCTGCTGCCCTAAAGATATACCCGGTGTTCTTTCTCTTAATCTTTGTTTCGCGTAGACAATGGAAAGCGTTTGGCAATGCGATCTTGACTGGACTATGTATCACTGTCATTCCTCTTATGACCTACAGCGGCGGCTTTATAAATAACCTCAAGGCTCTCTATGATAATTCGGGATATTTTCGAGAGTCAGGAGGCCAAATAGCTCTTAACCACTCCCTCCATGCATGGCTCTTAGCATTTCGTTCATCCGGAACATGTTGCGATCACCCACTTATTGACCTAGCCATTAACAATTATAAATTTATTTCACTTTTCGGTATCATATTTCTCTCGCTAGCCCTCATAAGTAAGAACTGGCAGACATTGAAGCCACTTATTTTTGCTACAACTCTCAACGTTCTTTTTGTACCGATTACTTATGGATACACCCATGCAGTCTGGCTCGTCGTGATTTTAGGACTTCTGCTAATTGAGAATGTTGAACAATCTGATTACCTAACAGCATTTCTTATAGGTGTATTGCTGGCCTCAAAAGGAATCCCTGCAGGACCACCAGCGACAGGACTCTTCAACTACTTGAATGTTCCACTGGAACTCGCAATTATCTTTGTGCCTTGCATCGGTTGGTTACTGAACTTTCTGAAGAACCAAAGTAAACCAACCTTCTGAACCAGGAATCGCAAGATTTGCTCGCCTGATGTAGGAACCCTCCACAACCATGTCCTGCAGAATGCGCGGGACTCGTGATGTCACACTCTCGCCGGTGTTGAAACCCAAATCATGTCCATTAGCTACACCAGCTGGTGGAACGTTCCAAATAATGAAATCAGGCTTTGCAGTGACAACAGTTTGCATAGTGGATTCTTGATCATTGATTGAGCAAACATCCCACCACATGACAAGACATTTTGATGTCATAGCGTCAATGTTCACCACAAACTGTAGGCCGACATTCTGGGGGCCGTAAAAAGCTGTAGTTAGTTCAGAATTGGAGTCTGATCTTGTTATACGTCGAATCTCTGAGAGATACGTAACAGTGTCAGCATCAAGCAAGAATCCGGACAACGCCTTTGATGGCGCCTCTAAACGAGATGCGCTCAAAGATGGAACCCGAAGACCCCACCATTGGTAAGGCTCAATTGCGGATGCGGCTAGCGATGCAAAATATGCCAGGAAAGCGAAGGCTGCAAGGAGACTACGTCCGTGAGTAAGTAGTCCAATAAGAATCGGAAGAGTGAGAAGTAGAACTAGATACCAAGTCTCAAACGTTGTCCATCCACTTAGAGAATTCAGCACAGGAACAAGTAGTGCGGTAGTTAACGCCATAACAATTTTTGGCGACTGCAAACGCTCAAATTCATGAGTCGTACCGGTTTCAGCAAGTATCAACCTTCCTACGGTCGTGAATATGCGTGCAGCGTAGATGAGCAGAAGGAGAATGGATAGCAAGACACCCACGGTCGTCATAGTTTGACTTAGGCCCATGAACATGCGGCTTTTATCAAACGAATCGAGGTTTTCACCGCGTGCAATTCGTGCCGCCAAATACGCCAACACAACACCCGAACCTCCAGCAATCAAGAGTCGGTGGATGTTCGCCAGCGAAGTATCTTCCTGAAATTTGCCACTCGAACTATGGAAGTTGGGAGAAATGAACTCAATCGAAATCAGAACGACAACTACCGCAATAGCAATGACTCGAAATACGTGCACATAAACGGGGAGGCTTGTAGATATGGCTGAAAGCAGAGACCAGACTGTCAGTAGCAGGAGACTTAGTTCAATCGACTTCATCAATTTTGTTGATACTGAACCAGCGATGGGCAGTGGTGCACCCGCCTCACTTGGTAATCGCGACTCGTGAACTTTTCGTGCGATTAGAATGACACCTAGTGGCGCCAGATAAATGAACACAGATAAGCTTGTACCATTGAGCGCCTTCAAGAAGCCCCAGTCAAAGATGCGTTCAATAAGACCTGATGCCACGTCACCTTTGCCACCCCCGCTAAAAATGTTGCGAACAAATGGACTGAGATTTCCATTCATGATGGTCCATACAAAAACAATTAACAATGGAGCCAAGACTCCTGTGATCCATGACACCAAGGATTGCTTAGAAACTCTCTTCGAGCGATATTGACTAATCAGATACAAAGTAAGGGCGAAAGGTACGAGTACAAAAGTCTGCTTTGTTAGGGCAGCCAAGATAAAAGAGGCGCCAGACACAGAGATCCTAGAACTTCTCCAAGTTGTCTCATCATTCCCACTTGGGAAGAATACAAGTCCAACAATCAGTAGCGTCAGAGCTAATTCAAAATAGCCCGCCACAAAATTAAATGGCATAGCAAAATAAATTGCCGCGAGAGTAAATGATACAAAAAGAGCGATGCTTTTCTTACTTACTTCGCTTGCAAGCTTGTACGACGCGACACAAAAGATAGTCCAAATAAAGAAGTGATAGAACTGTTCTGCTAGGAATACTCGCTCCGAAAGAAACGGGATGACTCCTTCAATTAAAGAAGCAGGCGGGAAAGGATAGGAAAAGTCTCTGTAGACGAGCGATTCTTGAGCCATCTTCCACCAGCTCATGAACCAGCCATTACTCACAGTCCAAACTCTTCCTAATGTCACCAAACCAAATGGCGTGAGCAGGAGAATTAGGATTCCCGTCTTGTAGAGAAGTGTGTCAACACGGTGAGATAATTTTTTGTTTGCTGAAGATACTGGTTCACTTTGTTGTTTCCGTCCAAGCCAGTGCATCGAGAGCAAAAGAGCGGCTAAACAGAAGGTGACCGTCACTTGACGATTAGAATCGTGGGAAGGCACGTATCTCTGTGACGCGATACTTACAGTGACTAGACCTGGGTAAGTCCGAGTGTCGTCATAATTTGTTCCGACTCGAATATCACTGCAAAGTGGAGAGTACTGCCCCGTCGACGAAGCGCTCCAATCTGCCCCCCGCATAAGTAGCTGACCTTTGGATGCAGAGAACAGAATCTTTTCACCAAATTGAATTGGTCGAAGAGACTCAACTGCGCCAATTGACCCGTTTGAATAAGTGGGAGCAATTAGAGCCACTATTCCGGTTGGCCCCATCTCGATCCGAAGTCCTCTATTCTCCGAATCGGTTTGAAACAGACCATAGAAGGGTGCACCCACTAACGGACCATCCCTTAACGAGAATTCTCCCTCTAGGAGACCACCCATATTGATCTCAGCACACCAATCCTTAGTTCCCAGTACTTGCGCTCCGGATGAGTTGTCCAACGAATCAATTTCGTCGATGACTCGATACTGACCACCAGAATCATTTAGATGGATATATATGCTGAGAGCACATAGAAGTATCACAGCCACGCTTGTAAAGGTCGAAATAACTGGTCTACGAGCCACTCCGACAGAATCATGAGGTTCGCGCATAGACAAGAGCCTACTTATAGTGTTAGACGACAGCAGTTAACTAGTTGAAATGAGCCACGTGTGATGCCAAGAGAGACTAAGTCAGTTGACGGATCACATTTTTATCGAATTTACTTCATTTTATGTGGCTACTTGCTAGCACTTAAGGCCTTGAGTGTGGCCTTCTACTCTTCGCGAGGAGTTGCTAAAGGATGGCCGTTTGATTCGTTCCTATTTGTAACAGCAGAACGTTTTACCGACTACCTCATCCCTTATTTCACTGCTGGTTATGAGAACATGTATGACCCAAACGAGTGGGAATCTAAGGGGCTCGCACTAGCTCCCTACGGTCATCTCCAGTATGTCGTCCTTCGCTACTTACCTTTTCGAGACACCCGCTTGATTACATATGGAAACTATCTTCTAGTGCTGTCAGCCGTCATTACGGTCAGTTGGTTGCTCATTCGCAACAAGAGAGTGGTGGCTTCGTACAATGCTCACCTAGTGCTGTCAGCACTTTTGGTCACATTCTTCCCAATCCATTACTTGATTGACCGCGGTAATCTCGATATCTACGGTCTGTTAATTATTCTATTGATGAGCCACGCGCTCTGGACTTATGATGCTTCGAAGGCTGCTCGTCTCTATTCTCTTCTGACTGCGTTGCTCATTTGCCTCAAACCATCATTTGGCCTGTTTTTTCTGCCATTGGTACTCACGGGATCTGCGCTTCAAATTCTTTTTGCCTCTGTTGTTATTGCTTTCAACTATCTAATTCCGAGCATCTTTTATGGAGCGCCGACTAACTACATAATTGAATACATCAACGAGGCATCTCCTTACACTAAGGGGGCGTCGTTGTTCTGCCACAGCATTCCCTGTTCACTAGACGAAATTGGGGTGGGATACCCAAGTGTTCTACCGTTCGTCCTGCTTGGCGTATTCGTACTTGTTTCAATATGGATTCGTTGGAAAGTCCGCAATATTGGAACATTAAGCAAAATGAAATTATTGTTTGCAACAACTATTTTCGGAACACTGCTTATAAATCCGCAGTCATGGGATTACAGACTTGCTTTTCTTTTGCCGGTCATCATTGTCGTTATTCCGGACCTCACATCATCTTCCTCGACCAGATGTTTCCCTTACGCAACTCTTGCTGCAGGAGCTACTGGGTATGTAAACATTCTGATACCTGGGATTCTTGCGTACGATGTACTCATCCGGTGTGCTTGCCTATGCGGTCTAGCCTCGCTCGTCGTCCATGACTGGTTTCAAATTCTTCTGCAACGTGAGAGCAATCTAGAGCAACGTTCATTTTTCTTACTTGAAAGTTCCGAATGAAATTATTGCTTACTGGTGGAACCGGGTTTGTCGGGCGCTCAATCTTGCCCGCGCTTATCATGAATCAGTTTGAAGTAACAGTTGTTGGGAGAAGTAACCAGCCTCCAATCCTTCCAAAGGGCGTCCACTACCAGTCTTGCAATGTCCTCGGGCCAATTGATATATCTGGGGTGTTCGATGTAATCATTCATGCCGCCACAGATGCATCAGCACTTTTGAATAGTTCGAATCCGAAACTCATGTTTGAAACTGTGATCCGCGGCACGGCAAATGTTCTCGAATTTGCTGGAACACAGCAGAAGCCACCTATCGTCTGCTTCACCTCTTCGGGTGGCGTATACGGTGAATTGCCCGATGGCATGCAGTCATTTGAAGAAGACTGTCGTCTAGCCCCTCCATCGTTTGATGTTCGTTCTGCTTATGCAGAAGGAAAGCGTGCTGCTGAGTTTCTTTTAGCCGAAGCTGCTAGTCGAGGTGTATGCATTCCACGTCTTGCACGACTTTTTGCATTCTCAGGGACTCTTCTTCCTATCGACCGTCATTTTGCAATCGGTAACTTTGTTCGTGATGCCGTCAATCGACAGTCAATCGAGGTCAGAGGAGACGGAAAGGCAATCCGTTCTTACATGGATCAAGATGACCTTGCAGATTGGATGCTCGCGATTATCTTGCGGGGACTACCAACTTCCGTCTACCACATCGGATCTGAACGTGCTATCTCGATTGGGGATCTAGCTCATCTTGTCGCTAACCGCTACGAGGTCATTACCACCAGGAGTTGTGCCGTAAAAATCAAGGGTCAGACATCGCCGCTTGACGGAGTTCATCGCTACGTTCCAAGCACCACAAAGACTCGAAGCGAACTCAATCTTCAGGAGCGCGTGTCTCTTGAAGATTCAATTGACAAGATGATTACAGCTCACCTTTGCGATTGATTCTCTGACAGAGGTAGTACAAACCTTGTAGCGAGGCGTCTTCGCCCTTGAAGTCAATGATTCTCTTGTGGGGGAACCTCAGTGCGATTGATTCCCTTAGCGGTGTGAATCTTGTAGTCAATCCTCCAGACAAGACAATCTCGTCGTACTCATCTTGATCCAAGATTTGTTGCACGAATGAATGGTATGTGTCAGCCATCTTCTCAATTGCGGCCCTAAAGATGTTTCCAATTGACAAGTTGATCTCGCAGATGTTGCTGATGAACCCACGACTACCAGTTGCAGAATCGAAGAAACTCAGATCTATTTCTAAATCGGACTCTTTACACTCGTTTACTATCTCTGAAATCTTTTGCCATACTGCGTCATTGCTGTCCTCTGACAGTTCCGAAACCAAGGACACAAGACAATTCAGTGCTCGACCCGCAGGAATATGGGTGACTGTACTGAGATACGTCCCCGCGAAATATGGACGACACTGGAAAGAGTCCAACGGCTTTTCGGATACCACGCTCACTTGTGAACCTGTTGCAATGTTGAGCGATACTTGGCGCGGACCTAATTGCACACCGAGGAGTGAAGCTTGTTGATCGCCGATTGCGGTGTAAACCGGACAGCCCAGCAAGGCATCTTCTCCGATTTGTATGACGTCTCGCGATATCTCGGGTAAGCGTAAGTTTTTGGTCTGAAACGTGTCCACAGCTTCGGTAGCCCATGTCGACTCAGCAACATTCATTAGTCCATGGGCAGCAGCGTCTGTTGCATGCATGATGTGTGTATCTAAACTGCCAACAAGTCCATGTGCCACAAATGAGATCAAAGAATGGACTACCCCATGCTCCGGCAGCATTCCACGAGTCTTCCGCGCATAGAGAGACGTAAGAGGAAGTCCTGTTCTCAACTCGTTCCCTACTGAATTGAGGACTGTCTCCGAGAGATCCTGTCTCAATTGCTGTACTGCCGTTACTTCTACACCGTTCACAATTGCAGCAAGGTCATCCCTCCAAGTCACCACATCAGTCAGGGGGTGAAGGTCCTCATCGGTGATAACCCAACCGTGCATTTGCCCGGTAACGAGGATTCCACTGATTTCAATCGCTTCGCTGGAGAGTTCCTGCACAGTGGTGCGCACCTCTGACATCAGCTCAGCAGGATTAAGGCACCATGGACCGAAGTACGTTTGCTGGAGGGTCGCCCCATCTCGCCGCCTCACGCCGTGAAGTCCGCCGCGGTCTACATCAGCTAGTGCGGCCTTCAAAAATGTCCCACCGACATCAAGGACTATATATGGACCCATCTTGGCTACGCGTAGACGTTGAAATCTGCAAGATAGCGATTCACTAATTCGATTAAATCGTCATCAAGTTCCGTTGGAACGATGCGCAGATTCCCATAACTCGCTGGCACAGCAAGGTTGAGAATCCCATGTGCCATTTTCTTGTCGCGCCGAGTCATTTCCACTAGTGCTTGAGCACTCGGGAACTTTGACAGAGTGAAGTTAAGGTGTTGAGAAATAAATTGTGTTGCATCTTCCTTGAGCGTTTGCAAGTTTTCATTTTCTTGAGAGGCCAGGAAATTGATGATGTCAATCCCCCACGCCACAGCTAACCCATGCGGAATCTCGTGGTTAGTAAGAGCTTCCAGAGCATGACCAAAGGTATGTCCGTAATTGAGAATTCTGCGAAGATCAGATTCATACTCATCTTCTTCAATAATCTCTTTCTTAATCTCAAGACTCTGTCGAATAAGGCCGAGAAGGTGCTCCCCTCGCAGCCCGCATTGACCTACTGTGTCGTAAACGCTCCTCGCCGCAGTCTCTGATCCCGTGATTGCAAGTTTGAGAATCTCTCCGTATCCAGACTTCACATCAATGTCATCCAATGTCTCTAGAAATTCAGCAACTATGTGCACTCCACGAGGTGCATGAATAACTCCCAGCTGATTCTTAAAGTTTCCGTAATTGATGCCACACTTCGCGCCAATTGAACTGTCACACATACTCAGGAGTGTTGTTGGGACGAGAACAAACGACGCCCCTCGATAGAAGATATTTGATGTAAAGGTGACCAGATCCTGGATGATGCCTCCACCAACACCAATAATTGTTGATGAGCGATTGCACTGTTGTATGAGAAGCCAATTGAGCAACTCTTGAACACCATCAAGTGTCTTAGTGCTCTCAAGTGCTGGAACTTTATAGACGGGTATTCCGTTCAAGACTTCGTCGAGGCGCTCCTGATACAGGGCATGAACTCGTTGATCGATGACGGCAACTGCGCCGCGATATGTTGAAATTCGTTCCTTTAGTGATTCAAGACGTTGATCAAAAGTGACTGAGTAGTTGTAATGAAGTGACTTAATTGTCATTTCCTCTAGTGACATAGGAATCCTCCATCAATTGCCACAAATTGGCCTGATATATAAGTGTTCGTTGGTGTTGACAGGTACACCACGAAGCGAGCAATTTCACTCGGGGTTGCAAGACGACCAAGCGGAATTCGCGACTCAAGTTGTTGAATACCTTCGGGTGTGTTGTTCTGTCTCGTTAAATCCGTTAGTACAAAGCCTGGTGCGACAGCATTCGCGAGTATCCCACTCGTGGCAAACTCAAGTGCAGTGCTTCTAATCAGCGAGTTGAGGGCAGCCTTTGAAGCCGAATAGGGTGCACGACCTTCTCGGGACCGTTCGCTGTAACAACTCGATATTGCGGTAACCCAGCCTCGCGTCTTGAGTGCCATTCTTGGTGCAAATTCGCGAATCAACAAGAAAGAACTGTTGACATTCGTATCAAAGGTCTGTAGCCAATGAGATGTGGTTACATCCTCTATATTTTTTGGCATATTCTGCCCTGCATTGAGGATCAGTATGTCTGGTGTTATGTCTTTGTGGCAGTTGGCAAACTCTTCTACGGATTCCAGATTTGCGAGATCAAGCTCCTGACGTGTCGGGGCGTACACCACGCAACCAGCCTCTGAGAGTAGCTTCACAATCTCGGCACCTATTCCGCGTGAACCTCCGGTTACGAGAGCACTCAAGCCCTGAAGCGAGGTCATTCTGAGAATCCAACCTTCTCAGCAATGATGTACAGCGGACGCTGGCGAACTTCTTCATAGACCATTCCTACATATTCGCTGATGATCCCCATGAAGAGAAACACAAAACCGAACATTAGAAGGTTGAGCGCGATAATGCTGCCGAATCCGGGGAACGGCACTCCGAATGCAGCCCAGAACACTGCCATACCGACGATTCCAAGAAACGAGAAAAATGATATTAATAGACCAACAATCGGGATCATTCTGAGTGGTGTATACGAACTGCCGAAAATAGCCCTTATCGCATACGGTGCTGTTACAAATGGGTTGAAGCTCGATTTTCCAGCTTTACGTGCTGGGCGCTCATACTCAATTCCGTATGACTTGAAGTCAAGCCAACCCCAGACGGTACGAATCAGGCGTACTTTTTCGGGCATCGCATTAAATGCGGTATAGGCGGCCCGTGAGACCAACCGAAAATCACTCGCGTTTCTAGGGACTGGGTGTGTACTCAGCTTGTCAATCGTCCAATAGAAGAACTGAGCTGCAGCACGGCGGGCAAGACTTTCTCCGTGACGTCGCGTAATGACTGTGTATACATTCTCGTATCCCTGCTCCCACCTAGAAATGAATTCAGGGATCATCTCGGGAGGATCTTGTAAATCGGCACTCATGATGATGCATGCATCACCAACCACGCATGAGAGTGCTGCCATCATGCCGCCCTCCATGTTGAAGTTTCGTGTCAGGCGAACGACCTTAAATCGTCCATCATTCTGCGCAATCTGTCGAAGCACCTCAAATGAATCGTCATGGGAACCGTTTTCACAGATCACAACTTCGAATTCATATCGGTCTTCAA
>VFQT010004921.1_pt1 | contig 10584 bp, 6 predicted proteins | sample 3512381 | NCBI WGS metagenome assembly VFQT01 (sample SAMN10412376, study PRJNA504923) | tailings metagenome | isolation source: Relicate 2 Philex TSF3 active mining site | place: Philippines: Tuba, Benguet | collected 2017-08-29 | reverse complement strand
TTTACAAATACAGAAGGCAATCCACCACGAACACCTGTTGCATATAATGCACGGCGAACATCAGCAGCCTCAAGCGAAGCATAAAGGTCATCTGCACAAAGCATATCACCGTAGTTACCGGCTTGGCTATAGATATAAGATAAAGCATCAAATGCGTTGTTCGCAACGGCATCTGCAGAAACCTCAAAAATTGTTTCAACTCTGTCCGTACGAATAACAGGGTTAGCCCAATAAGCACCGTGACCCGCTGCTGTAATCAATGTAAATCCACCATTGTTAATTACGTCTAATGCAGCAGTTCTGGCATTTGTTTTATCATTCTGTGTTAAGAAAACACGCGCTTGCAAAGCACGGGCTGCAAATTTGCTGAACTGTGAAGAATTAGAATAGGTAGTCATCAGATTGTAGGCAGAATTCAGATCCGCATGAATTTGTGTGTATACTTCTGCTACTGTATTACGACCTGGTTTCAAATCTGCATTATACACAGTTACGATAGGAACACCTAGTCCGGCAGGATTGTCTGTGAAAGGTCTTGCAAAATAACGCACCAAGTTAAAATAGCAGAGCGCACGAATAGCACGGGCCTCACCTTTAATTTGATTTACCGTAGCGCCACTTACATTGGCATTGATGATGTTATTAGTTCTCAAGATAATTCCATAGGCTGTTGACCACAAACCAGAAACATCTCCATCAGTCAAGTTGTAAGAGTAGTTATTGAAAAGGGTATAACGGTTAGTGTTCAAAACAGACTGATAGGTATTATCAGCCATCATATCACCAATCACCATTAATGAACGACCGTACATAGCTGTAGAACGTAGTCCAGCATAGGCACCACGCAAAGCAACTAACAAATCAGCTTCAGTTCTCAATGCTTGTTCTGGAGTCAGGTTTGCTGGAGGGTTTAACTCTAAAAAGCTTTTCTTACAGGAAGAAAAGGTAGTGAGTACCATTACAACCAGAAGAATTTTTGCAGTTATATTTTTCATAACAGATAGTTTCAAGTTTATTGAATTAGAGCGTTACGTTTAAGCCAAAAGTGACTGTTTTGGGTATAAATACGTTTAGATTGGTTGTAGCAGAAGTCCCTTGCTCTGGGTCAAATGCAAGACGCTTATCTTTTACCCATGTCAACAGGTTGCTACCACGTACATACACGCGTAATGCTCCAATTTTTAATTTGCTTAAATCTTGTTTTGGAATATCGTATCCAATCTGTAAATCTCGCAGACGGATGTAATCTCCTTGTGCCAAGTTGAAGGTTGAAGCACTCTGGAAACTTCTGTTTCCATTGTAGACGTACCGTGGGATATCAGTAATATCTCCCGGTTTAGTCCAACGATTCAATTGACGAGCAACTTTGTTGTAAACGGCACCAAAACCGGAACCAAGGTAGTAACCACTCCATGTGTCATAAACTAGGTTACCAAAGTTGTAGTAAAGCTGCGCGCTGATAGAGAAACCTTTATAGGTAATTGTGTTGCTGAATGATCCAAAGAATTTAGGAAGAGCTTGTCCCACCAATACGCGCGCTCCTGCACCTGGGTACGTATTGGTTTTTGTAGTAAGTGTAGTATCAGCATACCAAAGAGGATTCCCATTTGCTGGATCTACGCCGGCATACACCCGTTGGAAGTAGGTAAGTCTTGCCTGTCCAACCCGAAGAATGTAGGATCCATTTCCGATATCTTTTCCGTCTGGCAAACTGGTAATTTTATTTCTGTTTGCAGCGTAGTTGAAATCAATTTCCCAACGCAAATCTTTAGTTTGTACGGGGACTATGTTAACCTCAAATTCAATTCCTCTATTTTCCATAGATCCGATATTACGTCTTGCAGAACTAAAGCCAGATGTCAAAGAAAGGGGCACATTCAAAAGCAATCCTTCTGATTTGCGTACGTAGTAATCGAAAGTGATGTTAACCCGACTCTTAAGGATTGAAAGATCGATACCCGCATCAAAAGGTTTGTTCAACTCCCATGTAAGATTGGGGTCTCCCACGTTGGTAGGGGCACTACCCGGATTTTGATTGTAGTTGAAGCCGAATCCATAAAGTGGAGGAGAATCGTAGTTGCCAATACCGGCATTACCATTCACCCCAATTGAAGAACGTAGCTTTAACTGATTGATGAAAGTGAATTTCTCCATGAACTTCTCACGCTCTAAATTCCAAGTTGCACCCAACGACCAGAAATTACCATAACGGTTGGCGGCACTAAAACGAGAAGATCCATCACGGCGGAAACTTCCAGATACTACAAAACGATCTTGGAAGTTGATATTTCCGTTCACGAATTTGGATTCAAATGTATAATCACTGATCGTGGCACTGGCAGTGATTGGGCTAGCACCAGAAGCAGGATAAACAAGAGAAAGTGAAGGTGGAAATTCGTTAGCACGTAGTGAACTGAAATAACCAGCCGATTTCTGGCTTTCCAAACCGGCCTGAACAAATAATGAAATGTCACCATTGCTGGTTAAATCTTTTGTGTAATCCAAAGTGTTCGTAAAGGTCCAGTTGAAATAACGCGTGTAGTAAGAAAATGCACGACCGTTAGTGGCCTGTCCATCACCATGGATAGGGTTATTGTATTGATCTTCCTCAGCTGTGTTATAATCAACACCGTAGTTACTGCGGAATTTCAAGTTATCAGAAAATTTATATTCAGCATTTGCGGCACCACGCAAACTTACTTCACGTAAAAAGCGACGATCTATATCAGATAATGCAACAGTATTGTGCAAGCCGCCCAACGTTGAGGATACTAGGTTATAAGAACCATCTTTATTGTAGGCTGAGCGTGTAGGAAGTAGAAAATAAGCACTAAGAATAGGGTTACCAAAAGCACCACCAGCAAGTGGAGCGCGCTGACTAACCACACCCCCGTTCATGTTCACCCCAATGGTTAATTTATCAGTTGTTTTATTGCTGATTTTTACGTTGAAAGAATTTCTTTTCAACTGAGAGTTGATGGAAGTCCCCTCTTGGAAAAAATTACCAGCAGAAATAAAGAAACTTGTTTTGTCATTCCCTCCATCTAAACTGATATTGTAAAGACGCTGGCCAGCAATTCTGGTTACCGCATCATACCAGTTGAAATCAACACCATTACCTAAGCCGAAAGAAGCAAGAGTTGAGGCGATTGCTGCTGGTGAAGCGCCTGCATTTACCAAGCCTTCACGAGTCAGGTCAAGATATTCTTGTGCGTTTAAGGGGCGATATAAGCTATTTTCATAGGCAATATCACTCTTACCCGCTTCCATATCAAAACGAACTCTTGTTTTTCCGCTACGACCTTTTTTAGTAGTAACAATGATAACTCCATTGGCACCACGGCTACCGTAAATTGAAGTAGCAGCCGCATCTTTTAAAACAGAAACCGATTCAATATCGTTAGGGTTTAAGGTACTCAAAATGTTAGCTGTGGTTTGTAAACGAGAGATATCACCTGTGTTTAAGATAATACCGTCCACAATCCATAACGGTTGATTACTTGCGCTGATGGAACTGAATCCACGAATCACAATTTCTTGTGTTGCACCGGGTTGTCCGGAAGATGCAACTGATTGTAGACCGGCTACCTTTCCTTGTAATGCTTTATCTACAGAGGTAAAAGGCGTGTTTTCAATTTCAGCAGATTTTACTGTTGAAACTGAACCAGTCAATGTTGCTTTTTTAGTGGTTCCATATCCCACCACTACCACATCTTGTAGGGTAGAGATAGAAGCTTTCAACTGAACGTTAATTTCAGTTTTGTTGCCAATTACAACTTCTTGGTTTGCGAAGTTCAAAGAGGAGAAAACAAGCGTGGTTGTTGAACCCGGTACTGAAATGCTGTAATTACCGTTTGCATCAGTAACGGCACCCGCTTTGGCTCCTTTGATAACAACAGAAGCGTTAGGAACTGGATTGCTGGTTTCGTCGGTTACACGTCCTTTAATTACTTTGTTCTGAGCGGACACCTGGAAACTCACCAATAATCCGCATAGGAATGCGATCAGGCACTTTCTCATTAGATTAGTTTTTTGAGAGTGGAAAGGTAATTAAAATCTTGCATGCCAATGCATCTGTTGGCCTGGAGAGCTTACTTTTGATAAAATCATTCAACTCCATGAAAATCAGCATTTTTACAGTTTTTTTACTCTTATCTGCCGGCCTTATTAATGGGCAAAAATCACTAACTGATTCATTATCAATCGATAAGAGAGTAAAAGTTGGAAAACTAGAAAATGGGCTTACTTATTATATACGCTCCAATAAAAAGCCCGAGAAAAAGGTAGAGCTCCGTCTGGTATTAAATGTGGGGTCTATTATGGAGGATGACGACCAGCAAGGGCTAGCCCATATGGCCGAGCATATGGCTTTTAACGGAACCAAAAATTTTAAGAAAAACGACATTGTTTCTTATTTGCAAAGCATCGGCGTGGAGTTTGGTGGAGACTTGAATGCCTACACTGGCTTTGACGAGACTGTGTACATACTTCCCATTCCAACTGATCAGCCAGGTAATTTAGATAAGGGTTTTCAAATCCTGGAGGACTGGGCACATCAGGTAACATACTTTGATGAGGATATTAACAGTGAGCGAGGTATTATTTTAGAAGAAAGTCGATTAGGAAAAAGTGCGGACGAACGGATGTTTAAAAAAGTATATCCTGAACTTTTTAAAGGATCCAAATATGCCAGCCGTTTGCCTATTGGACTTGATAGCATCATCAAAAATTTTCAACCGGATGCAATTCGTCGTTTTTATAAAGATTGGTATCGTCCAAATCTCATGGCAGTAGTGGTAGTGGGAGATATTGATGCTGAAGAAGCATTACGCTATGTTCAAAAGCATTTTTCCAGTCTCAAAAATCCTACGCAACCTCGTGTGCGTGATTATGCAAGTGTGCCTGCATACACTTCATCCAACGCAATGGTTGTTGCAGACAAGGAGGCAACCGGTTTTGAATTCAGTGTAAATTTTCCAGCACGCGCCATAAAACCCACCACTACATTGGGAGAATATCGTGCTGATCTGATTCGTAATCTATATGTTTCCCTGCTCAATAATCGTTTTCGTGAATTGACACAAAAAGCTGATCCACCCTTTGTATTTGCGGGAGCAGGATTTCAGAGTTATGCACGCTTTCATGAGTCCTTTAATATTTCCGGCTCAACAGGAACACAAGATGTACAAAAAGGATTACAAGCTGCAATGACTGAAGTAGAGCGAGTGAAGCGTTTTGGATTTACTGCTGTAGAGTTGGAGCGTGCCAAGAAAAATATTTTGGCTGCGTATGAACGTCAATGGAATAATCGGGATAAAACAGAGTCGGCCGTATATGCGGATGAATATATCAGAAACTTTACACAGCAAGAACCCATTCCTGGGATCGATGCAGAATTTACCTATATAAAAGAAATGCTACCCGGTATTCAACTAGCTGAGGTAAACGCGCTCACCGATTTATATCGAAATGAAAAAAATACGTTTGCTTATATAACCGGTCTAGAGAATGATGAAAAATATAAATTACCTGCCGTAGCCAGCATTAATGCTGTTTTACAGTCCGTTGAAAAGGATGTCTCTATCAAGGCCTATGAGGAAAAAGTAATTGCAAGTAATTTACTGACGTCTGTTCCACAATCTGGAAAAGTTACACGTACCACTCGTAATGCTTTGTTGGGTGTAACTGAACTTACTTTATCAAATGGAGTAACCGTTACTTTGAAGTCTACAGATTTTAAAAATGATCAAATTTTATTTTCTACTACACGTTATGGAGGACTTACTGCTTACCCATTAGAAGATAAGTATAGTGCTGAAAATGCAACTGCCGTGGTTGGCAGTATGGGATTTGGGGCGTTTTCTCCTACAGATATGCGTAAAGCCATGGCTGGGAAATCCATTGCTGTTAATCCAGTGATTGGTCCTTACACGGCTGGATTTAGTGGCAGCAGTAGTAAAAAAGATTTAGAAAACTTTTTTCAACTATTTTATTTGTCAGTTACTGAACCAAGACGTGACAGTACATTATATAAATCTTTCTTGCAACGTAGTAAAGCACAGGTAGCGATGTTGAGCGCTAATCCACAAATTGCATTTATAGACACACTTTACCAAGTACTCTATGAAAATAATCCATTAGCACCTACTGCAGTTCCGCGTGCAGCCAACTACGATAAGATAAATCTGGATCGTGCTATTGCTATTTATAAAGAACAATTAGGAGATGCGGCAGGAATGCACATTACTATGGTGGGGAGTTTTAATGAGGATACTGTGATTGCCTTACTTGAAAAGTATGCAGCAAGTTTACCTGTTATAAAAGCACGTAATTATACCGATAATAAAGTGCGTCCTTTTAAAGGACAAAATGATTTTCAATTTAAAAAAGGAAAGGACGACAAGAGTTTGGTATTAGGAGTTTTTCATGGGGAAGTTCCTTACAATTCTACCACAGAACTTCAGTTGGAGGGATTGAGTGAAGTGATGAATATTTCTATTATTGAGGAAATGCGTGAGAAGATCCAAGGGATCTATGGGGGCGGTACACAGGTGCAACTAGCAAAGTTGCCAATCGGTAACTTTCAGTTCATTCTACAATTACCTTGTGGACCCGCAAAGGTGGATACGTTGGTAAAAACATTCCGTAGCCAACTGGAAGGGCTAGCTAAAAATGGAGTGGATACAGGTTATGTTTCTAAAGTGAAAAAAGCCTGGATTGAAAAGTATCGAGTAGACAGTAAAAAAAATGAATATTGGTTAGCAGCCTTGCAAGAAATAAAACTCGGCGAACGAAATGCTGATCAGGTAGTGAATGCTGAAAAATATTTTAATGCATTCAGTGCTGCGGATGTAAAGAAAGCAGCCAACCTTCTGTTAAATGCAAAAGGAAAAATGATTGCAGTGCAAATGCCCGCAGAATTAAAAACAGAAACCAAGTCCGAGACAAAAGGCTTCTAAAACAAAAAGGCTGTCCAAACGGACAGCCTTTTTTAAACCAACCAATCCAACCTTATCTTATTCGTATTCGAGTTCGTTGTTATAAAATTCCCAGGTTACCCGGCAATTTTCCAATTCGCTGTAATCGGACATTTGCTCCTGCAAATGTTGAATAAAAAGATTTACATCTGAGGTCAATTGCAGTCCATTTATTGAAAATCGAGACGCTTCCATGTTTGTTTAACTTTTATAATGTAAATATTAAACAAAAGGACCGATAAACCAAATATTTCTGAGCTTACTTCATAATAATATGAATAACAGCATTTTATATTAATTTTTCAAATCATTATTTTCTTTATCTTAATCAAAACTTGCCATGCTTTCCTCTTCCGGTAGTCGAAAAGGGTTGGTTTCAGTAATCACAGCCTCCTCGGTGGGTACACTGATCGAATGGTATGACTTTTACATCTTTGGAAGTTTAGCAGCAGTAATTGCTACTAAATTTTTTCCTGCGGGCAATCCAACCCTCGCGCTTTTATCAACGCTAGCCACTTTTGCTGCGGGTTTTGTGGTAAGACCATTTGGGGCACTTTTTTTTGGAAGGCTTGGTGACTTAGTAGGTCGCAAGTACACTTTTTTACTCACGCTGGTCCTCATGGGGCTTTCCACTTTTTTGATTGGATGTGTGCCTGACTTTTCAACTATTGGTTATGCTGCTCCTGTGTTGGTTTTATTGTTGCGTTTATTACAGGGCCTGGCGCTGGGTGGTGAATATGGAGGTGCCGCTACGTATGTGGCAGAGCATGCGCCGGTGGGCGAACGTGGATTTTGGACGGCATGGATTCAGACCACTGCAACAGTAGGTCTCTTCTTATCCTTACTTGTAATAATCACAGTGAAAGGAAATATGTCTGCCACATCATTTACAGCGTGGGGCTGGCGTATTCCATTCTGGCTCTCTATTATAATGGTAGGAATTTCTATTTTGATTCGACTACGCATGCAGGAGTCACCCCTTTTTCTAGCAGCTAAAAAAAGTGGACAGACTTCATCAAACCCTCTTCGAGATAGTTTTACCAAAAAATATAATTTCAAATTTGTTTTGCTGGCGTTGCTGGGTGCAACAATGGGGCAGGGGGTAGTTTGGTATACGGGACAATTTTATGCGCTGAGTTTTATACAAAACACACTCAAGGTTGAAGTGGCACAGGCCAGTCAATTAATCATGTGGGCTTTATTGTTTGCCACCCCCTTTTTTATTTTTTTTGGCTGGCTCTCGGATAAAATAGGTCGTAAATGGATTATGCTTTCGGGTATGTTGTTGGCAGTAGTATGTTATCGCCCGCTATATACTGCTATGTATGAAACAGGGATGGCTGCTGGTGGAGGAGCGCTACCGGCAACCTTGATTCTGGATTCAGCTAATTTTTGGAAAATGGTGGCGCTGGTATTTATTCAGGTGTTTTTTGTTACCATGGTCTACGGTCCAATTGCAGCATTTTTAGTTGAACTATTCCCCACCGCTATCCGCTATACATCTATGTCACTACCTTATCATATTGGGAATGGCATTTTTGGGGGATTGCTTCCCGCTATTGCCACCTATCTTTCAACAAAAGCAACATTGGCTAACGAAATAGCGCTACAACAACAGTTGCCCTTACCCTATGAAAAACCTTATCTAGAAGGTCTCTGGTATCCCATTGTGATTGCTACTGTAAGTTTTGTTATTGGGGCACTTTATATTCATACTACACCTCAACAAAAGGATTAATATGCTTAATCGGTTACGTAGAATATTAGGAATTGGTTGGATTGTGATAGGGATTTTAAGCGGGTATTATTTATTGATGTCTCAGGCCATTCCAAAATTTCAGAGTGGTCAGGCCGCTGATAAAATACCAGCACTTATTTATGCCTTTATATTACTACCACTTATCGTAGGTAGTTTTTTGCTATTTGGTTACTATGCTTTAAAGGGCGAATACGATCAGCCTGAATGAGTAATTTTGTAATATGCCAGCACAGTTAGATCGTTATCTGTATTTGATACAGCAGGTGGGGAGTCGCTATTATATAGTAGCCGGGTTAGCATTTTTACTTTTTTATGTTTTATTTCGATCTCGTATTCAACATCGAAAAATTCAGCTCAAGTTTCCTGGTCAACGTGATTACTGGCGAGAAATTTTTTATTCGTCCTTTACCATACTCTTGTTTGCATTGATTCCTTATTTCCTTGTTTTCAATCCAGCCATTCGTCCTTATACTCAACTCTACGCTGCCATTAGTGAGCGAGGATGGTTTTATTATGTTGCTGTATTTCCTGTTCTATTTTTTATTCATGACACCTATTTTTATTGGATCCATCGTTTGATGCATCATCCGGTATTGTTTCGATGGTTTCATTTAGTTCATCATCGTTCTACCAATCCTTCACCGTGGGCCGCCTATGCTTTTCATCCCTTAGAAGCATTTTTAGAGGTTGGCATATTTGCGTTATTTCTTTTTTTATTTCCCATTCATCGGACGCACTTGCTTTTATTTTTTCTGCTTTCTATTATTTACAATGTATATGGCCATCTGGGGTGGGAGCTTTACCCAAAGGGTTTCAATAAAACATGGGTGGGGCGTTGGGTAAATACAGCTGTTGCTCACAATCAACACCATAAATATTTTACAGGAAACTACGGGTTGTATTTTTTATTTTGGGATCGCTGGATGGGCACACTTCGTAGTGAATACGATACTTCTTTTGAGGAGGTTACCAGTCGGTAAATACCCACTACTGGGTAGTTTATTTTTTGCATTAATTGTATCTTACTGGTATGAACTTTTGCCGAGCTGTTTTTTTCTTTTTATTATTTCTGCTTACCCAGCCGGTAAAAGCACAGGTATGGCCAGCTGATTTAGTGGAGGACTCCGTGATCAAAAGTCAATGGCAACAATTTTCTGATTTATTAATAAAGCCGGGTAGTTATCATTATGGCATCTTGCGCAATAATAAATGGGCATCAACAATACTTCAAAATCCCTCCAATCAACCAATCACATTCAATTTACGCTTTCATAATCCACATATTAATCAGTTGGCTGTTTTTAAAAATCATGGTAAGGTACCCATTGTAATTACAGGAGATTGGTATCCGTTTGCAGATCGTCCTGTTCCTTTTCGAGATTTTGTTATTCCAATTAGGGTGTCCCCACATAGTTCGGATTCTCTCTTGTTTTTTTTAAATAAAAGAGGCGAAAGCCTGTCTATCAGTTTTGATATAGTATCAACCGAGAAACTCGAAAATCTGATTCAACTTGACTATTTAGGGGTGGGCGCATTGTTGTGTTTTTCTGTACTCATCGTATTACTCGCTGTTTATATTGGCGTGAATTTTAAAGAATCGCTATATATCAGCTTTGCTTTGTATTGGCTACTATCAATGGCTTGGCTACTAAATAATGCAGGACTATTTTATCAGTACTTATGGCCGGAGAATCCTTTATGGCACTATAAATCACGTACTGTTTTTTCAGTTTCATCCATCTGCGCCTATTTACTTTTTTTAACATTATTCTTCCGTACAAAAATCAGAACAATTGATAAAGTTGTTTTTACATCTTTTGTGCTGTTTCTTTTAGTCAAACTTTATGG
>VFQT010004905.1_pt1 | contig 10591 bp, 8 predicted proteins | sample 3512381 | NCBI WGS metagenome assembly VFQT01 (sample SAMN10412376, study PRJNA504923) | tailings metagenome | isolation source: Relicate 2 Philex TSF3 active mining site | place: Philippines: Tuba, Benguet | collected 2017-08-29 | reverse complement strand
TAATTTATTAATTGATTAATTTATTAATTGATTAATTTATTAATTGATTAATTGGATTGGAAATGCTAGCAATATTAATTTAAATGCATAATTGTATTGTATGTAAATTAAGCAAAAATGATTACGGTTTTAATACAGGGTGGGCTCGGTAACCAGTTGTTCCAGGTGTTTGCCACGCTCGCGGCGGCCATTCGCAGCGGCGGCACGTGTTTTTTCCTGCGTGAACCGAGAGACGCCACTGGAAAACGAAGCACGTATTGGAACACGCTGCTCAAAGGGTTGATGCCGATGACGGTGCTTCCCACTCCAACCCAGGTGGATCGCTTCATGCAGCTGCCGGTGTACAAAGAATACGATTTCAAATACGCTCGGTTGCAGTTGAAACCATCCATGAAACTGGTCGGCTACTTTCAGAGCTATAAGTATTTCAACGATGTGCAAACCCAAATTTACGAAAAAATACAGTTGAAGGAACAGCAAGCGCATATACGGAACAGCAGCGCGAAATTGACGGGCATCACGATTGCGATGCACTTTCGGATTGGGGATTACGCAAATATATCGGATGCGCACCCCATTTTGCCGCTGGAGTATTACCGTAAAGCGCTGAAGCACGTGCTGACCCAAGTACAAGGTGAGGGGATCAATGTGTTGATATTTGGCGAAGCCCAGGACAACGCGACCGTTGCGAACCACTTGCGCGAATTAAAGGCAGATCCTGCATTTTCTGCGCGGTGCCAATTCCACAAAGTGTCTGACACGCTTGAAGACTGGAAGCAGATGCTGTTAATGAGCGTGTGTGATAATAACATCATTGCGAACAGTACGTTCAGTTGGTGGAGCGCGTACCTCAATCAGAACCCGGGCAAGGTTGTGTGTTATCCGAGCACGTGGTTTGGACCTGCTTTGCAGCAGCATGACACGCGCGACTTGTTTCCTGCCGAATGGGTAAAAATACAAATGTAATACAAATGTAATACAAATGTAATACAAATGTAAAATAATACAAATGTAAAATAATACAAATGTATGTAATTATAAATTATAAAATTGAAAACACCACACTTATACCCATACGAAGTCCAGTAGAATGCAGTTTAGCAAGGACATCCATCCCATCATACACGAAGATTCCAATGAAAGGTCGTACACAGTTGCGCGCGGTTTAAATGTGACTAGCACGGGACACGTTTTGGACACGCCGTTGCATTTATGCGACCCCAGCAAATTGATCACGCAGCATCGCCTGGGTGACCACAGTTTGCCATTTCGCACCATTGATCCCCGTATGTACGATACATTTGAAATTGACTGGTATGAAACCGGGGTTTTGCCACCACCCATGTACATGTGTTTCATTTATGCGCGTAAATGCTACCTGTGCGGCGACATGCAAGCCTCGGGAGATGACATTCATAGTGAATGCACCGAAAATTACAAAGAAGGGTACCGGTATTGCACCAGCTGCGCCCCATATTTTCGCGAGGCTCTTTACAAAACATTGGCCCCCATTTGGCGGTTCCGTCTGGAGTCGGAACGTACTGACAAATTACGGATCCCGATTTGGGTGCATCGGACACGACGCGATGAATCCGGCAATTCTGATCGCACAAATTCGGGCCGGCCGTTCAGGTACACGCGTTGGTTCATCAGCTCGTGGATCCCGCGCAAATCGGTGAAACGGCATGATCCCAGTGTGGAACCATTTGACGAAGACCTCATTTGTGTGGAAGAATGGTTTGACAAAGAAATTGTAGCGGAACCCATGAGAAAAATGGTTTCAGTTATGGATGTATTCTTTGCGAACCGCGGCTCATTCGCGAATCCCAACTACGATCCGAACGTGGATGACCCTCTCAACCAAGTGCGGCACTTGTCGTTAGCTGAAAAACGCAAAATCATGCGCGAAGAATCGGCGCCGATAAACCCATAAGTCATTTGATTTTAAGGGCACAATCTTGGTCCGTCATTACATATGAGCGACGTGTAGTGCGCATTGTTAATGTTGAATAAGTACCAGATGTTTTTCCAAGTGGGGACGCCGTTTCCAATATACAATTGATCAAATGAAATGCCATTTTTATTCACCACGTATATGTTGATTTCATACAACAATGCCGCCGCTGCAATTTCCAGTTCGGTGCCGTATGTGCTTCGTTTTTTCATTTCATGTTCATAATTGTGCAGGCGGAGAACGTTTCCTCCATTGACACGAATTCCATGGCGAAGTACCTCTTCAAACGTCATCTGCGTGGTTGGTATTTGGTGTTCTTTTAAGTGTTGCATGACAAAATTCACAATGTCCAAGCGTATGTCGTGTGCATTTTTGCGCGCAAATGGATGGTTCATGCGTGTGAGCGTTTCATGCAGGCTGAGAAAAAGACAATCCCCGGCACCCCCATTGTCTTTGATGATGAAATTTTTTCGGGCTGATAAATTTAAAAATTGCACTTCGGTTGTAATTTGAGTGGGATGCATGTTTCTTTCGGCTTGTGTTTGTAGATTCATCGCTTCATTTAATAAGATGTAATATGCGCGCGTGATGTCATTGCTGCATTTTACTAATGCATCTCTGGCCCTAATCGGATTGAACCCCAATCCAGTCAATATATTTATGTTTGAATCCAATTCATTCGCAATGATTTTATTGCGCCGAGAGCCTTGCATTGGTGGAGCTAACTGTGGCATTGGTGGAGCTAACTGTGGCATTGGTGGAGCTAACTGTGGCATTGGTTGTGACTGTAAGTCTAGCTGTGACTGTAAGTCTAGCTGTGACTGTAAGTCTAGCTGTGACTGTAAGTCTAGCTGTGACTGTAAGTCTAGCTGTGACTGTAAGTCTAGCTGTGACTGTAAGTCTAGCTGTGACTGTGACTGTGGCTGTAATTGTGGCTTTGCTAACTGTGGCTGTGGCGATTCAATGAGGTCGCCGTTCTTTCGGTCTATATCATTATTCTTGAAGGACTGGACATCTAACTGCAATGGGTTTTTGTAATCATTTTGTTTACGTTTCTGTGTTATTTGTTGTTTAACTATGGGTTGTTGTGGCATTAGCATTCGTTGTTGTGGCATCATTCGTTGTTGTGGCATCATTCGTTGTTGTGGTATCATTCGTTGTTGTGGTATCATTCGTTGTTGTGGTATCATTCGTTGTTGTGGCATTAACATTCGTTGTTGTTGCGGCATCATCATCATGCCAGGCCGGCAATAATTGCGTTTTTTCATTTTTTGAACAAGCACGGGATACATTTGAGCCAGCACGGAATTGTGTGCAAACAATTTGCAAAACATTGCGTGCGATAGTTTTATGCCTTTACGGATGTTGGGTCGTGTAAAACTGTTGAATCGTGGATACATTTTCAGTAATTCCCTAATGAACGTCATGTATCGTCCGTCTTTTGCGCCTTTTTTCAATTCTTCAAAGGTTGAGTCCCAAAACGCGTCACCCCCAATCAACCAGGCATATGGATTGCCATTCACGTCTTTTTCCAGTTTGACGTCTATTCCTTTCTTATTTCCTCCAAATTCGGCGTTGACATCGGCAGAAATAAATGAATTAAACGATCCCCTTGTTTTCAATGTGACATTGTTTCTGTTTTTATTTTTTTTATTGGTTTTAATACGTGTGAACATTTTTCGTTGCATATAATGTAATATTTTATTTTATTTCATATGCTAATTAATTATAATTCAAAAAAAAACATACATCATATAAAAGAATAAATGCCAATCACTCATGTCATTTTCATCATTATAGGGGTCGTATTTGGAATCTGTGCAATTGCTCGCTGTTATCTCATGTGTTGCCAGCCAAAACAAAAACAAAAATAAAAACAAAACCAATAATAATCCATAACAATAACTGTAAAATAATACACATAAACGTATAATTTTAATACATGCATTATATAACACATATCTCTCACAATGGTCCGTTCAAAACTAAATCCAGACATCAATTATCGCGAGTACAAGCAATTGGAGCGCGATGACGCCGATTATGATGCCACCATGTACGAAATTGAACTTTTAGGTAAAGAGGTGCGGATCGCCATTGGTCGCGGCAAAACCGACAAAAAAGACATTCTTTATTATCCCATGTACTTGATCAACACAGACGACCGGGTCGTAAAACAGATTGGCGTGTTTGAAATTCGGGCCGACCAGTCCAGCGATTTTTTAGACGACGAAGATGATTTGGACATTGACAAGCTGCCTCATCCGCTCATTTACTCGTTTGTTACAGCCAGCATGTTGGAGGCGGACAGTCGTGGCAAAAAGGCACCGGCAAAGGAAGCCCCAGTAATCCAAGAAGCAGAAAAAGAAGAAGCAACGGCACAAGAAGCAACGGCACAAGAAGCAACGTCACAAGAAGCAACGGCACAAGAAGAAACCCTTGCGGAAGCAGTAACGGCCGAAGATCAAACCCTGCGTTCCAAGATGAAGGCGCTCGCCCTGCCGCCTCAGACCAAGAACACTGCTGAGGCCGAACACGCCGAATACAAGAAGCAGCCCGACCAGCCGTGGATTCAAACGCACATGCAGAACAACCATTTTGGAATCAAGGACAACGAGGGCGGCGGCGACTGCTTGTTTGCCGTGATTCGCGACGCGTATCGCACCCGGGGCAAGTACGTGGAGGTGCCCGAACTTCGGCGCAAGCTGGCGGCGGAAGCCACCGAGGACGTGTTTCAAAACTACAGGGAGCACTACACCATGACGACGGACTCCATTGCCACAACGTCGGCGGAGATGCGCACGTTAGTGGCGGCAAACGCGAAATTAAAGGAGCGGTTGGAGCGCACCACGGAGGCCAAGGAGCAGGAGGCCATTATTGCCGAGTCGCGCCGCAACGCCGAAAAATTCAAGCGTTTGAAATCCGAGCTGGCGCTGAGCAAGGAGCTGCTGCAGGAATTCCACTTCATCAAAAACGTCAATACGCTGGAAGATTTCCGAGAGATGCTGAAGTCGTGCGCGTTTTGGGCCGACACGTGGGCCATTTCCACCCTGGAGCGCGTCCTCCGCGTGAAGCTCATCATCCTGTCATCCGAGCGGTTCCACGCCGGGGAAATGGGCGGCGTGCTGCAGTGCGGCCAGCTGAACGACCGCGTGCTGGAGGACCAAGGCGCGTTTGAGCCCGAGTTCTACATCATGGCGGAGCACACGGGCAGTCATTACAAGCTCATCACCTACAAGGACGAAGCGCTGCTCACGTTCCGAGAGATTCCGTACGACATAAAAGTCATGGTGACCGAGAAGTGCATGGAGCACAACGCGGGGCCGTATAATTTGATCCCGCAATTCCGCACGTTTCGCGAGGAGGAGCTGGGACTGAAGGGCGTGGAGGAAGACCAAGCCGTCCGCGCCAGTGCCGACCATTCATTGGCGGCGTTATACGACGATGCCACCGTGTTCCAGTTTTACAGCAAGAGCATGGACAAGCCGCTGCCGGGGACGGGGTCGGGTGAAACCATTGAGCGCGCCGACATTCCGAAGTACGCTGCATTGGCGAAGGAAACGCCGCAGTGGCGCAAGATGTTGTCCAACCTGTGGGAGCCGCCGGGTGACGACCGTGAAAAGGCGCTCTTCACTTTAGATGACCATAAGTGGCGCACGCTGGAGCATTATATGCAAGGCAGCCGATTCCGAAAGGAAAACCCGAAACAATATCTGCAATTCTCTCTGGATTCCGAATCCGAATTGTCAAAAAGTGTTGCAATGCTGCAAGACAAGCCGAAGGATGTTAAACCCGATGCTGATTTTGGGACGCGCGAAGAAAAGGAGCGCGAGGACGCGCAGTACGCCAAATACAGTCAGAACTCTTATTTGGAGGACATGCTGCTGAACACGCGGAATGCCAAGCTGGTGCATTTTAGGCGCGGCAAACCGCCCATTGTGTGCAATGAATTGATGCGCGTGCGGCATCGTCTGCAGCAAGAACACGCGAAGCGCAAAAAATGAATAACGCAACGCATGAAAATCAAAATAGAATGAAAATCAAAATAGAATGAAAATCAAATATAATGAAAATACAGTATATCCCATTATATTTGGATCAAACCCAAAAAAAAAACAAATGTCGGACGTGGATCCCTACACTGCCGATAAAATGCAAAAGGTGTTTCGCGGTCTTTATGCGGACATGCATTCCGCATTTTCAAAGTGTGCGACGGTAAATGAGCCCGCGATAAAACCGGTTGATTCCTGGACAAAGTTGCCGCTGCCGGAAGACTTGCGACGCGCGTTGTCTAGCGGAAAATCAATAGAAACGGACTACTTTCCGGATGAAATCCAGCGCCACATCTTGAACGAGCCAGGTGTGGCCGTCACGTACAAGTTCAGCATGGGATCTCGTAACGTGGCGCTGCATTTTGTGGAATTCAATGTGAACGTGAGTCAAACGGACTTGAAAAAAATGCAGGCGCATGCAATGCGCGTGTGTGCGCTCATGCACCTGGTTTCAATGCACGCATCCCGAGAGATGTGCTCCTCGGATTTAAACATTTTCATTTACATGACGGAATTTAAGAAGCGGTTTCCAGAAAGGCCGGGTGAAACGCTGGACACCGAGCACGCCAACACCGGCATGGCGTATCACTGCGCAAAGAATAATGACATTATCGTTTATCGCAAAGAGGAGTGGTTCAAAGTGCTCATTCATGAAGCCTTTCACGCGTTCGGGTTGTCATTCATTGAACACGACTTATACAACGGTGTAAACCAAGGCATGCAAGGCATGCTGCAGAAAATGTATGCCATATCGCATCCGGTGCGCATATACGAAACGTACTGCGAAATATGGGCGCGCATTTTGAACGTCGTGTTTGATTGTTTTGCGGATGAGAATGCAACCCCCGTGTACAAGAATGAAAGCATTCGTCCTGCGGAGTTTCAAGTGTTCATGGAGTGCGTGCTGGAAGGACTTGAAAAAACCGCGGGGTTTTCTCAACAACAGTACGCCAAGCTACTGCGGTATGCGGATATTTCGCATGAAACGCTCACGCAACCAACTGAAGAAAACCGAGCCATCGTTCGTGAAAAATACCGCGAAAACACCAACGTGTTTGCATACACCGTGCTTACGTGCGCGCTGATGCACTCGCCGCACGACTTCATGGTGTGGTGCTACAAAAACAACCCATTCCGAGAAGACAAGCGGGGCATTATGCAGTTCCGCACGATTCCGTCCAATTTCAATAGTTTCATGGGTTTGCTGGATCATTGCAAACGCCGGTGTCCTGGACCTGCGCACCAATACCCGTTGAATGATGTGCTTGGCGCATCCATGCGCATGACGCCGCCAATACCGAAACATGAATAACGATACTACTCGTCGTCGTTTATACCATTACTGAAAAAAATTGATTATGTGCGACGGCTATACACATGTATTACACGCGCACACATTTTACACACATTTGCATGGGTATTAAGCATTTGAATAAATTTATCCGAACCGAATGTTATGGGGCAATCAAACCCATTGGATTGCACGACTTAACGGGTAAGGTGATTGTAGTGGATGCGAGCATTTTCATGTACCGTTTCATTGGAGAAAACGCCCTGTTGGAAAACATGTACACCATGGTGTCCCTGTTTCAAAAGCACAGCATCACGGCGTTGTTTGTGTTTGACGGCAAACCTCCTGAAGAAAAACAGAAAACGGTAAACAAACGCCGACGGCTGAAACGCATTGCGGAATTGCAGTACAATCGTATTGTTCGTGACATGCAACCCACGAACGATGCGGATGAGCAAGCAAAAATGCTGAAAACCCTTCGGCGACGGTTCATCCGGATCAAAGACGACGACCTTGCGCAGGTAAAAACGCTGATGCGCGCTCTCGGGGTTCAATACGTCGTGTCTGAAGGAGAAGCCGACATTCTATGCGCGCAAATGGTGATAAAACGCCAAGCGTATGCGTGCATTTCCGATGACACAGATTTGTTTGTGCATGGTTGTCCTCGGGTGTTGCAAAACATTAACTTGCACAACCAAACGGCCGCGTTATATGAACTGCCCAAAATTTTAAACGTGCTTGGAATCAGCATGACGGAATTCAGACAGATTTGCGTCATTTCAGGAACGGATTACCATTCGGGGCCAATGCACGGAATGAATCTAAAGATTGCAATGAACCTGTTCGGTCAATACAAGGCATGCAGGAAAACCGCGGAAGAAAACGGCGACGTGTTTGCCCCGGACTTCTACACGTGGCTCCACCACACCTGCAAACATTTTGATTACGACAAAAACATGGCGGTTTACAACATGTTTCAAACAACGATGCCCAAATGTCTGCCGGAAGTATTGATGTCGCAACCACGCGATAATGAGTTGCTTCACGGAATTATGGCCCGTGAAAATTTCATATTTGTTACGTGATCATGCAATGAATATAATAAAAACCGGGTTGTTTTTATTGTATTTTGTTTTTATTGTATTTTGTATTTTGTATTTTGTTTTCTTGTGCAGTGTGCAGTGTGCATTTTTAAGCAGTAGCAGTAGCAACAGCGCCCTTGAAGTGAGGGGACATGTAGCGCTGAAGATTGAAGTAGGTGAGCTCATCACCCTTCTTCAACTTGAGCAGAGCCTTCAGCTTGGCATCAGGATTGATGCGACGGCCGTTCTCCTTGTCCTGCAAGTTGTTGGTGCGAATGTAGGCGTTGATCTCGCGAGTGACCTCAGTCCTGGCCATCTCAGAACCGTCGGTCTTGCCAAGAAACTCGGCCAACTCCTTGGAAATGGGGGTGGGCTTCACAAAACCAGAGGGAGCGCGGTTGCCGACCTTGCGACGCTTCTTGGCGCTGGCCTTCTGAGCAGTGCGCAGCTCCTTGACGGCGTGACGCTCAAGCGCGCGAAGCTCGGAGCGGAGGGCGGCAGCAAAAGCAACAACCTGCTGCAACTTGGAAGAAATGGAAGAGAACTGGGAGGAAATAGCGGAATGAGCGCTGACGTCCTCGGCGGCGTCGGCAGCAGGAACAGCATCAGCAGCAGGAACAGCAGCAACAGGCTCCTTGGGAGCCTTAGGGGTCTTGGGCTCCTTGGCCTCCTTGGCCTTCACAACCTTAGGAGCGGCAGCGGCACTAGGGGCGGCAGTGGAAGCAGGAGCAGCAGTAGAAGAAGCGGGAGCAGCAGAAGAGGCGGTGGTCGCCGAGGTCTTAGTCGTCTTAGCCATGGTGTATTCGTTTATACCCTACATACAGATGTCTTTTTAAGCCGTTTTACGAATTAATTGTTTATTGCAATGCATTTGACATGCGATTGTCATGTCAAATCAAAACAAGTTTTCTTAAAGTTTCTCTAAAGTTTCTCTAAAGCACATGAACCACGGATTCATATAGCCACGGCATTGCCGCCCGGGCTTCTTGGCTCACCAAGGTTAGTGCCAACAGCACGTAATATGCGCCGAGCGATTGATTGTCGCGATTTGTGCCCGATGTGACAAACGTGTGTATCAATTGAATGCCTTGATGCTTAATGATTTCCGGCTGCATGGCGATGCCCCGTAAATCCGCGTGTACAAACGGATTGCCATGAGGCGGGCAAATTTGTTGTTTCAACTGCGGCAGGATTTGCGCACGGTAGTTCCATATGTCGGACAGCTCTCGCATGAATCGCATGATGGACAAGTAATTGAGTTCGCTAAACCACGCCGAGTCCGAATAGTGCCCGTGTGAATTGATTTGCTGAAATGCGTTGAACAGAATTTGTTCGTCTTGCTCTTGCATGGAAAGCACGGGTTCGGGGTCTTCCTCCAATTTGCATGACACGCCCAGTATGTCGGTTAGTCGCACCTTGCGGTGCATTTGATGTCTCAGCACGGCTGGCAACTTTAGACGATTGTAAGGATTCAATGGACTCGCGTGCCCGTTTTTCAGTTCGGTGCAATAATACATGTGCAGCGACATGACGTCAAAGCCGTACACCATTCCGGATTCGTCCTTAAAGCTTATGAACTGGTTGCACGGAATGTCGGTCATTGGCTCCATGCTGTAAAAATCGGTGTTGTTCACACAAAGTGTCCTGTTGTTGTATGCGGGTCCGCTCATTTTGGAATGCAGCGTGATAAACTTCCGGCGAATCATTCGCTGAATTCGCTTGATGAAATGGGATTGAATCAAATGCGAGTGGATGCGTGTCTTTAATTCGGGTTTGGTTCCGCTGCATTTGATGCCGTAATGCTTGCATATTTCTTTCAACTCGTTTAATTTGTATTCGGACTTTATGAAGTCTGCATGTTCTGCAATTTCAGGGATGCGCACATTTTTTTTTACAACAACCACGGTCTTTTTTTTTTTATGCGCGATACTGGATTGTTCGGATTGTTCGGATTGTTCGGCTTGGGACATGGCGACACTGAGTCTTGTATTTACTATACTATCTACATTTTTTTATATCGGTTACCAATGATCAATACAGGTATTGCCACATTAAGGAACAACAAGTCATAAAACAACTTAAACTTTTTATATCATTACAATGCATAACCCCCAAATCTACACAAAATGAAAATAACTTCGTTGTTGTTTTTGCTTTGCGTTGCTGCGAATGCGAACACGATGAACGTGACCGATTCCGCAAATGGGTTTAA
>VFQT010004919.1_pt1 | contig 10594 bp, 8 predicted proteins | sample 3512381 | NCBI WGS metagenome assembly VFQT01 (sample SAMN10412376, study PRJNA504923) | tailings metagenome | isolation source: Relicate 2 Philex TSF3 active mining site | place: Philippines: Tuba, Benguet | collected 2017-08-29 | reverse complement strand
GGCAGGCACTTGACGTGCCTGCCCCTTTTGCATGAACATAGGAGTGTTGTTGCGCAATGAAAGACCTCGTTGCATATAGCGCAACAGTCAAAATGAAGGGATTTCTTTAATGTCAAAGAAAGTAATCATCATTGGTGCAGGAATTGTGGGATGTGCTCTTGCCGATGAATTAACCCAACGAGGTTGGACAGACGTAATAGTTTTAGAACAAGGTCCTCTTTGGGCAGCAGGTGGATCAACTTCACATGCGCCCGGTTTAGTTTTTCAAACAAATGCAAGTAAATCTTTAGCACTTTATGCAAAATACACAGTAGAAAAATTGTGTTCACTTGATTTAGATGGTGAACCTTGTTTCTTGCAAGTTGGTTCATTAGAAGTTGCAACTAATAAAGAGAGATTAGCTGAATTACATAGAAGAGCATCAATTGCTACTGCATGGGGAATTCCAGCAAAAGTTATTTCTGCAAAAGAAGCAAAAAAACTTCATCCACTTTTAGATGAGAAATCTATAATTGGTGCATTACATGTTCCAACAGATGGATTAGCTAAAGCGTTAAGAGCTGACGAAGCAATGGGAAGACTAGCAATTTCTCGAGGTGCAAAATTCTTAGAACGACATGAAGTTTTAGATATTTTAAAAAGCAATGGAAAAGTAACTGGAGTTAAAACTAATAAAGGTGATTTTGAAGCAGACATTGTAATTGCTTGTGCTGGAATTTGGGGACCAAAAGTTGGTGACATGATTGGAATGCCAACAGCTTTACAACCACTTGCCCATCAACTTGCTTGGACTAAAGACTTACCTGGATTAAAAAATCAAGAACAGGAATGTGTTTTACCACTTTTAAGACATCAGGATAAAGATCTTTATTACAGGCAAAGAAACAAAGGATTAGGTGTTGGCTGGTATGGACATAGACCTCTTCCGGTAAAAGCAAAGGATATCTTGCCTTTTGATAAAGCTAAAGTTATGCCATCTGTTTTAGATTTCACAAAAAAAGAGTGGGAAGGAGCTATCAAACATTCTGGAAAAATAATTCCTGAATTAAAAAAATCAAAAATTGATAGTGCGATGAACGGACTTTTTTCGTTTACGGTTGATGGTTTTCCTTTAATGGGTGAATGGGCAAACTTAAAAGGATTTTGGACTGCCGAAGCTGTTTGGGTAACACATTCTGCTGGTGTAGCAAAAGCTATTGCTGAATGGTTAGTTGATGGACATCCATCTCTATCTGTTCACGAATCAGATGTAAATAGATTTGAAAAACATCAATTAAGCCCTGAACATATTGAGATGCGTGGCAAACAAAATTATGTGGAAGTTTACGACCTTCTGCATCCGCTAGACCCAATGAAAGAACCTCGTCCTTTAAGAACAACTGGATTTTATCCAAGACAAAAAACACTTGGCGGATATTTTCTCGAAGCATCAGGATATGAAAGACCTCAATGGTATGAATCGAATAAAAAGTTAGTGTCCAAATTCAAATCTCCAAAAAGAAATTCCTGGTCCAGTAAACATTGGTCACCAATAATTGGCGCAGAAGCGCAATACGTTAGAAAACATGTTGGACTTTTTGACATTACTTCGTTAAAACGAATTGAAGTTTCAGGCAAAGGTGCTTTGAAATTCTTAGAAACAATGACCACTGGAAAATTAGATAAAGCAGTTGGCTCAATTACCTATTGTTTAATGCTCACTGAAAATGCAGGAATTCTAAGTGACGTGACTGTTACAAGAGTTGAAGAAAATCAATTTATATTGGGTGCAAATGGCAATGTTGATTTAATTAGATTAAAAAATAATGCCCCAGATAATGTGTTCGTTAAAGATATAACTAGTGGAACTGTTGGTTTAGGTTTATTTGGACCCAAGGCAAGACAATTAGCACAAAGTGTGTGTGACGATGATTTATCAAATGAGTCTTTGGGTTATTTCAAAGCGAAAAAAACTTATTTAGGTCAAGTACCAGTTACTTTGTGGAGATTATCTTATGTTGGTGAACTTGGATTTGAAATTTATGCCGATGCTGATATGGCTTTAAAACTTTGGGACACCTTATTTGCTGCAGGAAAGAAATTTGGTTTAATCCCTGCAGGTAGAGGTGCGTTCAACTCAATGAGATTGGAAAAAGGTTATAGATCTTATGGTGCAGAAATGACCAGTGAACATAATCCTTACGAAGCAGGACTTTCATTTGCAGTTCGAAAAACTGGTGGATTTATTGGTGCTAATGCGTATGAAAAATTGTCTGCAGATCAAATAACTAAAAAGCTATGTTGTTTAGTTATCAAGAATGATTTTGATGTAGTTATGGGTAAAGAACCTGTATTAGTTGACAATAAAGTTGTTGGCTACACGACCTCTGCCTACTACGGTCATACTGTTGGCTCTCCACTTGCTTATGCATGGTTACCAATTGAATCAAGTGCAATTGGAACTAAAGTCGAAATTCAATACTTTGATAAAAAAGTAAAAGCTGTGGTTGGTAACGATCCTCAATTTGATCCACAAATGACAAGGCTAAAGTCGTAGATATGACTATAAAAAGACGTCATACTGCCCTACTTCCAGAACATCCAGATTTCTTATGGAAAAATCCATCTCCAAAAAAATCATATGACGCAATAATTATTGGAGCTGGTGGTCATGGTTTGGCAACAGCATTTTATTTAGCAAAAAATTTTGCTTTAACAAATATTGCAGTATTAGAAAAAGGCTGGCTTGCTGGTGGAAATATGGGCAGAAATACCACAATTATTCGCTCAAATTATTTGTGGGATGAAAGTGCTGGCATATATGAACATTCTTTAAAGCTTTGGGAAACACTAGAAGAAGAAGTTGGCTACGAAATGTTTTTTGACCAACGCGGCGTGATGACTTTGGCACACAGTGTGAGCGATTTAAGAAGTAAGAAAAGAAATTTTTATTCAAATTCGATGAACAATATAGATTCTCAATGGCTAACTCCTGAAGAAGTTAAAAAGATTGCTCCAATTGTAAACATTTCTCCAAATGTGAGATACCCAGTACTTGGCGCAACATATCAAGCTAGAGGTGGAATTGCTAAGCACGACTGGGTAGCTTGGGGATATGCCAAAGCTGCAAGTGACATGGGAGTAGACATAATTCAAGGTTGCGAAGTTACAGGATTTAAAAAGATTGGTAACAAAGTTGTAGGTGTTGAAACAAATCAAGGATTTATCAGTTGTGAAAAAGTTGGAATGGTAGCTGCAGGACATACTTCAGTTTTAGCTAACCTTGCAGGATTTAGAGTTCCGATTCAAAGTAGACCATTACAAGCACTCGTTTCTGAATTATTAGAACAAGTGCTAGACACAGTAATTATGAGTGGCGCGGTGCATGTTTATGTAAGTCAAGCTCATAAAGGTGAATTAGTAATGGGCGCAGGTACTGATGCATACAATTCTTATGCGCAACGTGGTGGTTTCCATGTTATTGAACATCAATTAGCAGCAGCACTTGAATTGTTCCCAATATTTTCAAGGGCTCACCTATTGAGAACTTGGGGTGGCATAGTCGACATTGCACCAGATGCTTCACCAATTATTGGATTAACGCCGGTTGAGAATTTATTTATAAACTGCGGTTGGGGCACAGGTGGATTCAAAGCCACTCCAGGATCTGGTTGGGTTATGGCTGAAACAATGGCGAAAAATTCTCCTCATGAATTAGCAAAACCTTATTCACTTGATCGCTTTACGTCAGGTCATTTAATTGATGAACATGGAGCTGCCGGTGTTGCACATTAAGGAAAATACATGTTGTTAATTAATTGCCCTTGGTGTGGTTCAAGAGACGAAACAGAGTTTCATTATGGAAGTCAAGCCCACATTGGTTATCCAGAAAATCCAGAAAATTTAACTGATGAACAATGGGCTGAATACATATTTTTCAGAGACAATCCAAAAGGTTGGTTTGCGGAAAGATGGTTTCATTCAGCTGGATGTAGAAAATGGTTTAACATTTGGCGAAATACTTTGACTCATGAATTTGGCCCTTCATACAAACCATTTACTAAACAACCTAGTAGGCCAAAATGAGTAGCGTTCAATTCGTTTTTGATAACAAGACTTATCACGGTAACAAAGGCGAACCTCTTTCTGCAGCTTTGTTACGTAATCACATAAAGATTGTTACTGAAAGCTCCTACCTGTTTAGACCTCGAGGCGTGTTTGGACTTGGTTATGAGGAACCAAATGCATTAGTACAAATTGATTCTGGAAGTGGCGAACCAATGGTTCCAGCCACAAAGATTGAATTAGTAGATGGTTTAGAAGTTAGAAGTCTTGCTGGCGTAGGTGATTTGCCAAATAAAAAAGATGAAGCCCGTTATGACAAAAAATACGTCCATGTCGATGTTTTAGTAATTGGGGCAGGACTTTCGGGATTAAAAGCAGTAGAAAAACTTTCAAAGTCAAATAAAAAAATAATGATTATTGATGATCAACCTACAGTAGGTGGATTTGTTAATGATTTAGATGTAAAAATTCAAAGTAAACTTATTAAACCACTTAATAAAAAGAATGTAATTCATTTACAAAGAACTACTGCAATTGGACTTTATGACCAAAATTATGTCGTAGCAGTAGAAAGAAGAACAGATCATTTAAGCTCAACGATTGATAAAAACAAAGCTCGCATGAGAACCTGGCACATAAGAGCTAAGGAAATCGTTTTTGCAACTGGGGCAATGCAACGAGTAATAGTTTTTCCAAATAATGACAGACCTGGAATTATGCTGTCACATGCAGCAGCAACATATCTATCAAAATATCGGGTAGGAACTTTTAATAAAGCAATCGTTTACACAGTGGATGATTATGGATATGAAGATGCTTTGAGGATCCATCATTCGGGTACAAAAGTTGTAGCAATTATTGATGTGAGAGAAGTCGTTTCTAAATCTTTGCTGCAGAAAATGAAAAAAGCAAATATTGAAGTAATTTTACAATCTAAAATTATTGATTCCAAACCAGATGCAAATGGCTGTTTAAATTCAGTATTAATTAATTCAAATAATAATCTAAGAGAAATTGATGCAGATTTACTGGCAATTTCAGGTGGTTGGACACCTACTGTTCATTTAGCGACTTTCTTAAATTTAAAACCAGTTTGGGATGAGAAAATTCAAGCATTCAAAATGCCTAAGTTACCTAAGAGTTTAAGTTCAACAGGCTGGGCAAATGGAGAGTTTGAAAAAGTTGAAACGCAAACTGCTCTTTATTTTGGTGAAATTAATTCAAACCAAGAAGAAGTTTCATTTATTGATTTACAACGAGATGCAACACTTAGAGATCTGAAACGTGCAGTTGGAGCTGGTTTAAGTTCGATCGAGCACATTAAACGCTACACAACTATAGGTACAGCTCATGATCAAGGTAAAACCAGTGGCACAACCACAATGGGCTTATTGAGTCAGTTAATAAATAAGAAACCATTCGAAGTTGGAACTTTGACTTTTAGACCACCATATGTAACTTTTCCATTTTCTGTTTTTGCAGGTAGAGAATTAGGAATTTTGACTGATCCAATTAGAACTACACCAATTCATGAAGAGCATTTAAAAAATAAGGCCCCGATGGAAGATGTTGGTCAGTGGAAAAGACCTTGGTACTTCCCTCTTGAAAAAGAAAACATGCATGAATCCGTTTTAAGAGAATGCAGAGCGGCAAGAAATGATGTCGCAGTGATGGATGCATCAACTTTAGGAAAAATTGATATTCAAGGTCCTGACGCGGCAATTTTCTTGGATCGAATTTATACGAATATGTTTTCAAATCTAAAGATTGGCTCAAGTAGATATGGATTGATGTGTGGTGTAGACGGAATGGTTTTTGATGATGGTGTAACAACCAGATTAAGTGAAGATCGTTTCCTTATGACCACAACTACAAGCGGTGCAGCAAAAGTTTTGGATTGGTTAGAAGAATGGTTGCAAACTGAATGGCCAGATTTAAGAGTATTTTGCACATCTGTAACAGAACATTGGTCAACTATTGCTCTAGTAGGACCAAAATCAAGAAATTTAATGAAAAAGTTAAGTCCAAAATTAGATGTGTCAAATGAAAATTTTGCATTCATGGAAAATAAATATGCATTGGTTGCGGGTATCCCTGCACGAATTGCGCGAATTTCATTTTCTGGTGAGTTGGCTTATGAAATTAATATTGAAGCTTGGTATGCCAAAGAACTTTGGAAAGAAATTTTCAAACAGGGAAATGAATTCAATGTAACTGCGTATGGCACTGAAACCATGCACGTTTTAAGAGCAGAAAAAGGATTTGTCATAGTTGGTCAAGAAACAGATGGAACTCAAACTCCTCAAGACTTAGGAATGGATTGGATAGTTTCAAAGAAAAAAGATTTCATAGGGAAAAGATCTTTTAGAAGAAGTGACACATCTAAACCAGATCGTCACCATTTAGTGGGGTTACTACCAAAAAATAAATCTAGTTTGTTGCCAGAAGGTTCATACATAATTGAAGAAAATACATTAAAGGCTGGTCAGAAAAATAAACATATTGGTTACGTGACAAGTTCCTACCATTCTGATGTTTTACAGAGAACTTTTGCTTTAGCAATGATTGCAAATGGTAGAAATAGACTTGGTCAAATAATTGAAGTTCCAATGGGTAGCGAATTAATCGAAGCGGAAATTGTTGATTCGGTTTTCTATGATAAAGAAAATAGGCGCAGAGATGGCTAACTTATTGAATCTTAAAAATAGTCCTTTAAATAACAATACTTATGGCGATAAAAAAAGTGTATTAATTAAAGAAATACCTTTCGCAACAACTCTAGATATACGAGTAAAACCAAAGAGTAATGCTCAAAGTATTATTGAAAAAACACTCAAAATAAAACTGCCATTAACAGTTGGTCAAACTTTTAAATCAAAGAAATTCACGGTTTTAACTTTGGGTCCTGACTGGTGGCTAGTAGTGGGGGCAAACCTAGATCATGAAAGATTACTAAGAAAAAAATTGAATGGTGAATTTGCGTCAATTGTTGATGTGTCTGCTCAAAGAACTTTTATTGAGGTAAGCGGTAAATATGCAAGAGAAGTCTTAGAGCATGGTTGGGAATTGGATTTAAGCGATGACGTATTTAAACCTGGCATGTGTGCACAATCTGTAATAGCCAGATCACCTGCGATTTTGTACCACGGTCCAGTAAATTCATATCATTTGTACGTGAGATCTTCTTTTGCGCAACATTTATGGAACTTCTTAAAAGATGCAACAGTTGAGTATTTAGAAAAGTAAAATAGGAGAAAATTATGACTGCGATTATTTTGGATGGCAAAAAAACTGCCGAAAAGATTAAATCTCAATTAGCTAAACGAGTTGAAGTTTTAAAAACTAAAGGTGTTACCCCAGGGCTTGGCACAATTTTGGTTGGAGATGATCCTGGTTCTCATGCATATGTTGGAGGAAAACATAAAGATTGTGCTGAAGTAGGAATTTCATCCATAAGAGTAGATTTACCGGCTACTTCTTCACAAAAAGATGTGATGGATGCTATTGAGAAACTCAACCAAGATTCAAATTGCACAGGTTATATTGTTCAACTTCCTTTACCAAAAGGGTTAGATGCAAACAAAGCTCTTGAAGCAATGGATCCAAGAAAAGATGCTGACGGATTACACCCAGTAAATTTAGGAAGATTGGTACTTGGACAAGATGCACCACTTCCGTGCACTCCAAGAGGAATTGTTGAATTATTACGCGAATACCAAGTCCCTATTGATGGTGCAGAAGTTGTCGTTATCGGTCGTGGAATTACTGTAGGTAGGCCAATTGGATTGTTACTAACAAGAAAATCTGAAAACGCCACAGTTACTTTGTGTCATACCGGAACCAAAGATTTAGTAAAACACACTAAAAATGCAGACATCATTGTTGCTGCTGCTGGTGTGGCTCATTTGATTAAACCTGACATGATTAAAAAAGGTGCAGCACTACTAGATGTAGGTATTACAAGAACTGAAAAAGGATTAGTGGGAGACATAGATCCTGAGGTTAAAAATGTGGCAGGATTTTTTGCACCAATGCCAGGAGGAACTGGACCAATGACTAGAGCGATGCTTCTGGCAAACGTGGTTGATGAAGCAGAAAGATCAATTCGATGACAAAAGAATTCGACTACATAATTGTTGGTGGAGGCTCAGCTGGTTCTGTACTAGCAAACCGCTTGTCAGAAGATCCAAATAATGAAGTTCTAGTTTTAGAAGCTGGCAGACCAGATTATTGGTGGGATGTTTATGTACACATGCCTGCAGCCCTTACTTTTCCAATAGGAAATAGATTTTACGACTGGAAATATCAATCAGAACCTGAAGAGTTTATGAATAACAGACAGGTTTACCACGGTCGAGGAAAAATTTTAGGTGGTTCAGGTTCCATAAACGGAATGATTTTTCAACGTGGAAATCCAATGGATTATGAGCGTTGGGCTAAAGACAAAGGTTTAGAAAATTGGGATTTTGCTCATTGTCTTCCTTATTTCAAAAAAATGGAAAACTCGATTCATGTTCAAGACCCAGTATTTAGAGGTCATTCTGGACCTTTGGAACTAGAAAAAGGACCTGCAAAAAATCCTTTATTCAAAGCATTTTTTGAGTCTTGTGTCGAAGCTGGATTTAATTTAACTGATGATGTTAATGGTTATCGCCAAGAAGGATTTGGACCTTTCGATCGAAATGTTAGAAAAGGTCGAAGGCTTTCATCTGCAAGAGCATATATTCATCCTGTAAAAAAGAGAAAAAATTTAACCGTTAAAACTCGAGCAATGGTTGAAAAAGTTATTTTTGATGGAAACAAAGCCATAGGAGTAGAAGTAAGTTTTAGAAAACTTTGGTCAAAGAAAAAGCAATTTATTAAAGGTAAAGAGATAATTTTGTGCGGTGGTGCAATAAATACTCCTCAAATATTACAACTTTCTGGAATTGGTGACGAAAAATTATTAAATAGTTTCAATATTCCTGTAATTAAACACTTACCGGGTGTAGGGCAGAATTTACAAGACCACTTAGAGGTATATGTTCAATACTCTTGTAAAAAACCTGTAACTTTACAACCTAATTTACAACTTTGGAGAAGGCCATTTATTGGTGCTGCTTGGTTGTTTTTCAGAAAAGGACCAGGAGCTTCAAATCATTTTGAAGGTGGCGGTTTTGCTAGAAGTAACGATGATGTTTTGTATCCAAACTTAATGTTTCACTTTTTACCAATCGCAGTTCGTTACGACGGAAGTGTGTCTGCAAAAGGACATGGATACCAAATTCATATTGGACCTATGTATTCAGATGCAAGAGGATATGTAAAAATAAAAAGTTCTAATCCTTACGAAAAGCCAGCAATAAAGTTTAATTATCTTTCAACCGAGCAAGATAAACGTGAATGGGTTGAAGCAATACAAATAGCAAGAAAAATTTTGACACAAAAAGCAATGGATGAATTTAATGGTGGTGAAATTTCTCCTGGTCCAAGTGTTTCAACACCTGATGAAATTTTGAAATGGGTTTCTAAAGATGGCGAAACTGCATATCATCCATCTTGCACAGCAAAAATGGGAACAGATGAAATGTCGGTGGTTGATCCAAATTCAATGAAAGTTCATGGTGTAGAAGGTTTGCGTGTGGTTGATGCATCCGTATTTCCATATGTAACGAATGCAAATATTTACGCACCAGTAATGATGGTTGCAGAAAAAGCTGCTGATCTAATTTTGAATAAAAAACCACTTCAACCTGAATATGCCAAGTGGTATAAACACGGCGAATCTAATTAGTAATTAAACTACTACCGGGTTTATATTCTTGTCTTCCATTTTTAGTTAATACCCAAACTGATTGTCTTCCTTTAACATTCCAGGAGTGACCATCTCCCACTAATGCAGTGTCTTCGTCAATTCCCACTAAAGTGACATTTTCAGGTGTATTTAAAAGATATCTAGTTAGCAAATCTGGCACCCAACCCAGCATCCGATCAAAATGTGGAATAACTCTTATGTGTGGAAGTAAACCTAAACCCTTAACATGTTGATCTTTTCTATTTAATTTTATTCTCATTGTGGGAACCCAATCCGTAAATGCCATCGCACCTGCACTGCAACCTGCAAGAGATGTTCCTTTATTCCATTGGTTAATGATTTCTTTCCAAACAATTGAATCCCGAAGTGATTCAGATAAATATGTTGGATCTCCTCCACTTAAATAAATGACTCCAGCATCTTTAATCTTTTCAGCAATTTCAACATCGTTTGCAGAATTTGCATCAAATACGGGAAGCCATCTTTGCTCAACACCTAATCTTTTTGACTGTTCGTAGCCAAGGCTCTTCCAATGATTTAATCTATTTTCACCTTCTAAACCTGCTGCGGTTGAAAGTTGAACATAGACAGGTTTTTGATTTTCAAAAAGTTCTTTTTCAATTTCAAACATCACAGGAAGCCATTCCCCTGATCCAACGAGGGCAATTTTTCCTGGCATTAGTCTTCTCAAGCAATCTCTGTGCTCCCGCACCTGGACTCGAACCAGGAACCACTCGATTAACAGTCGAGTGCTCT
>VFQT010004918.1_pt1 | contig 10598 bp, 11 predicted proteins | sample 3512381 | NCBI WGS metagenome assembly VFQT01 (sample SAMN10412376, study PRJNA504923) | tailings metagenome | isolation source: Relicate 2 Philex TSF3 active mining site | place: Philippines: Tuba, Benguet | collected 2017-08-29 | reverse complement strand
TCGGGGAACTGTTCCTGGAACGGGATCAATCCTGTCGGCCCGGGCATGGCGGCAGTGATGGCGACCACGCGATTGTCGAGTTGCGCCAACTTGATCATCGCGTCGGAGAACGCCTGCGTGTAACCGGTGGGCACCGACTTCGGCGGACCGTTCTGCGGATCGAACATCGGCGCGTCGTGCAGATGCTTCTCGTCGTCGTCCTCCGCCGGGCTGTAGCCGCGACCCTTCTGCGTGATCACGTGGATGACGATCGGGCCTTCTTCGACGCGTTGCTCTGCCGCATTGAAAGCATGTTCCAGCGCCTCGATGTCGTGTCCGTTGATCGGACCGACGTAGTGCACGCCGAGCGCTTCGAAGAACGCCGTGGGCTGGAGGAATTCGCGCACGCCCTTCTTGAATGCTTCGAGTCCGCGTTCTACTTGCGGACCAACGAGTGGCAATTCATGCAGGAAGCGCTCGAGTTTGCGTTGGCGACGCACGTACACCGGGTTGAGGCGGATGTCGGTGAGCTTGCTCGACAGCGTGTCGGTGAGTCGTTCGACGGGACGTCGCGTGCCGGTGGTTTCGTCGTCTTGTGCGCCGCCCTGGATGAGGTTCGACACGGTGGGGGCGTAGCTGCGGCCGTTGTCGTTGAGCACGATGATCACGCGTCGCTTGCTGTGACCGAGGTTGTTCAACGCTTCGTAGGCCATGCCTCCGGTCATCGAGCCGTCACCGATGACGGCAACGATGTGGCGACGGTCCGGCGTGTGGCCCGAGTCGCGGGCAACAGCGAGCCCGTGGGCGTAACTGAGCACCGTGCTGGCGTGGCTGTTCTCGATGAAATCGTGCTTGCTCTCTTCGCGGCTGGGGTAGCCGGAAATACCGCCGGCCTGGCGCAGGCCCGTGAAGCCCTCGGCGCGGCCCGTGAGAATCTTGTGTACGTAGGCCTGGTGGCCGGTGTCCCAGAGGATTGCGTCGCGCGGCGACTCGAAGATGCGATGCAGCGCGATCGACAATTCGACGGCACCGAGGTTGGACCCGAGGTGACCACCCGTTTCGGCGACGGCATCCACCACGAACTGGCGAATCTCGTTCGCCAGATCGTTCAGTTGGGGGTAGGTGAGAGCCCGCAGATCAGCGGGCTGGCGAATGTCGCGCAGCGCCATGAAGCCACGCTATCCCCGTTAGACGGAAGGGTGAGAAGCCATCCTCCGATCGAGGCGCTCGTGATTCCACCGATGCAGTTGGGTGCCAATGGCATAACCCAGCGCGAACACGATGATTCCACCGACGCCGTCGATCCAGAAGTGATTGCCGGTGACCACGATGCAAAACAGCGTGGTGGCCGGGTACACGAACAAGCCGATGCGCATCCACCTGCGTTTCGCAAGCGGCCACATCGCGAACACGCACCACGTTGCCCAACCGATGTGTAGTGATGGCATTGCTGCGTACTGGTTGGACACTGCCGCCGCGGGTCCTTCACTGAAATCCCACGGACCACCGAATACGTCGATCGTGTCGATGAAGCCGAAGTTGTCGGCACCGTTGTAGTTGCGCAGTTCGTGTTCGATACATGCGCCACCGTGGTTGACGGGTGGGCACGGCTTGTCGAGGAGTCGCGGCGGCATCAACGGGAACAACATGAACCCGATGATGGCGAGCGCGGTCATCGCCGCGAGCGTGTTGCGCCACTGGGCGAACACGTCGGGACGCTTCTTGAACAACAGCACGAAGACGGTGAGCGTGACGATGAAGTGCGCGGTGCCGTAGTAGGTGTTCATCGCCTTCATGAACCAGCCGTACGGGAGGAACCAATCCTGGATCGTCTCTTCGTGGAATAGCCCCATCGCGCGTTCGATGCGGATCACCGCCATCGCGTTTTCGAACGCGTGCAGCGGGATCTCCTTGCCCTTGATCAGCGCCGATCCGAATTGATTTCGGATCAAGGTGTAGACGGAGTAGAAGGCGAGGACGATCAGTGCCTCTTTCCACCACAAGGTCTTGTGGTGTCGGGGTGTGACGACCGAAGTAGCTGCGGGGATCGTCACAAAACGAGCGTAGGCGTGACGAGGCACGACCAGCCGCCGCGAATCACCCCTCAGTAGGATTTCGGGCATGTCACTTGTCACTGACGCCCTACTCGTCGATCCCGCCGTCATTTCCAAGGTGTTGGCCAAGGGCCGCAGCACCGGGGCGGAGTTCGCCGAAATCTATATAGAGGACAAGCGCAGCACGTCGGCCGGTTTGGACGACGGCAAGGTCGAGCAGGTGACGAGCGGCCGCGATCGTGGCGCAGGCATCCGTGTGGTGGCCGGCGACACGACGGGCTTCGCGCACACGTCCGATCTCTCCGAGCGCGGGCTGCTCGCCGCCGCCGAGGCAGCCGCTGCAGCAGCGCGTCAGGGCGATGGGGGCGTGCACACGGTGGCGTTGCAGCCACTCCTTCGTCATCCGGTGAACAACGTGCGCGTCGCTCCGTCGTCGGTGGCCAAGTCGACGAAGGTGGAGTTGTTGAAGCGCGCGAACGATGCAGCTCGTTCGATCGATGGCGCGATCGTCCAGGTATCGGCGGGCTACGGCGATTCGATGCGTCGAATCTTGGTCGCCAACTCCGACGGCGTGTTCGCCGCGGACGATCAGGTGCGCACGTTGTTCCGCGTGAGCGTGGTGGCCAACGGTGACGCCGGCATGCAGACGGGTTACGACTCGCTCGGCCACACCATCGGGTTCGAGTTGTTCGACGAGAACGACGTTGAAGAGTTGGCCGAGCGTGCCGCGCGCCAGGCTCTCGTGAAGTTGAAGGCGCGACCCGCGCCGTCGGGTGCGTTGCCCGTCGTGATCAAGCAGGGCACCGGTGGCGTGTTGTTCCACGAAGCGTGTGGCCACGGACTCGAGGCCGACCTGGTGGGTAAGGGCGCGAGTGTGTACCGCGGAAAGATGGGCGAGCTCGTCGCATCACCGCTCGTTACGTTGATCGACGACGGCACCATGAGCGGTGAGTGGGGTGCCATCGGCATCGATGACGAGGGTCATCCCTCACAGCGCAACGTGCTGATCGAAAACGGTGTGCTCACGGACTACATGTGGGACTTCCTCCGCGCACGCAAGGAAGGTCGTCGCCAGAGCGGCAACGGTCGTCGTCAGAGCTACGCCGATTTGCCGATGGTGCGCATGACCAACACGTTCGTGACGAACGGCACCGACGAACCAGAAGACATCATTCGCGACACCGAGCACGGCGTGTACGTGGCCAAGCTTGGCGGTGGCCAAGTGGATACCGCGAGCGGCGACTTCGTGTTCGGCATGGTGGAGGCGTATCTGATCGAGAACGGCGAGATCACCGAGCCGCTGCGTGAGGGCAACCTGATCGGCAACGGCCCGCAGGTGTTGCGTGACATCGACATGTTGGGCAACGACTTCGCGATGGGCAACCCCGGCACGTGTGGCAAGGATGGCCAGGGAGTGCCCGTGGGCGATGGACAGCCCACCCTGCGCGTGAAGTCGATGACCATCGGCGGCACCGCAGCGTGAGCAACGAGGTTCCCGAACTCCAAGCCATCGCCGACCGTGTGGTGGCGCAAGCCACGAGCGGGGAGCAGATCGAGGCCTACGTCAGTCGAGGTGGCGAGACTGCCGTTCGCGTGTACGAAGGCGAAGTCGAGCACTTCGTCTCCGCGCAAAGCGAGGGCATCGGCATCCGCGTGATTCGTGACGGCCGAACAGGCTTCGCCTATGCAGCCAGCCTGACTGCCGAATCGATCGCCGAAGTGCTGGCGGATGCGCGCGACAACGTGCAGTTCGGCACGCCGGATGAGTTCGCGGGGTTGGCGGTTCCCGATGGCGTGCCGCAGGTGCCACAGAAGTTCTGGGACGAGGAACTCGCTGCGTTCGCCACTGCCGACAAGATCGAGATCGCCAAGGAGCTGGAGCGCCTCACGCTCGCCGTCGATGGGCGGGTGCGCGTGGAGGAATCCAACTACGACGACGGTTGGGGCGAAGTGGCGGTGGCCACCACCACCGGCATTCGCGAGAGTGGCCGGGGCAACTCGTGTTACACCTCGGTGAGCACGCTGGCCGACGATGGCGACGAAACGCAGACGGGCTTCGGCTTCTCTGTCGGCGACTCGCCGAAGGAGTTCGACTTGCAGCGGGCGGCCAAGGAAGCAGCCGATCGCGCCACGCGGCTGCTCGGTGCGGTAAAGCCGCCGAGCAAGCGACTCACCGTGGTGCTCGATCCGTTCGTCACCTCGCAGTTCCTCTCGGTGCTCTCGAGCACTCTCAATGGCGAAAACGTGGCCAAGGGACGCAGTTTGTTCGCCGGCCGCTTGGGCGAGATGGTGGCCAACCCGTTGATCACGCTCGTGGACGATCCCACCAACCCGCTTGCATACACCTCCACTGACATCGACGGTGAAGGCCTGGCCGCGCGGCGCAACGTGTTGATCGAAAACGGTGTGCTCAAGATGTTCGTGCACTCGTCGTACAGCGCCAGGCGCATGGACACGCGCAGCACGGGCAATGCCACGCGTGGCGGTTTCGCCGGAACGCCCGGTACCGGTTGTCTCGCGATGCATCTCGTTCCGGGAACGCAGAGCCAGCAGCAGATGATCGCCGGCGTGCAAGACGGCGTGCTCGTGCAGATGGTGTCGGGTTTGCACTCGGGCGTGAACCCGATCTCGGGTGACTTCTCCACGGGCGCGTCGGGAATGTTGATTCGCAATGGCGCGATTGCCGAGCCGGTGCGCGAGTTCACCATCGCGAGCACGCTGCAGCGCATGTTGCAGGACGTGGCGAGCGTGGGTAATGACGTCGACTGGTTGCCGATGCGTGCCGCAGGTGTGTCGCTCGTGATTCACGACGTCACCATGAGTGGCGCGTAACAAGGCACGGACTCAGCCGCATCAATTGGCCCTCGAGGTGAGGGGTATCTTGTGGTCGTGCCAAAGCGCAGCGCGTCCACGAGCCGAAGCTCGGCAGTGGGGATGGAGTGGCTTCAGGAGCGCATGACATCGCTCGGCATGGAGACCCTCGAAGACGCCGCCAAAGCGTGTGGGCTCAATCGCGGCAATCTGTATCGCTATTTCTCTTTCGAGACCCGCCCATCAATCGATGTGTTGCCGAAGTTGTGCGAGGGGTTGAAGGCTTCGCCGCTCGACGTGCTGCGCGCTCTCGGCATTCAGGCCTGACGAACCGGCGTTAGTCGAGTTCGTTCTCGGTGGTGATGACCACCGTCTTGTCATCCACGATGCGAAAGATGCGATCGGGGCATTCGCCTTCCCACAATTGGTGGAGATGATCGGCCAGAACATCGGGCACGCTCGAGTTCTTGATCACGTTCGTCAGATTGTCCGACGCGTTGAGGTGCAACTTCAGCACGTCGCCTTCGATGACCACCTGAGGCTCTATGTCGAGGTCGGTGACCCAGATTTCGAGTTTCAACTGACCCTCGTCGAACGTCGCACCACGGTGATGTGTGGCCGAGCAGATGGTGCGAGCAGAACGTGTTCATTCATGGTTGCTAATTAGCAACATAGTCCATTGTCGACGCCGGGGATCTCCGGTGTTGGGCTGCGGAGACGGTGCCCGATGGTGGGCGAGCGTGCGCATATCGTGGGGGAATGGACATCCTGCATGCGATCGTTCTGGGGATCGTCCAGGGGCTCACCGAATTCCTCCCGATCTCTTCGAGCGGGCATCTGGAACTCGTGCCGTGGTTGTTCGGCTGGGAGGATTTTGCTGACCCACAAGTGGGCTTGGCATTCGACACGGCCCTGCACCTCGGCACGCTCGTCGGGGTGGTGGCGTACCTACGACGCGACTTGGTTCCCTACGTGCGTAACGGCCTGTTGACGGTGGTGTCGCCAAAGCGTGCGGACAAGCGAGTGGGCCTGCAGGCGTGGTTGTTCGTGGCATCGGCGGTGCCGGCAGGGCTCGTTGGCGTGATCTTCGAAGAAGACATCGCCGTACTCGGCGAACCTGCATGGATAGCGGTGTCGTTGATCGGCTTCGGGTTGGTGTTGTGGTGGGCCGATCGTCTGCGCGGATCACGAACGAGTGGCGAGTTCACGCTCGCCGATTCGGTGTTGATCGGCCTTGCTCAGATACTTGCGCTGAACCCCGGCACCTCACGCTCAGGAATCACGATCACCATGGCGCGGATGCGCGGGTTCGATCGCGATGCTGCCGCGCGCGTGAGCTTCTTGATGAGCATTCCTGTGATCGGTGGAGCAGTGGTGTTTCAAATTGCGTCGCTGGTGAGCGACGGCATCCCCGATGGTCTGTTGGCGCCGATGATCGTCGGCATCATCGCAGCGGCGATCTCTGGCTGGTGCGCCATCGCGGGGATGATGCGCCTGCTGCGGTTCAGGTCGTTCGGGCCTTTCGTTGCGTATCGAGTGCTGGTGGGAATCGCGGTGCTCGGGCTCGTTCTCGCCGGGTTTCGCAACTAACTGGAGATCAGGCTGACTTCGCCGGTGACGGCGAGCGTGGCCACCAACGCGGCGTGCTCTGCCGGCACGGCCACCAACACCTGAGCTCCCTCGTTGATCGTTTCGGCGACGAGCACTCGCGCCACGATGACGTTGGCATTGACCACGATGTCGACTTTCAAGCCGGGAGCGAGGTTGGGCATGGCAACGGCCGGGACCACCATCACCAGGCGCCACCCAGGGGGCACGTGGGTGAGTGGATCGAAGTTCACGTTGGTGCTGTTGAACACGTCGCCTTTCGCCACGTGTTGTCGGGTGACGAATGACGCAGGCGACTTGGTGAGCGCGGACGGTGGAAGACCGAGGCGCGGCACTCGCCGCGCAAAAACCGACGCCGAGTCGATTGCTTCACCCGGCGCGAAGTCGCGCATGGCGAAGTAGGCAGTGACACGTTCGCCGAGGCGTGCCTCGGCACGGTTCATGGCGTGGAGGGTCGATGCGAAGATGAGTGCGCAGAGGCCCGCGAGCACCGCAATGGCCACCGTTTGATGGCGTGAATCACGCTGGACAAGGACGAGTTCACGGGCAATCAGCCGGCGGGAGCGGGCGAGCAACCGTGCAGCCACGTGCACGAAGGGTGGCAGTTTGTCGAACATGGGTGAGGCCACCCATGTGTGCGTTCAGTCCGACGAGCTGGTGCTGGACGTGCTGGTGGTCGAAGTCGATGCCGCAGCGGGCGTGGAGGCCGAACTCGAATCAGTCGAAGTGGTCGACGTGCTGCTCGACGACGAGCTACTCGATGAACCACCGGAGCGACTGTCGGTTTTGTAGAAGCCACCACCCTTGAACGTGACGCCAACCGGTGTGAACACCTTCTTCACCTTGCGCACCACGCCGTCCTTCGGGTGGGCGAGCTCGGTAAACGGGTCGTCGGTGAAGGCCTGCTGCACCTCGATCGTCTCTCCAGAGTCGATGAATTTGTAGACATACGTGGGCATAGCGCGCCCAATCCTAGGATGCATGCGTGGCGATACGCACTGCCGTGATCCCGGCTGCCGGGATGGGAACGCGGTTTCTTCCCGCGACGAAGGCAGTGCCGAAGGAATTGATGCCGATCTTCGACACGCCAGCGATTCAGTTGGTGATGGACGAGGCGATTGGCGCGGGGGCAACGCGCATCGTGATCATCACGAGCCCGAACAAGCCCGCGATCGAGCAGTATGTGCAGCCGTCGGCAGATGTCGTGAAGCGCGTTCGCGACACTGGCCGTGGTGAGTTGGCCGATCGGCTCGAGCGCATCGGCAGCGACGTCGAGGTGGTGTTTGCCATGCAGAACGAGCCGCGGGGGCTCGGCCACGCGGTGTCATGCGCGCGCGAGCAGGTGGGTAACGAACCATTCACGCTGCTCCTGCCCGACGAATTGATGGGTGGACCGGCTCTGCTTCGCCAGATGGTGACGATGTGCGAGAACGAGAACAAGTCGGTCGTCGGGTTGAAGCAGGTGCCGATGAGTGAGGTGTCAAGCTACGGCGTGGTGACGACGACTAGTGCGCCGAGCGCGAGTGGCGAAGTGACGGTGACCGGCGTGGTGGAAAAGCCGAAGCCCGACGAGTCGCCGAGCGATCTGATCCTGATCGGCCGGTACGTGTTGATGCCCGAGATGTTCGACTTGTTGGCGGGGTTGGCTCCGGCGGCAAGCGGTGAGATTCAGCTGACCGATGCGTTGCTGCACGGCGCAAATGAGCGCAAGGTGCTCGGCGTGGTGAGCGACATTGCCCGCTTCGACACGGGAACGCCTCTCGGCTGGCTGAAGGCCGTGATCGAGTTCGCTCGGCAGCGCGAGGACGTTGCCCCTGCACTCGACGCGTGGCTCCTTTCGCTGCTCAAGTAGCGCGGTCATAGGATTTCGACGGAGGTAGTCATGACCGAAATTGCGCGCGGTATCGACCCGCAAGAAGTGGGACTCGACGGCAAGCGCCTGGAGCGCATCGACGAGCACTTCCGTCGTTACGTGGATGACGGCCGGCTTCCCGGTTACACCGTCGCCGTGGCGCGCTACGGGCGCATCGCGTACCTCGCTACCTATGGCCACCGCGATGTGGAGGCGAACAAGCCCACCACCACCGACACGATCTATCGCATCTATTCGATGACCAAGCCGATCACCTCGATCGCGCTGATGATGTTGGTGGAGGAGGGCCTGTTACAGATCACCGATCCGGTGGCTGCCTACATTCCGTCGTTCGCCAACATGCGCGTGTTCACGGGTGGATCTTCGTTGAAGCCGATCACCGAACCGTCGCGCGAGCCCATGCGCGTGTGGCATTTGCTCACGCACACCTCGGGCATGACGTACGGCTTCAATTACTTCGACGCAGTGGATGACATCTACCGCCGCGCCGGGTTCGAATTCGGCATCGGCAATCGCGCTTCGTTGGAAGAGGCATGCGACTCGTTCGCCGAGTTGCCGTTGTGCTTCGAGCCGGGAAGTTCGTGGAACTACAGCGTGTCCACCGACATCGTGGGCCGCATCGTCGAAGTGGTGTCGGGAATGCCGCTCGAGGAGTTCTTCGACAAGCGCATCCTCAAGCCATTGAAGATGAACGACACGTCGTTCTGGTTGGACGAATCGAAGTCTGATCGTTTGGCGGCCTTGTACCAGTACGACGCCGCCACGGGCGGGAAGTCGTTGATCGAGGCGGCCGCGAAGACGGCGTTCAAGAAGCCGCGCGCACTCTCCGGTGGTGGTGGCTTGCTCTCCACCGCACACGACTACTGGCGATTCCTGCAGATGCTGGAGAACGGTGGCGAGCTGGATGGCGTGCGCATCGTCTCGCCGACGACGATCGACATGATGACGATGAATCACCTGCCGGGAAACACCGACATCACGTCATTCGGTCGCACGCTCGGCGAGGAAGTGTTCTACGACGGCCTCGGTTTTGGACTCGGCTTCTCGGTAGTGATCGACCAGGCCAAGACGCGCGTGTCGTGCCCGAACGGCACGTATGGCTGGGGTGGCATGGCGAGCACCGCGTTCTGGGTGGATCCGGTGGAGGAGATCTCGGCGATGTTCTTCACGCAATTGATTCCCTCCACGACGCACCCGATTCGTCCGTACCTGCGCAGCCTCGTCTACCAGTCGATCGTCGAGTAACGACTAGTCGACTCGCTCGAATATCAGCGTCAGTCGACGCGCTCAAACGTCGAGTCGTCGATGACGATGCCGTACTCGTCTACCGTCGCTTCGACTTCGTCGCCCGTCAACATGCTGCGATACAGCCATGTCGAGGCGCCGAGCATCGAATAGGTCTGCGTGACGGGCACGACGGACAGTGTGTCGGTGTCGATGCGAATGACGTTCTGTTGGGCGCTGTGCCCATGGTGCAACGGCAACCTCCGAATCGGAATCGAGTTCGTGAATGGCGTGCCGGCGAGATCGACATCCACGCAGCCATCCAGATCCGTTCGATGAGCACCGTTCACTTCGCCCCAACGACCGCGCTGGTCGGTGGCCAACCAGAGGTCGGGTTCGTCGAGATCGCGGAACAACAAGAACTGCTGCACCTGCCACATCGGTGAAATGCGCAATACGAATTGCACGTCGTTCGACTCGATGCGTCCGTCGCCCGTCCACCCCTCGTTCTCCCATCGCAACGACACGGTGGTGAGGGAGAGGTCGCTGCGGTTGCGCCAGGTGGCGGAAATTCCGCTGGAGGGGAGAGGCGTGTAGTTCGACATCACGGTGCGCGAGAAGCGCCTCAACGAAGGTACCGTCGGTCGCGATGATTCCGTTGTCCGAAGCACAACGATTGGTGTGGGAGGCGATGCGTCGCCTGGATGTCGTGGCGGTGGATCACCGCGAGGCCGTGGGATTGGTGCTCGCCGAGGACGTCGTGGCCGGAGAAGACGTGCCGCCGTTCGACAACTCGGCGGTCGATGGCTACGCCGTGCGTGCGCAGGACGTGACGAGTGCGCCAATTGAAATGTCGGTGATCGACACGGTGGCGGCAGGCAGGTCTTCGACGAAGACGCTGGGTGCCGGTGAGGCGATTCGCATCATGACGGGTGCGCCGGTTCCCCAAGGCGCCACAGCAGTGGTGATGGTGGAGGACTCGGAACGGATCGGCGACGACCGCGTGCGGCTGACTGCGACTGCGCAACCGGGTGCGGCAATTCGCGAAG
>VFQT010004917.1_pt1 | contig 10598 bp, 12 predicted proteins | sample 3512381 | NCBI WGS metagenome assembly VFQT01 (sample SAMN10412376, study PRJNA504923) | tailings metagenome | isolation source: Relicate 2 Philex TSF3 active mining site | place: Philippines: Tuba, Benguet | collected 2017-08-29 | reverse complement strand
CCGTGCACGACGAGCAGGGGCTCAACACGATGGCGTACAACCGCTGCATCGGCACCCGCTACTGCGCGAACAACTGCCCGTACAAGGTCCGCCGCTTCAACTACCTCGACTACAACGACCGCCAGATCGGCCGCTTCTACGAGGGCCCGCTGGGGCCGAAGGGCATGGCCGAGTCGCTCAAGCTCCAGAAGAACCCCGACGTCTCCGTGCGCATGCGCGGCGTCATGGAGAAGTGCACCTTCTGCGTGCAGCGCATCCAGGAGGCCAAGATCCAGGCCAAGGTCCGCGCCGGCGCCTCCGGCGACACCAAGGTCCGCGACGGCGCCATCCAGGTCGCCTGCCAGCAGGCCTGCCCCGCCGGCGCCATCGAGTTCGGCGACATCACCGACGCGGGCTCCCGCGTCGCCAAGGCCAAGGCCTCGCCCCGCACCTACGGCCTCCTCACCTACCTCAACGTGCGCCCGCGCACGACCTACCAGGCGAAGCTCCGCAACCCCAACCCCCGCATGCCGGGCGCGTCCGCCGCGCCGCTGTCCCGCCTCGAGCTGGCCGGCCGCGAGGGCGCCCATCCCGCGCCCGCCGCGCACGGCGGCAAGGGCCACTGAGCCGCGAACCCCGAACTGACGAACGTCCCCGCCCATGGCCCATAGCCCCGAACCCGCCGGCAACCCGCCCGAGGCCCTCTCGCGCGTCCGCCCGGCCGAGCTTCCCCGCCCGCAGCTCGTCCTCAACGACCGCTCCTTCCACTGGATCACCGACAAGGTCTGCGGCATCGTCGAGGAGCCCACGCCCACCTGGTGGAAGGTGACCTTCGTCATCGCCCTCCTGCTCGCCTCCTTCACCGGCGTCGGCCTCGCCTACCTCGTCTCGACCGGCACCGGCACCTGGGGTCTCCGCTCGCCCGCCGGCTGGGGCTGGGCCATCGTCAACTTCGTGTTCTGGGTCGGCATCGGCCACGCGGGCACGCTCATCTCCGCCATCCTCTGCCTCCTGCGGCAGCGCTGGCGCACCTCCATCAACCGCGCGGCCGAGGCCATGACCATCTTCGCGGTCATGTGCGCGGGCATCTTCCCGCTCTTCCACGTCGGCCGCGTCTGGTTCGCCTGGTGGCTCTTCCCGCTGCCCAACCAGAACGCCATCTGGCCGCAGTTCCGCTCGCCGCTCGAGTGGGACGTCTTCGCCGTCTCCACCTACTTCACGGTGTCGACCCTCTTCTGGTACATGGGGATGATCCCCGACCTCGCCACCATCCGCGACCGCGCGCGCACCTTCTGGCGCAAGGCGTTCTACGGCTTCCTCGCCATGGGCTGGCGCGGCGGCAACCGCCAGTGGAGCAACTTCGAGATGGCCTACCTGCTGCTCGCGGGCCTCTCCACGCCCCTCGTGCTCTCGGTGCACACCATCGTGTCGTTCGACTTCGCCGTCTCCATCGTCCCCGGCTGGCACACGACCATCTTCCCCCCGTACTTCGTCGCCGGCGCCATCTTCTCCGGCTTCGCCATGGTGCTGACCCTGATGCTCCCGCTGCGCGCGATCTACCGCCTGCACGACGTCATCAACCAGTACCACATCGACAACATGACGAAGATCATCCTGGCGACGGGCACGATGGTCGGCTACGCCTACGCCACGGAGTTCTTCATCGCGGCCTACTCGGGCAACCCCTACGAGAAGTTCGCCTTCATCAACCGCGCCTTCGGCCAGTACGCCTGGGCCTACTGGATCATGGTGACCTGCAACGTCATCTCGCCCCAGCTCTTCTGGTTCAAGGCCGTCCGCGAGAACCACGCGCTCGTCTGGATCATCTGCCTCTTCGTCAACGTCGGCATGTGGTTCGAGCGCTTCGTCATCACCGTGACGTCGCTGGCCAACGACTACCTGCCGTCCTCGTGGGGCTACTACAGCCCCACGATCGTCGACATCTTCACCTTCTTCGGGACGTTCGGGTTCTTCTCCGTGCTGTTCCTGCTCTTCATCCGCTTCCTCCCGCTCCTGCCCATGGCCGAGGTCAAGATGGTCACCCCGCAGGCCGACCCCCACGCCCACTGAGACCGGAGCCCGACCCCGATGAACGACCAGAACCCCTCCCCCCGCGCCGAGCGCCGCGACGACCGCGGCCCCCGCGTCCACGGCGTGATCGCCTCCTTCCGCCGCGCGCCCGAGGTCTACCGGGCCGCCGAGCGCATCCGCGACCTCGGCTGGACCCGCTGGGACGTCCACACGCCCTATCCCGTCCACGGCCTCGACGCCGCCATGGGCCTGCCGCGCTCGTCCATCCCCCGCCTGACCCTGCTCGGCGGCCTGACGGGCTTCGTCACCGGCTGCCTCCTCACCTGGTACACGAACAGCTTCGACTACCCCCTCGTCGTCGGCGCGAAGCCCTACTGGAGCGTCATCTACCCGTTCCCGGTGCTCTATGAGTGCACCATCCTGTTCGCCGCCTTCGGCACCTTCTTCGGCCAGTTCCTCACCAACCGCCTCCCCCGCCACCACCACCCGCTCTTCGAGGTGCCCCAGTTCGCGCGGGTGACCGACGACACCTTCATGGTCGTCCTCGAGGCCGCCGATCCCCGCTTCCGCAGCCCCGAGGACGCCCGCGACCTGCTGGCCTCGCTCGGCGGCCAGGACATCACCCTCGTCCGCGACTGATCCCCATGCGCCTCGCCCTCGCCATCCTGGCCCTCGTGACGGTCGCCGCCGTCTCCTTCCTCGAATTCCGGGGCAAGGTCTCGAAGGAGCCGCCCATCCAGGTCTTCGACGACATGGACAGCCAGTCCAAGTACGACCCCCAGGGCGCCTCGCCCCTCTTCGCAGACGGCAGCGCGTCGCGCCCCGCCGTCCCCGGCACCGTGGCCCGCGCCACCGGCCTCGAGCCCGCCAAGGTCACCGAGCCCGGCTTCCGCCGCGCCGAGTCCATGAACCCCGAGTTCGTCTCCGGCAAGGACGCCTCCGGCGCCTGGCTCGCCGCCTTCCCCCGCCTCTCCCTGCGGCTCGGCGCCGACGGCCAGCTGCTCCCCTACAAGGTCGACGCCGACGTCCTCGCGCTCGGCCGCAAGAAGTACGGCATCCATTGCGCGGTCTGCCACGGCGCCGTCGCCGACGGCAACGGCATCCTCAAGGCCCGCTCCGCCATCGAGGGCGCCGAGTCGATGCCCACCATCGCCAACCTCCAGACGACCCTCTACCGCGCCTACCCGGCCGGCCAGGTCTACGACGTCATCGCCAACGGCAAGAACACGATGAAGCCCTACGGCGAGTACCTCACCCCCGAGGAGCGCTGGGCCGTCGTCGCCTACCTGCGCGCCCTCCAGCTTTCCCAGGCCTGCCCCCCCGAGCTCGCGCCCGAGTCCGTGAAGGCGACCGCCAAGTGAACCCCGCGACATGAGCGCCTCCCATTCCCCCTCCGCCTGGTCCGCCCGCTGGCCGACCTTCGCCGTCGTCGGCGCCGTCGCCCTCGCGGGCGTCTACGCCCTCGCCTTCGGCGAGCCCCACCACGGCGCCCGCCCCCAGATGTCGCTCCTCTTCGGCGCGCTCTTCTGGGCCTGCGCCCTCATCGGCGTGCTCATGCTCACGATGATCACCCGGCTCTTCGACGCCGGCTGGGCCCCCGTCATCCGCCGCTCCTGGGAGTTCGCGCTGCCCGCGCTGCCCCTCGTGCTGCTGCTCGGCGTCGTCCCCCTCGCCCTGAGCCCCGCCCACCGCCACGCCGTCTGGGATTGGACGGTCGCGAGCGACCACGCCAGCCACGCCAAGTCCTGGTTCCTCAACGAGCCGTTCTTCCTCGGCCGCGTCGCCTTCTACGTCCTCTTCTTCGCCGCCCTCGCCTGGGCCCTGCGCCGGTGGTCGTTCCGGCAGGACGCCGACCGCACGCCCGCCCACACCCACACCCTGCACGGCTTCTCCGCCCTCGGCGTGCCGCTGACCGCCCTGGCCCTCACGCTGCTCGCCTTCGACTGCCTCATGGCGCTGACCTACCACTGGTTCTCGACCATGTACGGCGTGTGGTTCTTCGCGCTCGGCATCCGCCTCGCCCTCGCCCTCACCGTCATCGTCACCCATCGCCTGTCCACCCACGGCTGGCTCTCGGGCGTCCTCAACCAGGCGCACCGCCACGTCCTCGGCTGCCTGATGCTGGCCTTCACCGTCTTCTGGGCCTACATCAGCTTCTCCCAGTACTTCATCATCTACAACGCCAACGTCCCCGAGGAGACCATCTGGTACAACCTCCGCGAGTTCGACGGCGCCACGGGCGAGAAGAACCAGTGGTGGTGGGTCTCGATGTTCCTCGTCTTCGGCTTCTTCCTCCTGCCGTTCTTCGCTCTGCTCTTCTACCGGACGAAGATCGTCGCCTCCCGCCTCGTCGGCGTGGCCTGGCTCATCCTGCTCGGCGGCCTGGCCGACCTGCAGTTCAACGCCATCCCCCGGCTCCCCCACGGCGGACCCATCGTGGCCGATCCCTTCCTCACGCCCTATCTCGCCCTCGACCTGCTGAGCGTGCTCGGCTTCGGCGCCCTCGTCGCCGCCGTCTTCCTCCGCTCGGCCGGCCGCGCCGAGTGCCTGCCCATCCACGACCCCCGCATCCAGGAATCCCTCGACTACCATGAGTGACCGCAACCGCCGCCCCGAGCCGCTCGTCGGCGCCCAGGCCCGCACCTGGATCGGCGTCGCCGCCTTCGTGCTCGCCGCCCTCGGCGTGCTCCTCGCCGCCCACCTCGCGACCCGTCCCGCGCAGTCGCCCCTCGCCGCCTCGCGCGACGCCCAGGTGCGCCTTCGCCTCGACCTCGAGGCCAAGGCCAAGGAGGCGCTCTCGACCGCCGGCCGCAACGCCGACGGCACCTACCGCGTCCCCGTCGAGCAGGCCATGGAGCTCCTCGCCCGCGACAACGCCCGCTTCGAGGCCTTCCGACAGGCCGCGGTCAAGGAGCAGGCCGCCAAGCAGTGAGCGCCGACAACTGAACCGACCATGTCCCTCGCCCCCTCCGCCCCCGCCGCCGAGCGTCCCTCCACCCTCGAGGAGACCCAGCCCGGCCGCGTCGCGCCCATCGACCGCTCGGTCGCCCCGGCCGTCCTCCTGCTCGCCGCCTTCGGCGCGCTCTGGTACGTCGTCTCGGCCCTCGCCGGCCTCGTCGCCTCCCTCCAGCTGCACCTCCCCGGCTTCCTCGCCGGCGAGCCGCTGCTCTTCGGGCGCCTGCGCGCCGTCGAGCACACGCTGCTCACCTATGGCTGGCTGACCAACGCCGGCCTCGCCTTCGCCCTCTGGGCCGCCCATCGCCTCGGCAAGGTCGAGCTCCGCGTCGGCTGGGCCCCCGTCCTCGGGGCGCTCGGCTGGAATGTCGCCCTGCTCCTCGGCGTCGGCGCGCTCCTCGCCGGCCGCGCCAACGGCATCGCCTGGCTCGAGCTTCCCCGCGCCTTCGGCCCGTTCCTGACGGCGAGCTTCCTCGTCGTCGCCCTCTGGGTCGCCTCCGCCTTCTCTCGCCGCCACACCGGCCACGTCTTCGCGTCCCAGTGGTACATCCTCGCCGCGATCCTCGTGTTCCCGGTCGTCCATCTCGTCTCGCAGGCGATGGTCCTCTGGTTCCCCTCGGCCGGCGTCGTGCAGGCCGTGGCCGCCGCCTGGCACGCGCAGCACCTCGCCGTCCTCTTCCTCGGCTCGCTGGCCCTCGCCGCCCTGTACCTCGTGATCCCCAAGGCGCTCGGCGCCCCGATCCGCTCCTACTACCTCGCCCCCGTCGGTTTCTGGACCTTCCTCGCCTTCGGGACCTGGTCGGGCACCGCCTCGCTCGTCGGCAGCCCCGTGCCCGCCTGGGCCCAGTCCGTCGGCGTCGTCGGCGCCGCGCTGATCGCCGTCCCCGTCCTCATCATCAGCCTGAGCCTCCTGCCCACGCTCGCCGCCGGCGGCCCTTCCGGCAAGGGCTCGCCCGCGCTCCGCTTCGCGACGCTCGGCGCGGTCGCCTTCCTGCTCTGGGGCTTCGCCGCCGCCGTCCTGCCGTTCCGCTCCGTCAGCGGCCTGCTCCGGTTCACCGATGCCGAGCTCGCCCATGCCGCGCTCGGCCTGCAGGGCTTCGTCGGCTTCTCCCTCCTCGCCGGCCTCTACTACCTGCTGCCCCGCGTGACCGGCCGTGAGTGGCCCTCGGCCGGCCTCGTCGCCGCCCACCTCGGGGCCTCCGTCCTCGGCCTCGTCGGCCTGGTCGTCGTCCTCGCCGGACACGGCTGGATCCAGGCGGGCGCCGCCGCCCTGTCCCCCGAGGCGCTCGCCGAGACCTCGCTCGGTTGGAACGCCGCCGCCTCGCTCTTCCGCGCCCTGCTGCTCCTCGGCGGCGTGGCCTTCCTCCTCAACACCCTCCTCCTGCTCGTCGCCCGCCCCGCGCGCCGCGACGCGCCCCACGCGTCCGCCCGATGAACAACCTCACCCTGATCCTCGCCGGGGTCTTCTCCTGCCTCGCCCTCTCGTGGGGCGGCGTCGTGCTGACGACCCAGGTCCAGCTCGCCGCCCTCGCCCCCGCCCCCACCGAGGACGGCGGCCCGATCAAGCCCGCCCTCGCTCCCGGACTCGCCGTGATCGGCAAGGACGTCTACGTCGCCCAGGGCTGCCAGGCCTGCCACACCCAGCAGGTCCGCCCCGCCGGCCTCGGTTCCGACGTCGCCCGCGGTTGGGGCAAGCGCCCCTCCGTCGCCCGCGACTACGTCCTTCAGGACCGTGTCCTGCTCGGCGACCATCGCCTCGGGCCCGACCTCGCCGATGTCGGCACGCGCCTGGCCGACGACGCCAAGCTGCACCTCCTGCTGCTCGCGCCCGACGCCGCCAACGCCGGCTCGACCAAGACCGGCTTCGCCCACCTCTACCGCCAGGTCCCCGCGGACCGCGCCCGCAACGCCGTCACGCTGCCCGCCGGCCACGCCCTCGCTCCCGCGCCCGGGATGACCTGGGTGCCGACCGACCGTGCCGTCGCCCTCGTGGCGTACCTGAGGTCCCTGCGCACGGACTATGCCTCGCCCGAGGCCCCGCTCCCCGAGTGATTCCATGAACGACCGCAATTCCGACCGCGGACCCCGCCGCGATGGCCGTCCTCCCCGCCGCGACGACGCGCCGGGCGCCCTCCCGCCCGAGGCCTTCTCCGACCACAAGCTGACGGAGGTCCATTCGCGCCTGTCGCGCGACAAGGAGGAGCCCGCCGAGGGCTTCTCCTCGACGCCCGTCTTCCTCGTCTTCCTCGTCTGCGCCGTCGGCTTCTGGGCCGGCGTCTACCTGACCCGCAACGCGGGCGGCTTCTCGGCCAAGACCTTCGACCTCAACGCGCCCAGGACCGTCGTCGCCGCCGGCCCCAAGGCCTTCGTCCCCGATCCCAAGAAGGGCAAGGAGCTCTTCCTTGCCCAGTGCGCCTCCTGCCACCAGCCCACCGGTCAGGGCTTGGCCGGGGTCTTCCCTCCGCTCGCCGGCTCCGATTGGATCGACGGCAACAACGAGCGCACGCTCAAGATCGTGCTCGCGGGCATCGCCGGGGAGATGAAGGTCAAGGGTAACACCTACAACGGCAACATGCCCGCCATCGGCGCTGCCCTCAAGGATGCCCAGGTCGCCCACATCGTGACCTACATCAACCAGGACTGGGGCAACGCCCAGCCCGCCGTGACGGACGCCCAGGTCGCCGAGGTCCGCAAGAAGATCGGCGCCCGCGGCCAGTACTCCCCCAAGGAGCTGCTCGCCGAGCATCCGCTGAAGTGAGCCGGCGGCGAAGCTTCGCAGGAAGCCCGGGGCACGTCTTCGCGGCTTCAGGGGGGCGCGGGAAGCCCGGGATGGCTTAATGGCTTACCGGCTCAATCGGTGGATGGTCGGGTAGGGGCGCCTCGCCGACGCATCCTCCGCGGAGATTCCGCAGGGATCTCCCTGCCCGAGGCATGGTTCGCATGAGAGACCTGCCCTACGGTCACCGTAGGGGCGCCCATCACAATCCCGTTCCGCCTTCCGTATCAGCGAAACAGCGTGCCAGCTAAACAGCGAACCCGCTGCCCTCAGGCGTGCTTGCGGATCAGGTCGCCGATCTGCTTCTTCGCGTTCGGCGGCGCGCCCACCATCTTGTCCACCACCACGCCGTTCTTGTACAGGAAGAGGGCGGGGATGGAGCTCACGCCCAGGTTCTGGGCGAGGGGGAGGTTGGTGTCGGTGTCCAGGCTGACCTTGCAGATCTGGACGACCTCGGGCTGCTCCTCGGCCAGCTGGTCGAGCACCGGGGCGAGGGCGCGGCAGGGGCCGCACCAGCTCGCCCAGAAGTCGACGAGGACGAGCTTGCCGGGGGCCTTGACGGCCGCCTCGTAGTTGGAGGCCTCGAGCTCGAGGATCTTGGGGGAAGCCATGTTCAGGCGTGGGTCTTGGAGAAGATCTCGATGGCCAGGAAGACGGCGCAGCCGAGCGAGGTCAGCGCGGCGAGCACGTCGATGGCGACAATCCAGGTCGGGTCGGCCGGGGCGACCGCCGGACCGGTGGTCGGCGAGAGCTTCGCGGCCGCGCCGGGCGCGGGCGCCGCGACGGGCGGGCGGGGAATCGCACCAGGAGCCGGGGGCGGAGGCAGAGGGGCGGCAGGAGGGGGAGGGATCGCCGCGCCAGGAGCACCCGGGGCGCGGGGCTGAAGCTTGAGCTTCGGAGGCTGGGGCGTGGCGCCAGGGGTGGTGCCGCCCGCGGGGTCGGCGGGGGGCGGCGGAGGGGGGACCTCGGTGCTCATGGAAGGAACCTCAAAATTGGGGTGCTGCAGGGGGGAGTCAACGCATCTGTGGACTCAGCCGCGGTCGGCGTGCTTGCGCAAGAGGTCCATCACCTCCGTCGCCTCGGCTGTCCTAAGGTCCCGACCCTTTTTCCCTAGGTCCTCGACAGTCCGCAGCACCGCCCCGGTCATGCGCTCATGGGTTCCCTCGGAGCCTCCGGCCAGGAGGAAGCCGTCCCCCTTGGTGACGCGTCGATGCCCATCCTTGGCGTCAAGTCCGATGCCAAGGAGTCGGGTCGGGGGTGCCTTCCGGGGCGAAGCTTTGCGTGCCACGTCCCTAAAATGGGCGTTTGGCGCCCGCTTTCAAGTCAGGCCGACGCCTCGTCGGCGGGCGGGGCGTCGAACTCGGACCCTTGCTCCGACGGGGCGGCGGTCGGCGCCGCCGCGGCCCGCTGGCAAAGGATCTCCCCGAACTGGTCGTCCTGCTCGAGCGCCAGATGCCCGAGGCGCGCCAGCTCCAGGCAGGCGAGGAAGGTCGAGACCAGCATCGGGATGGTCGGGCGTTCCGGGAGGAGCGAGGTGAAGGTGAAGGATGCCTCGCTGCCCAGCCGCCCGAGGATGACCTCCATCCGGTCGGAGACCGTGACGCTCTCCCCGCCGATATCGCCGGGGAGGATGCGCTCGGCCAGGCGGCGCAGGATGAGGTTGAAGGTGTTCCAGAGCTCGATGCGGTCCGTGGGCGCGACCGGCCGCGCCGGCAGGTCCTCGGGGTTGGGCGCGCTGACCTCCCGGGGGAGCAGCCCCTGCCGCTCGTCGATCAGCCCGCGCAGGATGCCGGCCGTCTCCTTGACGCGCTTGTACTGGATGAGCTGCTGGACGAGCGCCCAGCGCGGGTCCTGGCCGCCCTCGTCGCCGGTCGCCTCGTCCTCCTTGCGCTCCGCGGCCGGCAGCAGCATGCGGCTCTTGATGTACATGAGCGTCGCCGCCATGACGAAGAAATCCCCCGCGAGCTCGAGGTTGCCCTTCTCCTGGTTGCGCAGGATGCCGAGGTACTGCCGGGTGACCGTCTCGATCGGGATGTCGTAGATATCGATCTCGTTCTTGCGGATCAGGAAGAGCAGCAGGTCCAGCGGGCCCTCGAAGACGTCGAGCCGGATCGGGTGCTCGGGCGGCGGCAGCAGGCCGTCGACGGGCAGGGCGGGCTCGGGGGAAGGGGTGTCCATGGTCAGAACTTGAAGAGGCGCACGCGCACGGTGAAGCCCAGATCGTCCCCGCCGCCCGCCGTGCGGCGCGAGCTCAGGCCGTATTCGAGATTCCAGCTGGCACCGATCTTCTGCACCAGGGTCGCCCGGCGCTCGAGGAAGTCGTCGCCCATCAGGTCGTAGGCGCCACCGAGCCGGAAGGAGAAGGCGGAGTTGAGTCGCAGCTCGAGGTCGCCGAAGACCTGGTGGTCGGGCGATACCCCGCCGAATTCGGCATAGCCCCCTCGCAACGTCCAAAGGTCGCCCGATCGCAGCGTCGCCCAAGTGAGGGTTCCGGATTCGCCATCGGGGTGCGCGGCCGTCCGCACCAAGGTCTCCAGCGTGAGCCAATCCGTGGGTTTCCAGCCGAGGTGGGCGTGGAGGCCGCTCGATTCGTCGGCGCCGCCCCGGCGGTCGCGCCAGTCCATCATGAGATCCGCGCGCAGCACCTCGCGCGTGCCTTGCCGGGAGTCCTTGGTCTCGAGGGCGTTGCGGATGCCGACCTGCGCGGCCTGACGGTCGTCGAGGGTATCGGTGTCGCGCCGGTCGGCGAGGTCGAGGTCGGGCAGGTTCAGCGTGGGACCCCGTCGGCGGTCCATGCGGGGCACGCCGGCGAACTCGCCGTCGACCTCCGGGAAGGCGCGCCAGCCGGCGAACGGGC
>VFQT010004916.1_pt1 | contig 10600 bp, 12 predicted proteins | sample 3512381 | NCBI WGS metagenome assembly VFQT01 (sample SAMN10412376, study PRJNA504923) | tailings metagenome | isolation source: Relicate 2 Philex TSF3 active mining site | place: Philippines: Tuba, Benguet | collected 2017-08-29 | reverse complement strand
GGGTCATCACTTGCAAATCGCAGTCGCCACAGTGAACCGCGATCGCTTGTCGCGTTATCAACGCAACACGTTCGTGTCGGGACACGGTGAAGGTTGGGCGTTGTACGCCGAGCGCCTGATGGACGAATTCGGGTTCCTCGACAATCCGGAATATCGCCTCGGTTATTTGTACGCACAAGTGTTCCGCGCTGCCCGTGTGGTGGTGGATTGTGGTGTGCACTGCGGACTTCCCATTCCGAAGCACTCGTCATGGCATCCGGGAGAGGCCTGGACACCAGATGTGATGTTCGAGTTCATGAACGCGCGCTCATCGAGTGACGAAGAATTCAACTGGAGCGAAGTGAACCGCTATCTCGGCTGGCCGGCACAAGCGATTTCGTACAAGTTGGGCGAGCGTGAATGGCTCGCATTGCGTGACGAAGCAAAAGCCAAGCATGGTGCGTCGTTCAATTTGCGCGACTGGCATGCATTCGGCCTGAACCTCGGCAACCTCGGTCTCGATCTTCTGAAGAGCGAGATGCGTCGGTTCTGAACTCATGACTCGTCGTCGCAAAGTTCTTCTGTCAGTCGCCACCCTCATGGTGGTGCTCGGCATCATCGTGGGAACGTCGGTGGTGTCGTACGTGTTGGCGAACCCTGGTGTCGCCGTTCAACAGAACGTGGCGCAATGGGCCCGCAACAACAACTTGGGCGCAGTGGTGAACGTACTCGAGCTCTGGTTGCGTACCGACCCGCCGTCGACTGAAGAGGCGACAGAACTTGGGCTCGCGACTGATGACACCGCTGACATCGACGACACCACGATGACCACTGTTCCGATGACGATGGCACCTGTCACGACAGTGCCCGCCACGTCGACACCGACATCGACGTCCAGCTCGACGTCCACGTCGACTACCACCACCAACCCCGCCGACATCGTCGCCAACACCACCGCGACTGGCTCACAAGGTGACGTCGAGACCGGAGTTCCAGCTCCTGTACCCACGACGACGACAGTTCCCGAAGATCCCGCACTCCCCTATACCGGCCCACAAGACATCACACCGGTTCTTGCATCTCCATTGCGTGGTGAAGGCAAGTGGACACCAATCGCAAAGTTGCAAGGCAGTCCTGTCGCCTGGGCGACGTCCTTGCGACCGTCGCGTAAGTACGGCTCGGTCGTCGCGAGTGTCGCTGTCATCGATCAATCTCGCGTGCGTGCAGCGATGTACAACGGAAATGAATTGCCCGGTGGTGGTCCGTGGAAGAACGGCAACAAAGTGCAAGTACGTGCTGTGCCAGCACTCGTTGCCAGCTTCAACGGTGGCTTCCGTTGGGAACACACCGACGGCGGATATATGGCCGAAGGAAAGATCGTTCGACCACTGAAGAAAGGTCTCGCCACGCTCGCCATCTCTCCCGATGGTCAGGTTTCCATCGGTGTCTATGGACGCGACTTCACCAACGACGGTTCGTGGCGTGCGATGCGCCAGAACCTGCCGCCTGTGGTGTTGAAGGGAAGAAATGTCGTGCGCGATGCCGGAAGCGTGAACTGGGGTGAGGACTTCCACGACAAGGTGTACACCCTTCGCAGCGGCGCATGTATCCGCGAGGACGGAAAGCTGATGCACCTGACAGTCGGAGACGCCGACATCCACCTGCTCGCCGACACACTCGTGTACGTGGGTTGCGAGACTGCGATGCAACTTGACATCACGGGTCAGTTCCCGCAGTTCGTCACCTACACATCACCCGGAAAAGATGATCGCGACGGAAAAGTGCTCGACAAGCGCATGTCGAACGCCAACCGCACCCTGAAAGGCTGGATGCGCGAGTTCTTCGCCTTCTTCAACCCCGAACGTCTGCCCGACGGAGTGGTCGACTGACGCGGCATCACGCTGTGAAGTGAGAAGATGTCTCACATGAAAGACAAAGACGTTCAGCCAAAGCTTGAGAGCAAACTGTCACCGGCAGGTGTCGGCGCCATCGTCATGGTCGTGTTTCTGTTGCTCATGATCATCGCCAACACCAAGCGCACCGAAGTGAACTTCATCGTCTACAAAGCCACCGACATTCCGGTGTGGTGGCTGATGGTCGTGGTGGTCGCCCTGACTCTCATCGTGGAACGCCTCGTCGGCATCGCTTGGCGGCGCAGCAAACGCAAGAAAGACGACTGAACGACCTACGACCGCGCGTACGTCGACGTGCGCCGGGGGACATCACCGTCGATCACCGTCACCTGACCCTGTCGATGCAGTTGAATGAGGTGGCTCCACACACTGCGACGCGCTGGTTTGTGCAGTTTCTTGGCGACGTCGGCATACAACACCGACACCATGTCGCGAATCGTCCTCGGACCATCTGCCAACTGGTCAAGAATCTGCCGCTCGCGTTCGCGACGATGGTCCGCATACGCGGTTAGAAACGGCCCGGGCTCGGTGATCGGGCCGCCGTGTGTGGGATACAGAATCGCATCACCACGGTCGGCAACTTTCTGCAATGACCGCATGTATTCACTCATGTCGCCGTCGGGTGGCGACACGACTGTCGTGCTCCAACCCATGATGTGGTCACCGGTGAACAATGCGTGTTCTCGTTGCAACGCCACACACAAGTGATTCGAGGTGTGGCCCGGTGTCGCGACTGCGACAAGTGAGAACTCGTCCGTGGTCAGAAACACTTCGCCGTCGACGACGGTGACATCGGGCCGAAAATCGACATCGATCGTCTCGCGTGGCTCGTCACTCTGCGAATCGGTGTCGTCGACTTCATCTTCTTCGTCATCCTCTTCGACGTCGTCTGCATCGAACACCACATCAGCGTGAGGGCCGAGTGCGAATGTCGGTGCGCCAGTCGACTCTTTCAACCACTGTGACAAGGGTGAGTGATCGGCGTGGCAATGCGTCACCACGATGCCGACCACGTTGCAGCCGTCAAGTGCACGCTGCAATGCGTCTCGATGACTGTCAAGACGTGGGCCTGGGTCGATGACCACCACATCGTGGGTGCCGATGATGTACGTGCCTGTTCCGCGGTAGGTGAATTTCGACGGGTTCTCTGCAATCACTCGACGAACAAGGGGCGAAAGTTGCTGCGATGTCGCATACGGCGCGTCATCAATGCGAGGAACAAACGGAATGGCTGCCATGGTCGATCATGCACCCGCGGAGTCGCCGAAACACACTGCGCGCAGACGACCGACTGGCTTGCCATGCCCGAGAGCGATCTCGTGCACAGTGTCAGGCACACGCGACACGTCGATGCCGAGTTGTGCGAGTGCGGCGAGCAACACAGTCGGCTCGCCACGACCAGAGCCGTCGGAGATCTTCAACGCCACCGCCCGACCATCTGGCAACGCCGCTGCATACACGGCCTCAGCTCCGTCTTTGGCGAACAAGCCCTGCACTGACGACACGATCGCGGTGACGTGTCGACCACGACCACCGACCATGTACGGATGTTGCGACATGGCGGTGTACACCTGACTGCCGGCTCCACCGGCGTCACCGACGGCAATCGCCCGAAACGCACGAGCGAGTCCACGCAACGTGACCACATGTGCAGGCGCTCCACATCCGTCGACGCCGATCGCAGCGGCACTCTCACCGGCGACAGTCGGGACCACATCGGTGATCGCGCGTTGCAACGGATGGGACTCGTCGAGATATCCGTCGAGTGACCATCCATTCACTTTGCAGGTGGCCAACATGCCTGCGTGTTTGCCACTGCAGTTCATCTGCAATGGCGTCTTGGCGACACCGTCGCGAATGGCCTTTTGTTGTGACTCGACGTCGAGTGGGTGCCCTGCAGTGTTACCGAGAGCCGATTCGTCGAGACCGGCTCCGGCAAGAATCTTCCGCACTCCGTTCAGATGCGCTTCTTCACCGTTGTGACTGGCACACACGAGCGCAAGCAATTCAGGTGGCAAAGAGAGTCCGGCGCGCACCATGGCGAGGGCCTGCAGCGGCTTGGTGGAACTACGTGGGTAGATGGTGACGGTCGGGTCACCGACAGCGAATGCATCGCTTCCGTCGGCGTTCAGCCCGATGACGGCGCCGAAATGCACACTTTCGTCGACACCGCTGCGCGACATGACAGCAAGTGGTGCGAACTGTTCAGGCCGCACACCGACAGTCATCGATTCTTGCGTTTCCGTTGGCGTTTACGTTGTGGTCTGTCGATGTCTCGAATGTTGGTGAGTGTGTCGTCGATGACGTTGTAACGCTGACCCCAACTGCTCGCCAGCGCCTGGGCCATCGCTGCGGCAGGCAACGCAAGAATCGCTCCGATTGGTCCGAGCAACGCGCCACCAGCGATCGCGCCACCGAAGGCGAATGCCGGATGAATCTCCATCGTGCGTGCCGTCACGCGAGGAGCGAACAAGTAGTTCTCGACTTGTTGGTACACCACGATGAAACCGATGCTGATGAGAGCCTTGACCGGCGAGTCGAGGAACGCGAGCAGAATCGGCAACACACCGGCGAGATATGTGCCGATGACAGGCAGGAACTGCGACACGAGGCCGACCCACAACGCCATCGCGACGGGTGCAGGAATGCCAATGGCTTGGAACGCGATCCAGTGGAAGAAAGCCGAGAGCGACGCGAGCAGTGCGCGTGAGTACAGATAACCACCGGTCTTCGTGATGGCGAGGTCCCATGTGTCGAGCACGCGACGCTGACGATCTGGTTCGAGGCGACTGCAGATCGACCGACGCAACCGTGGTCCGTCTGCGACGAGGTAATAGGTGAACAACACGATGGACAAGATCTGCAGCAACACACCGAGTGCTTGCAGGGTCACCGAGAACACGCGGTCCTGTTGGCTGTCGATGAACTTTTGCACGGGCCCGTTCGGATCGGTGATGCGATCGTTCACAGCCTGTGGGTCGATGTTGGTGTTGAACGCGTCATTGATGAACTTCACCGTGTCGTTCACATACTGTTCGCTGTTCGTCGCCAAATCAGCGAGCTGAGTGCCAACGACAGTGCCGACGATGCCGATGAAGGCCAACACTCCGAGGATGATCGCAAGGATGATCGATGACGTTGCACGGCGACGCCCCCATCCGCGCCGACCGAGGGCGTTCACGCCGGGTTCGATGGCGAATGCGAGGAACAAACTGACCAGCAACAAAATGAGCAGTTGGCTGAGCCGATTGAACGAATACCGCGCGACCAACATTCCGAGATAGCCGAGCCAGAACAGCACCACTGCCCGAGGAACCCAGCGCGGCATGTGACGAGTGTCGGGCGTCGCGCCAGAAGGGGTGTCACTCACGGAGGAAAGCGTACTGGCGCCAGAAATACATACCGGTGCGCTACGCATTCGTGTCGAATGGCTGTCACGATGGGAACGTGAACTTCGAAGCGCTCCGACAACTTCCTCAGGTGGAAGCCGTGCGTCAGTCGCTTGCCGGCGCGCTTCGTGACCGGGTCATCGGACCCAACGCCGACGAAAAAGCCGCCCACATCATGGACGCTCCCGGTGAGCGTTGGTTCGCCCCCGACCGCCCCATCCACCGCGTGCACTCAGATGCGTCGATGTTCATCGGTGGCATGCGCGCACTGCTCGTGCAATCACTGCACCCGCGCGCGATGGCCGGCGTCGCACAGCACAGCGACTATCGCAACGACCCGTGGGGTCGCCTGCAACGCACGGCCGACTTCCTTGCCGCCACGTCATTCGGCCCAGCCGACGTCGCTCAACAGGCTGTTGACCGCGTTCGTGCCGTGCACACTCGCGTCGTCGGCACCACGAGCAATGGCGAGGAATACAGCGCGAACGACCCGCATCTTCTTCGCTGGGTGCACATCGCCGAAGTCGACAGTTTTCTTGCCGCACATCAGGTGTTCGGTGCCAACCCACTCGACCAAGAAGGTCGCGACGCGTATGTCAGCGACATGGCGTTCATCGCACGCAAACTTGGTGTTCCAGCGCCACCAGAGTCAGAACAAGCCTTGCGCGATCACTTGCGGGAATATCGCCCCGAACTTCGCAGCACACGCGAGTCGCGCGATGCCGCGCGTTACTTGCTGATCACTCCGCCACTTCCTGCGGCACAACGCGTTCCATACGGCCTCATTGCCGCCGGTGCGCTGTCGGTGATGCCGGTGTGGACGCGCATCATGTTGCGCCTTCCGTGGATGCCACTCACCGAGCGTTTTGCATATCGACCGATCGGCCAAGTTGTGACCGGTGCGATTCGCTGGGTCACCGACCTCGACTCGCCCGCTTCACGAGCGAACTGAGATCACCGCGCGTGCCCACGTGCACGCTGTCAAGGCCCAGCCACCGAGACATCAATGCCAATTCATCGGCCAACTCTGATGCCACGTGTTTCTTGTCGACACCACTTTCGGCGAAAGCTCCGTTCACCGTGAGGCGACCTGCATGCCGGTCCGCCTTCAGGTCGACACGTGCCACGAGTCTGTCGTTCAACAAAAACGGCAACACGTAGTAGCCGTACACGCGCTTCGGCGCTGGCGTGTAGATCTCGATGCGATAGGTGAAGTCGAACAACCGCTCGATGCGTGGTCGGAACCAACACAGCGAATCGAATGGCGACAGCAATGCTCGACCAGACACGACTCGTGGTGATCGCGCCTCCGGATGCACATACGCAGGCTCACGCCAACCTTCGACCTGCACTTGCTCGAGTGCGCCGATCTTCACGAGGTGAGCAATGTGCGGAGTGGCCGCGGTCAACTTCTGACGAAAATAATCAGCAAGGTCTTTCGCCGTACCAACGCCCAATGACTTGGCGGCGAGCAACAACAGCTCGCGACGCGCTTCGGTCATTGTCGGCGTCGGTGAGTCGAGGGCATGTGCCGGCAGATGACGCTCGGGAACGTCGTACACACGAGCGAAGTCCTTCTCGCGACGTGTCGCAGTCAACTGACCGGTCCAGAACAAGTATTCGAGTGCGGCTTTGCCTTCGTCCCAGTCCCACCATGAACCTTTCGGACCCGTACGCGTCTTCACGTCGCCCGCCACGAGTGGGCCTTCGTCGCGCACTTTCTTCAACACGTCACGCACGAAACGGGGCTTGGTCTGTTGCAACTCGCGCAGGCCCGACCACATCGCACCCTTTTTTGCCTCATCCATCTTCCAACGAAACAACCGATGATGCTGGACCGGCACGTGTGCGGCTTCGTGCGCCCAGTACTCGAACAACTCGCCGTCTGCGGTGGCGTCAGGGATGAGCGTTCGCGGATGATCACCGAGTCGGGCGAACAGTGGCAACTCTTGGCTGCGCACCAACACATTCACCGAGTCGATCTGCACGACTCCGATGGTGTCGAACACCTTGCGCAAGTGTCGGCGGTCGATCCGCCCCGTCGGGCGTGATGTGTGAAGCCCCTGTGCGGCCAACGCCATACGGCGTGCGGCAGCGACACTGACTTCGCGGGTCAATCGGCGACGGTGATGGTGACGCTGTTGATGACGACGTCGGTCAACGGACGATCGTTACGGTCCGTCTCGACCTTCTGCATGGCGTCGACAATGTCGAGACCCTTCACCACTTGCCCGAACAACGCATATGCAGGAGGAAGCTGCACGCCGCTTTGTCCGCTGATGAGGAAGAACTGCGAACCATTTGTGTTCGGACCAGCGTTCGCCATGGCGAGTGATCCGATTTGGTACTGACCAGGCTTCGGCAATTCGTCTTCGAAGCGATAACCAGGACCACCACGACCGGTGCCGGTGGGGTCGCCGCCCTGACACACGAAACCGTTGATGATGCGGTGGAAGATGATGCCGTCGTAGTACTTGTAACCCGCGAGGAACACGAAGTTGTTGACGGTTTTTGGCGCCTTCACTGCATCGAGCGCGATGACCAAAGTGCCCATCGAAGTCTCCATGGTGGCGGTGTAACGCTTGTTCGGGTCGATGCCCATTTCAGGGACATCAGAGAACTTCTGCGTCTGTTGAGCGGATCCATCGAGTGCGGGGAACGGGTAAGGCATGTCCTGCACGCTACAAGCCGATTGACACGCATCAGACGGCGTGACTCGCCTACCCTTGCGACGTGTCGATGAACGAAGACCACGCCGCACCGCAGACCACCATCGACTTGGTAGGTATCGAACAAGACCTTGCCGATGTCGAAATAGCGCTGTCGCGTCTCGAGGCTGGTTCGTACTGGACCTGTGAAGTCACGGGCAACGACATCCCCGATTCAGTGCTCGAGAATCGTCCGACCACACGCGTAGCGAATCCGCCCCTGTGATAATCGCGCAAATGCGCGACGGCTCAGTTGTCGCGCAGTTTCGCCAACAGGCGAAGAATCTCGAGATAGAGCCACACCAGCGTGACGAGCAAGCTGAGTGCACAGAACCATTCCATGTACGCGGGCATCTTGTTCTTCTCGGCCCAGTCAATCATGTCGAAGTCGAGAGCCAAGTTGAACGCGGCAAGTCCGGCGACGAACACGCTGAACAAAATGCCGAAGCCCGACGCACCGCTGATGAACGACGGGGTGGCACCGAAGATGCTGAAGATCATCGAGGCGAAGTAGAAGATCGCGACACCCACGGTGAGGCCCATGACGGTGCGGCGGAAGCGATTCGTCACCTTGATGATGCCGGTGCGGTACATGAACAACATGCCGAAGAACACCGCGGCAGTGACGCCGACAGCCTGCAACACGATGCCGCTGTATTGCGCGTCGTACGCACGACTGATCGCACCGAGCACGACACCTTCAGCGATGGCATAGACAGGAGCGAGGAAGCGTGACAGCGCTGGCTTGAACATGGCGACGACGACCGACACGAGGCCGACGATGAAGCCACCCAACACCCAACCAACAGGGAAGTTCAAGGTTGTCGTCGACTCACCAGTGGCCGACGTGGAGCTGATGACATCGACTTGTGACCACGTGACTGCTGCTGACGCGACGAGCAACAGAAGCAACATGATGGTTGCGCTCGCTGTTCCACGTGCAGTCATCACACCGCCGTGCCACGTGGTGACGGGACCGTCGGAAACTGGTGGAGCCCAGGTGCCCGCAGGTTGACCTGTCGGTGCTGCCCATCCGGCGTCACCTTCGGTGCGAGTCACCGCCTGAGTCATGGTTTTTTCATTGAGCAGAGGGTTCGACATAGACAAAGAGTAACGAGGAATTGCAACCTGTGCCTGCCGCAACGCCACGAATGTCGCCAGTTCGCGAACTTCTGGTCTCCCCTGTGGTTGCGCCACCACCCGTCGGTATCCTTCCCCTATTCGGCCCCGGCGGGGTGGCCGGTGAGACAGTTCGGAGTCAGCGTGGCGAAGGATCGTGTGGATCGCGACGAAGAAGACCTTGTACGTCTCTATCTGACTGATATCGGTCAATACACACTTCTCACCAAAGACGATGAAGTCCGCCTTGCGAAGGCAATCGAAGCCGGCAAAGCCGCAGGCGAAGAACTTGCAGCCACCAAGAATGTCACCGTCGCCAAGCGACGCGAACTGAAGAAGATCATTCGTGAAGGCGAAATCGCAGAGCGTGCATTCGTGCAGTCGAACTTGCGCCTCGTGGTGTCGATTGCGAAGAAGTACCAAGCGTCTGGGCTTCCACTGCTCGACCTCATCCAAGAAGGAAACCTCGGTCTCATGCATGCCGTCGAAAAGTTCGACTGGCGCAAAGGCTTCAAGTTCTCCACGTACGCCACCTGGTGGATCCGCCAAGCCATCACCCGCGGTATCGCAAACACCGGTCGTACCATCCGCCTGCCAGTGCACGCCGGCGACACTCTCGCCCGACTGCAGAAGGCTCGCTCGCGCCTCGAGCTGAAGTACGGCCGTCCGGCGACGTTGGCCGAGTTGGCCAAAGAAGTCGAGATGCCAGAAGACAAGGTCACTGAAGCACTGCGTTTCGCTGCCGAGCCGTTGTCACTGTCCGAGCCGTTGCGCGAAGACGGCGATGCTGAACTGGGTGACGTCGTGGAAGACCGCTCCGCCGTGTCACCTTTCGAGGAAGCAGCCACGTCGTTGTTGCCCGAAGAAATTCAGCGACTACTCGCACCGCTCGACGAGCGTGAGCGCGAAATTCTGAAACTTCGTTTCGGACTCGACGGCAAGGGCGAGCCGCGCACGCTCGAAGAAGTCGGCGAACACTTCAACCTCACGCGTGAACGCATCCGTCAAATCGAAGCGCGCGCGATGAGCAAGTTGCGTCACCCCAGTTCCGACACTGGCGCACGCGACCTCTTGTCCGTCTAGTTCGTCACGTCACTTCACGGCCAACGGCGGAAACGCTGTTCGGCGAATTCCGTCGATGACACCGACGATTCCGGTTGCCAGCATCATCGGCACCAAAGCTCGCACAATCCATTGAGCGTCGTCGGCGCCAGGTACGTACGCCGACTGAACGTAGATGCGCGCCAACCACGCACCAATCACCAGCGACAATCCCGCACCTGCGACAAATGCGGGAGCAGCGATCGAATCTGAACGGCGTGAGCGCAAGAACATCGACACCATCGCTGCGAGAGCAGCGACCGCTCCAAAACCGAACAGCAACGGAGCAGGGCGTGCCGCAGACGGAAGCCCGACCATCTGCCACGCACCGGCAGCGAGTGCCGACGCGCCGACTTTGAACATTGCAAGGTCCACGATCGAACGTGAGCGA
>VFQT010004915.1_pt1 | contig 10600 bp, 8 predicted proteins | sample 3512381 | NCBI WGS metagenome assembly VFQT01 (sample SAMN10412376, study PRJNA504923) | tailings metagenome | isolation source: Relicate 2 Philex TSF3 active mining site | place: Philippines: Tuba, Benguet | collected 2017-08-29 | reverse complement strand
AAATGAGGTCGCCTGCCATACGGGCAAGGGTACCTGTGACTTCTTGGGCTGTGGCGGTGCTTTACGCACTGTTCATCGCGGCGTTGACCGCGTCGCGCACACGGTCCTTCTGGATCTTGCCCATCGGGTTGCGTTCGATTGCAGCGATGGGCACGACCTGAGCAGGGCACTTGTACTTGGCCAACCCCAGCGACACGCAATGTTCGGCCAACTCGGCCACGGTCACGGTGTCACCAGCGTCGAGCACCACCGCTGCGACGACCCGCTCACCGGTGGCAGGGTCAGGAAGTCCGATGACCGCCACGTCGCGAACCTTCGGATGGAACAACACGGCCTCTTCCACTTCGCTGGCAGAGATGTTCTCGGCATTGCGAATGACGACGTCTTTCAATCGACCGGTGACCTGGATGTGTCCACGCTGGTCGATTGACCCTAGGTCGCCGGTGCGGAACCAACCGTCCTCGGTGAACGCTTCGGCATTCAATGACTCGTCGACATAACCGAGGAAACCTTGCACGCCGCGCAGTTGAAGCTCGCCGTTCACCACTCGTGCCTCACACCCTGGACCAATCGGTCCGACGTCGAGTCCCAACTTCTTGCTTTGCCACCATTCACCCGTGACGTTCGGGAATTCGGTGAGACCGTAGAGGCCTGCTGCACCACGCACACCGAGCACCTCGATGATCTCTTCGTTCAACTCTTGCGGAGTTGGTGCACCGCCAGCGACCACGAGACGCACATGAGGGAAGAGTCGTCGTTCACCGACAGCACGTTGTGCGGCGATGTAGGCACGAAAGAAGGGAAGTGCCGAACCAAGAATGGTCGGTTGATGTTCTGCCATGCGAAGTGGTGTGACGGCCGCATCGAAGGTGTCGAACAACACCAGTTTCATTCGCGTGCGCAGCGCAGTCGTGAGCATGGCGATGCCGCCGATGTGAGTGAACGGCCATGCGATGGGGTACACGTCATTTGCGTCGAACTCGCAGCGCTCAATCATGGCAAGTGATGCAGCCATCGCTGACGTGTCGGTGTGGCGCACACCTTTCGGGGTCGACGTGGTTCCAGAGGAGTAATACACCCAGCGACATTCATCGGCCCGTGTTGGTGCTGGTGGAAGTGTCACAGTGGGGTCCTTCGGAAGACGCATCGGCGTTGTCGGAGTCACTGGCGATTCAAAATCGAGAGCAACGTGTGCAATACCAAGCTCTCGCGCCATGAGACCATGGTCAAAACCGCGCCATATCTGCGGCACGATCAACAGGGCCGATTCCAATTGTGAGCAGATGTGACCCACTTCCTTGTGCCGCAGTAGCGGAATGATCGGGTTGTGCACCACACCGATGCGCGCACCAGCGGCAAGCATCACCGCTGCCTCCAAAGTGGTGGGCAATTGCCACGACACCACATCACCGCTGGTGACTCCGTTCGCCACCAGTCCACCGGCGACGGCGAGTGCCTCGTCTCGCAGTTGTGCAGCGGTCAGGTGTCGACCGTGGTCGTCGGCAAGAAGAATGGCGTCAGGTGACTGTGTGGCGACATCGTCAACCACGTTCCAGAAGGTGCCCTCCACGGCGCCACTATGTCACGAGAGACCCGTCCCGCTAGCCTGTGCTTTCCCTCGGGGACGTAGCTCAATTGGTAGAGCGCCTGCTTTGCAAGCAGGAGGTCGTGGGTTCGATTCCCATCGTCTCCACCACTGTGAGCACGCCCACCTCCACGGTGTCGAACACCGCCGTCCTTCTCATCGCCTGCCCAGATCGCTCTGGCATCGTGGCCGACGTCGCCGGCTGGATCACGGCCGTGGGCGGCAACATCGAAGATGCGGAGCAGCACCGCGACGACCAAGACGCGATGTTCTTCCAACGGGTGGTGTTCACCCATGAAGCCAGCCGTTCTGTTGCCGAACTTTCGTCGGCCTTTGCGTTGGTGGCGGCGAAGTACGACATGACGTACGAGTTGCATTCGTTGCCGTGGCATCCGCGCACCGCGATTCTGGTGTCAAAGACCGTGCATTGTTTGTCTGATCTTCTGACTCGTTCGCGGTATGGCGACCTAGGTCTTGACGTGCGCGCGGTGGTGTCGAACCACGACGACAGTCGAGGCCTCGTCGAAGCCTTCGGTTACGACTACCACCACGTACCCGTCGTCGATGGTGCGCGCGAAGCACAAGAGATTGCACTGAGCACGTTGCTCGACTCGATGAGTCTCGACTTGGTGATTCTTGCCCGTTACATGCTGGTGTTACCGGGGACCATTGCTGAACGTTGGCACGGTCGCATGATCAACATTCATCATTCGTTCTTGCCGGCGTTCATCGGTGCGAACCCCTATCGACAAGCGCATGATCGTGGCGTGAAAATCATCGGTGCCACGGCGCATTATGTGACAGCCGATCTTGACGAGGGGCCAATCATCGAGCAAGACGTCGCCCGAGTGACACATCGTGACAACGTCGCTGAACTCACTCGCCGGGGCCGCGATCTTGAGACTGTGGTGCTTGCACGAGCCGTGCGCGCACATGTGGAGCGCCGTGTCTTGGTGTTCAACAACCGCACGGTAGTTTTCGCCTGAACGGGAACGGCGAGGTCGTCATGGCAGCGAAAAAGTCAACAAAGTCTCTGTCGCCGAAAACGCAGGCGAGCACCATCGACTCGCGGTCGCAACTCATCGACGTGGCATTGCGCATCATTCTTGAACGCGGCATCGATGCGGTGCGTGTCGAAGACATCGTGTCTGAAGTGGGTGTCACCAAGGGTTCGCTGTACTGGCACTTTGAAGATCGCAATGCGCTCGTCAAGGCGGCGATTGCGGAACACATTCGACGCTTGAGCGCCGAGATGGTTGAGGGGGTGTCGCGAGCCATTTCTGAATCGATGACTAAAGACGATTACCTCATTCGCATCGCTCCCTTCATTGCTAATCCGTATGACAAAGACCAAGTTCGTGAACGGTGGGGCCGCTTGGCGGTTCTCGTCGAGACACGTAACGACCCAGAGTTGGCAGAGATGATGCGTGATGTTCAGGCTCGGCACCTCGCCGTCTTCGTGGAACTCATGACGGAAGCCCAACAGAGTGGCAAGTTGCGACACGATCTCGATCCGCGCGCAGTGTCGGTAGCACTGAACGCGATGAACCTGGGGTCAAACATCATTGATGTGCTGGGCGATGATGCCCCAGACGCAGGCGCATGGTGGGGCCTGATGTCGTTTTTCATCGGGTCGCTCTTTCCGCCAGAGACTCAATAGGCAAGGCGCGCGGAACTCTCCGTACTTCTCGTATGTCCATGCCATACTTGAGGTATGGGGTCTGTCTCGTCTATCCGTCGCATCACTCTCGGAGGGCTGAGTGCTCTCGCGTTGTCAGGAATTCTCGTCACGTCTACATCCACGCAGGTGTTGGGTGACTCGGGCTGTCCGACAGGGGTCGCAGCAACATCTGTTGGCGGCGTCTTCGAGATCGATACCCCAGCAAAACTTCAGTGGCTGAAAGACACGGGCACGAAGTCTGACTCGTACAAGTTGACCGCGAATGTCGACATGGCCGGTTGCACATGGACCGCGGGGATTGGTTCGAACTCCACTCCGTTCTCGGGCACTTTCAACGGCAATAGCAAGACCATCAGCAATCTGACCGTCAATGGAAGTTCGTATGTCGGTCTGTTCTCCTACTTAACCGGAACAGTCAACAACCTCACTCTGGCATCGCCGTCTGTCAATGCATCAAGTCAGATGGCAGGTGCACTCGTGGGTGATTTACGGGCATCGGGTTCAGTAAACAACGTCACTCTCACCAACGTGTCAGTGTTCTCGACGAGTCAATATGCCGGTGGAGCGATTGCGTACGTGAGGGCGAATGGCTCGGCTTCAAACATCACCGTCAGTGGAACGGTGTCCTCACCGCAGGGTGTAGCCGGAGGAGCGGCTGCGTCCATTGAAGGTTCCGTTACTGGTGTGACATCAAGTGTCACAGTGACTGGTTCATTCGATGTGGGTGGAATAGCTGGATCTGTGAACAACGGTGGAACTCTCACCGACAGTACGTCCACGGGCAATGTGACAGGTACAAGTTCGTCGGTCGGAGGGGCTGTCGGTAGTGCTGCGGGGACGAGGCCGACATGCGGCACCATCACTGGAGTGACATCGTCTGGTCGCGTCGAGGGCACTAGTTATGTGGGAGGCATTCTCGGATACGGGAACTGCTACTACGTCTATCAGTCGTCGTCATCATCGACAGTTGTTGCGACTAGCGCAGGAACATTCGCTGGAGCAGGTGGTATCGCTGGGTACGACAACTTCGGGGGCCGCATTGAGAAGTCGTTCTTCACGGGGAGCGTCTCCGGAAGCGAAGTCGTTGGTGGTGTGGCGGGACTTTCGCGTTCGATCATTGTCGACTCGTATTCAACTGGCACCGTCACGGCCACGTTGGCAACTAACGGAGGTCGTGCGGGCGGTGTCGTAGGTCAGTTCCGCAATTCGGGAGGCGCTGGAGAACCAAATGCTGAACTCACAAGAAGCTATGCACGAGGACTCGTGACGCCACCAAGTGGTGGATCTTCTACAACGGGTGGGTTGGTCGGCGAGTACTACAGCGGAACAATTACCGCGAGTATCTGGGACAAAGACACAACAGGAAGGCCTACAAGTCAAGGTGGCAGTGGAGCAACTGGTTACACCTCGCAACAGATGAAGGACTTTGTGTTGTATGACTCAGACAATTTGAACTGGGGCAACATCACCGATGGCATCAGCTCTGGAAACGGTGTGTCAAGCGGTACGACTTGGTCAATTTGTTCTGGAGCAAATTCTGGATACCCATTCCTCACGCGCGAAGGACGCAGCGGGACATGTCGTCCGACGATGGCTTATAACGGCAACGGTCAAACATCGGGGAATGCTCCGATAGATGGCTCGACGCCGTACTCCGTTGGTGACACCGTCACCGTGGTCGGCAATAGCGGAACGATGACGCGCACATCGAGAGTCTTTTCTGGGTGGAACACAAAGGCAGACGGCACTGGAACCTCGTATGTCGATGGCGACACGTTCACCATTACTTCGCCAGTGATGCTTTTTGCTGTGTGGACCACAAGCCCACAGATCACGTACAACGCAAACGGCGGCTCTGGTTCAATTGCAGCAACAACTGCTGCTTCTGGTGCCAGTGTCACGCTGAGTAGCGGAAGTGGTTTCTCGCGGGTGGGGTTCACATTGTCACGGTGGGACACGTCGTCATTGGGTACCGGTTCGTCGTATTCGAAGAGTCAGTCGGTAACGATGCCCGCTGGTGGTTTGGCGTTGTATGCCGTGTGGACTGCACTCCCAGCTGTTACGTACAACGCGAATCAAGGGACTGGGTCCATCACCACTCAATACGCTGCGTCAGGTGCAACAGTGACATTGAGTAGTGGTACCGGCTTCACCCGCTCCGGGTTCACATTGTCACGGTGGGACACGTCGTCATTGGGTACCGGTTCGTCGTATTCGAAGAGTCAGTCGGTAACGATGCCCGCTGGTGGTTTGGCGTTGTATGCCGTGTGGACTGCAGATCCCACCACGACGTCAACATCATCGACTTCAACTTCGACTTCAACTTCGACTTCCACCACGGCTCCCCCCGCAACCAGGGCAACTAATGACAGTTCCGCCACCACGGCGGCTGGCACCACGACAACTGTCGGCACGAGCGAATTGTCTCCACCAGCCACAAATTCACCGTTCAACGTCACCGGTTCGACGATTCGCTCTACCAACACCACAACAGCCGGGTCTGTATCAACAACAACTACGACAACCGTTGTACCAAGTACGCCATCAACGACTCTTCAAGACGATGTCGAAACGGCACCCGATGTCGACAGCGTCGGTTCAGGAGAAACCGGTGCGACTGTTGACGGTCAACCCGCTGAAGTACAAGTAACCGTGCAAGATGGCTCGCTTGTTGTGGCCGTGGCAGATGCAACTGTTCGGTACTCGGTGGTGACGGCTTCGGGCGTGAGGAGGTTGGTTTCTTCTGGGTCGGTTTTGACAGTGGCCCCCGGTGACAAGGTCACAGTTGACTTCGCCGGGTTCGCCGCAATGTCTAACGCCACGGCGTGGATAACTCCAGGTGATGAACAGTTGGGGAGCGCCACGCTTTCGGATGGTGCAGGTTCCGTCAGTGGTGTCGTGCCTGGCAACGTGACGTCTGGTGAGCGACGTCTTGTGGTGACAGCTGAATCTGCGAAGGGTGATCCTGTGGTGGTTGCTCACGGAGTTGCTGTCAGCAGCGATGGCGGGTCGGATACACCCTGGTCACGAGTATTCATAGTGATTCTCGGTTTGGCGGTTGTCGCAGGCCTCATCTTGCCGGCAGCTCGCCGACGTCGAGATAATGACAAAGAATAGAAACTAGTAATGCCGAAGGGAATAGTCCCTCCCATACCAATGTTGATGACAACGTGGACTATGTGGGTATTTACAACGCAGATGGTTCGCTCCTTGGCGAGGTCTCGTATGTGTTGGCCAAATACACCGGTCGCAGCCATTGCGAACTCTGCGACATCACCCACGGCAAGTTCCGCCGCAAGCGTTCATGGAACACAGCGTGCGACAACGCCGGTATCGACATTGCGCTCGTGCATCGCGACGAAGCGACTGCAGATCAGCTTCACGTCGCCGGTGACCTACCTGCGGTCATTCGTAAGGATGGCAACAGCTGGCGTCTCGTCGCGGGGCCGGCAGAGCTGGCCGCATGCGACGGAGACCCAGAGCGTTTGATGTCGCTGTTGACTACTTCGTCACGGTGAGGTCGAGCGACGCACGGTTCATGCCACCGGTCAACATCTGACCCGATGCGTTCAATTGCATTGTCCACTTCTTTCCCACTGGTGCTGCGTCGTAGACAGCCGCGCCCACACAAGTGCGCAGATCAATGGTGAATGACAACTGAGTGGCACTTGGTGATGTGTCGCTGTCAGTTGTCTGCTTGTCAGTCAACGGTGCGAGACGATTCCCCATGTCACTTGCATCCGCACCTGTTGCCGCAGTGAATGCGTCGTAGGCGCTGTAGCTGGCGATGTCACACGGAGTGTCCATCACATCTTCGCCGGTCATGATGATGCCGTAGCGCAGACCGCCCATGTCTTTGAACGTTCCCGTCTCACCGGTGGTTGCGAGGCGTTGCGGACGGAAGAACTTGAGCGCCAACTTGCCTGTGGAATCTGGGGTCAGGTTTCCGCCGGTGTAGGCAGTGCCGTTCACCGATGTGAGACCCGGCACCGTGACGGCATGCGGGTTCAACATCATGGTGACCGATTTTTCGCCACCGTCTGTTCCGAAGCGCAACGTGTACACGTCACCTGGCTTCACGTTCGTGAGGGTGTTCGCACCCTGGTTCGGGAACACGCTGGCTTGCCAGTTCACGCCACCACTGGGGTCATTTCCGGTGTTGCGGTTTCCGAGATACAGCGCGTTTCCGTTGCCACCAGGGTTCGTACCAAGAGTGGTGTCGAGACCTGCGGTGGGAGGCGCACCGGCTGTTTCAACTTTGAAACCACCGTTGTAGGTGTTCCATGCGACACCAGTGTTGCTGTTCTGCAAGTGAGTGTTGGTGTTCGTCGCTGTCGGCGCTGATCCGCCGCAGTACACGAGAGAGCCGCAGTCCACCCACACCCACTTCACTCCGTTCAACGAGGTCTGGCCGAGCAAGTTCCGGTTACCAACGAAGAATTGGATGGAGTAGTTGCCAGATGTTCCAAGCACAGCGTTCACGTTCTCTGGCGTGAGTCCGGTGCTGACCGAGGCGTTGAACAACGGATTGCTGCTGCGCACAGCGATCCATGGGTTCATGCCTGCAGATTCTGTGGTGGTCTTGTCGACTGCGTCGACTTCTTGGTCGCCGTCGTCGTCAGCGTCGAGTGCGTTCGGCAGGCCGTCGTTGTCAAGATCGCCACCCATGGTGATGTTCGCATCTTGCGAAGTTGCAATCGACGTTCCCTTCACCGCTTTGCCGCATGCATTCATCTGCGCGGTGGTGACTTTCACGATGCCTGCAGTACCGGCACTCAGCGGTTGACCCGATGTTCCTTTGGCGAGCACCGCTGAACGTGTGTGCACCGTCGACTTCGGAGCCTTCGAGGGAATTGCAAAACCTTGCGCAGTGTTCAACTTCAACGTGCCGAGCTTCACCGACTTGCCAGCGAGTTGGTGATGTGAGCACGTGCTCTTGCCAACCTTCTCTTTTCCGATGACAATCGGGCCGACATAACGGTTCGACGAGTCGACCATTTGTAACGTCGCCCGCTTCGCAGCTGTCGCCGACGTGCGCAGACTGAATGACCCGCCAGCGTCGACCGCCGACACCAGTGACTGACCACCAGCGCCAACCATGACGACCTTCCAGCCCGATGCGGCAGCACCCAACTTGCCGGTCACCGTGACCGCTGCTGCACCTTGAATTGGCGAGGCCGTCACAATCGACAGCCCGACAGACGTGCTGATAACCGCAACCGCCGCGACCAGACGACGCTTCATAGAACGAGACACGACTACCCCCACATGAAAAGTTTTCAGTGGGGAACCTACGGCTCGAGCCGGTTTGTGTCAAGGGTTGTGGTGTGTGGGGGACGCGACCGACGGTCAGGCGTCGGGGGCAAAGGAGAAAATCACCCGAATGGCGAGGTCGCGCCAGGCCTCGGGGCTTGGCCGCCGCTCGGGACTCAAGTCGGCAAGCACCAATCCGAGAGGGATGGCTTCGACCATGAGGGCGATTGCCTTTGCGTCAAGATTCGGGTTGACGAGTCCCATGGTCTGACCGAGCTCAATGGTCGACACGAGCGCGTCGTTCAACTTCGCCTGCTCATCAGCAATGCGGTTCCACAAGTCGGGGTTGTGGCGTGCCGCGGACAACACCGCGAGACGATTCCAACGACTGACGACACGTTGCGGTTCTTCGACGCCACCGAAGATGGAGATGGTGTCGTTGCCAAGATCGGTCGACGTGGTGTTTGCGGTGACCGCATTCATGAAGTTGTCGATGTCACGCGCCGCAATTTCGACGAATTGTTGTGCGCGAACATTGGCGATGATGTCATTGCGATCTTTGAAGTAGTGGTACAGAAGCCCCACCGCAACTTCGCAACGCTCGGCGAGTTCCGTCACACGCAGGGCTGCTTCACCACGTTGTTCGATGATGGAGCGCGCCTCGGCGATGATGCGTTGAGCAACTTCGGGAAGATCAGACGAGTCGGGTATGACCAGAGGCACGATGCTCATCGTAAGGTATGTGCGTGACGATGAAAAGAGTGGTCGTGGTCGGTGGGTCACTCGCCGGTGTGCGTGCGTGCGAGACCCTGCGCCACGAAGAATTCACCGGCGACATCGTGTGTGTCAGCGACGAACACCATGCGCCGTATGACCGGCCGCCATTGTCGAAGAAGTTTCTGTCGGGTGAGTGGGATGCAGATCGCATCGCACTGCGACGTCCCGAAGCGATTGCTGAGTTGAACGTGCAGTGGCGCACAGGGTCGGCGGCTGCGCATCTCGACACATCGTCGAACACGGTGACGCTTGCCGACGGCGACACGGTGTCGTACGACGGCCTCATCATCGCCACCGGTGGTGCTGTGCGTCGTCTTCCCAACCAGCCAGGCATCGCCGGTGTGCACGTGTTGCGAACCCTCGACCAGGCCGCGGCCCTGCGCGATGACCTCGCCGAGGGCTCGCGTCTCGTCGTCATTGGTGCAGGGTTCATCGGTCTCGAGGCGGCTGCGACGGCGGCGCAACGCGGAGTTCACGTGACGGTGCTCGAGGGCCTTCCTGCACCGCTCATTCGTGCACTAGGGGCTGACATGGGCTCTGCGGTGGCTGCTGTCCACGATCGAAACGGCGTGCACATTCGCTGTGGTGTGAAAGTCGCACGCATCATCGGTGGTGATCGGGTCACGGGCGTCGAGTTGTCAGATGGCGACGTCGTGCCGGCCGACACTGTGCTCGTCGGCATCGGCGTGGCACCAGCAACTGAGTGGCTGGAAGGCAGTGGGCTCACGTTGTCCGACGGAGTGGTGTGTGACGCATCGTTGTGTGCCGGGCCAGCGAACGTGTTTGCAGCCGGTGATGTCGCCAGGTGGCCAAATGCGCTGTTCGCTGACGTCGAGCCACTCATGCGAGTGGAACATTGGACGAATGCGGCAGAACAAGGCGCGATGGCAGCACGGAATCTGTTGGCAGCGAACAGAGGTGAAGCGACCACACCGTATGCGGCGGTGCCGTTTTTCTGGAGCGATCAGTTCGATGCACGCATTCAATTCCTCGGTCGCACCACGGCCGACTCAAACGCCGAGGTCGTCGCAGGTGACGTCACATCGGGGAAGTTCTGCGCGATGTATGTCACCAACAATCGCCTGACCGGAGTACTGGGCGTGTCGATGCCGAAATTGGTGATGCCGTCGCGCGCGTTGTTGTCGGTGCACACGTCTCCCGATGACGCACGGCGATGGTTTGCCGAAAAGCAGGCGAGCGCGTAAGACGCCATGGCCGCACCAGACCCAGAACGATTGCGTGTGTGGCGCGAGTTCCTCACCTCGCATGCTGCTATGCAGAAAATGTTGTCGCGTGCACTTGAG
>VFQT010004914.1_pt1 | contig 10601 bp, 7 predicted proteins | sample 3512381 | NCBI WGS metagenome assembly VFQT01 (sample SAMN10412376, study PRJNA504923) | tailings metagenome | isolation source: Relicate 2 Philex TSF3 active mining site | place: Philippines: Tuba, Benguet | collected 2017-08-29 | reverse complement strand
CGAGACGGCAGTGATGGTCGCGGGCGCACGTCTCGTGGCTCAGTGGCGCTCCTGAAGCACAACGAGCGCGCGAATCCACCACTCAGGGTGGCGAAGTACGCCACACTGGGTGACGCCATGGCCACCGACGACGAACTCCTCGACGACTCGCCCTTCACCCGTCTCGTCGGTGAGCGTCTGCGCCGCATCCGCCAGCAGAAGCAGTGGTCACTGTCGGAAGTCGAGACCTCGAGCAACCTCGAGTTCAAGGCGTCTGTGCTCGGTGCCTATGAGCGCGGTGAGCGGGCGATCTCGGTGCCCCGACTCGAGCGCCTGGCCCGCTTCTACGGGGTGAGCATCGACCAGTTGCTGCCGCGCGAGGCCCAGCGTGCCGACGACGGGTCGCCCGACGCTCCACCGAAGAAACTGCGCATCGACGTCGCCAAGCTCTCGACCATGTCGGGTCAGCAGTTCGAGATGCTCGAGCGGTTCCTGCGCATGATCCAGGTGCAACGACAGGACTTCAACGGCAAGGTGATCACCGTTCGCGCCCACGACACCCGTGCGATCGCGGTGATGCTCGACGTGCCTGTCGACCAGGTGGGCGAACGCCTCGCCGACCTCGGGCTGCTCTTCGTGCCGCCTGCTTCGTAGCCTGACACCGTGACGGAATCGGCAGGTTCGACGGAGTTCGGTGTCTACATCCACGTGCCGTTCTGTCGCTCGCGGTGCGACTACTGCTCGTTCGCCACGTGGACCGACCGCGGTCACCTGGTTGAGGCCTACGTCGACGCGGTCGTGGCCGACATCGCTCGCGCGGTGTCGGCCGGCATGCCGGTGGCTGACACGGTGTTTTTCGGCGGCGGCACGCCGACGCTGATCGCACCTGAGTTGCTCGTTCGCATGCTCGATGAGGTGCCACGGTCATCGGGTGCCGAGGTGACGGTCGAGTGCAACCCCGACGATGTGACCGAAGAGATGATGCGTACGTATGTCGCCACCGGAGTGAACCGGGTCTCGATCGGTGTGCAGTCGATGGTCGCCCACGTGCTCGGATCGCTCGGTCGCGAACACGATGCCGACAATGTCGCCCGTTCCGTCGCTGCGGCTCGGTCGGCGGGCATCGGCAGTGTGAACCTCGATCTCATCTACGGCGGACACGGTGAGACCATCGATGATTGGCGCGCCACTCTCGAGGGGGCGGTCGCCCTCGCGCCGGATCACGTGTCGGCCTATGCACTCACGGTCGAGGCGGGCACTCCACTTGCCGACGACCCGGCGCGTCATCCCGACGACGACGACCAGGCCGACAAGTACGTGCTCGCCGACGAGTTGTTGACCGCTGCGGGGCTCGAGAACTACGAGATCTCGAACTGGTCACGACCGGGATCCGAGTGTCGGCACAACCTCGTCTACTGGCGCCAGGGCAACTATTCGGGGTTCGGGTGTGCGGCGCATTCGCACGAGAACGGCCGACGGTGGTGGAACGTGCGCACCCCTGACCGCTACATCGAGACGGTCGCCCGCGGTGTGGAACCGGTGGCGGCCGACGAGATTCTCGACGAGCCGACGAGGCGTCGCGAGAAGCTCGAGTTGTCTCTGCGCACCGCCGACGGAGTGCCTGCCGGGGCGCTCGACACCACGGGGCTCGAAGGGCTGGTGGAGGTACAGGGAACGCGGGTGGTTCTCACCCGGAGCGGTCGCCTGCTGGCCAACGAGGTGAGTCTCAAGTTGAGGTCGATAGTTCATGTGGACGATCGCGAGGATGGCTAGAGCCGTTTTCGGAAAGAAACTTTATTGCTCGGCTTTCTTCTGCGCCGGTCAGTGGGGGCTTCTTAACCTCGCATACCGTGCCGCCACTTCGGACCGTCTTCACTCGTGTCGCCGCGTTCGCGAGAACATCGGCTGTCGTCACGGTCGTCACCGTAGCGACGGCTCCGTGGGCGTCTTCCGTCTCTGCATACCAGGTGGGCGGCACCGTCTCGAGCGGTGTGCAGACCGGACATTCGGGCCTCACGACGACGATCTCTGTCAGTAACTCGAGTCAGGTCACGATCGAGCCGAGCTCGTCGATGAACAGCAATCGTGACTGGTCGGTCGATGGATCCACCTACACGCCGAATGTCACCGGCGCTCAGGGTCTTCAGTGGGTGGCCTACGGATCCGGTTGCTCGATGCCGTCGGCTGGAGCCACGACGGGCAGCTGTTCGAAGGGCACGGTGACCTTCTCTTTTTCGCGCCCCGTCTCGAACCCGAGGTTTCATGTTCACGACTTTGGCGGCCGCATGGAGGCGAACTGCAAGTTGGCCATCCAGGGAACGATGGCGCTCGCCGGTTCGACTCCGGGGAGCGTGACGTTCACGAAACTCTCGGGTGGGATCGGTGTGTCCGGCACTTCGATCACGGGGCGTGCTGCGACGGCACCAATGGTCGAGAACAATCACGCGAGCGGAACGGTGCAGATCAACGGGTTGGTGAGTTCGTTGACGTTCAACTTCTCGGTGATCCTGACACGGCAAGGAACGACCTGCGATTACGACAACAACACGATGTTGATGTCGGCCCAAGAACGACTCAATGCGACCTTCTCATACGGGGAAGATTACGGAGACGGCCCGGCGACCTATGACGCATCGTCGGCCGCGACGCACGTCATCGGCAACCTCTCGATGGGGTCTGCAACTGTGTCGGAAGAAAACTCGACGACTCTCAACTCAGGGGCCGCCCCCGTTGCTGCATCGCCACTCGCGGGAGCAAACGCGAACGGCGACAACGACGATGCAATTTCGGGCTCCCCAACTGCTGCAAACATCGGCCAGGCGTACTCGCTCGTAGTGCCTATCTCAGGTGCCACAGCTGCCGGCCAGGTGTGCGGCTTCATTGACATGAATGCGAGCGGCACCTACACGACCTCGAATCCAGACGAGAGGGCGTGCGCGACATTCGCATCGGGTGCCTCATCGGCCACGCTCACCTGGGCTGCCGGTCAATGGCCGGGCTCCGCGACGCCCGTACTGGCAACGGGATTGCGGCTGCGGATCGCCTATGGCACTGCACCCACAGGTGCTGCGTCGCCGACCGGGCCCGCAGATTCGGGCGAGGTCGAGGACCATCGGATCAGGCTGAACTCGCCTTTGCCTCCGGTTGCGGAGAGCCTGACCGGCCGCAACACGGTGGATGTGAACCAGACGTTCACCCCCACCACCTCGCAGGGGGCGATCGACAACTCCCGCACTTGTGTCATGTCGGGGGCGACTTGCGTGTCGAGTCTGGTAGTGGCCGGCGAGGGAACGTGGACGGTCAATGGAAACGGCACCATCACGTTCGATCCTTTGCCCGGCTTCACCGGCCCTGCGACACCCGTCTCGTACCGAATCGAGGACTCGAGCGGGAACCAGTCGACCGCGACGATCGCAGCGACAGTCACCGCGCCCCCCGTTGCTGTCGATGATTCGGTGACGACCCCGCACAACACTGCTGCCACGAGGAATGTGCTCTCGAACGACACCGTTCATGCCGGCAATTCGATTTCGACGTCGTCGACGCGGCTCTGTGGCGCGAGCGAGACGGCGCCGGCGTGTACCGCAACGTCGGTCGCGGTGGCGGGCAAAGGAACGTTCCTGCTCGACACGGCAACAGGAGTGGTCACGTTCACGCCGCTTTCCACTTTCACCGGAACCGCAACAGTCGAATACGTGGCCGTCGACAACCTCGGCGCGAGGGACTCGGGGGTGTTCTCGGTCTTGGTCCTGTCTCCAGCCGCGCCGACGGCTTCGCCGGCGTCGTCGTCGGGGCTCACCGACGTGAACCAAACGATCACACTGCCGGCCGATGCCGGGGCAGGCACCTCGCTGGACCCCCTGCAGACGTGCATTGTGTCGGGTGCGACCTGTGTGCGGTCTCTGGTCGTGGCGAACGAGGGCACGTATACCGTGAACGCCAACGGAACCGTGACGTTCGATCCTCTGCCCACATTCACCGGGCCGGCAACCGTGCAGACATATCGGGTCGAGGACGTCACTGGTCAACGCGCGACGGCTTCGTTGTCGGTGACGGTGACAGGCCAGCCCACTGTCCAGAACGACACTTCGAGCGGTGCGTACGACGTGATCCAGACGGTCAGCCCGCTTGCGAATGATTCGGCCGGCTCGGGTGCAACGCTCGATGCGTCGAGCGTTCGTATCTGCGCAGCTGCAACGTCGGCGGCGTCGTGCTCGGCGACATCACTCACGGTGGCGAACGAGGGCACCTACACGGTGAACGCCAACGGAACCGTCTCGTTCGATCCTTTGCCCACATTCACCGGGACCGCGACTGCGATCAGGTACGTCGTTGTCGACTCGGTCGGCCAACGAGGGACCGCCACCATCAGGCCGAGTGTGGCGGCGCCCGACGCCCCGGCGGCAACGGGGGAGACCAAGACGGTGGCGAGGGGCGGAACTGCCTCCTTCACGCCGGTCATCGGGGTCGGAGGCTTGGCGATCGGGACACAACTGGTGTCTGGCACCGGAGCAGGCGGTCCGTGCCTGGTCGACCCTGCCGACTCAGTCTGCAAGTCGTCCGTCACGGTCGCCTCGCAGGGCACATGGGCGATCGACCAAACAACCGGAGCGGTGCAGTTTGTGTCGCTTCCCTCCGCATCAACCGGAACGATGACACCGATCACCTATCGGGTCACCGACGTTCTCGGTCGCACCGCCACTGCGGCCCTGACGCCGATCGTCGCTGCTCTGCCTGGGGCGGTGAACGACGCCGCCACGACGAGTTGGGATGCGCTCGTGACGGTTGCTGTGCTCACGAATGACACCGTCGACCCCGGGCTCTCCAAGAGTGTTTCGTCGGTGCGTCTGTGTGGGGTGTCCCCAGCCCAGGTCGCACCGAACTGCTCGCTCACGACCGTGACGATCCCTGGACAGGGCACCTACTCGGTCAACGCCGACGGGACGGTGTCGTTCGATCCGCTGCCCTCGTTCACTGGGGTGGCCACTCCGGTGAACTACCAAATGGCTGACTCCGCCGCACAGATCAGCGGGGCTTCGCTGTCGGTGTCGGTTTCTGTTCCCGCGGCACCGACAGCGAAGCCAGAGTCGAAGTCGGTGGCCCCCGGAGCATCGGTCACGTTCACTGCGGTGACGGGAGCATCGGGGCTGGCGGCGCCAGGCGCAGGCGGGCCGGCGTTGTTGTCGTCGACCTTGTGCCTCGTCGACCCGGCGACGAACACGTGCGGCGCGGGACCTGTGGCGGTTCCGGGTGTCGGTCGGTTCACCCTGGACCCTGAGACGGGTCGTGTGGCATTCGCGGCAGACGCGACGGCTCCGGCCAATTCGACGGCATCGATCGCATACCGCATCACCGATGACTTGGGGCGCTCTGCCTCCGCATCTCTCTCGGTGACCACAGGACCGAGGCCGGTCGCGGTCGCTGACAAGAGTCAAGGTCCTCCCGGTGCGTCGCAGTCGGCTGCCGTACTCGGTAATGACACGCCCGGTGACGCGACGCGACTCTTCGATCCCGCAACAGTGCGGCTCTGCGGCCAAGGGGAGACCCAGCCTTGCTCGCGTACGTCGGTCGTGGTCGAAGGTGAGGGAACATTCTCGGTCGGTCCGAACGGTGTCGTGTCGTTCGAACCCGACAAGAGCTTCACCGGTGTCGCAAAGGGCGTCATGTATTCAGTCGCAGACGCGCTGGGTGCGACGACGTCGGCGACCTATGTGCCGACGGTGCTTCCACCCCCTGCTCCCGTAGCCCGACCAGATGTCGCGACGGGGAGGGCGGGCACGAAGATCACGGCCGACCTTCTTGCAAACGACTCTCCCGGTTCTGTACCCGGTTCACCGTCTGCGAAGGTGGGATTGGTGATCCGGTCGGTGCGGCTGTGTGCGGCCAACGAAACGGTTCCCGATTGTGCGAGCACGAAGGTGACGACATCGGAAGGCGCCTACACCCTCGACACCAAAACGGGGATCGTCACGTTCGTGCCCGTGAAGGGTTTCACGGGCACGGTGACGCAGCCGGTGACGTACCAAGTGCGAAACGATTGGAAGGGCGCCTCCGGGCCGGGAACATCGTCCGGAATGTTCACCCCGACGGTGACGTCTGACGGGGTCGACACCGCCCGAGCAGAATCACGGGCACGCGTCGTCAATCGTTCGGTAGTGTCCGAGTCCGGGGTCACCGCGACTCTCGACCCTCTCGTGAAAGCCGTTCCTTCGTCGGGCGCATCGTGGAGAGCGTCGACTCTTCGAATCATCGACTCGTCGACCGGGAAGCCGGTCACAACGCTCTCGACGAGCCAGGGAACTTGGCGCGTGGTCGGATCGAAGGTTCTCTTCATGCCCGCAGACGGGTTCGCCGGTCGTGCGACCGTGCGATTCACCGTTGCCGACTCGGCCGGCAAATCGGCAACGGCACTTCTGGCGGCCACTGTCACGCCGGTCGAGGAACTTCCGTTGACTGGCTCCGCCCAATTTGCCCCGACACTGTTTGCTGCCGTGATCGCCACGCTGGCTGGATCGCTTCTGCTCGGGCGTCGCCGGGTTCTCCGACGGGCTTTGCGGCCCTGCTGATAAAGTGTCGCGGTCCCTCAGTAGGGCGCGTAGCTCAGTTGGTTAGAGCGCCACCATGACACGGTGGAGGTCCCGGGTTCGAGTCCCGTCGTGCCCACCATTTCGGCTCTGGTCGCGGCCTCACGCCTAGTCTCGATGCGTGGAGTCACTCGCGCGCGCCGTCGCGATCATCATGCTGACGATCGTCGGCCTCGGTGTCGTTGCGGTCGTCGCCGTGATCCGGCCGCCGCGGTCTCGTGTGGGCCGGGTCGTGGTCTCGCTGCTCGCTGTACCCGCGATCGGTGCCGGAGGTTGGCTCTTCCTGCTCGATGTCGGCACGGGTGCACGGCTGATCGGTGCGGCGACGTTCCTCGCGGCCGTGGCGGGGCTCGTTCGCATCTGGCGCAGGAAGTAGCAACAGCCGATGGCCCTCGTCTTTGCGTTGCTGTGCGCCTGCACCTACGGCACTGCCGACTACTTCGGTGGGCGAGCGACGCGGCACGTGCCGGCGGCGGTCGTGACCCTCGCCGGCCAGACGGCGGGCATGCTCATTCTCGGCGCGATCGCAATGGCGTCGGGTGTGCCCGCACCACCAGCGGCTGACTGGTGGTGGGGTGGGCTCGCCGGCGTGTTCGGGTCGACCGGCCTGCTGTTCTTCTACAAGTCGATGAGCACCGGCCACATGACGCCTGCAGCCCCGGTGACGGCGATGGTGAACGCGCTGATTCCGGTCGCCTTCGGCTTTGCGATCGGCGAACGACCCGGGGTGCTGGCTATCGTTGCGGTGCCGGTTGTTCTCGTCGCGGTGGCGCTGGTGAGCGGACTGCTCGAGCAGGGTCGTGGACGCGCGCCGTTCGCAGTGGTGGCACAGGCCGCGACCGGAGGAGCGTTCTTCGGGCTCATTCTCGTCGCGTTGCACCAGACGTCGGACACCTCGGGGGTCTGGCCGGTTCTCGTGATGCGCTTCTTCTCGACGCCCTACATGGTGGCGGTCGTGCTCGCCACCCGTCAGCGACCGGGCGAGTTGCGCACCCGTTGGCGCGTGGTGGTGACCTCGGGCGTCCTCGACAGCCTCGCGAACTGGTTCTACGTGCTCGCGGTGCGAGAGGGGATGCTCTCGGTGGTGGCGATGGTGGTCACGTTGTACCCGGCGGTGACGATCATGCTCGCCACCGGTGTCGACCACGAACGCCTGCGACGGCCGCAGATCATCGGTCTCGCCCTCGCCGGGTCGGCGCTCGCCATGATCACATTGTCGTGATCATGTTCTCGTGATCAGCCGAGTTCGGCGCGCTTCACGACGGCGTCCGATTCGCGACTCGCGCCCTTGAAGATGCCCTTGGCCATGAGGGACAGCTCGTTCTTCCTACGCAATTCGTAGACCTCGGAGCGCACCCGGTGCACGTCGGGGTCGTCGGGAGCGGCCCAGCCGGCAAAGTCGGCGAGATGACAGGCGAGTCGCAGGTCTCCCGCAGAGGCGAGGTCTCGCGCGCGACGCACGAGAACGTCGGCGCCGCCAGTAAGGGTTGCCAATTCAGTACCGAGAACGGCGTCAGGGGCGGGCTTGAGGCGCGACGGTGCCCCGTCCCACCAGCCGCCGAACAAGCGCCAGACGTTGCGCACCACGAACTCGGGCTCGTCGTAGAGCGGGCGGAGGAAAGGCTTTGCGAGGGTCTCCGCCGGCACCTTCACCGTGTGCACGATCTCATCGAGAGTCGCACCCGCATTCATCATCTCGAGCACCTCGCGCACGAGGTTCTCGAGTGCCGTCGCGATGTCGTCGAGCACGCGTGCGATGCGCTCGCGACCCGCGATCGGCAGACCGTGCGCCGGCAACAACAACTCGGGTTCCTTGGCTGCGATCGCGCGCAACGACTGCGCCCACTCGATGGGCCAGCGCTGCACCTTCTGTGGGTTGCCTGCATTGGGGAAGTTCCAGATGACGAAGTCACCGGTGGCAACCCACTTCTTCTCGGGGAACCACGACCAGAGATGATCGTCGGTCTCGCCCTTGCCGTGATGGAACTCGACGGTCGTGCCGCCGATCTCACGCACGGCGAAGTCGCCGATCACGTCGGACACATCGAGCACCGACGGGTCGAGGAACTCCGTCAGACGCTTGCCGCCGGCGGCCGGACGGAGGTCGTTGGCCATGCCCAGGTCGTCACGGACGCCGCCGAACTGGCGCGCATTGATCAAGATGTTCCAGGCGTTGGTGGTGCGGTAACGGTCGAAACGCCTCTGCACGTTCTCGTGACCGACCACCGACGGCTCGTGGAACCCGGTGCGTGCGTTCTGCGCGGCGAAGTATCCACTGCCGCCGACGTGGTCGATGTGGCCGTGGGTGTAGACGACGGTGTGGAAGGGGAGATCTCTCCACCCGCGAACCGAGTCGACAACCGCCTCGCCCGAGTTCACGTGGCTCGCGTCGAAGGCGACCAGGCCCTCGCCGGAGTCCCACACCACCGAATGGCTGAACGACTCCACGATCGCGAGTCCGTCGGCCAGTTCCGACAGTTCGCTCGTGGTGCGGTTGACGGGACCGTCGGCACGGTTCTCGTCGATCACCTTCGCGCTCAGTGCCAGCAGATCCGCCATGTCGTTGCCCCCGTGAGTTGTCGTGCCGAGACTTGGTGTCTCAGCTCTTGGCGAGACCGAGTACGCGTTCGCCGAGAATGTTGCGCATCACGTTCGATGTGCCGCCCATGATCGTGTACCCGGGGCTGTAGACGAGGCCCTGCGTGAGATCGTCCCACAGCATCGCGTTCGCTCCGAGCATGCGGTACGTGAACTCGTCGACGCGCTGCTGGTGTTCGGTGCAGAAGCACTTCGTTGCTGCCGAGAAACCCGCCGGTGCCTGACGCAGCACTTCGCGGATCACCAGGATGCGACCGATGCGGTAGCCGGTCTCGAGTGACGCGATCTCCTGGCGCACGAGCGGGTCGGAGGTGTCGGCAGCCTTGCAGGCTGCACGGAACTGTGCCCAGTTCGAGACCAGTCGGTCGATGCCACCGCGCTCGTGTTCGAGCTGGCGCATGGTCTGCGAGAACGCACCGCCCTGCTGACCGACGAGGTTTTCCTTCGGCACTCGCACGTCGGTGTAGAAGACCTCGCAGAAGTGACGGTTCGTCGTCATGTCGGTGATCTGGCGCACTTCGATGCCGGGGGTGTCCATCGGCACGATGATCTCGCTGATGCCTGCGTGCGGCGGTCCGTCGCTCGACGTGCGGCAGATGAGGTAGCAGTAGTCGGCGTCGGCGCCGAAGCTGGTCCAGATCTTCTGGCCGTTGATGACCCACTCGTCGCCGTCGTCACGGGCGAAGGTCTTCAGCGACGCGAGATCGCTGCCGGCGTTCGGTTCGCTCATGCCGATGCACCACGTCGTCTCGCCGGCGAGAATGCCCGGCAGGAAACGGTCGCGTTGTTCCTGCGTTCCGTACTGGATGAGTGCAGGACCCATCTGGCGGTCGCCGAACCAACTCGCCGCGATCGGTGCGCCGGCCTTGATCATCTCCTCGCCCACGATGAGACGGTCGATCGGGGGGCGTCCGCCGCCACCGTGCTCGACCGGCCACACCATGCCGATCCAGCCGAGAGCGGCGAGTTCTTTCGAGAACTCTTTCGAGTACCCGTTCATCCACGTGACGTTGTGCCGGCCGTACCGCTGCACCGCGTCCTCGGCGACCTTGCGGGCGTGTTCGCGCAGCTCGATCTGTTCGGGGGTCCAGGCGAAGTCCATCGCCCCTGATGGTACGAGCCGAGCGAGTCGGGGACGCTATTGTGTACAAGTCTGATACAAGTTCCGGTGACCCGCCGGAACAGGGCGAAAGGTGCTTCCGTGGCGAAGATCAAGGTCGACAATCCGGTCGTCGAACTCGACGGCGACGAAATGACGCGCATCATCTGGCAGTTCATCAAGGAACGCCTCGTGCTGCCGTACCTCGACATCGAGCTGGAGTACTACGACCTCGGCATCGAGCACCGCGACGCGACCGACGACCAGGTCACGATCGACTCGGCGCACGCCATCTTGAAGCACGGCGTGGGCGTGAAGTGCGCCACCATCACCCCCGACGA
>VFQT010004913.1_pt1 | contig 10601 bp, 9 predicted proteins | sample 3512381 | NCBI WGS metagenome assembly VFQT01 (sample SAMN10412376, study PRJNA504923) | tailings metagenome | isolation source: Relicate 2 Philex TSF3 active mining site | place: Philippines: Tuba, Benguet | collected 2017-08-29 | reverse complement strand
ACAAGAAGGTCACGCAGTCGATGGCCAAGTTGCTGAAGCGCGCCGGCATCGACGTCGCCGTTCTCGGACCGAGCGAAATGTGCACCGGTGACTCGGCTCGTCGCAGCGGCAACGAGTACCTGTTCCAGATGCTCGCGATGCCCAACGTCGAGATGCTGAACGGCATGGGCGTGAAGAAGATCATCACCCAGTGCCCGCACTGTTTCAACACGTTGAAGAACGAGTACCCGCAGTTGGGTGGCAACTACGAAGTCGTTCACCACAGCGAACTGCTCGAGCAGTTGATCGCGAGCGGCCGGCTCGACATGAGCGGCGCGACCCTCGACGACCGCATCACCTATCACGACTCGTGCTACCTCGGCCGCCACAACGACGTCTACATGGCGCCGCGCAAGGTCGTCGGAAGCATCAAGGGCGTGCAGATCGTCGAAATGCCGCGCAACGGCACCAAGGGTATGTGCTGTGGCGCCGGTGGCGCACGCATGTGGATGGAAGAGTCGATCGGCACCAAGGTGAACGACGAGCGCGCGCGCGAAGCACTGAGCACCGGCGCGACCCGCGTCGCCACCGCCTGTCCGTTCTGCTACATCATGCTCGACGACGGCGTGAAGGCCGCCGGCGCCGAAGAGGACCAGGTCAAGGTCGCCGACATCGCGATCCACGTTCTCGATGCTCTCGAGAACGGCGAGCGCAATGCAGTCGCCGACGCACCGCTGTCGGCGCCCGTCGCCGGCGAATAACAGCTACTTCTTGAAGTTCTCGAAATAGCGGCTCGGCGTCGGGCCGCGCTGACCCTGGTACTTCGAACCGTGTGCACCCGAGCCGTAGGGCTTGTCAGCGGGCGACGTCATCGTGATGAAACTGATCTGGCCGATCTTCATGCCCGGATACAACGTGATCGGGAGGTTGGCGAGGTTCGCCAACTCCAACGTGACGTGTCCGTCGAAACCGGCGTCGATGAAACCCGCGGTCGAGTGAATGACCAGGCCGAGGCGACCGAGCGAACTCTTGCCCTCGACCCGTGCCACCAGATGGCTCGGCACGGCAACGCGCTCGAGTGTCGAGCCAAGGACGAACTCACCCGGATGCAGCATGAAGGCTTCGCCGTCGGCCACTTCGACGAGTTCGGTGAGATCCGTGAGGTCTTTCTTCACGTCGAGAACCGCTGCGGAGTGGTTGCGGAACACGCGGAAGAGGTTCGACACCTTCACGTCAATCGACGACGGTTGCACGCACGCCGGGTCGAAGGGGTCGATGATGATCGAGCCCTTGTTGATCTCGGCAAGCAGGTCGCGGTCCGACAAAATCACGCCAAAACCATAGCCAAAGCACACTGATATCCTTCAGTCTCGAAAGCCTTGTGCGCTCTCCTGCGGGTGTAGTTCAGTGGTAGAACATCAGCTTCCCAAGCTGAGAATGCGGGTTCGATTCCCGTCACCCGCTCCAACCGCTATTTCGGCGTGGCTGCGCTTCATTGAATGAAGCGGGCCGCGATTGATCCGCCGACTGCGAGAATCAAGACGTAGGCAACCGTGATGGGGCCGAGATCGCCGTCGACGCCACCTGCGATTGCGATGCCAGCGAGGACGATCGAAAATTCGCCGCGTGGGATAAGTGTGATACCGGCTCGTCGGGCACCGCGCGGTGTGGAGCCCGCGTGTCGCGCCCCCCAATAGCCGGACCCGAATTTGGTGGCCGCGCCGATTGCTGCGAGCGCGATGGCGATCGGCAGAACGTCCACCAACGACGCCGGGTCAACGGAGAGACCGAACGACACGAAGAAGAGCGCAGCAAAAGAGTCGCGTAGGGGCTCGAGCAAGGCGCGGGCCCGTTCGGCAACCTGGCCCGATAACACGATGCCAACGAGGAATGCACCGATTGCGTACGAGACATGGAAGTGCTCGGCTAGTCCGGCAACTACGAGGGCGATTCCGAGAAGCGAGATCAGCAGTATCTCTCCCGACTCTGCATCGACAAAGCGTGAGGCACGATGTCCAACGCGCGCAGGCAGGGCAATGACACCGCTCACGATGACGAGTGCAATCACGCCCGACACGACGCCCGTCACCGCCGACTCTCCCGCCAACAAGACGGCGACAACGGGGAGAAACACCGCCATCACGAGATCTTCGATGACGAGCGTGGACAGAATTCCCGATGTCTCTCTGTTTCCGAGACGCCCCAGGTCGACGAGCAACTTCGCAACGACGCCGGACGATGAGACGTAGGTGATACCGGCAAGCATCGTCGCGCCGAGTGGTCCCCACCCAAGAATGAGCCCGATGACGAAGCCCGGTGTGGCGTTGGCGACGAGGTCGACGATGTGCGATGTTCGGTTGGCAACGAGGCTCTGGCGAAGTTCCGTTGGGGTGTATTCAAGACCAAGCACAAAGAGAAGGAAGATGACGCCAAGCGAAGAGCCGATGTCGATGAATGCACTTGCTTCGTCAACCGGGATGATTCCGCCATCTCCGAAGAACAACCCGGCAACCAGGTAGAAGGGCACGGCGGGTAGGCCGAACCTGTAGGCGAGACGACCCAACGTCGCCAACACCACCATCATCGCCCCGAGTTCGAGGAGCGCAACGTCGATTTCCATCAACCAGCGATGATCTTGTGCGCAGTGGCAACGCCCTCGACACTTCCAATCACAAGAGCAGTGTCGCCAGCCTGCAATGTGAAGTCGGGTCCCGGCCCGGGGAACGATTCGCCTCCGCGCAACACCGCCACGACCGATGCACCACTGGCAGTACGGATCTTGCCGTCACCGATGGTCTTGCCTGCCAATGGAGCTCGACCATCAAGAGACACCCACTCGATCGACAAGCCCTGAACTTCGTGGCGCAGGTCGGAAAGGCGTTCGGTGATCTTCGTGCCACCAAGCAGTTCGACCAACGATGCGGACTCTGCGAGTGACAGACGGAGTGTCTCACTGCACGAGTCGACGTCGTCCTCGCAGTAGACGAGCATGTCGCGGTGCCCGTCTCGATGCACCAAGACACCGAGGCGGCGCCCGGTCTCGGTATCGAATTCGTATCGGACACCAATGCCGGGAAGCGGTGTTTCGAATATTTCCACCTCAACATTGTGGTCCATGCACCGACGATGTGTGTAGTTCAATGGCGAGGAGATGTTTGACGAAGACGTGCAGACGACGTGCGGACTGACGATTCCCAGCGACGCAATGCGTTGGACCTTCTCGCGGTCGGGCGGTGCCGGTGGCCAGAACGTCAACAAAGTGTCCACCAAGGTGATGCTCGAGATCAATGTTGCCGAACTCGAGGGACCGCCTGCGGCACTTGCCCGTGTGGTTGCAGCATTGTCACCCGTGTTGCGGGTCTCGTCACAGACTGCACGCAGTCAGTTCCGCAACCGGCAGTTGTGCCTTGAACGTGCGGTGGAACGAATCGACGATGTGGCCGCCCCTCCGGCACCACCACGACGCAAGACGAAGCCTTCGCGTGGTGCCGTCGAACGTCGGCTGCAGTCGAAGAAACAGCGAAGCGAGATGAAGCGTCAACGTCGCGGTGACTGGTGACGACAGGGTCGAGAATTTTCTCGGCGCAATTTGTAGCACTTTGGCCGATCGCACCGCGCTGATGCATCGGTGCCCACGCATACATTCGGTGGACGAACGCCACCGAAGGAATTACCGTGAGCATCAGCGAATGAAGTCGACTCGACCTTTCTCAAACTTTGCGCGACTTGTTGGGAGACACCATGAACGACGATTTGGCCGAACTGGGTGAAATATTTGATCGGCATTTGCGACGGGTCATCATTGTGTTCGGGGTCCAATTTGTCGCGCTCGTAATGGTTGCGCTGATTCGCTGACCTTCGCGCACACATTCGGTGGACGAGCACCACCGAAAGGGTTACCGTGACGATTACCGAATCTCGACGCTTTGTTCTCCACCGGGCACTGCGTGATCAGTTTGGAGCTTCCGTCGCCGACACTTTGATGGAACATCTACCGCCGTCGGGTTGGGGCGATGTTGCGCGCCAAAGCGATATCGAGCAACTGCGGTCAGACATGGAATTTCACCGTGTCAATCTGAAGAACGAAATCAATGTGTTGGTGACTGAGAAGCTGAACTCGCACTTACGGTGGATCATCGGCCTGTCGTCGGCCCAGTTCATCGCGCTTCTCGCAATCGCGTTGCGGTAAACGTTCTCAGTCCTTGGGTGGAACCCAGGTCGAAAGGAACCGGCCGAGACGGCCAATGGCTTCGGTGAGATCTTTTGCCCAGGGCAGCGTGACGATGCGTAGGTGGTCGGGCTTGGGCCAGTTGAAGCCGGTTCCCTGGACAACAAGAACGTGTTCGGCGCGCAGGAAGTCGAGCACGAAGCGGCGGTCGTCCTTGATGGGATAGACCTCGGGGTCGAGCTTGGGGAAGATGTAGAGCGCTCCCTTGGGTTTGACACAGCTGACACCCGGAATTTCCTCGAGCGCCTTGACCGCAGCATCGCGCTGGGCAAGCAGCCGGCCGCCGGGAAGGATGAGGTCCTTGATGCTTTGGCGGCCACCGAGGGCGGTTTGGATTGCGTGTTGCGCGGGAACGTTGGCGCACAGCCGCATGTTGGTGAGCATCGTGATGCCTTCGATGTAGCTGGCAGCATGACGACGCGGGCCGGTCATGACCATCCAGCCAGAGCGGAAACCCGCGAGTCGGTAGGCCTTCGAAAGACCGTTGAAGGTGAGCGTGAAGACGTCGGGGGCAATGGCCGCAAAGGGTGTGTGCGTTGCGTCGTCGTAGAGAATCTTGTCGTAGATCTCGTCGGCCATGACGACGATGTTTCGCTCGGCGGCGATGTCGGCGATCTTGCGCAGCGTCGCCGTGCTGTACACGGCACCGGTGGGGTTGTTCGGATTGATGACGACGATCGCCTTGGTGCGATCGCTGATTTTGCTGCGCAGGTCTTCGACGTCGGGATTCCAACCGTTGTCTTCGTCGCAGAGATAGTGGACAGCCTTGCCGCCCGCGAGGTTCGTGGCCGCGGTCCACAGCGGATAGTCGGGGGCGGGAATCAGAACTTCATCACCGTTGTTGAGCAACGCCTGAAGTGCAACTTGGATCAGTTCGCTGACGCCGTTGCCCAGCCACACGTCGTCGACATTGGTGATGTCGATCCCGTGGGTCTGGTAGTACTGCACGACCGCCGTGCGGGCCGACACGATTCCCTGTGAATCGGAGTAACCCTGCGCATTGGGCAGGTTGCGAATGACGTCAACGAGAATTTCGGGGGGTGCCTCGAAGCCAAATGGCGCCGGGTTGCCGATGTTCAACTTCATGATGCGATGGCCGAGGTCTTCGAGACGACGAGCCTCTTCGAGTACGGGACCTCGAATGTCGTAGAGGACGTCGGCCAACTTGTCCGACTGCTTGAGTTCCTTGCCCGTGGTCACCGCGTCAGCCTTGCAGATACTTGCGCGGATTCCACACGATTTAGCGGGGTTCCGGTGCGGTGGACTTCAGTTCAACCAGGGTCTTGCCGAGGTTTCGTCCGGCGAACATGTCACAGAACGCTGGACCAACGCTCTCGATGCCGTAGAGGCGGTGTTCGAGGTTCTCGAGCTCGCCTCCGCGCATCCACTCCACGATCCGACTGCGGGCCTCGTCATATCGATCATGGCTCTGATGGGTGAGAAAGCCGGTCATCGTTGCGTTCTTGGTCACGAGAGAGAAGAGATTCGAAGGCCCGGGCATCTTTTCCGAAGAGTTGTACGTGGCGACCGCCCCACACAGCACAATGCGCGCTCTGGCGGCGATGTGATCAAGAACAACCTCAAGGATCGGCCCACCAACATTGTCGAAATACACGTCGACACCGTTGGGGCAAAGCTCTTTCAGCTGTGCAGCAACATCACGATGGCGGTTGATGCATCCGTCGAATCCGAGAGAGTCGACCAGGTAGCGGGCCTTCTCATCGTCACTGACGATTCCGATAACTCGACATCCGTGGATTCGGGCAAGCTGTCCGACGACGTTGCCAACTGCACCTGCGGCGGCGCTCACGAGAACCGTTTCCCCGGCTGTCGGGCGACCATGGTCGAAGAGGCCGAAGTAAGCAGACAGCCCCGTATCGCCGAGGATTCCCAAGTGCACTCCCAGGTCGAGTCCGAGGCTTTCGTCAACGTGAATCTTGACGTGATGCAAGTCGCCGTTGAATTGTGAGTACTCCTGCCATGCAAGACGCGAGACGATGACGTCTCCCACTTCGAACGACCGGTGCCGGGAGTCGATGACTCGACTCAACACCAGGCCCATCACGGGCTGGCCCAACTCCATGGCCGGCAGCACATGGTCGCCGCTGCCTTCGTCCATCCAGTGACGAAATCCGGCGTCGAGCGAGACTGCGAGATTCTCGACTTCGACGTGCGACTCGACAACGGGTTCGAGGTCGCCAACGACTACGCCGAAGTCTTCCGGTGTCGGCGCCCCGACGGGCCGCCGCTTCAACACCACCGATTTGTTGAGTCGACTGTTTCCGTGTTTTGGAGCCTCGCCAGTAGTCATTGATTCATCCTGACACCCATTCAGGTTCTCGGTGTGTGGTGTCGCGAAAAGCGAGTCGTTTCGCACCGAGAACGCTTGTGCGGTTAGAGGGCCTGGGCAAGCGCGAGGGCTTGTTGGGTTGCGAACGTCCAGCGGCGCGGCGCATAGGCATCGCCGAGGATGTGCAGTTCGGGGTGCTTGCCCTTCAGCGCGTCGTAGAGCGTGGTTTCCGAGTAGCTGCCGGTGGCGAGGACGACGGTGTCGATCTTCTTCAGCTTCTTGGTGCGGTTGCTGTACGAGTGGGCGACCTTGACCCAACCCTTGCCGATCTCGACGGCGCGGAACATTGTCTTCACCTTGACGCCGGCTTCGTCGACCATCGCCATCATCGAACCAATCGAATACGAGCCGACGAGCTGTGACGGTGCAATCGTCGGGAACATGACGGTGACCTCGTGTCCGTGGCCGGCAATGTGTTCGGCAACGGTGAGGGGCGAAGGGCGATCGTCCTCGGCGAGCACCAACACACGCTTGCCCGGCTTCTTCTCGCCATTCACCACCTGGGCGACGGTGAGAACGTGGGGCAGGTCTTCACCGGGGATTCCGGGCTTGCGCACCTTTGCACCCGTGGCGACGCACACGGCGTCGGCACCGAACTTCAGCACCTCGTCGGGCGTGGCCTCTTTGTTGAGTTCCACCTTCACGCCCGCATCGGCAAGACGCCATTCCTGGAAGCGCACCCACTTGGCGTAGTTGCGGTTCATCCGCACCTTCGACGACAACGTGATCTGGCCGCCCAGTTCCGCTGCTTTTTCCCACAGAGTGACATCGTGGCCACGTTCGGCTGCGAGACCAGCGAGTTCCATGCCGGCGGGGCCCGCACCGATGACGAGCACGCGCTTCTTCTTGTCGAGTGGCTTCAAGCCGCCCTCGGATTCACGGCCCGACAACGGGTTGCCCGCACAGCCGAAGCCCAGACCTTCGACTGTGCTGCGGTGGATGCAATCGTTCAGGCCGACACACGGACGAATCGTGTGGGCAAGATCGCGACGCACCTTGTTGACGAAGTTGTTGTCGGCGATGTTCGCGCGCACCATGCCGACGATGTCGGCCTGACCCTTTTCGATGATCTCGGCGGCTTTCTCGGGCGACGTCACGCGACCGACGTAGATCACCGGCAGGTGTGTGCCCTTCTTTGCCTCGCCACACAGGTCGGCCCAGTGGCCTTCGGGGTGTGCGCCGAGCTGGATGTACGACGGCACGCCCCAGTTGTTGCCAACGTCGAGCGAGAAGTAGTCGACGGTGCCGTCGGCGGTGAACTTCTCCAACAGATAGCGGCAGTAGTTGACGTCGTATCCCCCTTCGAGTAGTTCGTCGATGCACAGACGCAGGCCGAGAGTGACGTTGCGCGGCTGGTGGGCACGGATCGAGTCGACGACGTCCTTCAGGAACTTGCGACGTCCCTCTTCGTCGCCACCGTATTCATCGGTGCGCTTGTTCGTCTTCGGCGAGAGGAACCACTGCAACAAGTCGTCGTGGTTGGCGTGCAATTCGATGACGTCGACACCTTGGGCGATCGCAATGGCGGCGGACTCGCCGTATTCCTTGATCATCCACGCGATCTCATCGCGATCCATCGCGTGGGGAATCTTGAAGTCGGCATAGCCACTCGGTTCCTGCGACGGCGACAACGGCTTGCCGCCTTGCAACACCATCTGCACGGTGCCGTAGCCGCCCGCTTCGTGAATGGCATCCATCATCCGCTTCACGCGGTCGGGATACAACGGATTGCGAAAGTGGCCGGGGCCGTTTGCGCCCACCCCGGTTGGTTCGAAGCCGAGTGGCAGTGGGTTCTTCACGAACACCGGACCACCACCGACCCACTCGTTGCCGCCCTTCACACGCGCGACGTAGTACTGCACGAACTTCTGGAACTGCTCTTCGTTGCCCATGAAGTTGCTCGCACCCGCCGAGTGTGGGGGCACCATGAGTCGGTGCGTCAGATTGAGCTGGCCCACCTTGATGGGCTGAAACAGCGACAAGTACTTCGACATGGACCCCTCCTCGTACGATGCGCGCGGAGGCGCGACGAATCAAACGCTAGTAATCAGCGTTTGTGCGCCCAGAGGCGGACGGGGTGTGTTTCTCGGCGCAAAAACGCGCAAAAAGCGAGCCGTATTGCGCCGAGAACCCTTTAGTAGGGGAGGGTGCCGCCGTCGACAGCCCACGACGTGCCGGTGATACCCGACGCGGCGTCAGAGGCCAGCATCACCGCGGCTGCGGCAACTTCCTCGACGGTGTTCAGGCGCTTGATGGCCGACTCCTCGGCAAACATCTCGAGCAGACCCTCGTAGGTTTCGACACCCATCGCCTTGGCGCTTTCGGGACCGGTTGCACGAACGATGTCGGTTTCGATGAGGCCGGGCAGAATCGCATTCACCGTGATGCCGAGCGTGCCGACTTCCTTGGCCGCCGCCTTCATGAGGCCGAGCACCGCGTGCTTGGACGCGGCGTAACCCGGGATGCCGGGCTTGCCGAGCTTGCCCTCGACCGACGAGGTCACGATGATGCGACCGGTCTGGCGCGGGATCATGTGGTTGAGCGCCTTGCGCATGCCCCAGAACACCGAGTTGAGGTTCCAGTCCATCTCGAGTGCCCACTCTTCGTTGGTCATCAGGTGCACCGGGGCGGTGTTCTGCACACCGCCCGAGTTGAGGCACATGATGTCGAGCTTGCCGAACTTCTCGATTGCGAAGTCGACGATGCCGTCGGCGGTTGACTGCAACATTGCGTCGCCGGGGAAGAACGCGACGTTCGGTCCCCCACCCATTTCCTTCAGTGCCTGCTCAGCCTTGGCGGCATCGCGACCGTTGACGACGACCTTGGCGCCCTCGCGCAGGAAGGCCTCGGCCATTCCGCGTCCGATGCTGCGCGTGCCACCCGTGATTGCTGCAACTTTTCCGTCGAGCTTTCCCATGATTCGTTCCTTGTCCCTTGTTTCCCGGTTCAGTTCTTGTCGGATCAGTACGCGGCCGTGCCGCCGTCGACGGAGTACATCGTTCCCGTCATGCCGCCGCCGGCTTCTGACGCCAGCAGCGTCGCAACAACGGCAACTTCTTCGACGGTGTTCAGACGCTTGATGGCCGCCTCGCTGGCAAACCAATCGAGCAGGCCCTGGTAGGTGAGGCCCATTGCCTGTGCGGCGGCGGGGCCTTCGTCCTTCATGATGTCGGTCTCGATGGCGCCGGGGCAGATGCAGTTGATCGTGACACCCTGGGTGCCGATCTCTTGCGCACACGACTTGGTGAAGCCGTTGATCGCGTGCTTCGCAGTCACGTAGATCGACACGCCCGGCTTGCCGTGCTTGCCTTCGACCGACGAGATGTTGATGATGCGGCCCCACTGGCGCGGCAACATGTCGCGCAGTGCGTACTGCGTGCACCAGAAGGTCGACCAGAAGTTCCAGACCAGCGCGTCTTGCATGGCCCAGTCTTCAAGGTCGACAACCGGGGCGTGGCCGGTTGCGCCACCCGCGTTGTTGACGAGGATGTCGATCTTGCCGTAGCGCTCGATCGTGCCCTTGACGAGGGCCTCGCAGCCCTCGCGGGTCTTCACGTCGCCGGCCAGGAAATGCACCTTGTCGCCCGCGTTCATTTCCTTCAATGCCTGGGCGCCCTTTTCGGGTGACCGGCCGTTGATGACGACACTTGCGCCTTCGCCCACGAAGGCCTCGGCGATGGCGCGGCCGATGCCACGCGTTCCGCCGGTGACCAGAGCGACTTTGCCCTGAAGTTCCATCGAAAACCCCTGTTCTCCTCGCCCGGCCCCCGGGCGTTTGCGTAGAGTAGCCGTGCAGTCCAGCCCAGGGAAACGGGCTGGTCGAAAAGTCAAACGAGGGGGAGAAGTGTCGAAGGAAGGCTTGGCAGCACTGAAGTTGGCCGTGGATGAGGTCAAGTCGGTGATCAGCACCCTGACCGACGAGGAATGGGCCCGCCCGAGCGGTTGCCAGGGCTGGAGCGTGCGCGACCTCGTCGCCCACATGAGCTCGAATTACAAGGAAACCGTCGACCCCTCCCCCGCCCCGGCCGAGCCGATCAACCTGCC
>VFQT010004912.1_pt1 | contig 10604 bp, 6 predicted proteins | sample 3512381 | NCBI WGS metagenome assembly VFQT01 (sample SAMN10412376, study PRJNA504923) | tailings metagenome | isolation source: Relicate 2 Philex TSF3 active mining site | place: Philippines: Tuba, Benguet | collected 2017-08-29 | reverse complement strand
CGACGAGGTCGACGCCGTCGTGGCGAGTCTTGAGGCCGGGCAGGCTGTCGACTGGGCGCAGGCTCACGTAGAGGTCGAGCGCTTTTCGGAGCCCCACGTTTACGGATGTAAAGCCCTTGCCGACAGGGGTTCCGATGGGTCCCTTTAGGGCGATGCGGTTCTTGCGGACGCTCTCGAGGACGTGGTCGGGAAGGGGCTTGCCAAACTTCGGCATTGCGCCCTCGCCGGCCTCGACGCTCTCCCAGGTGATGCCGGGACAGACGGCGTCTATGACGCGTACCGTGGCGTTGGTGACCTCGGGACCGATTCCGTCGCCCGGAATCAGGGTGATGGTGTGAGACATGCTGGACTCGTTCTGAGCAGGAGGTGCCCCGCGTCCGACGCGGGGCGCAGGCGTTATCACGACGGGCGGGGCAGCTCAAGGCAGAGCTTTTTGAGCGTGGTCGACAAAGGCGCGCCGATGCACGCAAGGGCCCCGAGGTCACGTGATGACGATACGACACCGCCCGACGGAATTGGGCGACAAGGGTCGACGTTGGCGACGGCGTGACCCGTGTACTGGGATCCCCAGCGCAGCCGAGAGGCAACGACCGCTTACATTTCATCACCAAAGTGCGAGGAGAGTTGACGCATCCCCGTCGTCGTGCTTCCGTGCCGAGCGTTTCACGCGAGATTGGCGGCCTTCATCCAAGCCTGGAGAGGTCCTACTCCCGCGTCGACGTAGCGAGCCGCAAAAGCGCTGCGCCTTCCACCGAACGCTCTCGAAAGGACCCACCGATGCGATTCCAGCCGATCATTGTCGCCGCCGCCCTCGCCGTTTCGGCCCTTGGCTGCTCCACCGAGAAGCCCGTGGATTCTGACATGAACCTGACCGAGACGGTGCCAGAGGTTCCGACGGACTTCGAGGTCGACGACACGGTCGATGGCAGCCAGGACGAGACCGACTTCAAGCGGATCAAAGCCTCGATGAAGGGCGACGCGACCGTGACCGTGACCTTCACCGACGGCCACTCCGTCGCAGGCATGGTCGCTATCGTGACGCCTGACGGGTCACCCCTCGTCGACACCCTCGTCACCTCGAACGACACAGTGTACCCGCTCAAATTCTCCGCGGAGAGCGGCGCCCTCTATTACCTGAAGGTGTCGGCGACGAAGGGCAAGGGTGGCTACAAGGTCCTCTACACCATCAAAGAGCCGAAGCCCGCCGACCCCTGCGACAACATCACCTGCGATGACGGCGAGGAATGCAAGGGTGGCACCTGCGTGGAGACCCCGAAGGCCGAGTGCAGCCCCAAGTGCAAGTCTGGTTACACCTGCATCGATGGCACCTGCGAGAAGGCCTGCGGCGGCCCGTGCGCCAAGGGCATGGTTTGCAACGTGAGGAAGAACGAGTGCGTGAAGGACCCCTGCTACCAGAAGGTCTGCGCCGCAGGTGAGAAGTGCGTGAGCGGTGTGTGCAAGGCCCCGCCTGCCCCTGCCACCAAGGAGTGCAAGCCTGCCTGCGCCGCGGGTCAGACCTGCAACACCAAGACTGGAACGTGCGAGGGCACCATCGAGACCCCCACGGACTCTTGTTCCGGGCCGCTGTCGGGCAGCATCACGATGATCCTCCCACAGAGCGGAGGCAAGAGCCTCATCGTCATCAATCGCGGCTCGAAGGTCTGCGTGAAGGTCGGCCAGACCGGCAAGATCTCGGGCGTCGATGGTTCCTTCACTATCACCGAGGTGCTCGAGTTCCGCTCGAAGGCCATTATCAGCGCGGATGAGAAGGCCATCGGCGCTGCTCGCGCAGTCGTCATCAACCGCTGAGTGCCGGTCGAGGGCGCTCGCGCCTGAACTTGCAAAAACGCCCGCTTCATGCGGGCGTTTTTGTGTGTGGCACGAGTGACACTCGACGCGCGGATTCTTGGCGAGGTGAGTTCTTTTCCGGTAGTAGCAGCCCATGGTCGATGCGAAACCGCCCGTGAGTTCCCTCCCCCGCGCCCTGACGCGAGACTTTCCCTCATCGGCAGATGTGGTCGTCATCGGAGCGGGATTCGCCGGCCTCTCGACGGCCTACGCGCTTGAGCAGCGGGGCGTATCTGCTGTTGTGCTCGAACAGGAGGCGGTGCCCGGCTTCCACAGCTCAGGGCGAAACGCGGCCATCGCCCGACGACTCATCGACGAGCCCGTGACGATGATGCTCGCGGTTCGTTCGATGTCAGCCATGACGGAGCTCGAGAGCGATGTGCCGCTCTTGGCGCGCACAGGGGGACTGCTGACGGGTTCTTCGTCGTTCCTCGAGTCCCTGTCTTCACTTGCCGCGACGGCTCCAGACCTCGCCGCAAGACGCATCGGCAGTGCCGAGCTCGAGGCGCTCGTCCCCGCGCTTCGGGGCGCGGACCTGCCAGGCGCGCTATTTGTCCCCGACGACGGTGTCGTCGACATCCACGCGCTGCTGATGGCCTTCATGAAGCCGCTCAGGCATGGCGTTCATCTCGGCACCACGGTCCTCGGCCTCGAGTGTGAGGGCGGTCGCCTGAGCGCGGTGCGCACATCTCGGGGTTTGATTACGACACGCCAGGTCGTTCTTGCTGGTGGCTTCGCTGCAAATCAGGTCGCGGGGTCCGTAGGATTGTCTCCCCTGCCCTTCCTGCCGGTCAGACGTCATCTCTTCATCACCGCCCCGACGACGGTCGTCGATGCCCGTGCACCCTGGGTCTGGGATGGCACCCGCGGCTGGTACTTCCGCCCCGAAGGCACGGGGCTCTTGCTCTGCGCCTGCGACGAGACACCGTGGCGCGAGGACCAACCGATGGACACCCCGGTCGACCCGTCGATGCGCGACAAGCTCGCGGAAAAATTCAATCGCTGCGTGCCAGGACTCGATGAGGTCAGACCCGCACGAAGCTGGGCTGGGCTGCGCGTCCTGACCCCTGACCACCGCTTCGTCATCGGCGCCGACCCGCGCATCTCAGGGCTCACCTGGGTCGCTGGACTTGGCGGTCACGGCATGACGACCGCCTGCGCCGTGGGGGAACTCGGCGCCTCTGCCACCCTCGGAGAGCCAGGAATGGCGGAGCTGTCGCCTGCCCGATTCCTTGGAAACCCTGCATGAAGATGCCGCAGGTCTTCAGGAGCGCCGCGCTCTGTCTGACGCTGTTTTTGACCCACCGGTCAATTCCGGCCACGGCCCGTCCGCCCGACCCCGCCGGGCCTTCGAGCCCTGACGATGTTCGCCCCGAGGCGCCGCCCGAAGGGCCAGGGGACAAGAGCGCAGACCCGAGTCGCGAGGCATTGTCCAAGCGCCTCCCTCCGGCCCCGTTTTCGGACGAGGACAGGCGCGCCCTTCGCCGGATTGGACTGCATCTGCCCGAACATGGCGTCCTGCCGCTCGCCTCACCACCGCCAAAGGGAACTGACGAGGACTGGCAACGATTTGCCCGGAAGCTGCTCCAGACCTTCGCCCCCGACTCCATGAAGCCTTCCGATCGCCGGGTTCTCCTCGACGTGCGGCCCCTCGCCCCGGTCATCGAGTCGCTTATCCCGAGCCACCATCGGTACACCGCTCTGCAAGCCCTGCTCGAATTGTATTCGACCCGCATGGGGCTCGCCCCCACTCCGATTCCCGACTCCCCCTACAAGGTCAAGGTCGGAGTCACCGCCCCGGAGGTCGGAATCCTGCGTGACCGCCTCCGGGTCGAAGGCTACGGCGATGAGGGCGTGACTGGCCGACTCCGCGACTATTTCGACGATCGTTTGAAACGCGCCCTGCAGGCGTGGCAACGCGACAGGCGGCTCCCGATGACCTCGCTCATCGACCCCCTAACCCGTCGCAAGCTCAACGAGCCGATCGTGCTCCCCGTCGACGCGGTGGCGCTCGCCCTCGCCCGCTTCAGGGCCCTCGATTTGAGACGCGATGACGGCCACCACATCATCGTGCACGTCAATGCCTTCACTCTGTTTGCTGAACACGATGGCCGCCCCGAGCTCACGATGCCCGTCGTCGTAGGCCGCGACACGGACAAGGATCAGACACCGATGCTGTCGACCTCGCTCAAGGCGCTCATCGTGAATCCTGCCTGGGTCGTCCCACAGCGCATCATCGACGAGCGCCTTCGCCCCGAGGTCAAGGACGTGCCCGAGCTACTTACGGACAAGGGCTACACGGTTCAGGTCGACGAATCGGGCCGCTGGCGGGTCCGCATGGGGCCGGGCCCGGAGAATCCGCTGGGACGCTTCAAATTCCTCCTCGAGGACACGAACGGCGTCTACCTACACGACACCAACGCACGCTCGGCCTTCTCGAAAGACGCAAGAGCCCTCTCCTCGGGCTGTGTCAGGCTCCTCGACCCGATGGCGCTTGCGCGTTGGGTCCTGCCGGAATCGAGCGCAGCCATCGAGGAGGCTGCCACCCGGACCGCGACCTCGAGCTTCGAGACCGAAGGCATTCAGGTTCATCTCGTCTACCAGACCACGCTCGCTCAAGACGGCAGGCTCATCCGATTTGACGACATCTACAAACGGGATGCAGCCCTGCTTACCGAGTTTGATCCGGTCGCGCTCGCCCTCGCGAGACGCGAGGTCACGGCAGAGCAATGAACGGCGAGCTCAGGGCAGCTCCCCCTCGTATCGTTCCTTCAGATTCCGCAGCTGCTCCTCGACCCCGCTTACACCGCCCTCTGCGTACACTTTCCGGAAGCGACTTCTCCAGGTCTCGAGCAGCGAAACGCCATCGACCGTGACGTCGAAGGCCCTCCATTTCAGCATACCCGAAGGCTGCGCGTCAGCTTCTGCTCCGGGCTGTGATTCGCCCGGGACCTCAGCAAAGAACTTCAGCTCGACCTCGCGCGGCTGCTTCCGCCGTGGGTTGTGCAGTCGGAAAGCCACCTTCACTGTGTCGCAATCCACCTGCGTCGACAGCATCTCGAGCCGAACGCCGATAGGGGAACCGAGGCGCTCGAGATAGCGTCGCCGAAGCGCGTTCCCAAGGATCCCGGTCCAGTCGCGGTGCCGCTCCGGAGCTTTGTCCCAGGCCTCCCCGAGGGCATCATCGACGAACCGTTCGAGCCCGACGAAACTCTCGGCGAGCGCATCGACCTTGCGTTTGAGGAGGGTCTCACCGCTCGGCCCTGGCACCCGACTCCGATGAATCCTGTGCAGCTCCGCAAAGCCCAACTCCACCGCGAGCCGCGCGTCCTCCCCGCTTTCGACGCAAGGTCGAGCCATCGAGGTTCCACGCATCGCCCCGAGTCCCACGAGCATCACTAGAGCTGTCATCCACCACGACTTCACGCGCTGAGGGTAGCCACGGAGAACGAACGTGCGCAACTCCCGGAACAGGTCTGTCTCGATTTCCGATGAAGACTCACTGGAGACCTCACATTTGCCGACGCACTGCGATCCCCTGCGAGGCCAGGGCAATCGCATTATCGAGAAGTCGCAGCATCGAAGCGGGAGGGCGCCGAGCGCGTGTCGGGGATGATTGCGAAGCCTAAAGCCGGCCATGCCGGCAGCGAGCAAGCGCCCCGACCGCCGAGGCGACCGGGGATGTGTGGACTTTGCGACCGCCCTGCCTGCGAGGCCAGCGTGCGTTGACCGGAACGCTCGGCGACTGGTACTTTCGGATTCGAGCTCACGTCGACAACCTGCCGAAACGTGAGTCGCTTTCTTCTCCCACCGTCATCCAGGAGGTTCACTTGTTCCGCCGTGCCCTCGGTATTTCTCTCGCCATCGCAGCACCCACCATGGGCTGCGACAACAACGACACCCCCCCCGACACCACCCAGTCCGAAGACACTTCGAACTCGAGCGGCGACGACACCGACGATGCCGCATCAGACGACTCTAGCGCCTCTGCGGACGCCTCTAGCGACGCATCGTCCGAAGACGCAGGGCCCGACACATCGACCGCCGGGGACTCGAGCGAGCCCCTCGAAGACACGAGCGAGCCCCTCGAAGACACGAGCGGGCCCCTCGAGGACGTCGACGAGGACTCGACCGACATCAGCGAGTCCGACGCGAGCGAGGACGCCGCAGAAGACGCCTCCGGGACGCCTGTGACCTGGGCCCAGGTCCACCCCATCTTCAAGGCGAGCTGCGGCGGCTGCCACGGAGGCAGTACACCGACGGGCGGCAGCGGCGGCCACGCCATCGGCTCCGCGGACATCGACATCGCCTACCAGGCGGCGTTGCTCGACGCCGACGGCTACCCCGCATGCGCGGGGCTCAATATCGCCGAATGCTCACTCCTTCGCATCGAGGATGGCACCATGCCCAAGGGAGGCGGCTCACCTCCCGACGCCGAAGCACGGGCGCTCATCCTGCAGTGGCTCACCGACGGCCAGCTTCAGTGAACTCTTCGGTTCCGGTGCCCCCCTGTGCCGAGGTGCAGGGGGGCACCCCGATTCGAGGCGTCGCCCGAAGTCTTTTGGTCCCGCGCTGCGCCCCCTGAGCGGCCGAGGTGCGGGTGGACTCAGGGACCACGTCCGAACCGACGCCAATGGATGGCAATCGCGCACTGGTCGCTCATGCCGGGGCGTGATATAGCGCCTGTGTGTCGTCCGTTTCGCCCGAGTCCGTCCACCGTCCACCCGACCGCTTCGCGAGCGTCGACGACAGACGGGTCCTCAACGAAACGGGCATGCTCGAGCGGCCTGGGCTCTTCTGGCGCGTGTTCATGTGGTTCGCCTTCCGAAAGGTGGGCTTTGACGAGCGCCACGCCCGCACGATCCGCGAGCTCGGTCGCGATGGTGACCTCGTCTACGTGATGAATCACCACAGCGTACTCGACTATCTTTACTTCAACTTTGCTTTCCGCCGCCTCGGTCTCCCGCTCGCCTTCGTCGCCAACACCATCGCGACGATGCTGTTTTTCCGACCGATATTGACGATTCTGCTCCACGGACTGAGGCGTCTCTTCCGCTTCTACCGCCACCGCTTCGAACCCCACGAGCGCCTCGCCTATGCCCTCTATCGCCAGCGCGCAGCGCTCGTGTTCCTGAAAAAGCGGGAGATATGGCCCTGGGCCACCCCCGAGTCGACCGACGACTCATTCCTCGTGACGCTGCTCGAGGCCCAGCGAGAAAGGCTATCCTCGGGAGAACCTCGACAGATCACTGTGGTTCCCCAGCTACTCATCTGGATACACGACCCCGAACGCGCTCGGAAGTCTTTCTGGAATCAGGTCTTTGGCACTCCCGATGCGCCGAGTCGACTTCGAAAATTCATCAATTTTCTGCTCAATAGGAATCGCGCCTTCGTTCAGGTTGGAAAGCCCATTAATCTTTCCAATTTTCTCGAGCGCCACCAGACATCCACCGATATTTCCACTCTCGCGGGTCTTCTGCGCGAGGAAATCCTCCACGCCCTTCAGCTCGAAGAGCGCGTCATCAAGGGCCCCGCCCTCAAACGCAGTGAGGAATTGCGAGAGGAGATCCTATCAGAACCCGGGGTCGTCTCGGCGGTCGAGAGCCTTGCACGCGAATTGAATGTGCCAGAGGAGAAAATCAGAAAAGAGGTCTCTGGATATCTCAAGGAGATTGCCGCAGACTTCTCGATGCTGACGATCGAGCTCACATGCATCGTGATGACGCTCATTTTCAATCGCATCTATCATGAGATCGTGGTCGATCAGGAAGGACTCGAGCGGGTACGCGAGGCTGGCCGCAAGGCGCCTCTCGTCTTGTTGCCCTGTCATCGAAGCCACATCGACTACCTCGTGTTGAGCTACATCTTCTACACGAACGGGCTCATCCCTCCGCATATCGCTGCGGGCAACAACCTCAATTTCTTCCCTGTCGGACGCATCTTCCGCCGGGCTGGTGCCTTCTTCATACGCAGGTCCTTCAAGGACAACAAAGGCTATGGACTCGCGTTTCGCGAATATCTCAAGAAACTCGTCTCTGAGGGATATTGGGTCGAATTCTTCATAGAGGGCGGGCGTTCGCGCACCGGCAAGATGTTGTCGCCGAAATTCGGTGTGCTCAAGGTCATCGTCGATGCGATTCGCTCAGGAGCCGCACCAGATGTGCAGTTCGTGCCGGTCTATGTCGGGTACGAACACGTCATCGAGGAGAAGGCCTTCTCTCGCGAGCTCGGCGGCGCGGAAAAGAAGAAGGAGAATTTCGGCGCGCTGATTTCCGCCACGAAAGTCCTCTGGTCGAAATACGGCCGACTGTACCTCAACTTCGGTGAGCCTATTTCATGCCGCGAGGCCCTCGCTCGCTTCGAAGAGGGACAAAAGAAACGAGACAAATACCAGACCGGCGTCATACGCGACAACGAAAACCTCTTCCTGCGCCGTCTCGGCTTCAGGGTGAGCGATGCCATCAATCGCGTCGCGATGGTCACCCCAAGCGCGCTCGTCGCGGCGAGTCTTCTGTTCCACCCGAAGCGCGGTATCTCGCGTGACACGCTCGTCGCGCGCGTGGGGCTGCTGCTCGAGTTCTGCCACCTCAAGCACGCCCGCGTCTCACGCACCATCGAAGACGGTCTCAAACGCCACCGTGACTCGATCGCGCAGGCGCGCGAGATGCTCGAGAAGGCCAATCTGTTTACCAAGCGATTTGCGCTAGGCGAGGATTCTCCTCTCTCTCGCGCGCGAGGACAGGCCATCGCAGAGGCCATCGACGAGTCGGTCAAGCGACTCGTGTCGACGAAGGCGCTCGAGATGCACACCTTCGAAGACGAGATTATCTACGTCCCGCGCCCGGAAGCGCGCATCAACCTCGATTTCTACAAGAACAATATCGTCCACCTCTTCGTGTCCGAGGCGATCATCGCGACTGCCATTCGCGCGACCCTCGAGCGGGGCGTGACCAACGTGGCGCGGGTCATGGAAGCGGCTGCGTTCCTCTCGCGCACCTTCCAATACGAATTCATCTTCGACCCGGAAAAAGGCTTCGGCGCCCAATTTTCGGAGACCCTCCTGACCTTCGACGAAGGGGGACTCATCACACGGATCGCGGGCGAGGACTTCTCGCAGGTCGAGATTCGAATTCCCGAGAGCGGAACGCGCACGATGGAACTCCTTCACCGGGCCCTCGTGCCCTGGATTGAGGCCTATTGGCTCATCGCCGAGGCCCTTGAATTCCACGCCGAGTCCCCCATCTCCGAAAACGACTTCATCCGGCATGCGCAGGACCTCGGCAGGCGCCGCTTCCAGGTCGGTGATATCACCTGCCCCGAGGCCGCCTCGAACGTGAACTTCCAGCACGCGCTCTCGGCCTGGGAAGAGTTCGGCCTCATCGAACGACCGAAGAAGGGCCGCGAGAAGCTCATCGCGGCGGTCCGCCCCTCGAGCGACCCTTTGCGTTTCCAAGAGCTGAGGCGAAGGCTCCGCACCTACTTCGCCTGAGCCGAGAGGAAGATCGAGAGTGCATCGCCAATTTGGCCATGTGCACATCGACACCCATACTCGAACAAGGCAGCAATCCGCTGCTCCATCGGGCCCTGCGCATGTCGACATGCATCCTCGACTGCGGCGGCCGGGACTCCGCCGCTGCATGGGGCCGCCGCATGGGGACGCGCAAAAAGGATGGCGAACGGAGTAGGGGCGCAATTCATTGCAATTCGTTGCGACCCCTGCCCTTGTCATCGGTGCAAAGGGCCCGAAAAATCGAACGCGTGCCTCGGGCGAGATTCCGCACAGTCGAATACAGTCCGCTAAAAAGCGAGAGCCCGGGCGCCATCAGCGAGATGGCCACCCGGGCTCCGAGCGAGACGCACGTTGGGGGTCAGTCCGTCTTCTGCTTCAGGATCATGAACTCGACGCGGCGATTCATTTCGCGCCCCTTCTCGTTCTTGTTGTCCGCAATGGGGACGTCCTCACCATAGCCGCGGGCCTGCAGGCGGCGCGGGTCGACACGACCGACCGTCACGAGGTGGGTCATGACCGAGTTCGCGCGCGCATCCGAGAGTTTGAGGTTGAAGTCATCGGGGCCCTGGTCATCGGTGTGGCCCTGGATTTCGATGAGTTCGATCTGCGGGTTCTCGTTGATGACCTTCGCGAGCTCGGCGAGCAGGGCGAAGCTCTTGGGCAGGATGTCGGCCTTGCCGGTCTTGAAGAAGATCTTGTCAGAGATGGTGATCTTTTCCTTCGTGACGCAGACCTTGCCATCCTCGGGACACCCGTCGTCGTCCTGGCAGCCGTCGATGTCCTCGGCCTTGTCGGGGCACTTGTCATTGACGTCGAGGAGGCCGTCGCTGTCGTTATCGGGCTCAGGACAACCGTCCTCGTCCTTGAAGCCGTCGATGTCTTCAGCCTTCGTCGGGCACTTGTCGGCGGCATCGAGGAGACCGTCCTTGTCGTTGTCCGGGTCGGGGCAGCCGTCTTCATCCTCGAAGGCGTCGATGTCCTCCGCTTGCTGCGGGCACTTGTCCATGTCGTCAGGGATCCCGTCTTTGTCGTTGTCGCCATCAGGGCAGCCGTCAGTGTCGCGGTCGCCGTCCATGTCCTCGGGGCTGTCGGGGCACTTGTCATCGGCGTCGAGGATGCCATCCCTGTCGTTGTCGTTCTCGGGGCAGCCGTCCTCGTCCTCGAAACGGTCCTTGTCTTCGGGCTTCGTTGGGCACTGGTCACGGTCGTCCGCGATGCCGTCGGCGTCCTGTTCGCCGTCGGGGCA
>VFQT010004911.1_pt1 | contig 10604 bp, 8 predicted proteins | sample 3512381 | NCBI WGS metagenome assembly VFQT01 (sample SAMN10412376, study PRJNA504923) | tailings metagenome | isolation source: Relicate 2 Philex TSF3 active mining site | place: Philippines: Tuba, Benguet | collected 2017-08-29 | reverse complement strand
GCTGGTGCAGGATCTTGTTGTGCTTGAGGTGGTGCAGGAGCGTTGGCGGCACGCCGTCATCGCTAGGCGTCAGGAAGATTGCGGTGCCCTGGACGCGCGGCACCGGGTGGGTGTCGAGCGAGTTGAGCAGGGCATCGAACGAGAGCACCTGCTTGCTGAACTTGGCGCTGAGCACCTGGCGGCCACGGTGCCAGGTCCACATGAGGACCAGCAGCGTGGCGGCCATCGTGAGCGTGATCCAGCCTCCGCCGGGGATCTTCAGCACGTTGGCAAGGAAGAACGCCAGGTCGACCAGGCCGATGGGCACCGCGAACAGCAGGCAGGTTCCGATGCTCCATCCGGTGCGCCGCTTGTAGGCGGTGTAGAGGATGGTGGTGATGAACATCAGGGCCGCAACGCTCAGGCCGTACGCATCGGCCAGGGCCATGCTCTTCTCGAAAATCATCACCAGCAGGACGCAGGCGAGCATCATGATCGTGTTGACGAGCGGCACGTAGATCTGGCCGCCATGGTCGCTCGTGTAGATCACGCGAAGCCGCGGCAGCAGCCCGAGCTGGATCGCCTGGTGGGTCAAGCTGAACAGGCCGGTCAGGATCGCCTGGCTTGCGATGCAGGTGGCGGCCGTGGCCAGGATCACCAGCGGCAACTGCGCCCAGCTCGGCGCCATGGTGAAGAATGGCTGCTCGACGGACATGTCCTGCAGATACATGGCGCCCTGCCCGAAGTAGTTGAGAAGCAGGCCAGGCATCACGATCGAGTACCAGGCGACGCGGATCGGGAACCGTCCGAAGTGACCCAGATCCGCGTACAGCGCCTCGCCGCCGGTCACGCACAGGATGACGCTCCCCAGCGCCGTGAAGCAGTTCCACGGATGGGACCGTGCCAGTTCGATCGCGTAGGTGGGGCTGCAGGCCTGCAGCACCTCGGGATGAAGCGTGATGCCGCGCACCCCGAGCAGGCCGATGACCGCAAACCACACCACCATGAGCGGCCCGAGCCAGGAGCCGATCGCGGCAGTGCCGAATCGCTGCACGCCGAACAGCACCACAAGGATCACGCAGGTCATCGGAACGGCGTAGCGGCTCCAGCCCGGCGACACCACATCCAACCCCTCGATCGCGCTCAGCACGGAAAGGCTCGGAGTCAGCACGCCGTCGGCATAGAGCAGGGCGGCGCCCATCAGGCCCATGACGAAGAACGGCAGCGACAGCGTCCTGATCGATCGCCCCGGCGCCGGCAGGAGCGACATGAGCGAGAAGATGCCGCCTTCGCCGCGGTTGTCGGCCTTCAGGATCAGCCACGCGTACTTGACGCTGATGATGATCGTCAGCGACCAGAAGAAGAGGCTCAGCACGCCAAGGACCGTGGAAGGATCCCGCGGCATGCCATGATGGGCGGAAAGCGATTCCTTGATGGCGTACAGGGGGCTGGTGCCGATGTCGCCGAACACGACGCCCAGCGCGACCAAGGTGAGGGCCATCTTTGCCGCAGTCCCTGATGGGCCGTGGCTGTGGTGGTCGGCTGGCGTGGAGTCGGTTCCGGCCATGGTGGGCGACGAAACCCCAGGATGGTATCGAGTTGCATCCTGAGGCAAGGGCCGCGACACTGCACCGCCCGCGCGTGCGGGCCCTCGCCCCCGAAGGAGCCTTCCATGCGCATCGACCCCTCGTCGTTCTCCACCGGCCGCCGACAGTTCATCCTGACCGCCGCTGCAACCGCTGCCGCCACCCAGCTGCCGTGGGTCGTGCGCCGGGCTGCGGCCCATGGCGCGATGAGCAAGCTGCGCGTGGCGTGCGTGGGCTGCGGCGGCATGGGCGCCTCTGACCTTGCGCAGGTGGCCAGCCATCCGGGCGTCTCGATCGCGGCGCTCTGCGACGTGAATCGCGACACGCTCGCCAAGCAGGGCGAGACCTACGCCGTCCCGACCGAGCGTCGATTCACCGACTACCGAGAGTTCCTTGCCAAGTCCGGTGACATGATCGATGCGGTCATCGTGAGTACGCCCGACCACGCCCACGCACCCGTCGCCGTGCAGGCGATGCGCCTGGGCAAGCATGCGTACGTGCAGAAGCCGCTCACGCACTCGCTGCACGAAGCGCGCGTGATCGCGCAGACCGCGACCGCCAAGAAGGTCGTGACGCAGATGGGCATCCAGAACACGGCGAATCCCGGACGCCGAAAGTCGATGGAACTGCTCAAGGCGGGCGTGCTCGGCCAGGTGAAGGCGGTGCACATCTGGACCAACCGTCCCACCGGCTGGTGGCCGCAGGGTGGCGATCGACCCGCCGGGAGCGATCCCGTGCCCGCGAACCTCGACTGGGCCTCGTGGCTCTGCGTCGCTCCTGAGCGCCCGTTCAAGGCCGATGCCTACGCACCGTTCAAGTGGCGCGGCGTGCGCGACTTCGGCACCGGCGCGCTCGGTGACATGGCCTGCCACTTCTTCGACGTGCCGTACAAGGCGCTCGGCCTGGGCTACCCCACGCTGATCCGCGGCGAAAGCGAGGGCTTGACGGCCGAGCAGTATCCATCGAGCGAAGTCGTCGAGATGACGTTCGAGGGCGTTGCGGCCGCTGGCGGCAAGGCGCTCACGTTGACCTGGTACGACGGAGGCCGCATGCCGTCGACCTCGATCCTGCCGGGCGTGCCCGCCGACTTCAACATGGCCAAGCGCTCGCGCGACGGCGCCACGATCGTGGTCGGCGAGCGCGGCACGATGATCGTCTGCCACCCCGGCGACGTGCACCTCTTCCCGGGCACGCTCGCCGACGGCACCAAGTTGCCCGAGCTGCCTGAGTACAACCACTGGCACCAATGGGTCGATGCGTGCATGGGCAAGGGCACCACGAGTGCGCCGCTTGAGTTCGCGGGCCCGCTCACCGAAGGCGTGCTCTGCGGCGTGATTGGTGGCGTGGTCGCGGGCAAGACCCTGCGCTACGACTCGGCGAAGCAGACCTTCGATGATGCCGCAGCCACCGCGATGGTGTGCCGCAGCTACCGCGATGGATGGAAGGTCGAGGGGCTTGGATGAAGCCGGCCACCAGCGCGGTCGTCGCGCTGACGGCGCTCAACCTGCTGAACTACCTCGACCGCTTCGTGGTCGCGGGGATGGTCGAGCCGCTCAAGAAGGCCTTTGGCGCCGATGACGCCGACATCGGGCTGCTGACGAGCGTCTTCCTGGTGTCGTACATGTTCGCGAGCCCGCTCTTCGGGGCCATGGCTCGATCGCTGCGCCGCACGGCAATTCTCGGCGCGGGCGTGCTCGTGTGGAGCGTGGCCACGGTGGCCGCTGGGTTCGCCGGCGGCTTCGGCGCGCTTCTGGCCAGCCGCGCCATCATCGGCGTAGGCGAAGCCGCGTACGCCACCGTGGGGCCATCGATCCTCGGCGATTGGTTCCCACCGCAGCGGCGGAGCACGGTGCTGGCCATCTTCTACGCGGCGATTCCCGTGGGCAGCGCGCTCGGGTTCCTCGTCGGCGGTCTCGTGAGCGAGTCGCTGGGGTGGCGCGCGGCGTTCTTCATCGCTGGTGGTCCCGGGCTCCTGCTCGGGCTCCTGTGCTTCCGCCTGACCGAGCCCGTGCGAGGAGCGATGGATGAGCCTGCGGCGTCAAGCGGTGCAGCGATCGAATCCACACCCACGGTTTCGAGCAGCGCAGCCATCGAGTCCGCACCCACGATGCGGGCTGCGCCAGTGCGCCATGGCCGCCGCGAGGCGCTCTGGACGCTCGCGACCAATGCGCAGTGGATGTGGTCGGTCGCTGGATACACCGCGTACACGTTCTCGCTCGGCGCGCTCGCGGTGTGGATGCCGGCGTTCATGCAGCGTGAGCGGGGGTGGTCACCTGAGTCCGCGGCGATCACCTTCAGTGGCATCGTGGTCGTGACGGGTTTCCTCGGCACGATCGCCGGTGGAGCCGTCGATGCGCGGCTCGCGCGCGGCCGCGCGGCACCGAGCTTGGTGCTCTGCGCGATCACGGCGTTGGTGGCCGCGCCACTGCTCACGCTGGCCATCGCCACGCAGGATCGCACGATCTGCATCGCTGCGACTGGGCTGGGCTGCTTCCTCGCGTTCGTCTCGCAGGCGCCGATCAACGCCGCGATCCTGAACAGCGTGGGTTCGGATGCACGGGCCTTCGCGGTCGGCATGAGCACGCTCATGATCCATGTGCTCGGTGACGTGCCGAGTCCCTGGCTGGTGGGCAGGGTGAGCGATGCCACGGGCTCGCTCGCCAAGGGCCTCGGCCTGGTGCCGATCGGCTTCGCGGCTGCGGCGCTGATCTGGGGCGTGGGCTCGATCGCGCTGCGCCGTCGGCCGTAGGATCCCGCGCCGTGCTGATCCACGTGGCGAATCTTCTGCGCCGGGGGTGCTACCTCGTGCGCGACATCCTGCTGCTGCGGGTGGCGGCGGTCGTGGCGAGCGGGTGCTTCATCGCGTACTTCCTGATGCTCGAGACTCCCAACTGGGAAGCCGCGGCCTGGAACGTGGTCTATGTGGTGGTGAATGCGGTGCAGATCGCGTTGCTCGTGCGTGAGCGCATGCGCGGGCAGCTCACGCCGGCGGAAGCGGCCCTTCGCGAGCGCATCTTCCCGTGGATGCCGGCGCACAAGTTCGCGACCTTGGTGCGTCTCGCGTCACCCGCGCGCGTGGGGCCGGGGGATCCTGCGCTCGTCGAACGTGGCCATCCCGTGGCGGCGCTCTGGCTCGTCGAGGGCGGCGAACTCGAGGTCGTGGTGGATGGCCGGCGGGTGGCGACGTGCATTCCCGGCGACTTCGTGGGCGAGATGGCGTTCATCGATCGCGCCGCGGCGTCGGCCACGGTGCGCGCCTGTGCACCGAGCACGCTGCTGGTCTGGAATGCCGAGCGTCTGCATGCCATGCTGGCTGACGAGCCCGAGATCCAACGCGGCTTTCACGCGGCGCTGGGGACCAACATGTCGCAGAAGCTCCGCCGCAAGGCGATGCAGGCCGTCAGCGGCTCGGTCTGACGCGCGCGCTCAGCGCTCGGGCATCTCCTCGTCATCCGGATTGCGCGGCGCTTCGCGTGGTTCGGGCTCAGGTGCAGGTTCCCGCGCAGCGCGGCGAGCGGCTTCCGCTTCTTCTTCCTGGATCTTCAGGTCCTTCTCGCTGGTGACCATCAGCACGAAGCCGCGATCGATGACGAGGTAGTCGTTCTTGCCCACGATCGCGTGGCCACGGACCACACCGGCTCCGAGCGCGCGATCACCCGACTTGGCGCTGTGGAATTGAGCTTCGTCGATGGCGATCAAGGCGCCGCTGGGCAGCTCCATGACCATGCTCACGGCACCAACTCCCAAGTCAACGGATGGCTTCAACACGCCGATCGCCACAAGCGGCGTGCCGGGTTCATCACCGAAGCCGCCGGCGAGCCGCTGCGCTGCCTTGTCGATGGCTTCGGCATTGCGCGTGCGGGCAAAGGCCGTGATCGAGTCGAACACTTCGGTGAGGATCTTGGTCGCGGGGGCGTTCTTCGCCAGTTCATCCGGGCAGCCGGCCATGGCGAGCACCAAGGCATTGAAGCGCTGCATGATGAGTTCAGGCTTGGCGGAGCCGGTGCCCTTGCAGGTCGAGCAGGCATCGTGCTCGTGATAGATCTGTCCCTTGGTGAAGAGCTTCTCGGCCTTGCGCGTGCGCTGGCGCACGACGGTGCCATCGCCGCCGCAGGCTTCGCACGCCATGCTGCGACGCAGCGACCGGGCCGCCTGCGCGACTTGGCTCGGGGTGCTCTTCTTGACCGCAGACGGTGCAGGAAGCGCAGGGGCGCTGGCAACGCTGCCCGCGGCCTCGGGCGCAGCATCCTGCGCTACGACCGGCACCGCCAGCGCGGAGCACGCCACAACCAGCATCGTTCTCAGGATCGTGTTCATGGTGCCACCCCTTCGTTCGGCTGCGTGGCGGGGGCCTCTTCAGCCGGTACGACGATTTCCTCGGTGATGTCCTCGATCACGACGGCGCCGTCAGGGGCAGGTTCGGGGTCCCATTCGACCCAGGAACCGCTCGCGTCGAAATCCGGTCGAAGGATGCCCGACTCGACCATCTGGTCCGTGAGCGATTGCCAGCGGCGCGCCTCCATGCGGCCAAGCTGCGCCGGCGTCATGCCCTCGGGCATGATCAGCGGCCGCTGCGCCTTGGAGCAGAGCTCCATCGCCTGCTCGTCCATGGCGCGGTTGAGCTTCATCATGCGCGCGTGGTAGGGGGTCGGATTCGCCAGGTACGCAGCCCAACCTTCGCGCACACACTCGACGAAGGACTTCACGCCGTTGGGGTCGGTGTCCACGCGCTTGGTGGTCGTGATCAGGACGGTCGAATAGGGATCGAAACCGCAATCGCTCACCATCAGGCACTTGGTTTGGATGCCGTTGCGCAGCAGCGTGACCGGTTCGCTGCTGCACCAGCAGACCACCCCGAGCGTCAGGTCGCGCTCGAACGTGGCCACGCCGGGCGATCGACTCACGAGCGTCACGCCCTGGTCGCCGAGCATGTCGTTCATGTGGCGCACGAACGGCAGGCCGGGCTCGATCTCGATCGTCAGCCCCGTGGTCCACGCCTGCGCGAGCGTCTGCGCGGGGTTGGAGTCGTGCAGCATGATCGCCGTCGGCGCGTGCTGGAACGTGGCGAACAGCCCGACCACGTCCTGTCCGCTCGCGCGCGCGAGCAGGATCTGGTCCGCCTGCGCGACTGCGTAGTCGCAGGTGCCTGCGGCGACCAGCGTGCAGGTCGGCGTGCCGCCTGCGCCCTGGAGCAGCGTGACCTTGTAGCCCGCGCGCTCGAAGATGCCATCCTCGACCGCAGCGAAGAGGCCGCCGAACTCAGGCTCGGCGACCCAGTTGAGCTGGAGCGTGATGGGAGTGAGCGAGGGCGGGTCGGGCGGTACCTGGGCGGCCGGCTGGTCGGCAGCCTGAGCGATGAGCGAGCTTGCCAGCAGGATCGTCGTGATGGCCATGCCATGAGACTACCGCGATCGCCCTGCGATGATCCATTCGTTCACCGGGACGGTGCGCGATGCGAGGCCACACGCAATCCCTCGCGCGATCTCCCCCATGCAATCCCCCGAGGCAATCTCTCACGCAATCACTGCGGGCACTGGCCCCACGCCACGAGCATGATCCCCAGATCGGCGCCGCCGACGAAGCCATCGTCATCCAAGTCCGATGCTGCGTCCGACGTGCCCCAAGCCGTCAGCAGGATGCCAAGGTCGCCGCCACCGACGAAGCCATCGCGATCGAGGTCCGGTGCACAGGCGGGAGTCGGCTCGCCCAGTTCCGCGACGCCGATCTGCTGTCCGTTGCCGGCGGCACTCTGGTCGTTCCACTGCCCATTCGAACCAAGAAGTTCCGTGAAGTCCTCGACACCGCCGCTGTTGTTGGGTTCGCCCGGGTTCCAGTTGGTGTAGGTGGCTGGCGTGCCATCAGTCCACGTGAACTGTCCCTCGACCTGGACATCGTTGAATCCGATCCAGAGTCGACGGTCCACGCCGCCGTAGTTGGCCACATTGGCCCGCACCCATTCGTTTTCCTCGGCATCCTCGATCGAGACGAGGTGGCCGCCAAGCTGGACGGCCGTCGCTTCGGCCGCCGCCCACGTGGCCGCTGCGTACGCCACGTACCGCTTGCCGGTCTCGGGCCGCGTGACGTCGAACAGGGCGCCATCGGCGATCGTGAGCGTGCCCGCGCCGCTGGCTGCACCGGACTCGCTCGAGCCGTAGCCGCCGATGCGCACCAGGTACTGCTGGCCTGCGGTCACCGCGATCGTTACGCGCGATTGGGCACCGCACGAGTCGTCGCTGCAGGCCAGGATCGATGTGGCGGTCGCGCCGCAGTCGCAGCCGGCATAGACCGCGAGCTTGGTGTCCCAGGTCGCACCGCCGCACGTGGCGACGGTGACCAGGCCCGATGCCGCCGGCGTCCAGCAGAACCAGACGTCCTTCCACACCTGGGGCTGGCTGAAGAAGGTGCACTCGGTGTGGAGCGGTCCGTCGGTCGTGGCCTCGACGCTCGTGAAGGCGAATGAGCCCAGGCCGGCGATCGGTGCGGCGCTCACGCACGCATCGTTGGCGGGGGGAGCAGCCATGGTCGAGGCGGCGAGGGTGTGGACGATGAAGGCAGCGATGTTCATGGTGGTTCCTGGATCAAGGGATTGTGACGCCAAGCGCGCGCCGGTCCAAGGACGGAGGCCGCGATTCCCGCTGGATCCACCGCCGGCATCGCGCATGGCGCGATCGGCCATCGTTGGTTACGGTGCACCCATGCACTCGATCCTTCTTGCGATCCTGCTCGGCGCGGCCGCCGGCTGCCAAGCTCCCGCCACCGCGCCGACGCAGGCGGCGGTTCCGGCCGCATCGCCCGCCCCGCAGCAACCCACACGCGAGGCGGCGCCGAAGTCGGCCCCTCAGCAACCTGCCCGTGAGTCCGCGGCGCAGGTGGCACCGCCCACCACCGATGCGGCGCGCGAGCCGGCCAAGGAGGCCGCGAAGGATGCCCTGCGTGAGCCAGCCAAGCCCAAGCAGACCGAGTGCAAGTTCATCTGCCCGGAGTCCGTCGACCTGACCGCCCTCGTGGAGGCGCCGCCCAAGCCGGCGTCCGCAGAGCATGCCAAGGATGAAGCCATCCTGCTCTGGCTTCAGGACCGTCGTACTGGCGAGGATGAGTCGCGCGCCTGGCGCAGCCTCAGCTTCGACCTCACGTGGTTCGACGAGGCGATCGACGCCCGGCTTGACCCGACGTGGTATCCGATCCTCTTCAGGACCTTCAACGAGATTCGAAACGACGTCAGCCTGCTGATGCTGGACCTGCCTGAGTCCTTCAAGCGCGAGCGACCGCACGCGAACCCCGCGATCCAGCCGAGCCTTCCGCGTGAAGATGCCATCACCGTCGGTGGCAAGATCACGCTGACCAATGGCTACCCGTGCGGGCCAGCCCTGCGTGCCACGGTCTTTGCGGCGCTCCTGGCGAACCTTGTCGACGATCGCAAGGATGCGTTGATGGAACGTGCTCGCGAGGTCGGCTTCGCACGCACGCTTGGTGGCGTGAACTACCCGTCCGATGTGCGCGCGGCGGAACAGCTGGGCACGGCGCTCGCGCGGCAGATCATCGCCGGCGAAGCGTGGACCAAGCGCAAGGTCGAGCTCCGCGATGAGCTCGCGGTGATCGAGCAGCAGCGCGAACGACGGCCCAAGCCGGTGGAGCCGGAACCCGTGACCGAATCGGCCAGCCCGGCGCCAGCGAAGCCGCAGCCCGGCAACGGGAGCCCCAAGTGACCCACGCGGGTGCGTCCATGAGCCGGCAACGGGAGCCTGACGCGCCCCTTGGGCTCGCGTCGATCGGCATCAGCGTCGTCACGCCGATGCATGATGAAGAAGCCTGCGTGCAGGAATTCCTGCGGCGGACCGATGCGGTGCTCGCCGCGATCCCGGGTGACCACGAGATCGTGATCGTCGATGATGGCTCGACCGATGGGACGCCCGCACTTCTTGACGCGGCGCTCACGCACATGAAGCGCTTGCGCGTGGTCACGCTGGCACGCAACGTCGGTCAATGCAGCGCACTCATGGCGGGCCTGCAGGCGAGCCGGGGTGCCACGGTGGTCGTGATGGACGGCGATCTGCAGAATGCGCCGGAAGACATCCCGGCGCTCGCAGCCGAGCTTGCGCGTGGCCACGACCTCGTGAGCGGATTCCGCGGCGGCCGCGTCGAGGGCCCGATCCGTCGGATCCCGAGCCGACTGGCGAACTGGCTCCTGCGCCGCGTGAGCGGTTGCGAGGTGCGAGACATGGGCGGCTACAAGGTGCTGCGCGGCGAGGTCGCCCGCAGCCTTCGTTTGCGTCCCGGGCAGCACCGCCTGCTGCCGGCGATCGTGCACATGCGCGGCGGCTCGACCAGCGAGATCACCGTGCAGCACCACGCGCGCTTCGCGGGCCGAAGCCACTACGGCCTCTCGCGCACGCTCGATGTCCTCATCGACATCGTGCTGCTCTGGATGCAGGGCTCCTTCAAGAGCCGGCCGATGTACCTGTTTGGTCGCGTGGGGATCGCGCTCATCGCCATCGACTGCGTGATCATGCCGTGGCTGCTCTACGAGAAGTTCGCGATGGACAAGGACATGGGCACCCGTCCACCCTTCCTGGTCGCGATCATGCTCTTCCTGAGCGCGCTCTTCATCTTCGCCGCAGGGTTCATGCTCGAGCTGCTCAGCGAGGCCAACAACACCGTCGGCGGGGTGCAGCCGTACCTCGTACGCAGCGTGCGTCAGGGTCAGGCGGGTTGAGATACCCCTCGGGCCCCGCAGGGCCCGGGCTCGAACGGGCTCGAGGGCGGATTGGAGCGTCCTGACGATCCTGAGGCAGCGCGGCTCGACCCTGCGGACTGATGCCGCCAGGGTGTTCGCGCCCTTGAGGCCGCCACGGCGCGGCGCTACCGTTTCCGCCCTCATGCCGTCACTCTTCGATGCACTCCGGGTCGGTCGACTCGCGCTTCCCAACCGCGTCGTCATGGCGCCGCTGACACGCTGTCGCGCTGCGCAGCCGGGCGACCTGCCGACGGCGCTCATGGCCGAGTACTACGCCCAGCGCGCCAGCGCGGGGCTCATCATCA
>VFQT010004909.1_pt1 | contig 10608 bp, 12 predicted proteins | sample 3512381 | NCBI WGS metagenome assembly VFQT01 (sample SAMN10412376, study PRJNA504923) | tailings metagenome | isolation source: Relicate 2 Philex TSF3 active mining site | place: Philippines: Tuba, Benguet | collected 2017-08-29 | reverse complement strand
AACGCGGTCATGCATCACCTCTTCCTGGCGTTCGGGGGCCCGGGCCGGACGGCCATCTCATTTGAGCCGACGTACTCCATGTATCCGGAGTACGCCCGTGACACCTTCACCCGCTACCTGCCGATTCCTCGGACCTGCGACTTCACCATCGACGTCGACCATGCCGTTGACCGAATCCAGGACATTCGTCCAGCCATGGTCCTGCTCGCCTCCCCGAACAATCCCACTGGGACCGCCCTGCCCTTCAGCGACCTGCAGGCGCTGTGCCGGACCGCCATGCGCCTTGGATCCATGGTCATCGTGGACGAGGCCTATGCGGAGTTCCGCAGGGATGGGGTGCCCTCGGCCCTGTCCCTGCTCGAAGGGTTCGGGAACCTGGTCGTGACGCGAACGATGAGCAAGGCTTTCGGCCTTGCCGGCGCTCGGGTTGGCTATGCCGTTGCATCCGATCAGGCCGTCATCGAGGCGTGCCGGGTGGTGCGCTTGCCGTACCACCTGTCTGCGGTGACCCAGGTGGTTGCCGAGGTGGCCCTGGCGCATGCTGCCCTGCTCCAGGCTCAGGTGGACACGCTGCGCGCGGAGCGAGACCTGCTTTCCGACTGGCTGGTCGACCATGGATTCCAAGTCGTTCCCAGCGACGCGAACTTCATCATGTTCGGCGAATTCGCCGATCGGCAGGGGGTGTGGCAGCGACTGCTCGACCAGGGGGTCCTGATCCGGCAGACCGGGCCGGACGGGTGGCTGCGCGTCAGCATCGGCACGCCGCAGGAGAACGATAGGTTCAGGCAGGCGCTGCTGTCGGCCACCAAGGCCTGAGCCGGAAGCGGAGGGATCGTCATGGCGCGGATGGCCCAGGTCGAGCGAAGCACAAAGGAGAGCAACGTCCTGGTGCGGGTCGACCTCGATGGCTCGGGGTCCAGCCAGATCCAGACGGGGGTGCCGTTCTTCGATCACATGCTGGCCCAGTTGGCCAAGCACGGCGGGCTCGACCTCCACGTGCACACCGAGGGAGACCTCGAGGTCGATGCCCATCACACGGTCGAGGACACCTCGTTGGCCCTCGGCCAGGCCATCAACCAGGCCTTGGCCGATCGTGCCGGTCTGCGCAGGTTCGGCGATGCCACGGTGCCCCTGGACGAGTGCCTGGTGCAGGCGGCTGTGGACCTCTCGGGGCGGCCCTACCTGGTGCACGATGAGCCCCCCCTGGTGGAGCTCATCGGCAGCTACGACACCACGTTGACCCGGCACATCTGGGAGTCGATCGTGGCGACCGCGCAGGTCACCCTGCATGTTCGCGTCCTGAGCGGCCGCAATGCCCATCACGTCGTCGAAGCGCAGTTCAAGTCCGTTGCGCGCGCCCTGCGCGACGCTGTCAGCCCGGATCCACGGGTCATCGGCGTGCCGTCGACGAAGGGCACGCTCACCGCGTCCTGAGCCGCAGGTCCTCGATGCGTTTCGGGTGAATGGCAATGATGAATCGAATGGGGCATGGCCATGAGGCAGCCTGATGTCGTCGTCCTGGACTACGGATCAGGGAACATCCGGTCGGCCCAGCGTGCCCTGATGCGTGCCGGGGCCCGGGTCGAGGTCACCTCGGACATGGAGGCTGCACTGGCCTGCGATGGCCTCGTGGTCCCGGGGGTCGGTGCCTTTGCCGCATGCATGGCGGGCCTGCGCGCAGCCCGCGCAGACGTCATCATCGATCGGCGGCTCGCGGGGAACCGGCCGGTACTGGGCATCTGCGTCGGCATGCAGGTCATGTTCGACGAGGGGGTCGAGCATGGCCACCACGTCGCTGGCCTGGGGCAGTGGCCCGGGGTGGTCCGAGCGCTGCCAGCCCCCGTGCTGCCGCACATGGGCTGGAACACGCTCAGGGTGCCGGTGCGAACCCGGCTCTTCGCCGGGGTCCAGGACGAGCGCTTCTACTTCGTCCATTCCTTCGCTGCGCTGGAATGGACCCTGCCGCCCGACCCTCGTCGGCCCCCGGCAGCGGTCACCTGGGCGCATCATGGCGCCGACTTCGTGGCTGCGGTCGAGAACGGACCGCTGTCGGCAACCCAGTTCCACCCGGAGAAGTCCGGGGACGCAGGCTTGGCCGTGCTGCGGAACTGGATCGCGACCCTGTAGTCGACGGGCTAGGGGCCGGTACTCCAGGTGGTCCCGTAAGGTGCCCGGGTGCGATTCCCAGCCTTCGAAATCCTTCCCGCAGTGGACGTCGCCGGCGGGCAGGCCGTCCGGCTCGTCCAGGGCGAGGCTGGGAGCGAGACGGAGTACGGATCCCCGATCCAGGCTGCCCAGGCCTGGGTGGAGCAGGGAGCCAGGTGGATTCACCTGGTTGACCTCGATGCGGCCTTCGGGCGCGGGTCGAATGCCGAACTGCTGGCGCAGGTCGTTGCGCAGGTGCGCACGCACACGAGCGTGCAGCTCTCGGGCGGGATCCGCGACGATGCTTCGCTGGCCGCGGCACTGCGGACGGGCTGCGACCGGGTCAACCTGGGCACCGCTGCCCTGGAGGACCCGGAGTGGACCGAGCGCGTCATCGCTGATCATGGGGATCGGATAGCCGTCAGCCTGGACGTGCGCGGGACCACCCTGGCGGCCCGCGGGTGGACCAGGGACGGGGGAGACCTCTGGCAGACCTTGGAGCGACTCGATGGGGCGGGTTGCGCCCGGTACGTGGTAACCGACGTCGCCAAGGACGGCACGATGGCGGGACCGAACCTGGACCTGCTGGCCGAGGTCTGCGCGGCAACGCGGCGACCTGTGATCGCCTCGGGGGGCATCGCGCGGCTGGAAGACCTGCAGGAGCTGGCCAGGATGGCACCCCAGGGCGTCGAGGGTGCCATCGTTGGCCGGGCGCTCTACGACGGCGCCTTCACCCTCGGTCAGGCACTGGCCGCGGTCGATGGTCGTCCAGAAGTCGACGCCTCGGGAGCGAGCTTGCCGTGAGCCTGGCGATCCGAGTGATCGCCTGCCTGGACGTCGATGCCGGTCGGGTGGTCAAGGGGGTGAACTTCGTCGGGCTGCGCGACGCGGGGGACCCGGTGCAGCTGGCAGCTGCCTACGACGAGCAGGGCATCGACGAGCTGGTCTTCCTGGACATCACGGCCTCGAGCGGGGACCGCAGCATCATGCTGGACGTCGTCGGGCGCACGGCAGACAGCGTCTTCATCCCGCTGACGGTCGGTGGCGGCGTGCGGGAGGTGGCCGACTTCGATCGCCTCCTGCGAGCGGGAGCGGACAAGGTGAGCCTGAACACCGCTGCCTTGGCTCGACCGCAGCTGCTCGACGAGGCGGCCAGCCGGTTTGGTTCCCAGTGCGTGGTGCTGTCCATGGACGTGCGCCGCTGCCGGGAGGGGGCGAGCACCCCGTCGGGCTTCGAGGTGACCACGCACGGCGGTCGCACGGGGACTGGCGTGGACGCGCTTGCCTGGGCCATGGAGGGTACCCAGCGCGGGGCAGGGGAGATCCTGCTGAACTCGATCGACGCGGATGGCACCAAGGCCGGCTTCGACCTGAGCCTGATCGAGCAGGTGCGGGCAGTGGTAAGCGTGCCGATCATCGCCAGTGGCGGCGCGGGATGCGCCGCGGACTTCCCAGGTGCCGTGCAGGCCGGAGCCGACGCCGTCCTGGCCGCCAGCGTCTTCCACTTCGGCATCCTGCAGATCGCGGATGCGAAGGCAGCACTGGCTCAGTCAGGCTTGCCGGTCCGGTGCTGACAGGATGCCTGATGTGAGCGGCGCGCAGGGACTCCTCGAGCGAGTCAAGTTCAACGATCACGGGCTCGTCCCCGCCATCGCCCAGCAGTGGGATACCCGCGAGGTACTCATGCTCGGGTGGATGAACGAGTCCACCCTTCGGGAGACGATCCGAACCGGCCTTGCCACCTACTTCTCCCGGAGTCGGCAGGCTCGCTGGGTGAAGGGTGAGACCTCCGGCCACTACCAGCGGGTGCGATCGATACGACTCGATTGCGACGCAGACACGGTGCTGCTGCTGGTGGAGCAGGCCGGCGTTGCCTGCCACACCGGGGACCGCACCTGCTTCGATGCACTCGAGTTCCAGCCGGATCAGCCATGAACCTGGGGCCACTGGACGCCTCGCGCACCGGTGAGGCAACCCCGAGCCTTGCAGACTTTCGCGAGCTCGCCCGCGAGCGCCGCGTCATCCCGGTGGTCCGCCGGCTGCTTGCCGACTCCATGACCGCGGTTGGCATCTATGCAGCCCTGTGCGGGGATCGAGCAGGCACCTTCCTGCTGGAATCCGCCGAGCAGGGTCGAATCTGGTCCCGCTACTCGTTCGTGGGCGTGAGGTGCGCTGCAATGCTCACCGACCGCGATGGGCAGGCGGCCTGGCTGGGGCGCGTCCCCCGGGGCCTGCCGGCAAGCGGTCCGACCCTTGAGGTCCTCCGCGACACCGTCGCGCTCCTGCAGCCCGAGCCAATCCCAGGACTACCGCCGCTCACCGGAGGCCTGGTGGGATACGTGAGCTACGACGCGGTGCGCAACTGGGAGCGGGTGCCCGACTCCAACCCTGATCCGCTCGGAGTCCCGCAGGCTTGCTTCCTGCTGGCCACCGACCTGGCGGTCCTGGATCACGCAGATGGCTCCGTACTGCTGATCGCCAATGCCATCAACTACGACGCAACCGACGAGCGCGTCGACCAGGCCTGGCTCGATGCGGTCCGACGACTGGATGGCATGGCCGCAGCCCTGTCGACGGCTCAGGTCCGTCCGGTGAGCATCTTCGATCCGCAGGCATCAGGTCAGGTACAGGCCTGGACGACCGTCGAGGACTTCCAGGCCAGCGTCGATCGTGCCCAGGAGCACATCCGCGCCGGGGATGCCTTCCAGGTCGTCCTGTCCCAGCGCTTCACCTCGCCGTGCCCGGCACCGGCCTTCGACGTGTACCGGATCCTGCGAACCATGAATCCCAGCCCGTACATGTACATGCTGCGCATCCCGCTTGACGACGGGGCTTCGGCGGACGAATCGCAGGGTCGACTCAGCGAGGAGGCTGCCTTCGACATCGTGGCTTCCTCGCCCGAAGCCCTGGTCACGGTGACCGACGGCCACTGCGTCGTCCATCCCATTGCGGGGACGCGTCCACGTGGCTCCACGGCGGAGCAGGATGCCCTCCTCGCCGAGGAGCTGCTCAACGACGACAAGGAGCGCTCGGAGCACCTGATGCTGGTAGACCTCGCGCGCAATGATCTCGGACGGGTGTGCGCCCCGGGCTCGGTAGGCGTCGTGGAGTTCATGCAGGTGGAGCGCTTCTCCCATGTCATGCACCTGGTCTCCACGGTCACGGGCCAGCTGGATGCTGGACGCACCGCCTATGACGCACTGGCATCGACCTTCCCCGCTGGAACGCTCAGCGGGGCGCCCAAGCCGCGGGCCATGGAGATCATCGATGACCTGGAGACGATCCGCCGGGGCGTCTACGGCGGATGCGTCGGGTACTTCGACTTCGCGGGCAACTGCGATACCGCGATCGCCATCCGCGCGGCCGTGATCAAGGATGGCGTCGCCCATGTGCAGGCCGGGGCAGGCATCGTCGCCGATTCGATTCCGGCCGCGGAGGCCGCCGAATGCCGCAGCAAGGCTGCTTCAGCCCTGCGAGCGGTAGCGATCGCCTCGAGCCTTCGCCCCTCGGGCAACTCGTGACGGGCTGGTCCTCGATGCGTGCCTACCTGCTCGCCATGGTGATCCTGGCAGCAGCGGGCGGACTGCTCCTGCTCGCTACCGGCATGCCCTGGCTCATTGCCGACGGCACTGGGCAGGCAGCCCTCAGCCCAGCAGGTCAGCAGCAGTGGAGTGGAGAGCAGGTCGCGCCCCTGGCCAGGGCAGTGGGGCTGGTGGCTCTGGCCGGAGTCGCCGGAACCGTCGCCAGCAGGGGCAAGGGACGCATTGCCGTCGGCGTCGTGCTTGCGCTGGCTGCAGTCGTCGGCGCATGGTCGGCCATCACCACGGCCGTGGCCCCGGTTGCACCTTCCTCACCAGGGGAGCCCGTTCACGCGACGGCCTGGCCGTGGCTGGCCTTCGCGGCCGGTGCCGTGATCGCCATCATCGGTGCCGTGGTCGCCTCGATCGGCACCCGATGGCCCGGCCTGGGCAGCCGCTACCAGCGCGATTCCGCCCGCGCTGCGCGCTCGCCATGGGAGGCGCTGGACGATGGGCAGGACCCGACCGCCTGAGGGGATCCACCGACGATCGGGCAGCAGTGGTTAGATGCTCAGGTGACAGATGCATCCACCGGCCATGCGGATTCGCACGGGAATACCCCAGCGGCCTGGACGACCGTGATCATCATCATCATCGCCTTCACGACCGGGACCCTGGGCATCATCCTGGGCAACTGGGTCATCTTCTGGGCCAGCGTCGCCCTGGTGGCGGTGGGTGCCATCGTGGGCAAGGTGATGCAATCGATGGGGCTGGGCAAGGTCCCCAGGTCCTGACTCGGCCATGACCCAGGACTCCAAGGCGGCCAGCCGCGGCATGGTCTTGGTCGTCGAGGACGAGCGGGCCATCAGCGACCTGCTTCGCCTGTACCTGTCCCGCGAGGGATTCGGCGTACATGTCTGCACCACCGGCCCAGAGGGCCTGGCTTCGGCGCGATCCCTGTACCCGGCGGCGGTGATCCTCGACGTGGGCCTGCCTGGGATGGACGGCACCGAGGTCTGCCGTCAGCTGCGGGCCGAGGGGAACTGGGTCCCGGTGATCTTTTGCACCGCCCGCGATGACGAGGTGGACCGGGTCCTGGGCCTGGAACTGGGGGCCGATGACTACGTCACCAAGCCCTTCTCCCCGCGGGAGGTCGTCGCCCGGGTGAAATCGGTGATCCGTCGTGCCACCGTGGCACATGAGCACCAGGGACCGCTGACGCTGGCCGCGGTCACGATCGACCCGGTGAGTCGGCGGGCGTACGTCGACGGCGAGCAGGTGGCCCTCACCGCCACGGAGTTCGACCTCCTCGCACACCTGATCGCCCATCCGGGTCGGGTCTTCACCCGTGAGCAGCTGCTGTCGGAGGTCTGGGGATACGCCGCGGTGGTCGGCACGCGCACCGTGGACGTCCACGTCGCCCAGGTGCGCGCCAAGCTCGGCGCCGCGGACGTGATCAGGACCGTGCGCGGCGTCGGGTATGCCGCCGAGGCTGGTGCATGACCCAGGGTGCGGCCCCGGTCGGCCGGGGCACCATCGTCGCTCGGCTGGTCCTGCTTGCGGCGTCCATCGCCGCCATCGTGGTCGTGCTCGCGGGGCTGATCTCGTACCCGCTCATTCGTGCGTCGGCACTGGCCCAGACCCAGGGCACCCTCGGGCGCCTCGCCGACCTGACCGCCGAGGCGCTCAATCGCGGAGTGCTTGCCGGCGACTCCGCTGCCGAGCCAAGGCGGCGCGATCGCGTCCTGCCACGGGGCCTGACCCGCATCCTGCTGGCCGAGCAGATTCGTGGCTTCCAGGTGCTGCCGGGGGCGGGCCCCACCCTTGGACTCTCCCAGGACCAGGTCACCGCCTTGCTGGCTGGATCGTCGATCTCGACCGTGGTCCGGGCAGGGTCCGAGGAGGTGCTGATCGAGGGGCGCGTCCTTGGCGATGGCTCGGCCCTGGTCCTGCAGCAGCCGGTCACCGTGGTCGGGGGCACTGCCCAGGCGGCCCTTGCCCGCTTCGCGCTGGCCTTGGTCGTCAGCCTGCTCATCGCGATCCCGATCGGCTACCTGGCAGCACGTCGACTGGCCCGGCCGCTTCGTGCTGCCCGAGATGCAGCCAAGGAGATGACGGCCGGGTCTCGTGAGGTTCGACTGCAGCCGCGGGGCCCGGTGGAGATCGCCGAGATCGCGTTGGCCCTCAACGAGCTCAGTTCCGCGCTGTCGACCTCCGAGGGTCGGCAGCGGGAGTTCCTGCTCTCGGTCTCCCATGAGCTGCGTACCCCCCTCACCGCCGTGAAGGGGTTCGCCGAGGCGCTCGCCGACGGGGTCATCGATGCCGCGGATGTCCCGCGAACCGGCGCCACCTTGGCCGCCGAGGCTGCCCGCCTGGATCGACTGGTCACCGACCTGCTGGACCTGGCTCGGCTTGGCGCCGTGGACTTCCGCATCCATCGGGCCGACGTCGACCTGGTCGAGCTGGGGAGCGAGGCGGGCGCTGTCTGGTCCGATCGCTGTGCTCGGGAGGGCGTGGCCTTCCGAGCACAGCTGCCTGATCAGCCCGTCGTGGCATGGACCGATCCCCTTCGGGTTCGGCAGGTCTTGGACAACCTGCTGGAGAATGCCCTGCGCGTCTCGCCGTCCGGGTCGTCGATCGTGCTGGCCGTGGGTCGTGATGGCGCTGACGCGGTCCTGGAGGTCAGGGACAGCGGGCCCGGACTGAGCGCCGATGACCTGGCCATTGCCTTCGAGCCGGGGGCCCTCTACGAGCGCTACCGAGGGCATCGCCCGGTGGGCACCGGACTGGGACTGGCGCTGGTAGCCCGGCTAGCGGCCGGCCTCGGAGGTCAGGCTGCGGCCGGCGTTGCCGAGGAGGGGGGAGCCAGGTTCACCGTTCGCCTGCCTGCCCTCGCGGCCGGAACTGATCTAGGCTGAGGCGGTGCCCAGCCCAACGGTGGTGACCGCCGGCACTGATCGCGACGACGACGCGATCGTGCAGCCCGCGTTGGCCGATTCGCGCCCGCGCTGGCGTCGCCTGGCGGCACCGGCCGCGGTGGCAGGTGCGGCCGTGCTCGGCTGCGCCTTCGTATTCGCCGTCGACCCCAATCAGCCGGGGCAGCCCTACTTGCCTTGCCCAACCCAGGCGATCTTCGGCATTGACTGCCCTGGGTGCGGGGCCACGCGTGGCATGTACGCGCTGCTGCACGGCGATGTGCCGCGCATGATGGATCACAACATCCTGCTGGTGGCCCTCATCCCGATCGCGCTGCTCATGTTCGCTCGATGGGTGCAGCACTCCTGGACCGGAACCCGTCCAGCACTCACCCGCCGGCAGGTACGGCGGCAGACGCGCCTGGCGCTAGCGGTCCTGGTCCTGGCCATCGCGTTCGGGGTGGTGCGGAACTTCGTCCCCTACCTGGGTTCGGCTGCCTGATCAGCCGGTAGCCCGTTCACCCCGCCCGGTGGCATGCGCCCAGCCCCCGCGCGGTTACCCTTGCGATGTGACCGTCCTGGACGACATCCTCGTGGGGGTGCGCGCCGACCTCGAGCAGCGGATGGCCATCGTGCCGATCGATGAGCTCAAGGAGCGAGCGGGGCAGCAGCCACGGCCCAAGGACGCGGTCGCGGCCCTGTCCGGCGAGGACGTCGCCGTCATCGCGGAGGTCAAGCGATCCAGTCCGAGCAAGGGCACCCTTGCCGCGATCGAGGATCCGGCCGGCCTGGCAGGGGAGTACGTGGCCGGCGGAGCCCACTGCATCAGCGTGCTGACCGAGGGTCGCCGGTTCGGCGGAAGCCTTGCAGACCTGTCGGCCGTGCGCGCAGCCGTCGAGGTACCCGTCTTGCGCAAGGACTTCGTCGTCTCCTCCTATCAGGTCTGGGAGGCCCGGGCCTACGGCGCGGACATCGTCCTGCTGATCGTGGCTGCGCTCGAGCAGCAGGCCCTGGTCAGCCTGATCGAGCGATCGATGAGCCTGGGCATGACACCGCTGGTCGAGGTCCATGAGTCCGGGGAGGTCGGCCGGGCCCTCGATGCCGGGGCGACCGTGATCGGCGTGAATGCTCGGAACCTCAAGACGCTGGAGGTGGATCGATCTGCATTCTCCAGGCTCGCCCCGGCGATCCCGGACTCCTGTATCAAGATCGCTGAGTCCGGAATTCGCGATGCCCGCGACCTGATCTGCTACGCAGAGGCCGGAGCGGATGCCGTGCTGGTCGGCGAGAGCCTGGTCACCGGCCGCGATCCGCGGGCTGCAGTCCACGACCTGGTGACCGCCGGCGCCCATCCGGCCCTGCGACACGGGCGCTCCGCATGACTGAGCTGGCATCGGCTCCAGCTGACCTTGGCCAGCCGCCGGGGCACTACGGCCCCTATGGCGGCCGGTTCGTCCCGGAGGCCCTGACGGCCGCCCTGGACCAGCTCGATGCGGCCTTCCGGTCGGCAATGGCCGATAAGGCCTTCGGCGAGCGCCTCGCCGGACTGCATCGGGACTACACCGGCAGGCCGAACCCGCTGACGCGGGCCCATCGGTTCGAGCAGCACTGCGGCGGGGCCCGGGTCTACCTCAAGCGCGAGGACCTCAACCACACCGGGTCGCACAAGATCAACAACGTCCTAGGCCAGGCCCTGCTGACCCAGGCCATGGGCAAGTCCCGGGTGATCGCCGAGACGGGTGCGGGCCAGCATGGCGTGGCCACGGCCACTGCCGCTGCCCTGCTGGACCTGCAGTGCACCGTGTACATGGGTCAGGAGGACACCCGGCGGCAGGCCCTCAATGTTGCCCGGATGCGACTGCTCGGCGCCGAGGTCGTGCCGGTCACGATCGGCAGCCAGACCCTCAAGGACGCGATCAACGAGGCGATGCGGGACTGGGTCTCCTCCGTGGAGCACACCCATTACGTGCTCGGTACGGTCACCGGCCCGGCACCGTTCCCTGAGTTGGTGCGCACCTTCCACCGCGTGA
>VFQT010004908.1_pt1 | contig 10608 bp, 6 predicted proteins | sample 3512381 | NCBI WGS metagenome assembly VFQT01 (sample SAMN10412376, study PRJNA504923) | tailings metagenome | isolation source: Relicate 2 Philex TSF3 active mining site | place: Philippines: Tuba, Benguet | collected 2017-08-29 | reverse complement strand
CGGATGGTGAATAGAGGCGAGCAATCTGCTTGGCCAGTTCCGTCTTTCCAACTCCGGTCATGCCGGCAAACATCAGCACTGTTGCTGGCTTATTCGGTTCGTTGAGGCCGGCAGCGATCAATTCCAGTTCAATTGCCGCTTCACGGACTGCCTCGGGCTGCCCCACAACCGCTGACTCCAGGGCGGTGGCAAAATCTCGCCGGCGTGACTGCCCCAAAATCGTCTCAGTCGAAATTCCTGATCGGCGTGCGACGACGGTAGCGACGTCTGCCAGCGATAACACATGCATGTCTATATCCGGCGACGCAAAGTGTGCTCGATCGGCGGCAAGCTCGAGCACTCTCAAACTGCGAGTGGGTTCAACTTCACTCAGCAGAAACGTGGATGTCATGGTCAGCGTTGGTCGAATCAGTGATTCCGAAAACTGTACTCTGCGAGATTCAGACAGGAATTCGCAATACCCCTTGATCAGGCAGACCAATTCTTCGTCAGGAAACTGCGGAGCAACCACCCGTTCAAAGGTATCCAGCATGGTGGCATCATTGGCAATCTGTTCATTGAAATCTGCCACTTCAATGGTCGCAAACAGTGAAAGTCCCGGGCGTGCCATGATTGAGCGCAACAGAGGCTTATTTGTACCTCCGCCGGGCCGATTGAGCAGTGAACAAAGCCCGTCGATGACCAGAACGACAGGGCCCTTGGCTGGAAGACCCGCCAGCAGCGTTTCGAGCACCGCACGGCTATCTTCCGGGCCCACATTGGATGCATCCAGATAAATGATCTGTTGCCAGTCCAGGCGACGATTGAGTGTTTCTCGCGCAAACAGCAGCAGGAGACTGCTTTTGCCGCATCCACGGGGGCCAACGACCAGAGCATGACGTTGTCGAGACTGATGCAGGATGAGGGTCAGCGAATCGAGGGACTCTCGGATCGTGTCTGTAACCTGCAGCCATGGTGCCACGGTGATTGAACTCCGTGTGAGGACTTGCAGTGGCAGCAGTTCGGCAAGATGCCGCAATGGTCGGTTGTCCTGCAAAGGCGGAACATCTGTAAAGTCGCCTTGCTGGCTGTTACTGGTGGTTGCCGCAGTTTGTTCCATGATTTATTTCCTCGTAATCGCAGCGCAACATCCTCAGGAACACAGGCACATCTGTGTGCCACCAGCACGATACGGACGTCTTGCCGTCGGTTACAGTCTTCGAAACCAGATCCGGGTGTCAGAAACAACTTCATGTGACCCACGGAAGTACTGCTGAACAGCTTCCATGACGCCCCAGTGATTGGGCCAGTAGTCGTGTCCGCAAATGAACCCGCCTGACTTGACTCTTGGTGCCCAGAGACTGATATCAGTCAACACAGCTTCGTGCTCGTGGCCGGCGTCAATAAAGACACTGTCGAATGTCGAATGGTCCTTCTTTGCCGCCTCGCTTGAAGTGCATTCGAGGATTTGCACCTTTACCGCGGGATTACAATGCCCCAAAACCACATTCGTCACCTCCTTGAGAAAGCGCGGGGGAATGCCTCTTGAGTCTTCAACCCGTGCGTCCACTCCGATGATCTCTCCAGTCAGCATTCCATGCGATGCCATAAACAATGAACGGCCCGCATAGACTCCGACTTCCAGGTGCCGCCGGGAGGACATCACATTCTGGTAGAGCCAGCGAAGTTCCGACGGCCAGGTTTGTCCGGGGATCTCACCGGCAATTGTCAGTGCGTGGTCCAGCGGGTACCTCATCGGAACAGGACTCCTGTGCGAATGTCAACAACGGGCTTCCCGGTCATTGCAGCCAGCCGCGAGCAGTCTTGCGCTGCAAACAACACGACCGCGTTCGACTGTGCAAATGCCGCAGGGAATTCCGGATCGCTTTCATCGTAGACGGCAAAGAAACCGTCTAAGTGACGTAGTCCATAATTCGTGGCCTGCTGTGTCACGGCGATGTAACCCCGATCCTGATGGTACATCCAGTTCCATTCAAACACGACCAGATGATCGGGCTCTTCGTGATGATAGGGGTGCAGGTCGAGTAAGTGTCGTGAACATTCCCGCGAGTAAACGGCCGCAAAATCTGCGTCAATGCCGCGAGCCTGGCACAGGCGTCGTGCCTCTTTGATTGCGGTGCCGTAGCTGCAGGCATCATCGATCACCAGAATCCGGCCATCGCGCCGAGAAACAGCCCTGCCAGTACTCTGTCGGAATGTGCTCTGCTCACCGAGCGGAAAGCAGGGCAAGTTGAGCTGGGCTGCCAGCATATGGGCGCACGTCAGACCCGACCGGGGAATGCCGGCGATCCCTTTGTACGGAGTGGCGATCTGTTGCGACCATTCACGAATGTCTCGCGACAGTTCAGCGTAACTCACATATTGCAGTCCTTTGAGCGGACCTCGCGACATGCCTGAGTTTCGTACCGACGCCATTGGATGAGATCCCTGTGACACCGAAGTCTCCACGTACTTACCGCCGATTTGCTTCAGGACTGACCATCTTCGCGATATAAAGTTTTCAAGAGCCGTCCCGTCAACTCGTGATGGGGCCTCAGTTTGAGAGATCGCTCCAGGTATCGCCGCGCCTCATCACGTTTCCCAGAATGCAGCAGCGCCTGGCCCAGATTAAAATGTGTTGCGGCACACTGCGGCCGATGGTGCAGCAGCTGGCGGAGTGACTCAACCGCCTGTCCAGGGCGGCCGCTTTCCACCATCAGGCGAGCCAATTCATCAAGATGCTCTTCATTTTGAGTTGTTCTCCATGCCTGCCAAAGCACTTCCTCCGCTTCGGCCGGCCTCCCTTCCGCCATTGCCAGCATCGCCACAATTGAAGCCTTCCGGGGGTTATCCGGAACGGTTGCGACAGCAACGGATAGTTGTCGCAGGCGTTCGACGTCCCCAGACTGAAAAGCATGTCGCGCCACTTCGATCTGAGCTGCTTCCGATTCGGGAGATAAACTCAGTGCTGACTCCCAGTGTCTGGCAGCATCGGACGCCATTCCCAACTGATCATATGCCAGGGCCAGATTGTGGTGCAGTTTGTATCCGGTGATGGAGTTATCCCGACTTTGGAATCGTCGCGGCTCTGTTTGATTGAGGAGTTGCTTGTACTGGCCCACGGCGTCCTGAGCGTCGCCGGTCTGCTGGAGTAATACGGCGAGGCGAAATCGCAGTTCAACGTCATCAGGATATCTCTCCAATCCCGAAGTGGCTTTCTGAATGGCCCGCTGCGGATCTCCGGACAGCCGCAAGCTGTTGACGAGGATGGACCACGCTTTCCGGACGTGCGATTCATCGGGATGTGAGACGCACAGACAGTGTTCGAGGTAGTCGATGGCCTGCGCGTACATTCCGGCATCATCACAGGTCATTCCCAGATTGAACAGAATGAACGGATGATCGGGATGCTCACGCAAATCCTGCTGCAGAATTCGGAAATCGCGTTCCAGTTTCCGGCTTCGCTGTTCCGGCGTCTGACGAGATCCGTGATGGACCACATGGATCTCACGGAATTCGACGGAACCGCCCGCTCGCCGTATTGATGGCAGTATTTGTTCATGGATCCGATGTTCAAATTGCAGTCCACGATCGTTTCGAAACAGTTTCACATGATCAACAACTGTGGCTTGATGGCCGTCATCGGCAGGACAATGCACCTGCAGAACATACCCCAGACATTCAGGTGCATGTTTCGACCGCACCAGATCTCGCAGCCGTTGTCCCTGCACCGGATCAATCTGATCATCTGAATCCATCCAGAAGATCCAGTCACCAGTCGCATGCCGCAGTGACTCGTTGCGTGCCGCTGAGAAGTCGTCACACCACGGAAAGTCGAACACCTGCGCGCCGAGCTGTCGGCACAGTTCAGGAGTTCGATCCATCGACCCTGTATCGACGACGATAAGCTCATCGACCCAGGGACGAACACTGGTCAGGGAGGCCTCGATGATGGCTTCATTGTCACGAACGATCATACAAAGGCTGACGCGGTTCAGTCTGTCCGATGCTGTGCGAGAATTCTGGCGGCGAGTACGGCGAACCGCTCGCGTGGCCAGTTCGTCCATACGCGCCTCGATACGGTCGACGATGCGATCCCATGAATAATCGGAACCCAGCCGGCTCACAGGGCCTTCCTCGGAACGGTGGAACAACCGCTGCTCAAATACTCTTCGCATCGCGCATCGAAGCATTACAGAATCGGGTTCATACCAATACGGTGTTGACTCCGTTGGCAGATCGCCAACGGCTCTGGCAGTGAATTCGACTTGTCGGGCTGGAATCTGGCAGGCGTTCTGAATGTTGCAGAAGTCCAGAGTCGCTCCAGCTCCCGTGACAATGACCTGCAGGCCCGCCTGCAGTGCATCTGCGATCGGAAGCCCAAATCCTTCGGCTCGGTATGGATGCACGAGACAGTCGCAGCTTGCATACAAATCGCACAAATGCTGAGACGATAGTTCTCTGGTGATGTACTCGATCTTTGGTGTTTCAGGTGATTGCTGAAGTCTTTGAATTGTCTCTGTACTCACCTGACCGGCGTAGAATGACCCAACTCCCATGTCTTTGATGACGAGGCAAACATCATCAGTGGCGCAAAATGTTCCGAGATAAGCGTCGAGGAGGAGATCGATCCCTTTTCTTGGTATGGTCCCACCAACGAAGAGAAATCGAAATGGACGTTTGTGTTCAGCTTTCTCTGAACCTCGTTCCGTACTTCCCGTACTGGTTGGGCCCAGCGGCATCAGAAAAATCCGCTCTTTGGGGATACCGGCATCCAAAAAGCAGCGGGCGACATGTGTCGTGGGCACCCATATGTCATCCACCAAATCCAGCGGCCTCCTCCATGCAACCGGAAGGGCACCAAATTCCCATGGCTGAATCCAGATAAATCTTCCGTCTTCAGGAGGTTCTGTTACTGGTGGCCAGCGAAAGCAAACATGGAAATCTGGAGTGCGGCTGAGTCCAGCATCGATGCGTTGCCGCAGAATTTCATTCAATGGAACTGCTGATGAAGGCGTCAGGGCGCGATGCTCCGACAACAATGACAATTCGTGTCCTCGGTTGATCAATCGCTCGCACAACTGTCGGTTGACGATCGCCAGCGAGTGCAGGGGGTGTTGATCTCCTTGCCATCGGATGGCATACTGGACGGTGGCTGCGCCATGAACCCGCGGTTTCGCTGGCACCCTCATGAGATGGTGACGAAACCATGGCAATTCAGGAATCAGGCCGGGAGCCGCTGTGTGAAGCTGGGCCTGCTCAACACCCAGCGTGTGCTCTTTCACAGATTCGCCACTTTTCAGATACGCGTTCTGTAATGCCTCTGCAAGACGATAATCAAAGGGGTTGAATTTCAGTGCCGTTTCGAGGTGGCTTCGACCTGCGTCGTGATAACCGAGGCGAAGGAGCAGTCTGCCGAGTTCTTCGTGTGTGGAGGACTCTTCAGGGATCTGAGCGAGTGCCTGATAAAAGTAGACAGGGTCTTGTTGCCATCTCCCAAGTAAGATCCAGCCAAACCATTGCAGCAGCCGTACCTTTTGAGACCTTTCTGCATCGGGATCCCCGCCGCTACCCCACGCCGCCCGCTCCCACTCGACTCTCAGCGCATCGTACTCTGAATACCACAAAGGCAAGCTCGGCGTGAATTGTGGTCCTGTGAGCGCGTCATCCATGATCCTCTGTGCAATTCTGATATGGGGAATTGCTTCAGCCGTGTGCCCCGAATTGTGCAGCAGACTGGCCAGTGCAAACAACGGAAGAATGAGCGCGGGGCTGCGTGACGCCGAACGTTCAAACAGCGATTTCGCTGTCGTCCGGTTTCCCTGTCTCAATGCCAGACAGCCGCTGAGATATGCGTCGACCGAACAGTTCTCCTGAGGATCGGCAACGCCACTCATCGCGGTTTCGCCGAAGGCCGCACTTTGAATCTGCAGCCACTGCCGCAGCCGGTCAGGTCGGCTTTGTTTGTCCCTGAGTCTATGTGGTCTGGCACTCACCTCTTTGAAGCTCTCTTCGACGGCTGCGTCCAGAAGATCAATAAACGAAGTTTGAGACATGCGTTCGTGTGCATTCCGTGTCATGGTTGTTCGCAACACTGAATCTCGGAGATACTCGTGCAGTAACGACTCCAGATCGTCAGCCCCGTACGGAACATAGTCACATCCCGGAATAAGGTATTTGCGGATCTCCCGATTCTCAGCTTCCTGAAACAGTACCGCGCCAGAGGATACTGCTTCAAAGACGCGCATGTTGCACTCACCCCGAATACTGCGATTCATGGCGATCTTGCTGCGACGCAGCAGGTCGCGGTAATTCACTTCTGGAACATTGGACGCTAACAGGACTCGAAACTTACCGGACAACTTCGCGATCCGAGCCAGCCACGGCAACCGTTCACGCTGAATGACAGGGTGAAAGTTTCCCACAAAGAGAATGTCGATGTCGCGAACAGGAGCAACTGCGACCTGCCACCAGGATCGAGGACATCCATAAAGGCAGGCCGGTCGCGCGTGACGAATTCCATCAGACAGAAATCGCTGACAGCCTGGTTCGTCTGTCAGAATTATGTCACAAAGTGGCGCCACCGTTCGATAGTGGTGCCAGAGCAGATTCCAGTCCGGAGCCAATCCGATAATCGGAACGGGAGCATCCCACAGCCAATCCGGAAAGCTCCGGTACCCCAGCATGATGATCAATGCTTCCGGGGCCATGCCGCGGCGGGCAGTGCCACTCGCGAATGCCTCCCAGCTGTCCGACTTGCTCAGATCTTCGATCGAAAACGCAGCGACATGTTCAGGCGCACGTGAAGCTTCAAAGTGGCGTACGGCAAAGCCCGGATCCGTCGGCCCGAGAAAATACTGAATCACAAGGCGCTCCCCGTCAATTGAAATGCACAACTGCACTAAGAGGGATCTGCTATCCAGACAGTCTACGATTGGTAATCGCGAGATTCAATTAGTTCCGGGTGACTAAAACTGACTTACGACGTGTGCCACTGCACGACGCAAATAACTCCGGAGGTGCGTAGGATTGACAATGACTGGGCCGGATTGCAGAATTCAGTGCTGCAATGTTTGATTCGACTTGCGGGAGTTCAGGAATGCCTTCACTGACCAATTACGGCAACCTGCTGGTGCTGTGTCCGGGTTCCGTGGACGATTGTGGCTGGGCCACGCACGCACGGCACTCTCTCCATCAGTCTTCGGCTGAGCGAACAACTGCCTCGATTTCGCTGAACTCTGCACTTGGCGCATTGCCGACCGAGTCCGTCACGAAGTCGGCTGACATTCTTCTGTGCAATGCCTGTCGTCGTGGGTTCGCAGTGCAATGCCTTCTGCAACGGGCAACACACTGGTTGGTCATGGAAGGTGTGTGATGCTATTCAACACGATTTAGATAATAGTGGTTGGCAGACTTTTGCTTCCCTCGGCGAGGAGTACTTGCGTGCTGCGACAAAATCCAACTTGTGGTTGTGGCGACGAAGCGATCTGTAACGAAGCACAGCTGGAGTGCGATCCGTGTTGCCGGTGTATTCCGCTCAGGCTTTGTGTGACCCTGACCGCTTACGGGTGCGATTGTGACGGCAATTCCGTCCTCCTTGAACTGGATGAGAACTACGAGTACGTTGGTTCACTTGGGTGCGGCAGCGAGACTTTAGACCTGCTGATCTTTTTGTTTCATGAAAACGGACACTGCTACTGGCGAGTTGTGAGTGAGGCATTTTATCTGGACATTGCGTTTGAAATCAGTCCATATGAGCAGTCCTGCGAGTATCCCGATCTTGAATTCAATGTGCGTTTTGCTGAGTGTGACGCAACCGTCAATGTTCGCAGATACTCATTAGCGCGACTTGAGCCACGACTTGACCCCTATTGTGAACTGGAGCCCTGGTGCGGTTCCTGCGAATGCATCTGTAACACACTTTGTGTGACACGCAAAATCGCCGGCGAGGTCAGTACGGAAGAACTGGAGTGGGACGAATACACACATTGCTGGGGCGATATCTGTCTGCTGCAAGACGATTACTCGGGTGGTTGTCTCATTGCTGCGGATGGCTTTGAGCCAGTGGCGATCAGTGAATGCGGAACGGGATTGCAGTTCGAGCTGACCAATGGTTACGACTATATAAAGGGTCACTGCAAGACCTGCCGATGCCTGATTTGCGTCGGCTGTTGTTTCCCGTCGGCGGTAAGCCCGACGGGTATCCCCTATCTAAAGGATTTGGAATGGGAAATCACTGCGCCAAATTGCCCTGATCTGAACGGTGCGAAGGGCACACTGACACCGCTTGATCCGATGTTTCCGGTTGAGGGCCGCTGTGGCTTCTGTGCGACATACGTGAATCTCCACACTCCAGTGATTTCGGGCAAGTTTCCGGGATTGCCGATGCCAGATCCCTACGAATGTGGGTATTCGCCCTGCAGCAGCCCGTTGTGCTTTGAACTGTGCTGTGAATCTGAGATTGAAGGTGCGGGAGTGCCAGGCAACTGTACCAGCCGGCTTCGTTTATTAGTGTCGAGTCCCAGTATGCCGCTCAAGGGTAGTCATCCTCGCGCGAGTTCCTGTACCGGAGAGGATCATCTTCAGAATTGTGCGGCTGGGTCGATCTTCGAGCTAAGGCCGGTTGCGGCTGTTTGTGATCCCGAAACCGGTATGTCGGCTGTCTTCAATCTGGCGGGCTTTTCATTTGATTGCGACACGGAAGTCCAGACCGGCCCATGTGAAGGAGAACCAGATTGTTGCATGCCAATGAACTGTAGTCTGGCCGGTGCCACGATTTCCATTTCGGTGAAACCATGACAAATGATGCTTGCTCCTGCAGCGAACCCGGGTTCTGCCAGCGCCGCGGATGTGTCGTGGCAAGCGGACATTGGCGAAACTGTCAAAAGGGAGCAGTTCAGGCAATGGACTTGTTGTACCGTGCGGTGACTAAACCGCAAGATTCCTCAGGTCTGGCATCCGAAGTGTCGGACATCGGTACACGACTGGAAAAGATCATTGTGAGAGAAACCGGTGAACATGTCGTTTGCGCTACCTGCCGACGTGAAATCCAGCGGCTCAATGAACTGACATCCGATGGGGTGTTGTCGGAGCTGGACGGTATCGTTCAGGGGATTGTGGTAAGGGGACGTGAATTACTGGGCTGGTGGAATCCAAAACGTTGGGCGATCAGCCTCGCTCCAGGCCAAGTTGCGGAAAGGGTTGCAGGCTGGGTGAGGGAAGCGGCAGAATCTGGCCGCGATGCATCAGGGTTTGCCAGAGCGGGAGAAGATGCGAATCCACCAGTGTCAGCAGATCTGTTAAAGACGGCCACCGGCAGTCGCACTGGAGTATCTCGGCGTAAAGTTCTTGAACTGCGGCGCACGCTGGCTCAGCAGGGGCACAAATTGCCGCCGCTTCAACTACAGGGACAGGCCCGCCTCCTGCGGCCGGCGGAAAAGATCGCTTCAAAGTCGGCAAATACGGTGCAAAGCCGTGGACCAAACTGGGTGAGCGCATTTACCCGTTCCTGCATTTACCTGGGAGAAAAGGTGGCCACAGTCGGCTGTGGCTGTTCGGCGAACCTGAAGACACCCGTTTACAGGTGTAATCACGAACATGCTCCCGATCGTTGTGTACTGACAGATCGCGAACTTGGGATATTGCCGCCAGCGGAAAGGGATCACTCCACCGTCTCGTGCCAGGCATGCGCTCTTAGAGTCGATCTGCCAAAGTTTGTCACTACCCAGCAGTATATGCTGGATGTACGCAGGCTTAGTTCGATGATACCAAAGGAAGTGACTCGCATCGTTGGAGTGTCACGTTCCGGGCTTTGCGCGGCGACGATGCTTTCGATGCTTCAGCATCTGCCGCTCGATATCGTTCGGCAACAACAGGGAGATTTGATTCCGGGTGGCAACGGATGGCGAATGCAGCAAAGCAATCAACGTGACGATGGTGTAGTTCTTGTTGTTGATGACACCTGCATGACGGGCAATTCACTGCGAGCAATAGAGGATCTTGTGCGACAGCATTATCGCGACCGTCAAATAATCTTCTCTACGGTGTATGCGAACCCTTTGGCGATTCGAAAACCAGATCTCTGGGCAGTAGACCTGCCATGGCCACATTTGCTGGAATGGAACCTGTTTAACTCAGTACTGCTGCCTTCCTGTGCCATGGACTTTGACGGCATTCTTTGTGATGACTGTCCCCCAACCGATGATGATGACGGTCCGAGGTATCTGAGATTCCTTGAAGAAACCAGGCCTCTGTATCCCGTGCGGCGACAGGCGATTCCCCTGGTTGTTACCGCACGACTGGAGAAATACCGCGAGATCACCTGTCGTTGGCTGAAAGCCTGGGGAATTGAAATTCAGAATCTCGTGATGGGGCCGTGGAAAGATTTGCGAGACAGGCAGCGTTCGGATGTCGCAGCCTTTAAGGCAGGTCATTATTCCGAATTCATGAAGAAACGGGTGCGGCCGGGTCCCCATCTGTTCATTGAGTCAGACGTTCATCAAGCGCGTCGAATTGCGGAGTTGTCCAGAGGTGTGGTTGTCTGTCCGGCCGCTGGACGTTGTTTTTGAGAGTACCTGATGTCTGCGTGACAGGGAGAATGGACTGATGTCATCACAGCCAGCATGTGGA
>VFQT010004907.1_pt1 | contig 10610 bp, 13 predicted proteins | sample 3512381 | NCBI WGS metagenome assembly VFQT01 (sample SAMN10412376, study PRJNA504923) | tailings metagenome | isolation source: Relicate 2 Philex TSF3 active mining site | place: Philippines: Tuba, Benguet | collected 2017-08-29 | reverse complement strand
CTCTTGCCGAGTTGACGTTCCAGGTTGCGATTTGCACTTCTAAACTCTAACTATGTCTTTCAGCTCCCCAGATAAGCCACGACTGGTTGAACTGGTCAAGGAATTGGCTGTTGTTCATGGCAAGGTAACCCTTTCGTCTGGGATTGAGGCTGACTACTACGTTGACCTTCGTCGGGCAACCCTCCACCACGAAGCAGCTCCGCTGATTGGAAGGGTGATGTTGGATCTGATTGATTCAGCAAACCTTGGGCACATCGACGCAGTTGGCGGCTTGACCATGGGAGCAGATCCAGTAGCAACAGCAATTCTTCATCAGGCTGCTGCACGCGGAAGAGTTTTGAATGCCTTCGTTGTTCGCAAGCAAGCAAAGCAACATGGAATGGCAAGACAAGTTGAGGGGCCCGATGTTGCAGGAAAAAACGTTGTTGTTCTTGAGGACACCTCAACCACCGGCGCATCACCACTAACTGCAGCGGAAGCACTTCAGAATGCGGGCGCCAATGTGCTAGCAATTGCGACAGTGGTTGACAGAAATACCGGCGCTAAAGAAGCGATAGAATCTAAGGGTTTCCGGTATTACTCCGCAATATCTCTGAGTGACCTGGGTCTTTAGCGAACGAGGTGTTTGTGCAGCGCAAGCTCACGCCTTTTGTTTTCATGCAGTTGGCATCCATCGCTTCCGTAATTTCTGGCTCCATGACTTTTATTGCAATACCTTGGATTGCACTTGAAATAACAGGTAGTGCAACCAGCGCAGGTCTAGTCGTTGCATCAACTGCAATTCCAACTCTTTTGTTAGCGCCATTTCTCGGTTCATTCATTGACAAAGTTGGCAGAAGACGCACAGCCGTTCTCGCTGAGTTTGCAGCTGGCTTTATTTCACTTTTGATTCCTATCGTTTCCGGTCTTTGGCAACTAACCATTCCTGCGCTAATCGCGATTGGAATCTTGAAAGCTGGTGTCTCACCTGGTGGCAGCACAGCAAGAAAGTCCTTGATTCCAGATGTTGCAAAACCTGCTCAGATGACACTCGATAGAGCAAACTCAATTCACGAGGGCCTCTTTGCATCTGGTTTTGCAGTGGGACCTGCACTTGCAACATTTCTGATCGCTTCGATTGGTTCTTCCAACACTTTCTTCGTTGTTGCTGGGTTTGCTGCTCTCAGTGGCTTGTTTTCGCTGTTCATTAGAGTTGAAGAGCAGCACGACGAGGTCAAAGAAGATGGCAACCTGTTTGTCTTTGCCATGCAGGGATTCAAAGTTCTGTTTTCAAATCCTGCAATCTTCATCATGATGTCGGCAATTATGGCTCTGGCAGTTATTTATTTGCCAACTGAAATGGTCGTGCTTCCTGCCTATTACAACGCTCTTGGAGATCCTGAAGGATTGGGAACGGCTATCTCAGCAGCAGCATTCGCATCGGTTTTTGGTGCACTTGGTTTCGAGTGGATTCACAAGCGACTTAGCTACGCCAACATTCTTCGGATAGGAATTTTGGGAATTGGACTTTCCATGCTGCCGATGAGTCAGCTGCCTCCGCAGTGGGCAATGGTTACCTTCTTCTTCACTCTTGGCTTGGCTTGGGGGCCACTACTTCCTCTCTTAAACACAGTCATTCAAGAGCGCATCCCAGCCGACAAGCGAGGCCGAGTCTTTGCTCTTGAAATGACAGTTTGGAATGCAGGTCCGCTAATTTCAATGGTGGCGGTTGGTTCAGCAGTTGATGCGTTTGGTGTTGGCGGCGTTTACACAGTTCTAGCGATTGGCGTTCTGATTGCCGGACTATTTGTTTCTTTCAACAAATACATCAAGCAGCTGGATAACTAAACCAGATCAGCTACAGAGTTAATAATCTCTGTTGGTCTAAACGGATATTTCAAAACCTCAGCATCGTTTGAGATTCCGGTTCTAACCAAGATGGTGTGAAGGCCTGCCTCAATACCAGCAACCACATCGGTGTCCATGCGATCACCAATCATTGCGGTGGTTTCAGAGTGAGCCTTGATCTTTCTCATTGCGCTTCTAAACATCATTGGGTTTGGTTTTCCGACCACATAAGGAGTGCGGCCGGTTGCCTTGGTGATCAGTGCTGCCACAGATCCGGCTGCCGGAATTGGTCCCTCGAGTGATGGGCCAGTGACATCTGGGTTGGTGACAATGAATCTCGAACCCATGCCAATTAATCGCACTGCTTTTGTTAGAGCTTCGAAAGAAAGATTTCTAGTTTCACCCAGCACAACGAAGTCTGGATTGACCTCTGTCATCACATAGCCAATTTCGTGCATGGCGGTGAGAATGCCAGCTTCACCAATTACGAAGGCGGTTCCTTTGGGCTTTTGGTTATTCAGGAAGTCTGCTGTTGCCATGGCAGAGGTGTAGATGCGCTCCTCTGAAACATTCAGCCCGCCATCCTGCAATCGGGCAGCGAGGTCGCGAGGCGTAAAGCTTGAGTTGTTGGTGAGGACTAAGAAAGGCGTGTTGTTCTTCAGCCACTTATCAATTAGATCCTGTGCTCCAGGAATCGGCTTGCCTTCATGCCAAAGCACACCATCCATATCGGTTAGCCAAGAGTGGATATGCGAACGATTAGTCATGAGCAAATCCTAGCTCTACGCTGTAGTGATGAATAGCGAGACACCCAAGGCAACATCCCAGCCCACCTGGGGCGTAGGCCCATTTCAAGGTGACGCATCGAAGCATCCAGATTTTTCAAAGTTTGACCCGCAGCTTTTGCAGGATGGCGACAGCAGAAACGTAGTCGACAAGTATCGCTACTGGAAAATGGAAGAGATAGTAAAAGACCTTGACTCAAAGCGTCATCCATTTCACGTTGCAATTGAGAATTGGCAGCATGATCTAAACATTGGTTCCATCGTTAGAAATGCAAATGCATTCCTGGCATCTTCAGTGCATATAGTTGGTAACAAGAGGTGGAACAAACGCGGTGCAATGGTGACAGATCGTTATCAGCATGTCCTTCACCACCCAACCATTGAAGATTTTGTTGAGTGGTCAAAAAGTGCCGGTGAAGGTGGAAAGCCAATCCCAATCATCGCCATCGACAATGTCCCCGGCTGTAAACAACTAGAAACCAGCAAGCTACCCAAGGAATGCATCTTGCTGTTTGGTCAAGAAGGCCCAGGGCTATCGCAACCTGCTTTAGATGCCGCAGATCAAGTCCTAGAGATAAGCCAGTTTGGCTCCACCCGTTCCATCAACGCATCAGCTGCCGCTGCAATTGCTATGCACACCTGGGTAATGCAGCATGTTTTTGGCTAGAATTACTAGGGAAATCAGCCGTTCCCCCATTTCTGAAAGGGGTTAGTCATGCCGGCAATTGTGCTAGTCGGAGCCCAATGGGGAGACGAAGGCAAAGGAAAAGCAACCGATCTACTTGGTGACAAGGTTGATTACGTAGTTCGCTATCAAGGTGGCAACAATGCAGGCCACACCGTCGTGATTGGCGACAAGAAGTTCGCCCTGCATCTGTTGCCATCAGGAATCTTGACCCCAGGATGCACACCAGTGATTGGTAACGGTGTAGTAGTTGATCTCGAAGTTTTGTTCAAAGAAATTGATGGACTAAATGAAAAAGGCGTAGACACCTCTCGCCTTCTCATCTCTGCCAACGCCCACATCATCACGCCCTATCACGTCACAGTAGACAAGGTCTCGGAGAGATTCTTGGGCAAGCGAGCAATCGGAACTACTGGTAGAGGAATTGGCCCAACCTATGGCGACAAGATGGGACGTTTGGGAATTCGTGTCCAGGATTTGTTTGACCCGAGCATCCTCCTCCAGAAAGTAGAAGGAGCCCTCAAGCAGAAGAACGAACTGCTGATCAAGGTATACAACCGAGCAGCTATCAAGCCACAGGAGGTCGTAGACCATCTGCTGAGCTTCGCCGAAAGATTGAGACCAATGGTTTCTGACACCGCGCTGGTGTTGAATCAGGCGCTCGAGCAAGGAAAGACGGTCTTATTGGAAGGCGGCCAAGGAACGCTGCTGGATGTGGATCACGGAACCTATCCCTTCGTAACTTCTTCAAACCCAACCGCCGGAGGCGCAGCAACCGGTAGTGGAATTGGGCCGACTCGAATCAAGAGCGTGATTGGAATTCTCAAGGCTTACACCACACGCGTTGGTGCAGGACCATTCCCAACTGAATTGTTTGATGAATGGGGAGAGCGACTAAGAAGTGTTGGTGGAGAGTTTGGAACAACCACCGGCAGAGAAAGACGCTGTGGTTGGTTTGATGCACCAGTTGCTCGCTACGCGACGAGAATCAATGGACTAACAGATATTTTCTTGACCAAGCTTGATGTTCTAACCGGCATCAAAGAGATTCCAGTTTGCGTTGCATACGAAGTTGACGGCAAGCGCGTGGATGAAGTTCCAGTTTCACAAACCGACTTCCATCACGCTAAGCCGATCTATGAGGTCTACCCAGGCTGGGATGAAGACATTACTGGTGCCAAGAAGTTCGAAGATCTTCCGAAGAATGCCCAGGATTACGTGCGAGCTTTAGAAAAGCTCAGCGGCACTCGAATTTCGGCCATTGGTGTCGGGCCAGATCGAAACGCGACCATCGTGTTGCACGACATGCTTGGCTAAGCCTTAGCAAGCGGCCTTACAACATCCAAAGTGATAGTCGATTTACCATCTTGCGGCGACCAGTGAAACTTTGCTCCGCATCTTGCCACTCCACCTAGGTTTGTGAGCTCTTCGTGAAAATCGGCAGCGACTTCTCTTGGGATAAACCCAACTACTGCCTGCCCCGCCTCCACTCGCACCTGCTTCGCGCCATCTTTATTAGTAATTGCTTCAACAATGACGTTTATTTCATCTTCGCCCGGGTGGTAGCGCTCGATCCACTGGCCAAATAGGTCGAGTGTTTCTTTGTAAGCAGCTTCGCCTTTCAGGGGTTGCGAATAGCTGCCATCACCTTTTAGCTCAGGCAGAGACATCATGTATTTGTCGTATCTCTGCTGCTCTTTTTGTTGCTTGGCCGCCTCTTTTTCAAATGCCTGCCACTTATCAAACGGCTGCTTGGTTTTCTTGCGAAAGATCCTGGCAAACAGCCAAACCAGCAGAAGAAAGACAATGATTTCCATGTCAAAAACCTACTGAGAGTAAGGGACAATAAAGAGGTGAGCGAAAAGCGTGAACTGGACGAGATTCCATACCCAGACGAAGCCTTCAATAGCTGGGGTGCGTCTGCGGTAGGAGTTGATCCGCTGCTGGCCAGCTTTACCTCACTTCCTTATCAACCTGTCAGACCGCACGTCCCCTTTTATCGATTCTTGGCCTACCCAGACATTCTTGATCTGCGCAAAGCAGGCTATGAACTTGATCGCTTCATTCCGCTGTTTGATCAGCTAGAAGATGTTCGCTATCGCGATGCTGTCATGCTCAGCTCAGTTCTGCACTACTTCGATCCAACACTTGGCTGGAGCGCAAGGAGGTGTGCAGAAATCGAACTTGAAGTTTGGGGAGTGCTAACCGAGCACGGAGTAGGAGAAGTACCAAGGCTGCTTAGAAGATTTTTGGGTAAAGCATTTCCTTCGGACACAATTTCTCAGCTAACTGTTGATCTCACGCAAGTATTTTTCTGGGCGGCGCTCGCCGAACTCGCAGATGATTTGATTTGGAAATATCCAGAGCTTGCCTGGAAGAGTGAGTATCTCAGATTCCCCTTGCGACTAATTAGTTAGCAGTAGGGAATTAATATCTTTTTCACAGCTGGCAAATCAGCCTCTGACCAATCCAGCGCACCCAGATCTTTTTCAGCCACCCAGCGCAATTCGCTGTGATCGGTTGACATGGTTGGCTTTTCAGAAACCAAATCACAAACGAAACAAACAAGTTCTATTTCACCAGTCATAGTCCGATCAAATTCTCGAAGAACTCTGATATCAACAGAGAGCTCTTCCTTGATTTCACGAACTAGCGCGACAGTTAGCTCTTCGCCTTCGTTTGCTTTGCCACCAGGAAACTCCCATTTGCCGGGAAGTGATTTCCAGTCGCCACGTTTAGCACAGAGAAAGTTTCCATGCTCGTCTTGGATAATCGCGGCAACGACAACTGTCATGCCTACACACTAGCGAGGAAGATTTGCCTCAATCAGCGAAACAATCTCATCGGAGTCAGGCTGCGTGTTAGGGCGGAAACGGTGGATTGTGCCATCGGGCAGAATCAAAAACTTCTCAAAGTTCCACATCACCGGCCCTGCCAGCCCCATGCGATCCTTTGTCTTCACAAGCTGCTTATAAAGCGGGTGACGGTTTCTTCCGTTGACATCGGCTTTTGAAGTCATTGGGAAAGTAACACCCCAGGTGGTTGAGCAGTATTCGTTGATGGCCGCTTCGTCTTTGAGCTCCTGCTTGAAAGATGAAGATGGAACACCTAGCACGGTGAAGCCGCGTGAGCCATACTTCTTTTGGAGCTTCTCGAGAGTTTCATACTGCGGGGATAGCCCACACCTTGAGGCCACATTCACAACCATGACCAGCTGACCGGCAAAATCTTTGGATGAGCGCTTGGAGCCATCCAGCATCGTTAGTTCTACTTCTTCTTTGAGCATGTAGAACCCAACCTCTGGCGGGGCCAAATAATTTCATTAAGCTGAAATTGTGCATCCAAGCGTGAATCCCGACTTTGCCAACAGGCTTTTGCAGCCGCCTGGGGCCGATGATGACAAGTACTCCAGGGGCGTGGTTGGCTTTGTCACCGGCAGTCAAAAGTATCCCGGTGCTGCCTTGCTTGGCATCAATGCAGCTTTTGAGCTTGGAATTGGAATGGTCTGCTATCAAGGGCCGGACTCGGTGCAAAATTTAGTCCTAGCCAGTCGGCCGGAAGTTGTGATTGGGCTAGAGAAATCCCATGCGCTGGTAATGGGTTCTGGCGTTGAAGAAGGCGACGCGGAGCAAGGCCCGCTAATCAACCAACAACTAAAGCGAAACCTTCCAATGGTGCTGGATGCTGGTGCCCTGCAAATAGTTGACTTTGACAAAGTCCAAGCGCCAACTGTTCTAACTCCGCATTACGCCGAGGCGTCAAAACTATTAGACAAATTTGGCAAGCGAATTTCCAAAACCGAGATTCAAAGTGATCCCGCTTCAGCAGCTAGTTTGTTGGCAGAGCTCACCGGCCAAGTAGTTTTACTCAAAGGCTCGATAACACAAATTGCAATTAGTGGCTTTGAACCAATTGAATCGGGCCCAGGCAGTGCCTTTTTAGCCACAGCTGGAACAGGCGATGTCTTGGCTGGAATGATTGGCGCCTTGCTTGCCAAAGCAACAACTCTCGGTATTGATGTGACGGTTGGAGTAGCTGCGGAACTTGCTTTGATTGCTACTCAACTTCATTCCGAAGCAGCAGAAATCGCTGCTAAAAAAGGTGAATTTGGAGCCAGCGCAGTTTCGCGATCTATCTCCGAAGCGCTAATCGATTAGCGCCCTTCACTATTGCTAGTCTCGCTGCGCTGGCGATGTAGCCCAGTAGTACAAAGGCAATTGCTATCAAGACGATGTACATCAGCATTCCAGTCAAGCCAATTTCACTGTTGGGATTAATAAACCAGTAAGGCCACCAGCCATCTAGTAAACCTCTTACGACTGAGAAGGAAAGCCAAACCAGCGGATAGACAATCACCCATAGCGCCTGGCGCAATCGCGGCAGTGCGCCTTTGTATGAAATCAAATAATCAATAACAACTGCAATTGGTGCCCAAGTATGAATCACTAAGTTTGGAATTCGCGGCCAGTCATACCCAACATCTCTGGGATCAATTGCGCTATCACCAAGCAGTGCGTGGTAAACGACTCCGACAATCACCATGCTGACGGCTGCAACCATTCTGATTGTCATCAACCGCTCTGATTCCTCTTTGCCGCTGAACAAGATGTATGCGCCAACCAACCCGACCACCCCAGCGAGGATGGATGAGTCGATAGAAAAGAAAACAAAGTACTCAGTTGGTCTGAAGCGATTAGCAATAACTCGATCTGTGATCTGCCAGACCACGCTTCCTAGCAAGGATATTCCGATGGCAAGGCGCAGTAGGCCCAAACTGTAACGGTAGAACACTTATTGACCAACTTCCTCGATGAATCTGATTACTTCACTGGCAAACTCTGCTGGCTTTTCTTCGTTTGGCAGGTGTCCAGTCCGCGCGATCTTAACCAGCTTGGCATTTGGGATGCGCCCAGCAAGCACCACGGAGTCAGCAGTTGGCACTACCGTGTCAGCGTCGCCTGTGATTACAAGTGTCGGCATCGTCAAATCTTCTATACGCTCACCAACATTGGTGGTTCTGGGGGCCTTGTTGAAAAGCCAGAAAGCTTTCTCCCAGCCCTTTACTTTGAGTGGTGCCGTATAGCCTGCCAAGACGGCATCGGTAATTTTTGAATCATCAACATAGCTCTCGTAGAGCAAATCAAGTCCACTCGTAGCAATTGTTGAAACCAGTAGGGGACCAAGGTGATCGATTTGTGGGATGTTGAAAATCCAATTGAAACCTGCACCGGGTGCTCCAGCTAAACCAACCGCGGGGGCAAACAAAATAAGCTGTTGAACCTTTTCTGGATGCACTTCTGCATAGGAAGCAGCAACGTTGCCACCCGCCGAGTGCCCAAGAATTACTACTTCTTTATTTGCACCAAATTCCGTTACCAGTTCATCTAAGAGGTCAATTTGACCTTGTATGCCATATGGATTTTCACCATTCCAGCTGGTTGGGCGGTCTGTAAAGCCAAAGCCAGTTCTGTCATAGGCGATGACATATCCAATTTCACCCAGCGGCTGCAACACATCTTTATATGAAAAAGCGGATGCCCCAAAACCATGCAGCAAAACAATCAGTCTTTTTGACGACGGATTGCCAGCTGTGACGTAGTGAACCTCTTGGCCAGCTAGCTCGACAAATTTAGATTCGCTTCCCCATATCTCTGCAGCTGCTTCTTCTTTGGTAAGGGTTCCCGATGAGTTGACTGGAATTAGAAAAGGGCCCACCAGCAGAAGTGCAAGTAGTCCAATCAGGATCTTGTAGCGCAGGCGCACCTAGCTAGCCGACTTCCTGCATTCGCTTGCCCCTGGTGTGAGTTGGTTGGCAAGCAAGATTCTCTGGGTTTTCGTTGCAGGAATCACAAAGCAAAATTAAATCTCTGCAGCCAAGGCTGGAGCAGTTTCGGAAAGTAGAAGTAGGTCCTCCACATGCTTCACACTCACCGATAGTCTTTGCATCATCGGAGAAGTTAATGTTCATTCGGTTGTCAAAGACGTAGAGGGAGCCTTCCCAAAGACCCTTGTCACGGAACTTCTCGCCATAGCGAACAATCCCGCCCTCAATTTGATAAACCTCTTTGAATCCGCGGTTGATCATTACCGCACTCAGAATCTCGCAGCGAATGCCGCCGGTGCAGTAGGTCACGATTGGTTTGTCTTTGAGGTGGTCATACTTTCCACTCTCAAGCTCTGCAATGAAGTCGTGGGTGGTTTGAACATCGGGAACGACCGCATTCTTGAATTTGCCAATCTTTGCCTCAAATGCATTTCGGCCATCGAAGAAGACAACTTCGTCGCCCTTTTCAGCAACCAGAGCATTAACTTCTGCTGGCTTTAGGTGCTTGCCACCATTTACAACACCAGACTTTTCAACTTTGATTTCTTCAGGAGTTGTGAAGGCAACCAATTCTTTTCTGACTTTCACGCTCAGTCTTGGGAAGTCTTTACCGGTTCCCTCTGACCACTTGAAGTCAGTTTTGCCAAAGCCTGGGTATTCACGAGTGGCACGAACATACTTCTTCAGGTTCTCCATCTCGCCACCCAATGTGCCATTGATGCCGTGCTTTGAGATCAGCACGCGACCTCTCAGATTCAGCGACTCGGCCAGCGTCTTTTGCCAAAGCATCACCGCTTTGGGGTCGGCTACTGGCGCAAAGGCGTAGTAGAGGATGATTTTGTTTAGTGGCACGGGCCAAGTTTAGCCACCTAGCAATTGCCTAGACTAGGGCCATGGCAATGAACCCTGGGCTTGATAAAGCCGCGATAAATCAATCAATTAGACCCCAAGACGACCTGTTTCGGCATGTGAACGGAACCTGGCTGGATGCCACCGACATCCCAGAGGACAAGGCGGTTTATGGCTCCTTCCATATGCTGGCCGATGACTCAGAACTAGCAGTCAAGGAAATTTTGGAAGAAGCCGCCAATAACCCAAAGCCAGGGGTGAGCCAACAAATTGGCGATCTCTATGCCAGCTTTCTCGACGAAAAGAAAATCGAAGCGCTCGGAGCTGAACCACTCAAAGAAGATTTAGCGAAAGTCGAAGCAGTCAATTCTGTTTCAGAACTTTTTAAATTAATTGGCGAGTTCGAAAGAGTTTTGCTTGGTGGTTTCTGGGGATCCTATGTCGATAACGATCCGGGAAATCCAGAGCGCTACCTAGTTCATTTCTATCAGGGTGGTTTAGGGCTGCCTGATCGCGATTACTACTTCGATGAGAAGTATGAAGAGATTAGAAAAGAATATGTTCCACACCTAACTCGCATGCTAGCGCTTGCCGGATATAGCGACGCAGAGAAGAGAGCAAAGAGCGTTTACGAGTTTGA
>VFQT010004906.1_pt1 | contig 10615 bp, 9 predicted proteins | sample 3512381 | NCBI WGS metagenome assembly VFQT01 (sample SAMN10412376, study PRJNA504923) | tailings metagenome | isolation source: Relicate 2 Philex TSF3 active mining site | place: Philippines: Tuba, Benguet | collected 2017-08-29 | reverse complement strand
GGCAATCAGCACTGCAAAGCGGCTTCCCGCAAGGCGGCCTTCAGGACACGGTTACGATTGCCGGGCTGTCGCTGACGATGCTGATGCCCTCGCTCGCGACGAGCTCCGCCAACGTGGCGCTGCCGACGCTCGCACAGCTATTTTCGGCTTCGTTCCAAGCGACGCAGTGGATCGTCCTCAGCTACCTGCTGACGGTCACCGCGCTGGTTGCTGCGGCGGGCCGCCTTGGCGACATATTCGGCCGGCGGCGGCTGTTGCTCGCTGGAATCGTGATCTTCGCGGTGGGATCGTTGCTCAGCGGAGTGGCTCCCAACTTCGGCCTGCTGATTGCCGCCCGCGCCATGCAGGGCGTCGGCGCGGCGTTCATGATGGCCTTGACCATGGCTTTCGTGGGCGCAGTCGTTCCGCCGGAGCGGACCGGAAGCGCGATGGGACTGCTCGGCACGATGTCGGCGGTCGGCACGACCCTGGGACCGGCGCTTGGCGGCTTGCTGATCGGCTGGACGAGTGGCAGGGCTATCTTCCTGGTCAACGTGCCGCTGGCCGTGCTGGCTCTGGCACTTGCCTGGCGAACCTTGCCCGATGATACGCCGGGCACCAAAACGGCCCCGGTCCGCGTCGACTTCGCCGGCATGGCACTGCTGGGCGTCGCGCTCACCGCATACGCCCTGGCAATGACGATCGGACGCGGACAGTTCGGCGTGCTGAACTGGACGATGCTCGCGGCCGCGTTGGCAACGACGCTGATGTTCCTCGCGGTCGAAGCCCGCGTTGCCGCCCCGTTGATCCGGCCGGAACTTCTGCGCGACCGGACATTGCTCGCCGGGCTCGTCACCAGCATGATCGTCTCGGCGGTCGTGATGGCCACCCTCATCGTGGGCCCATTCTATCTGGCACAGGTCATGGGCCTCGATCCCGCCCGCACCGGACTGGTCCTCGCCATAGGCCCGTTGGTGGCAGCCTTCGTCGGCGTCCCTGCCGGACGCCTTGTCGATCGCTTAGGATCGCTTCGCGCCGCGCTGGGCGGGCTTGTCGCCATGGCGATGGGAACAATCGCGCTGTCCGTCATCCCGTCAGCCTGGGGAATCGCAGGCTATGTCCCGCCAATCATCGTCGTGACGGCGGGGTATGGCGTTTTCCAGGCCGCGAATAACACCGCGATCATGACCGGCAGCGGCAGCGCCGAGCGCGGCGTGGTCTCCGGGGTGCTGAACCTGTCGCGCAATCTTGGCCTGATCACCGGCGCCTCCGCGATGGGCGCCGTATTCGCTTGGGGGACGGGCGCTCGCGACGTCGTGACGGCGGCACCGTCAGCAATCGCGGCAGGCATGCACACGGCGTTTGCGGTTGCCGCCGGTCTAGCCCTGGTCGCGCTGGTGGTCCTGATCCGGGCACCCCGCAGGACTTCTGCCGAAGCAAATTTGGAGGCAGCCTAGGTTCTGGCGCTCTGCTGCGGCGGTCTCTCAGCTTGGGGACGGGACCGCGTCCGCCTCAGGCGCGTTCCCGCGCCGGATTGAGGGATTCCATGATCTCGGCGAGAATGCCCAGGGCCACCTCCCAGGGCGACTTGCCCAGGCCGGGCACGCCGGGCGAGAGGCGAAGGCCGGCCAGTTCTTCATCGGTAGCGCCTGACGCCCGCAACACGGCGATCCGACCGGCTCCTCGCGATCTGGCGCCGATCATACCCGTCCAGCCGGCACCCTCCCGTATGGAATGCAGGCAGGCCGCAAGATCGTGGTGATCCTCATGCGTGGCGCCGATATATGCGGTCCAGCGATCGACGCCTATCTGCTCAAGCGCCCGCAGGGGTTCAGCCCGAAGATATTGCACGCCGCCGAACGGCGGCGGCGACTCAGGCCCATCCGGGCGCACAAGCCAGGTCTCAAACCCTGCCTCGGCGGCAAGCCTGGCGATCGCCAGAGCGCCCGGATCTCCGCCCGAAACGACGACACGGCGCGGCGGATCGAAGCGGCGGCTGATGGTAAGCGGGTCTTCGGAGAAACTGAACAGCGGACCGCCGCCTTCCTCGATCCGCTGGTTGCGGCCATCGCTGACCCAGCGGCACTGCCGCCGCGTGCCGCCCGCGTCGAGCAAAGCGCGAACCGCCGGGCTGTCCGCAGCCAGACGTTCCAGGAACACGTGCAACGTCCCTCCGCAGCGCAAGCGGATGTCGATCCAGGGGCTGCCAGTGCCATAGTGCAGGTGGCGAGGTTCGCCGTCGGCGAGCACTTGCGCGGCATGTCCGGCAACGTCGCCTTCGATGCAGTCGCCAGAAAAATAGCCGGTCGCCCGATCGCCGTCGAACAGCATCTGCGCACCAGGCCCGCGCGGTGCGCTGCCCTCGACCTTGAACAGCGTGGCGAGGACCACGGGCCGGCCCCCGGCGACCGCCCCGGCGAGAGCCGGACGGATATCATCCTTCCAGCCGAAGACCGGCCAGTCCGCGTCCTCGATCATCATGCCGTCACCATCGCCTCGTGGAAGCGCCGCACCGCCCGCGCTTCGTCACCCTGCCAAACCGCGGCGGACACCGCCAGGAAGTCCGCGCCCGCCTGGACTAGCGGCCCGCAGTTATCGGGCGTGATCCCGCCGATCGCAACGCACGGCAGCTCGAACAGCGCTTGCCACCAGGCAAGAATCTCGGGTTCCGCACGATGCTCCACGGCCTTCGTCGTCGTCGGGAAGAACGCGCCGAAGGCGACGTAGTCAGCCCCTGCTTCTCCCGCTTCCATCGCGAGATGCCGGCTGTCGTGGCAGGTCACGCCGATCTGGGCATCGCGCCCCAGCCGCGCGCGCGCGTCACGCGGGTCGCCGTCCGACTGGCCGAGGTGAACGCCATCGGCGCCCAACCGCTTGGCCAGGCTGATCGAATCGTTGACGATGAACGCCACGTCGCGGTCGCCGCAGATGCGCTGCAGCGGCTCGGCGAGTCGCGCCGCCGCATGCTCGTCGACGCCTTTGACCCGGAACTGAAACGCGGACACCGGGCCCGCATCGAGCGCGCGCGCCAGGCGGTCCGGAAAGGCGTCGTCCATGTCGGAGGGCGATATCAGATAGAGCCCGCAAGGCTCCCGATCGATATCGCTATCCCCGCGCGGCGAGGGACTATGGTCATCCCGATGCTCGCCCACGTGTTGCATATCCGTCTCCACGACCGCCCCCGGCATATTATTCGAAGAGGGCGCGGAAAGGCGACGACCCATCGGAGCGCCGCCTTCCTCCGCGTGCTTGCGGCCGATCAGGCGGTGACCGCAGCACCGGTCTTCTGGGTAGAGCCCTTATAGATCTCGTCGATCGCCGCGCCCAGCGAGGCGTCGAACTCCTCGTCGCTCATCTGCGCGCGAAGGTCTTCGAGCAACGCGCGGCTGAAGCTGGCGATCACGCCCCGGTTCTTGGCGAGCTCGGCGCAAGCCTCCGGACGCTGGTAACCGCCCGACAGCGCGACGACGCGCAGCACCTTCGGGTGATCGACCAGCGGATCGAACAGCCCGGCCTTCACCGGCAGCGACAGCTTGAGCATCACCTGCTCGCCCTCACCCAGCGCGTCGAGGTTCTTGAGTATCTCCTCGAGCAGGATCTGGTCGCACTCGGCGCGCGTCTCGCTCTTGATGTTCACCTCAGGCTCGATGATCGGCATCAGCCCGTGCGAGGCGACCTGCTTGCCCACTTCGAACTGCTGCTTGACCACTGCCGCGATCCCGTCGCGATTGGCCGAATTGATCACCGAGCGCTCCTTGGTGCCATAGACGCCCAGCGCCTTCGACCGAGCGAGCAGCGTATCGAGCTCGGGCATCGGCTTCATGAGCTGAACGCCGTTCTCCTCCGCCTCAAGCCCCTTGTCGATCTTGATGAACGGGATGATGCCCTTTTCGATCAGCGCCTGCGGCACCGGCTTGCCGCCCGCCTGGCCGTCCATCGTCCGTTCGAACAGGATCGCCCCGAGCACCTTCTCGCCGGTGAACACCGGCGACGTGATGATGCGGCTGCGCATGTCGTGGATGAGGCCGAACATTTCCTCTTCGCTGCCCCACGCGCCTTCCTCGATCCCGTACCCCTTCAAGGCCTTGGGCGTGGAACCGCCGGACTGGTCGAGCGCGGCGATGAAGCCCTGACCGGCGGCAATCTTGGCAGTCATTTCAGAGGTGTTCATGCGGATGTTCCTTGGCTGGGGAAAGCTGTGGAAAAAGCCTATCGGTCCGGCCGGGGCCGTGCAACGCCGATAACCTTATTTATTGCCGCAGTGCAGCAACCCCCGGCAGTTCGCGGCCTTCCATCCATTCGAGGAAAGCGCCGCCTGCCGTGGAAATATACGTGAAATCGCCAGCTACGCCGGCATGATTCAGCGCGGCGACGGTATCGCCGCCACCGGCGACCGAAGTCAGCACGCCTTCGCGGCTCAGCGCCGCCGCTGTACGTGCCAGCGCCACCGTGGCCGCATCGAAGGGGGACGTCTCGAAGGCGCCGAGCGGCCCGTTCCAGACCAGCGTGCGGCAAGTCTTCAGCACATCACCGAGCGCCTCGACCGAGCTGGGGCCAACATCCAGGATCATCTCGTCCTCGGCCACTTCGTGCACATTGCTGGTCCGCAGCGACGCAGGATTGGCGGCGAACTCCTTCGCAACCACCACTTCATACGGGAGATGGACGGTACAGCCCGCACTTTCCGCGACGCTGAGGATACCCTCCGCCGTGGAGGCGAGATCATGCTCACAGAGCGACTTGCCCACGTTGACGCCGCGCGCGGCCAGGAACGTGTTGGCCATGCCGCCGCCGATGATCAGGTGATCCACCTGCGTCACCAGATGCTTGAGCACGTCGAGCTTCGAAGAAACCTTGGCACCGCCGACCACCGCCGCCACCGGCCGGGTGGGATTGCCGAGCGCCTTTTCGAGGGCGTCCAGTTCCGCCTGCATCGAGCGCCCGGCATAAGCCGGAAGCACATGCGCCAGCCCCTCGGTGGTGGCATGGGCGCGGTGCGCAGCGGAAAAGGCATCGTTCACGTAAAAATCGGCGTTCGCGGCGATGGCCTTCGCCAGCTCGGGGTCGTTCTTCTCCTCACCCTGCCAGAAGCGCGTGTTCTCCAGGATCGCGATGTCGCCGGGGCGCAGAATGCCCACCGACTGTTTCACAACATCACCAGCGACTTCCGGCACGTACATCACCTCGCGCCCCAGAACGCTCTCCACCGCGCCGACGACCATGCTGAGCGACTGCGTCGAGACCCGCTCGCCCTTGGGACGACCGAAATGCGCGAGCAGGAGGACTTTCGCGCCCTTGTCCGCGAGTTCCAAAATGGTGGGCATCGATGCCCGGATGCGGGTATCGTCGGTCACCGCGCCGTCCTGCATCGGCAGGTTCAGATCGACGCGCACCAGCGCAACCTTGTCCTGGACATCGCCCAGGTCGTCCAGCGTGCGGAAAGCGCTCATTCTTCGATCCTTACTTCGTCGCCGACGGCAATCTCACCGTCGCTGATAACCCGCCCGAGCACGCCGCCGCGCCAGTCCGGCGTCAGTGCGGCCCTGAGACCCGGCGCAATGGCTTCCATGCGGTCGCACGGATCGCACTCGCAAGTCACTTCAATCCGCAGCGATGCGCCGATAGCGATGACGCCACCCACCCGGCGCGGCAGGCGAACCCCTTCGACGAGCAAGTTGGCCCGCCGGGCATGCCAGGGCGGCCCGCCATCGCCATCCAGCCCGAGATCGTCCAGCGCCGCCGCCCAGCTTTCCGCTTCGATCAGCGACACCTGCCGCTTGCGCGACTTTTTGGTCGATGCGAGCCCGCCGCGGATGCAGCCGTGCACGCCCTCGGCCATCGTCACCGACACATGGCCGACCGTCTCGATCGGTCCGTACGGCCGGTCATGCCGCGCGATCCCGCCCAGACGCCCTGACGCCATCGCTCCCTCAGAGGAACTTGGCGATCGCGCCGGCCGTGTCGAGCATCCGGTTGGAGAAGCCCCATTCGTTGTCGTACCACGACAGCACCCGCACCAGCTTGCCGTCGATCACCGCTGTTTCGAGGCTGTCGATGGTGGAGCTATGCGCATCGTGGTTGAAGTCGATCGAGACGAGCGGCTCTTCGGTGTAGCCCAGCACGCCCTTGAGCGCGCCTTCCGAGGCTTCCTTGAGCAGCTTGTTGACTTCCTCCGCCGACGTGTCGCGGCTCGGCGTGAAGGTCAGGTCGACCACCGAGACGTTCGGGGTAGGCACGCGGATCGACGAGCCATCGAGCTTGCCCTTCAGTTCGGGCAGCACGAGGCCGACCGCGACGGCGGCGCCGGTGCTGGTCGGGATCATCGACATCGCAGCGGCGCGGGCGCGGCGCGGGTCGTCGTGGATCTGATCGAGGATCTTCTGATCGTTGGTGTAGGCGTGGATCGTGGTCATCAGGCCACGCTCGATGCCGATCTTCTCGTGGAGAACCTTTGCCATCGGCGCCAGGCAGTTGGTGGTGCACGAAGCGTTCGAGATGATCGTGTGCTCGCCCGTGATCTTGTCGTGGTTCACGCCGTAAACCACGGTCAGATCGACTTCCTTGGCAGGAGCCGAGATCAGCACGCGCTTCGCACCTGCGTCGATGTGCTTCTGGCCGCCCGCACGGTTCGTGAAGAAGCCGGTGCACTCCATCGCGATATCAACGCCGTTCGCCTTGTGCGGCAGGTTGGCGGGATCGCGCTCGGCGGTTACCTGAATGCGCTTACCGTTGATAATCAAGTCGTTGCCGTCGACTTCGACGGTTCCGCCGAACGGGCCATGCACCGAATCGCGCTGGAACAGCCGGGCGTTGGCCTTGGCGTCCGCCAGGTCGTTGATCGACACGAGTTCGAGATCGTGGTCGTCCCGCTCCAGGATGGCGCGCGCAACGTTGCGCCCGATGCGTCCGAAACCGTTGATCGCAACCTTGGTCGCCATATCAAGAACTCCTGCTTAGCTGTTCAATTTCGCAATGATTTTCGGGACAATCGCGTCCGCGGTAAAGCCGTAGTGCTGGAACAGCACCTCGGCCGGCGCCGACGCGCCGAAATCGTCGAGCCCGATCGTCAGGCCGTCGCTGCCCACATGGCGTTCCCATCCCAGGGTAACGCCCGCTTCGATCGAGACCTTGAGCGCGTCGACGGGCAGCACCTCGGCGCGATAGGCATCGCTCTGCTCGGCGAAGAGTTCCCAGCACGGCATCGACACCACGTCCGCGCCGATCCCCTGCGCCTCCAGCGCGGCGGCGCTGGCCATCGCGACTTCGACTTCCGAACCGGTCGCGATCAGCACGACCTTGCGCGCCGCGTCCGCCGCCTTGAGACGGTAGGCGCCCTTCGCGCTCTTCATCTCGCTGTCGGCGCGCACCGCCGGAAGGTTCTGGCGCGAGAGGCAGAGCACCGACGGCCGGTCCTTCTGTGCGACGGCGATCGCCCAGGCTTCGGCGGTCTCGATGGCGTCGGCAGGGCGAAACACGAGCAGCTTGGGCATCGCGCGCAAGCTCATCACGTGTTCCACCGGCTGGTGGGTCGGACCGTCCTCACCCAGCCCGATACTATCGTGCGTCATCACATAGACGACGCGCGCGTGCTGGAGCGCGGAGAGGCGGATCGCGTTGCGGCAATAGTCGGAGAACACCAAGAAGGTGCCGCCGTATGGGATGACGCCGCCGTGCAGCGCCATGCCATTCATGGCCGCCGCCATGCCGAATTCGCGGATGCCGTAATACACGTAGCGTCCGTCATAGCTGTCGGCGGTAAACGGCTGCGTTGCTTTGGTTTTCGTGTTGTTGGAGCCGGTCAGGTCAGCCGAGCCGCCCACCAGGTCGGGCACTTCGGCGGTCAGCACTTCCAGCGCCATCTCACTGGCCTTGCGGGTGGCGACCTTCGGCTTGTCGGCCGAGAGCTTCGCGAGGTAGGCCGGCACGCCGGCGTCCCCGGCCGGCAGCTCGCCCGCCATCCGGCGCGACAGTTCCGCGCCCTTGGCGTCGCCCGCGAGGCGGCTTTCCCAGTCGGCGCGCGCGGCACGGCCGTTTTTACCCAGCGAACGCCAGTCCGCGAGTACATCAGCGGGGATCTCGAACGCCAGAGCACTCCAGCCAAGAGCCTCGCGGGTGGCGGAAATCTCGTCGGCGCCCAGAGGGCTGCCATGCACCGAATGGCTGCCCGCCTTGTTGGGCGCGCCCTTCCCGATCACGGTGCGGCAGGCGATCAGCGAGGGGCGGCCATCAGCCAGCGCGGCCTGGATCGCGCGCTCGATGTCGGCCGCATCATGGCCGTCGCAGGCCTCGGTGTGCCAACCGGCGGCGCGATAGCGGGCGGGAATGTCCTCGCTCGTCGAAAGGTCGGTGCCGCCGTCGATGGTGATGCGGTTGTCGTCCCACAGCACGATCATGCGGCCCAGCTTGAGGTGGCCCGCCAGGCCGATCGCCTCGTGGTTGATGCCTTCCATCAGGCAGCCGTCGCCGGCGATCACCCAGGTACGGTGATCGACAAGCGCATCGCCGAACGTGGCGTTGAGGTGCCGCTCGGCCATGGCCATGCCCACCGCCATCGCCAGGCCCTGCCCCAGCGGCCCGGTGGTGCACTCGATACCCGGCAGCATGAAGTTTTCGGGATGCCCGGCGCAGGGGCTGCCGAGCTGGCGGAATTGGCGGATGTCCTCCATCGTCGGCCGCGCATAGCCGGTCAGGTGGAGCAGCGAGTAGATCAGCATCGACCCGTGACCGGCCGAAAGCACGAAGCGGTCGCGGTCTGCCCAGTCCGGCGCCGAGGGATCGAACTTGAGGAACTTGGAGTAGAGAACGGTCGCGACATCGGCCATGCCCATCGGCATGCCGGGGTGTCCGCTGTTTGCCGCTTGCACCGCATCCATGGAAAGGGCGCGGATGGCATTGGCCATGGGCGCCAGGCGTGCGGGATCGAGGCTCATCAGGAAAAATGCTCCGGAGGCGGCAAAAACCGGGACGATTCGTGCGGCTTCCTTTAGGGAGAGGCTGGCCTAGGTCAAGCGCAGGGGACCGGCCAAAGGCCAGGCGGTGTGCCAGACAGGATGTGGATATGCGGCAAGCATGGGGCGCAAGGCTTTGCAGCTTGGCCGAAATAGGCTAGCGCTAGGGTATGGCAGGGGCAGCTATCGAACAAGCATTGGCGCGCATCGCATCGGCGCTTGACCGCGTCGAGGCGGCGGCGTTGCATCCTGCCGTATCCGGCGATCTTCAGGCCCGCCACGACCGCTTGCGCGAGGCGGTGGGCAACTCGCTGCGTCAGCTCGATGAACTGCTGGCGGGGCAACGGCGTTGAGCAACGTCACCCTCAACATCGGCGGGCGTACGTTCGCGGTCGCCTGCGCGGACGGCGAGGAATCGCACGTTGCCGAACTGGGCCGCCTGATCGACGGCAAGCTCGCCAGCATGGGCGACATGGCGGGGCAGAGCGAAACGCGCATGCTGCTTTTTGCAGCCCTGCTCATGGCCGACGAGCTGCATGAGGCGCGATCGGCCACTCCCGCGAACGGCGGGAGTGAACTGGACGGCGGGCTTGCGGACGAGCTTGCCGAGCAGCTTGGCATCATGGCGGACCGATTGGAAAATCTCGCCGCGCGTCTTGAGGGCTGAACCGTAAACCCCTAGATACACTGATGACGGGTTCTGCCCGGCACGAGCTGTTTGAACATCCCTGAGGCTATAAGCAATCCAAGGGGGCTGTCCCTGGTCGGGCCTTGGCCCGGCACACATGGTCCCCACCTGACGTTGAGGCGTCAGAGGATTTCCCGGCAACGACCTATGGTGGGCCCGTCACCCCCCGTCTTGCAAACCGGCCTAGTCCCGTAATCGTCGAGGAAGCGCTCTGGACCAGAAGCACAAGCTGCGCGCCGAGATGCGAGCGCTCCGGCGTGCGCATGTGATGGCGCTTCCGGACGCGACCCACGCGCTGATGTTCCTGCGGCCGCCGGGGGCGATCGCCGCGCTCGCTCCCGAAGGATCGGTCGTCGGCCTCTATCACGCCACGGCTTTTGAAGCGCCGACGCGGTCCTACGCCCGCTGGCACTACGAAAACGGGCGACAGGTCGCCCTGCCCTGGTTCGCGGGCCGCGACGCGGACATGCGCTTTCGGCTGTGGACCGATCCGTACGATGACACCGGTCTTGAGATCGGCCCGTTCGGCGCACTACAGCCCTCGCCCGAGGCGCCGGAGGCGGTGCCGGACCTTGCCTTCGTCCCGCTGCTGGCCTTCACCCCCGAAGGCGAACGGCTCGGCCAGGGCGGCGGACACTACGACCGCTGGCTGGAAGCCAACCCCGGCGTCACTGCCATCGGGCTGGCATGGGATTGCCAACGTGCCGACTCGCTGCCGCTCGAACAGCATGACCGGAAACTCTCCGCCATCGTAACCCCGACGCGGCTCTACCAGGGAGAAGACTGATGCGGAACGAACCCAGCTGGCGGATTCCGGTCGGCGTGCTGGCTCTGGTGGTCGCGCTGGGAGTATACGCGCTGCTGATTGCCAACCTGCTCGCGCCACTGATCGCAGACTGGCCGGCGTTGGCGCAGCTTCCGGTTTACCTCGTGCTCGGCGTGGTTTGGCTGCTGCCGCTCAAGCGGTTTCTGATCTGGATGGAGACCGGGCGCTTCGGCT
>VFQT010004903.1_pt1 | contig 10621 bp, 11 predicted proteins | sample 3512381 | NCBI WGS metagenome assembly VFQT01 (sample SAMN10412376, study PRJNA504923) | tailings metagenome | isolation source: Relicate 2 Philex TSF3 active mining site | place: Philippines: Tuba, Benguet | collected 2017-08-29 | reverse complement strand
GCTGGCAAAATCAAGATCGGTTGGTAGCTGTAAGGGCATAAATCCGTACCCTTGAATTTTTAACTTAGACAAAGCTTTTGCATCGGTACCCCCAGAGAGCATGTAGGGAACGACTTTGGCTGCAGGATCCTCTACAGCAATTGCCTCTATCATTTTCTTGACTAAAGGCTCTTCAAAAGAAGCACTTAGCGCAACATCTAGATTTTGAAATTCCACGTTTACTTTATCGCCAGCCAATTGCTTGATTGTATTTATGAATTCATCCTGATTACCCGGTAAGAATCTGCCATCAATTACTGCCTGAGCTTCTTGTGGGATTACATTGGCTTTGTATCCCGCTTCTAGCATGGTTGGATTTGCTGTATCTCTCAAAGTTGCTTTCACGATTTTGGAAAGACCTGTTAATAACTCAGCCGTAGCTTCGGGATCATTTGGATCAAAAACTGTTCCAGATATTTCTGCTGTCTCAATTAATAGTTGTCTAACACTTTCGTGGAGCGATATAGGAAATTTGTGATTAGCAATTCTGGTAACAGCTTGCGCTATTTCACTTACCGCATTATTTGTGTTGATCATGCTGCCATGTCCTGCATTACCTTTACTTTGTAATTGCATCCAGGCAATTCCCTTTTGAGCCGTCTCAATCAAATACATCCTGATGCCTCCGGCAAGCGAAGTGCTAAATCCCCCGACTTCACCTATTGCAAATTTTGCCCCTTCAAAAAAATCTTTCTGATTATCTACCACCCAATGTGAGCCTAAAAGTCCACCAGCTTCTTCATCGGCAAAGAAGGCAAAAAGTAAAGTCGCCTTGGGTTGGAATTTATTTTCGATAAGGTTTTCTAGCACTGCCAAAATCATTGCGACACCGTTTTTCATGTCTACCGCCCCGCGGCCGTAGATGATGTCGTCATGAATTTCGGCACTTAGCGGGTGAAAAGTCCAATCTTGTTCTTCAAATGGAACAACATCTAAGTGTGCATGGATTAAGATTTTGTCTAGATTCTCATCGCTCCCTCTTAGTTCGCAAAGAACAGAGGTTCGCTTCTTATCAGGCCCAACCAAAGTTGGGCTTAGTCCTAATTTCGTTAACTTTTCATAGACATATTGCGCGACGTTATCTTCACCGCTTGATTCGCCCAAACCCCAGTTGCGTGAATCTATTTGAATCAAATCACGACAGATTTTTACGACCGCTTCTTCCACAGTCCCATCTTGCCGACTCACCACCAACGGCACAATCGAAGGCTCATTAGTAAAGTTTGGTTTTGAGTCCGAGTGGCGGAATTGGTAGACGTGCTAGCTTGAGGGGCTAGTGCCCGCAAGGGCGTAGGGGTTCAAGTCCCCTCTCGGACACAATGAGATTCTTTAATTTCACGATATCTCTCGACTAGTGCCTTAGGGTTAAGTGCTACTTTGGATAACTGGAGAGCGTGAGGCAATTGTCTGACCAAAAAAGGAAAGATCCTGGTCGCCTACTGAGAGGCGAAAAGGTCCTTGATCCCATCCGATTTAGAGCACTTTTCTTTCTTCTTCTAGCTTTCTTAGGGTTAATGACTCTATTCTCATTCATTTTTCATGCAATCATGGAAAGCGAAGGTAAGTCTTACTCCTGGGCATCAAGTTTTTATTGGGCAGTAGTAACCATGAGCACACTGGGCTATGGTGACATTGTCTTTGCCTCAGATGCAGGTCGAATATTTTCTATTGTTGTAATAATTTCCGGTATCGCTTTTTTACTTGTGCTTTTACCATTTGTACTGATTCAATACATTGTGATTCCCATCGTTGAAAGACGGCGGATCGCCCGCGCCCCAAGATTTATAAGTGACAAGATCAAAAATCACTTAGTGCTTACCAATACTGGGTCGATTGAAGATGCTCTAATACGGCGAGTCGAAGAAACTGGCCTGGATTATGTCTTGATTGTTGGAGATCTTGATGAAGCATTGAGATTGCATGATGCTGGATACAAGGTGGTAGTTGGAGAACTTGATAATCCAAAAACCTATCTGGCAGCGCGCGTTCCCCAGGCCTCGCTATTTGCAGCTACTCGTAATGACATTGCAAATGCAAACATAATTTTTACAGTTCGTGAGGTTTCAGAATCAGTGCCCATAGTTTCATTAGCTTCTCACAATGCCTCCGTAGATATCCTTGAATTTGCTGGAGCGGATCAAGTGATTGAGCTTGGAGTAATGCTTGGCAAAATGATGGCCCAAAGAATCGTCGGTATCGATGCTAAATGTCAGATTATGGGCGAATTTAAAAATTTATCAATAGCTGAAGTGGGTATTGGAAATACAAGCCTAGTTAATAAAACAATTAAAGAAACTCAAATTAGAACTTTAACTGGGGTAAATGTCATCGGCATTTTCAATCGCGGAACTTTTGTCAATGCATCCGATGCAAGCAGATTAGATGCGAATTCAATTTTAATTCTTGCTGGAACAAGAGAACAGTTAGATAAATATGACCAAGTCTTTGCTGAAAAAAATCCTAAAAAGAGTTTTGTTTTAATCATTGGAGGCGGTCGCGTTGGCCGTCAAGTTGGTAGATCTCTTGCAGAAATGGGAATTGACTATCGCATCGTTGAACAACAATCTGATCGAGTTCGAGATCCTGACAAATATGTTCTCGGAAATGCAGCAGAGCTAAAAATTCTTGAAAGTGCTGGAATAAGAGATGCAAGTAGCATCGTGGTTACCACTCATGATGATGACGTGAATGTTTATTTGACGATTTATGCAAGAAAACTTCGCCCTGATGCCCAGATTATTTCAAGAGCAAGATTAGATCGAAACGTAACCACACTCTATAAAGCAGGTGCAGATGCGGTACTTTCTTACGCAGCAACAGGAGCTACCGCGATTTGGAATCGTGGTCACGCAAATGACACAGTCTTGTTAGCAGATGGTTTAACAGTAATTCGAGTAAAAATACCCCCGGCATTACTTGGTAAAACTCTCGGATTTGCTAATTTACACAACGAGATTGGCGTGAACCCAGTAGCAATTATTAAAGATGGGGTAACGATTCCTGCCCCAGATCTTAAAACAGTTTTAGAAAAGCCTGATCGATTAATAATTATTGGAACAGATATCGCCTTACATAAATTCAGAGAAATTTACCCTGAGTAATTAAGCAATTAGAAATAAATAAATAAGGGCAAGCACGATAGACGCCCAGGCGATCAGGAAGATACCCATTAATTCAGCAGTTGCCTTCAAAAATGAATTTTCACTTGTCCTGAGTAAATCCCTCGTAGCTAATGAGAATATTGGCAAAGTCATCCCCCAAGCCACGATGCAATAAGCACAGAGTGCCCCAATCACAAAAATGCTTTGATAAGCAAGATAAGAGACAAAAATTACTGCTAGCCCTGAACCAGTAACTACTCCCCTCAAAACCCAGAGTGGCAGATTTACTCCACCTAGCAGCAGAACTCCTAAGGTTATCAAAACACTGTAGCTTGCAATTCCAATTAAAGTGTTGGGAAACCCAAAAACAGATGCTTGAGCAGTATTAACAATTTCGCCACAAGAAAATATTGAATTAATGTCACAATTTGAAATATATGATGGATCTTCTAAAAGTTTTATTTTGTCAATCGTTAAAACCATTGAAGCCCAAAAACCAACCAGGCCACCTAAAAATAAAAGCCACTTTAATGGTTTCGAATATGTCATGGCATCAAGTTTAAATGTGCCATAGCTTTTCGCAACAATTTGTCTTGACCTTGGGTCATCTCTAATAACAATTGAGGGTTTAGTGCATCTTCAGGAGTAATCCAAGTGAAATCCAGCACACTTTGGCTAGGAACACATTCACCAAACATTGGTACGATGAAGGCCAAACTCACTGCATGTTGCCGCGGATCAAAAAATCCGGTTAGCTCAGGTGATGTGAAGTATTCGACAACAGTAAAAGGTGATGGATCAGCTGGCAGTTGTGGCTTAGCTTGACTACCCAAATCTTTTGCAATGTGACGCAATAGCGCATCTCTAATTCTTTCATTGCGATTTACTCTTCCTGAAACCATTGCCCGACTAATTGACCCGTTTGCCATTGCTCTTAAAAGTAAACCAAAATGAGTTACTTGACTCTTTTCATCGATTCTGACCGGTACAGCATCTATATAGAGAATTGGTAATCGTGAGCGAACAAACGCGATCTCACTTTCAGATAACCAGGTACCATCATCATTTTCTTCATGCATCACGCTCATGAGTTAATCCTATTTCTGATTACTTTCTTCTTTGAGTAATGCCTCAAGGTCTTTTAGTCGGGAAAGCCCATAGACCGCTTGGGAGATGCGAGGATTTTTTCTAAATTCGTCCTGATTTCTATGGATGAACTTCCAATATCCAGCCGTAAAAGGACAGGCCTTTTCCCCGATCCTAGTTTCAGGTGCATAGTCACAACCTTGACAAAAATCGCTCATTTTTTTTATGTAGGCACCGCCTGAAGCGTAAGGCTTGGTGGACATCCTGCCACCATCTGCAAATTGGCTCATCCCGATAACGTTTGCCGCCATTACCCAAGGATGTCCATCTAGAAAAGCTCTATCAAACCAATCAACCAGTTCTTGTGGATTTATTTCATGTTGGAGCGACCAGTTACCTAGAATCATCAATCTCTGTATGTGGTGCAACCATCCCCTGGTTTGTAAATCGGTCATCACATGCCTTAAGCAATTAGCTTTTAATTCGCTCGGATTTAAATCTGCCATCCAATTTGGCAAGGGATTTTGTGCCTGAAAATGATTACTATCCTTTTGATAATTTTCACCAAAGTGCCAATATAGATGCCAAACATAATCTCGCCAACCTAGAATTTGTCGAACAAACCCTTCAACACTATTTATTCGTGCCCCATTTTTTAATGCAGCTTCTGCAGCATTTATAGCTTCTTGGGGGCTTAAAAGTCCAATATTCATCGGCGCACTGAGTAATGAATGAGACATCGCCCAATCGGACTTTAATGATGCATCCTCAAATGGGCCAAAAAGTTCGAGTCGATGTTTAATGAAATTCTCAAGTGCAGCTAGTGCTTCCTTGCGATCTGTTGCAAAATATTTTTCTTTAGAGAAATTGCCAATGTAATTAAGGCCCTTTTTCTGGAATTGGCGAATTTTTTTCAAGGCACTTTCGTCTGTTTCATTCCATGAAAACTCTCTCAGTGGCTCAAGTGGCAGTCTCTGAGATTTTGGTGGCGGTAACCTATTTTGATCATCAAAATTCCAGGATCCGCCAATCGGTAAGTCGTTGGGATCGACCAAGACTTTATGTTTTACTCTTGCAAATCTATAAAAATCCTCTAATCGGAGTTTTTTGCCAGGCCGACTTGAAACCCAATTAGCAAATTCCATTTCACTTGTGACAAATCCTCGACTTGGTAGCCTTTTAATATTTGCCTGACCAATGAAAGCCTTGCGCTGTTTATAGCTAGTAGGGCCAATCACTTCCGCAGGTTCTTTGAAATCCTTTAAAAAAGCTTCTAAACTGTCACAAAAAATTAATTCAATTGGCTCCTTAGACTGATCAACCCGATTTAATATTGCACTCATCCACCAGACTGCTTTCATAATGTGCATTTTTCTGGCAAAAGTCTCATCCATGGGAACAACGAGCACAGTTTTTTGAGAAGCATCATCTACAAAATGAGGACCCAGCTGATCTGGGAGGATAATTCTTATAGAAGAATTAGTCACCTTCACGATATGCAAACCTTCTGCCATCAGCTTGCAAAACTTTTATTTTCATTTTATAAAGATTTGTAAGATTTTCAGCGGTTAATGTTTCGTTAATATTTCCCTGATTAACAACTAAGCCTTGATCTAGAAGTAGCGCTCGATTAATACCGGCAGGCACTTCTTCTAAGTGGTGAGAAACTAATAATATAGCTGGACTAAATCCAGAATTGATCAAGCGATTTAATTGAAGAATTAAATCTTCTCTTGCTGGTAAATCCAAAGCGGCAGTTGGTTCGTCAAGAATTAATAATTCAGGATCATTCATGAGGGCTCTGGCAATTTCAACCTTTTTTCTCTCACCGGCAGATAGATTCCCGATTGTTCTCTCTTTAAAGCCAGTGATACCCATCATTTCAATTACTTGATCAGCTCTATTTTGATCTTGGATTGAATATTCTTCTTGCCATCTACCCACTATGCCCCAAGCAGCGCTGATTACCGCATCATAAACTTTTTCATTTGCCTCCATCAGATGTGAAAGTCTTGGCCCGGCGTAGCCGATGCTAAGTCGCAATTGGGAAAGATCAACTCGCCCCATCTTCTGACCAAGGATTTCCACCTCGCCGCGCGTAGGAAACTGGAAGCCGGCGGCAATTTCAATCAGTGAAGATTTACCAGCGCCATTGGGCCCAAAAATCACCATATGATCATCAAAATCCATTTGGAAACTTACGTCTTTCAGTATCGCTTTTTGATCACGAATTAGCGTGACGGAATTGAACTTCAGTATGGAGCCGGTTGTCATATGGCTTTAATCCTATTAAAGAATAGATGCGCTGATGTTAAAACCCTCGCACCCAGATCAATTTATTTCAAGTTGTTTCACGGGTATTTGGCTGAATGAATTTATACATTCAACAGAATCTCTTGAGCGGTGTTTTGATGCAATAGCACCATTTATTAACCAAGTGACTTTTGATGGTCGGGTAATTCAACTATTGGATTTCTTTAAATTTATAAAAGAACAACAAATTCAAGGAGTAAGAGTTCATCTACCTGTTAGTGGGGCCACAGATGGTTTGATTGACAATGGTGAATACCTAGATCTGGCTTTGGAAATCGGTCAAGCGATAAGTTTATTAGGTAACAGAAATTTTGTTTTAATACCTCAAGAGCCATCTTGGCATCTTTTTGAAATTAGTAGGCCAGCCAAATTACCTATCGTTTTCTGGAAAGATAGTGAAAGTGAATTTACAAATTTTCTTTTATCGATTGGTGATCACTTAGAGGCTTTTGATTTAATTGCTAAAAATGAAGAAGCAAGAGACGTTTTAATCAACCTCGATCACATAATCAAATATCTAGAGTTTCCAGAAAATCAACCACATAAAATTACAGAGTTATTTGGCCGCTTAATGAGAACTCTGGCAATAGGGTTACTAGCCAAAGCCGCCTGGGTTCCTAGCGCTTCAGTAAAAAAGAATCAATTGTATCTTGAAAAAGTTGAGGAAATAATCACAAGATCTAGAGCATTTCTTTCACAAGTTGCCAATTATGCTTATAAACATGAAAGATAAAAAGATTACGCATCTCTTACCAAACGTCCCGTACCTGGTAATGATTGATATGGATTCGACGCTAATTCAGAATGAAGTAATCGATGATTTGGCTACGGCAAACGGGGTTGGATCTGAAGTAAAAGAGATCACTGAAATGGCGATGGCAGGAGAATTAGATTTTGCGGAAAGCTTACGAAGAAGAGTCAACTTGCTACAGGGAGCAGATGCCAAAATTTTAAACGATGTTAAGAATTCTATTTCTCTAACACCGGGTGCAAAAGAATTAATTCAAAAATTTAAGGCATTGGATTATAAAATTTGTGTGGTCAGTGGTGGCTTTGATGTTGTTATTGGAGACGTAATTAGAGAACTTGGTATAGAGGAATATAGAGCCAATCATTTAGAGATTGAGGATGGCAAGTTAACTGGAAGACTTCTAGGATCCATTCTTGATGCTCAAGGTAAAAAAAATGCCTTGATCCAACTTGCTACTGAATATTCAATACCGTTGACGCAAACCATTGCTATCGGTGATGGAGCAAACGACATCCCGATGATCAAAGCGGCGGCGATTGGTATTGCGTTTAACGCAAAAGAGGCACTACAAAATGAAGCTGATTTGATCGTAAATAGCGAAAGCTTGTTTGGTGTTTTAGATGTGCTTGGGCTTAGTAACCCATAGCGTGATAACCACCATCAACATGAATAATTTCACCAGTTGTTGCCGGGAACCAATCACTCAATAAAGCAACTACTGCCTTCGCTGAAGGAACCGGGTCAGAGATTGACCAAGTAAGTGGTGAACGATCAGACCAAGCAGCCTCAAACTTTTCAAAACCAGGGATGTGCTTTGCCGCCACTGTATTAAGTGGTCCAGCTGCAACAAGATTTACTCGAATTCCCTTCGGGCCCAGATCGCGGGCTAAATATCTCGATGTTGATTCAAGTGCTGCTTTTGCAACACCCATCCAGTCGTACTGCGGCCAAGCGACTTGTGCATCAAAATCTAATCCAACAACACTTGATCCCTTAGGCATAAGATTTAAGCAAGCCATAGTTAACGACTTAAATGAATAAGCGCTGGTATGTAAGGCCACCGCAACATCATCCCATTCAGTATTTAAAAAGTTTCCACCCAAAGCGCTCTGCGGAGCAAAGCCGATTGCATGCACAATCCCGTCTATTTGAGAAAAATGTTTTTTAAGCTCATTTTCTAGATTTGCTAATTGCTCTTGGTTGGTGACATCTAGCTCAACGATCGCCGGAGTGGTTTGGAGTTTCTTACTGGCTCTTTCGGTCAAGGACATAGCTCTTCCAAAAGAAGAAAGTATTACCTCTCCACCGTTTTGTTGAATTAAATCTGCAACTGAAAAAGCAATCGAGTGATTGGTCAAAACCCCAGTAACCAAAACTTTCTTGCCATCCATTATTCCCATAAGTCCCCTAGTGTCCCATACCTAAACCACCATCAACAGGAATGACAGCACCTGTTATAAAAGAGGCAGCATCAGATGAAAGAAAAACCACAGTTTTAGCAATTTCTTCTGGCTCAGCAGTTCTGCCTAATGGTGTGGCTTTGGCAATCGCGTCTTTATGATCTTGAGGTAAATCTTTAGTCATATCCGTATTCACATAACCAGGCGCAACAACATTGACTCGAATCGCTCGCTGACCTAATTCTCTGGCCATACTTCTTGCAGCCCCTACTAATCCAGCTTTAGTGCTGGCATAGGCAGTTTGGCCGACAGAACCTAAAAACCCAACAACCGAACCGATAAAAACAATGCTGCCCGAACGTTGCTTCATCATTAATCGGCTTACTCGCCTAGCCGCTTGAATGGACCCAATCAAGTTTGTGTTAATTGTTTTTAAGAGATCTTCATCCGATAGCCTCATTAAAAGTGAATCTTTGTTCCAGCCCGCATTCACAACTAAAGCATCGATGCGTGCGTATTTCGACTCAACTTCATTAATTAATGATTCGATACTTTCAATGTTTTCTAAGTCACAAGCCAACTGCTCAAAATTTGCACTAGCTTTTTCGCTGCGATAACTACCAATGGTTAGCCAGTTCTGCTCTTGAAATTCATTGGCAATAGCCAGGCCGATCCCCCGATTAGCCCCCAAGACTAGGGCCACTTTTTTGGAATTCACTTACCTGAACTTACCCTTTTACCCATCCCAGGCTTGCTGTGGCCGAAATGTCGAATGCGCTTTAGGCTTTCTTTCAAGGAGGTCTAGTTTGAGCGAAGAAACCGTATATCGAATAACCAACGCCCAGACTAGTTTCCTCACAGAGCAGCGATCTAGAGCCCGGCGCTATCTCTTTTCTATGAGTTTGAGAACAATCTGCTTCATTGCGGCCATCTTTGCCGAAGGAAATTTACGAATCGCTTTTATTCTAGGGGCAATCTTCTTGCCATATATTGCGGTAGTTCTTGCTAACGCGGGGCGTGAAAGAACTTTCTCACCTATTCTCAGCCCTCGCGTAAACTTGAACTCAAATGCTAAATATCTCAACAAATCTGATCACTAAGCTCTTTTCTCGCAAGAATTGGCTAATTTTTACCTTCTTAATCATCACGGCTTTTGCTATTTCTATCAGAATGGGAATCTGGCAATATGAAAGGCACATTTCTCGTGTTGCATTTAATGATTCGGTAACTTACGCACTATCAAAGCAGAGTGAAACTTTGAATTTTGAAAAAACCGATTACCAAGAGTGGCAAAAAATTACCATTCAAGGAACCTTCGAAGAAGGTACCCAAGCATTAGTTAGAAGGCGTTATTTTGAGGGTCAACTAGGTTTCTGGGTGGTAGCAAAATTCGCGACTGATAAAGGCGAAACTGTTTTAGTAAACCGCGGTTTCACGCCAGCAACCATGGCAGCAAATCTCAGCCCAGAAGTAAGTCAGCCAAGTTTTGGGCAACAAACAATTGAAGGTTATCTTCAAAAGATAGAGCCTGATAAATCAAAACCCACTGATTTACCTGAAGGTCAGGTTAGTGCGATAAATTTTGAACAATTTTCTTTAAGTGAAAGAGATTTTGAGTTTTATTTACATCAAATAAATACCGATGAGGATCTTCAAGCGATAAATCCACCGCAGTTGAGTTATGGACCACATCTAGCCTACTCACTACAATGGTTTGCTTTCGCATTCATGATCGTAGTTGGTTGGTTTATTCTGACAAAAAAAGAACTTCTAGAGCTTAATAAATCAAACTAGTTGAGTTTCAAACAATTCGCGATATAAGCCATTATTTTTTAGTAACTCCGTATGGGTGCCTTCTTGAATTATTCGCCCATTTTCGAGTACTACAATTTTATCTGCATTAATAACAGTGGAAAGACGATGTGCTACCA
>VFQT010004899.1_pt1 | contig 10627 bp, 11 predicted proteins | sample 3512381 | NCBI WGS metagenome assembly VFQT01 (sample SAMN10412376, study PRJNA504923) | tailings metagenome | isolation source: Relicate 2 Philex TSF3 active mining site | place: Philippines: Tuba, Benguet | collected 2017-08-29 | reverse complement strand
CCTTAGATGCTATTCAAAATAGGAACCCCGATCAAACCTATCAAAAAATTCAAGACTTAATTAATGAGTGGCAACCAAGTTGCCTAGTGGTGGGTTTGCCATTGCATCCAGATGGCGCTGAACATACGATGACCAAACGCTCGCGCTCGTTTGGTCAACAGCTTGCCAAGCAATTTGGTAAGCCTATTCATTTTATCGATGAGCGCTATTCCTCGGTGTTACTAGAACCAGACTCCCAGTATCAAGAGGCTCTAGATTCGCATGCAGCTGGATTACTTTTAGAGCAGTTCTTTCGTGAGCGCAGTTAAAATTGAGGCGCTCTCTAATTTAAGCGAAAATAGCTCTCATGAACGCTGAAGCCCTCTATCAAGACCTACTCAGGCACCTGAAAGAGGGTTTGTTTTCGAAAGCTGTAAGCCCCCCTGTTTACTTGGCTGGCTTGGCAATTGGCGGGGCCTGGATTGCAAAGCGCCTGGCAAAAGATCTTAATCTTTCGCAGTATGGAGTAATTAATGTCTCCTTTCATCGCGATGACTACGCCGAGAAGGGGGTTCGGGCACTGGAGAGTGCCAACACTATGCCGACCGAACTGGCATTTGATGTCAATAATGCCCACATCGTCTTGATTGATGACGTGCTTTTTACAGGGCGAACGGTACGAGCCGCACTGAATGAATTATTTGATTTTGGCCGGCCTGCTAAGGTATCTCTGATGGTCTTGGCTGACCGTGGGGAACGTGAACTACCAATTTCAGCTGATTTTGCTGCGCAGGTGGTAACACTCCCACATTCACAAATCTTAGTTTTAGAGCAAGATGCGAATGCGCGCTTTCATTTTCAGATTGAGGAGCGACTCAATTGACGCTGCAGCCTCAACCGAATCCGATGACCAATCAATTGAGCCGAGATGGCAAGCTGACCCATCTTCTCACTTTAGAGGGGATGCCAAAAGAGCAAATTCTTTACATCTTGGATACCGCAAAGCAGTTTGTCAGCGTTACCGCGCCCAATCGAGAAGTCAAAAAAGTACCTTTACTTCGGGGCAAGAGTGTCTTTAATCTGTTTTTTGAGAACTCTACTCGAACGCGAACCACGTTTGAGATTGCTGCTAATCGCCTCTCAGCCGATATTATTAATTTAGATATTCCAACGTCATCGACTTCTAAAGGCGAAAGCCTGATGGATACGATTGATAATTTGATTGCGATGCAAGCGGATATTTTTGTGGTACGCCACAACATCTCAAAAGCTCCTATTGAAATTGCCAATCATGTTCCAGAGCATGTGCATGTGATTAATGCTGGGGATGGTAGCCATCAGCATCCCACGCAGGGCCTGCTTGATGCCTATACGATGCGACACTTTAAGCAGGATTTCTCAAAACTGAAAGTGGCCATCATTGGGGATATTTTGCATAGTCGCGTAGCCAAATCTAATATTCATGCTTTGACGACCTTGGGTTGTAATGACATTCGTGCAATTGGACCAGAGAGTTTATTGCCCAGTGATTTAGCGAAGGATTTAAGTGCGCTTGGTGTCAAAATCTTCCATAAGGTGGAAGATGGCATTAAAGATGCGGATGTTGTGATGACCTTGAGAATCCAAAAGGAGCGCATGGATCAAGGTCAGGTACCAGAGGGTGCGGCGTTCTTTTCACAATTTGGCCTTAATGCCGAACGTCTAGCACTAGCTAAGCCGGATGCGATTGTGATGCATCCAGGCCCCATGAATCGTGGAGTTGAGATTGATTCCTCTATTGCCGATGGTAAGCAATCAGTGATCTTGAACCAAGTTACTTTTGGAATTGCGATACGCATGGCAGTGATGTCAATTGTTGCTGGCAATTAGGATTTGGCGTTGACCAACAATTCGGCATTCAGCAAAAATCCAAGTTCTTCAGGTCATCAAAATTGGCTAGTGCTATCCCATGGTTTTAATATGGATGGGCGCGCCGCAAGCCAAACGATTACCGATAAGATTCCCTATTTGATGGATGCTGGTATTCAGCTATCAGTATTAAGTGCCATTACAGGAAGCAAGGACCGCCGATTTTTTCATCAGCAGTTGATTGGCTGGGGTCCAGCAGCATTTCGGTTTGACTTTCGTCATTGGTTTGCCAATCGCTTTGGCCGGGGAGTGCTCTACAAAATCATTACACCCCTGGTGTCGATTGTTTTATCACCATTCATTTTGTTAGAGAAGCTTGTGTGGGGGTATTCCAGCCAGTGGTCGTGGGCGTTTCCTGCCTACCTCACTGGACTTCGGTTAATACGTCAAGGTAAGGTTAATTTGATTTATTCAACGGGTGGCGCTTGGTCTGCCCATTTAGCAGGTCTATGGTTGAAAAAGAAAACGAATCTTCCATGGATTGTTGAGGTTCATGATCCCTTAGTAATTCGTCGGGATGAAACTGACCAAGGAATGGGGACTCCCAAAGAGCCGGATGCTAAAAAGAGGTATTGGCTTGAACAGCAAATTTGTCAATATGCAGATTTGGTATGGTGGTTTACGGAGGGAGCTTTGCACTACGCCCAAAAGCGTAATCCTCAATTAGGTAATCAGGGCTATGCCAAGGGCATCATGATCATTCCCGGTGCTAACCCTCCGGATGTGGATGCTGTGATTGCTAAAACAACGCATCACTATGGTTCTCATTTAAACATTGCGCACTTCGGATCCTTGGCAGATGATCGGTCTCTCACACAAGTATTAGAAGTACTACCCCAATTTTTTACCGAATATCCTCAGGCAAAAGATCAAATTCGAATTCACGCATATGGGGCGCAATTAGATAGAAAGAGTAAAGAGTGGTTAAATCAATCCTCCTATCAAGACACTGTCATTGAACACGGACGCCTTGAGTTTGATCCGAGGACAGGCCTTACAGGAAGACAACGGATTGCAATCCAGATGCAGCAATCGGATATCTTGCTTTTGCTACATGGCAATACCGAGTGGTGCCGCGAATACATTCCATCCAAACTCTATGATTACTATTGGACCAATCGTCCAATTTGGGGCTTGGTTTATGAAAATCCGCAGCTTGATAACTTACTCAGTAAGCGAGAGTCTTATGTTTCCGATGCAAAGAATCCTGAGCTAATTCTGAATTCGTTGAAGAAAATATACTCTGATTGGATCGCCAAAGCCTTACCAGAACCTTCTATTCCCGCCATTTCTGTTGAAGAAGCGGTTGAGAAAATTTTGAGTGAAGTTAGGAATTCAAAGTAACATAAACAGTAATGACTAATAATTTTCCGAACATTGTTCTCTATTGCTGCACATTTTCGCGGGATTTGTTGCGAACTGTTCGCATGGCCGAGAGCGTGACTAAGCACAATAAGTCAGAAATACCCTTCTATATTTCAGTGCCCGATGATGAGGTCGATCTATTTAGGGAAAAATTAAAGGATATCCCAGTCACCATCTTTGGTGAACAGGAAATTTTTAGAGCAAATCCGAAATTGGATATCAAAAAGCTTTATGAGGTTCCTGGGGGTATTCGACAGCAGGTAATTAAGTCAGAGTTCTGGCGTTTGGGAAAATCAGAGAATTATTTAGTATTAGATGCTGACTGTGTCTTTATCCGAGACTTTGATGAGTCAGATTTCATAGCCAAGGACAATGTTCCTTATTCAGTGATTCATGAAGGACGTGATCTATTGCAAGCAACCAACCAATTTGGGCCAGAGAGAACCCGTGAGCATTTTTTAGCCGATCGCGAGCCCATCAAAGCTGCGATGGGTCGTCATGGAATTACTTATGACTATGGCTACGCCCCCTTTTTATGGAGTGCGAAAGTCTGGAAATCATTTGACGAGCACTATCTAACACCTAAGAATCTTAACTTTCTAGATGCAATTTTGTACTGCGGGTCTGAATTTACCTGGTATGGAGAGTCACTAGTTAATTATCAAGCGATACCCATTTATCCCAGAGAGCAACTGTTTCGCCACTATCACTACGAAAATCAGTTATGGATTGATCGCCTCCTTGGGTATACAGAAACAAAATTAGCCAAAGATTACATGGGCGTTGTTTACCAATCGAACTGGCAAATTTGGAAGCATTATGGTAGCAAAAGAAAATCCATCATTTCTCTTGCTTGGAGATATTTGAAAAGAGCCTATCAAATTATTAGATTTAAAATTCTAATCATTTTTAGAGCGTTCATAAGCTAGTGAAGTATTTATTTTTTAATCATGACGGCAAGCTTGGGGACGCAGTAGTTCATACTATTTTGACTCAGGGAATTAATCAAGAAGATCCAAATCACATCATTGATGTAACCGTATCGGATTATTCGGAAACCTTTTGGACCTTAGATGTCAGAATAAGAAATACCTATGTAGTAAATAAACCAAGTTGGCTCAAAGTATTAAATTTAGGACTGAGCCTTCGAAAAAATAAACATGATTATCTAATAATTTATCATCGGTATAAATCACAAAAAATAAAGGTATTTATTAAATTAATTAACCCTAAAAAAACAATATTTATAGAAAGCCTTGATAGCAAACACATTTCGATAAGAGAGAATGAAATCTTACAAAAAATTTTTCATAAAAAATTTAATTTACGATATTCATTACCTAATCTTGACAGCGTTAATTCACAAAAAAAATATAATTGTTTAATTAATCTTTTTGCTGGAATTAATGAATCAAAGCGAACAATTAAATCTTTTTCAGCGCTAAAGTTAATTTTTAGATTATTCAATGAATTTCCGGATCATCATATTGCTTTAGTTTGCGAAGATCGAAATCTTCAAGTTTGTGAAAATATTAAAAAAATTGTTGATCAGAAATATAAGAATCATTTATTCATAGAAAATTGCGGTAAATCAGGTATTAAGGGTTTAATAGGGCTTTGCGGTGCAGTTGAAATTGTTATAAGTCCTGATACAGCATTAATTCATATAGCATCTGCTTTAAATAAGGCAATAATTGGAATTTTCCAAAACGATGGTATCAAGCCTGTCGTATGGGCCCCCTTGTCTGATAAACGTGAGATTATTCTTGGGAAGCATGTAGATAACATTCATGATTTCTCTATTCGTCAAATTGTTACAGCATACAAAGAATTTTCTATAGATGCCTAAATTGGACTTAGGGCAAATTACCCTTTTCTGTTTTGAGACAAGAGAGCCAGCGCTTGCAGAGTGGGCAATCAAACAATGTCTATCCCGGGTTCATTTTAAGAATGTGGTGCTAGTTACTAATTTATCTTTGGTAAAGAATCCTTTGCTTGAAATTGAGTATGTTCAGGCGCCCAAAATTCGATCGGTAAAGGATTACTCCAGATGGATGATGACCGAGTTGGCGAATTACATATCGGGTTCTCATGTTTTGGTGATTCAGTGGGACTCATTTATCACGAATTCCACTCTCTGGAGTAATGATTTTCTAAGCTATGACTATATTGGCCCTGTTTGGCCGCATCATCCAGAAACACCAGTCGGTAACGGGGGGTTTTCATTGCGTTCAGCCCGACTTCTTAGAGCCTTATCGGATCCGGAAATGAAAATTGGTCATCCCGAGGATTACTATATCTGCGCCGAGAATAAGAAATTACTCGAAGAAAAATATGGCATTCAATTTGCCCCAGTTACGATTGCGGAACAATTTGCGGTTGAGCGCACGGCATGGCACCCAGCGTTTGGATTCCATGGACTATTCAACTTTGGGCGAGTTTTATCACCGCAGGATTTGGAGGTAGTTTTGAGTATGATGCCAGCCTCATTTCTTAAGGGATTGGATGCCTATGATTTAGCTAATTATTTATATGACAAAGGGCAGATCCACCTTTTTCATTTACTTGCAAAGAAAATTCAGTTTTCTAAAAAAATGCGTTATCGATATTTAAGTCTTAAGTTTCGATATCTTTTTTCTTGATTAAAATTATTCTTTTTAATAAGGCATATTGTGATATTAGTAACCGGTGGCGCAGGATTTATTGGGGGCAACTTTGTGCTTCGTTTCATGGCTATGAAGAACAGAGGTTTAGTTAATCTTGATCGTCTAACCTATGCTGGGAATCTACAAACCCTCGAGCCGGTTTCTGATGAACCAAACTACTGCTTTTATCAAGGCGATATTGGTGACCGAACATTGGTGGCTCAAATATTAGAGAAGTACCAGCCTGAGGCGGTGATTAATTTTGCAGCGGAGAGCCATGTAGATCGTTCAATCCATGGGCCTGGGGACTTTATTCAAACAAATATTGTGGGGACTTTTAATTTACTTGAATCAGTTCGAGCCTATTATGAAAAATTGGGTAATGGTCAAAAGAATAAGTTCCGATTCTTACATGTTTCAACGGATGAGGTCTACGGTACTTTAGACCAAACCGATCCCCCATTTGCTGAAACGAATCCCTATGAGCCCAATAGCCCCTATGCGGCATCTAAGGCAGCGTCTGATCATTTGGTGCGCGCCTGGTTTCATACCTATGGCTTACCTGTTTTAACAACCAATTGCTCCAATAACTACGGACCATATCAGTTTCCAGAAAAGTTGATCCCCCTAGTGATCCACAATGCTCTTAAGGGTAAGCAATTGCCAGTGTATGGCGATGGAAAGCAAGTTCGCGACTGGTTGTATGTAGAAGATCATTGCGATGCAATTCGGGTGGTGTTGGAGCGAGGATGTCTTGGCGAGACCTACAACATTGGGGGCAATAACGAAAAAACGAATATTTCGGTGGTAGAGACCATTTGTCGTATTTTGGATCAATTGCGACCCCGGGCTGACCAGAAAAGCTATTTAGAGCAGATCACCTTTGTGAAGGACCGCCCTGGCCATGATCGACGCTATGCGATTAATGCCTCGAAGATCTCAAACGAATTGGGTTGGAAGCCAAAAGAGACCTTTGAGACGGGTATTCAAAAAACGGTGCAATGGTATTTAGACCACCAAGATTGGGTCGAGGGCGTTATTTCTGGTTCTTATCGTGACTGGGTTGCAAAGCAGTACAACTAAATTCCCCATGAAAAATCTTGTATTTGGTAAAGATGGTCAGCTTGGCCGGGCACTCCAGTTGGCTCTGAGCGATAGCGACAGCATTTTTATCGGTCGGCAAGAATGTGATTTATCGAATAGTCGCGCAATCCTTGAATGCCTTCGCGAGATAAACCCTGATTGCATTATCAACGCCGCTGCCTACACGGCAGTTGATAGGGCTGAAGAGGAGAAAGAAACCGCATTCGCAGTAAACACATTGGCCCTGAAGGCATTAGCTGAGTATTGTGCTGTTCATCATAAAAAGTTAATCCATTTTTCATCGGATTATGTATTTGATGGGATGAAATCATCACCTTACGTGGAAAGTGATCTCTGCATGCCGCTAAGCGTATACGGTAAGAGTAAATATGCTGGTGAGTTGGCCATTATTGAGGCATTTGCTTCCCAGCCAATGCAAGTAGATAAAGCAAGTGGTCAATATTCTATCCTCAGAACGAGTTGGGTATATGGTGACGGGGCAAACTTTATACGTACGATTTTGCGATTAGCCAAGGAGAGAAGCTCGCTCAATATCGTTGCCGATCAGTTTGGTGTGCCAACTTCAACGGATTGGCTGGCAAAGCTTACTATTGCAGTCCTTCAAGAGCCTCAATGGGTATCTGGTGTTTATCACGCTGTTCCAGCTGGTCGCACCAGTTGGTATGAGCTTGCGCAGTTTGTGATCAAGCATGCTCAATCGCTAGGTGCACAGTTTGCCTTGGATGCGGATCAGATTCATCCGATTCCGGCAAGTGATTACCCGCTTCCCGCAAGGCGACCGATGAACTCTCAGTTGTGTACGCGTAAGCTAGCTAATGCCTTACCAAGTTACCAAAATCTACTTGCCCAAGATTGGAGAGTAAGCGTGGAGTCATACCTTTTGAATTTAAAGTCGCAAGGTCTGCTTTAATCCTAATCGAACTGGCGCATGGTTTAAGATGCACATATTCGATGCAAAAGGCTGATTCATGAGTATTCAACGAAAGGGCATTATTCTTGCTGGGGGCTCAGGTACTCGCTTGTATCCAGTGACGCAAGCAGTGTCAAAGCAGCTGATGCCAGTCTACGACAAGCCCATGATTTACTACCCCTTAACGACTTTGATGCTCTCGGGGATTCGGGAAATTTTGATTATTTCTACCCCGCACGATACCCCCCGTTTTCAGGAGCTTTTGGGGGATGGAAGTCAGTGGGGTGTTCAATTTCAATACGTGGTTCAGCCATCACCAGATGGATTGGCGCAAGCATTCATCTTGGGAAAATCATTTATCAATCACCAGCCGAGTACGCTAGTACTAGGTGATAATATTTTTTATGGGCATGAACTGGTTAACCAGCTTCAACGAGCATCTGAGCAGAGTCATGGCGCAACAGTTTTTGCATACCATGTGCACGATCCCGAGCGTTATGGCGTAGTGGAATTCAATGATCAGCGCCGCGCACTTTCCATTGAAGAAAAGCCCAAACAACCCAAGAGCAATTATGCAGTGACCGGCCTTTATTTTTATGATGAGCAAGTGTGTGACATTGCTGCTTCCATTAAACCAAGCGCCCGAGGTGAACTTGAGATCACGGATGTGAATCGGGTTTATTTGAATCAAAATCAGCTTGAAGTCGAAATCATGGGTCGCGGCTATGCTTGGCTAGATACCGGCACCCACGACTCTCTTTTGGATGCTGCAGGCTTTATTGCTACGCTGCAAAAGCGTCAAGGTTTAATGGTGGCCTGCCCCGAAGAAATCGCCTACCGTAATGATTGGATTAGTGCAGCAGACGTAGAGCGAATTGCCGCACAACTGAGTAAAAATAGCTATGGGCAGTATTTGCGAAAAATACTCGCTGAGTTTCATTAATGAATATGTCATCACTACTTAAGTTAACAGCTAAAAAAACACCCTTACAGGACGTATTAGTAATTGAGCCAAAGGTCTTTGGTGATGAGCGCGGTTGGTTTTATGAGTCCTTCAATCAGCAGGAATTTCAGTGTGCAACTGGAATTGATGTGAAGTTTGTTCAAGATAATCATTCGTTATCCAAAAAAGGGATACTGCGCGGTCTTCATTATCAAATCGACCACGTGCAAGGTAAATTAGTACGTGTGACGCGCGGTACAGTTTTTGATGTCGCAGTCGATTTACGACAATCATCCCCCACCTTTGGTCAATGGTTTGGCCTTGAGCTCAGCGCCGATAATCATCTCCAGCTTTGGATTCCGCCTGGCTTTGCTCATGGCTTTCTGGTTTTATCTGAATATGCTGAGTTTTTGTACAAAACAACCGACTATTACGATCCAAGTAGTGAGCGGTGCTTGATTTGGAATGATTCTACCCTTGCGATTGAGTGGCCAATTGATCAAATTGGCGGTGCGCCACAACTCAATGCAAAAGACTCAGCGGGCCTGCTTTGGGATGAGGCGCCTAAGTTTTAAATGCTTCAAGCGCAACCCCCCTATTTTTTACTCGTCAAACTTTCCTCATTGGGGGATGTGCTTCATAACCTACCGGTCGTTTGGGATATTCGGCAGCATTATCCAAATGCCACAGTCGATTGGGTGGTCGAGGAGGCATATGTCGATCTTTTAAAGCCTCTTCAATCAACCAATACTTTTAAAGGGATTGACCGGATTATTCCAATTGGTTTACGGCGTTGGAAAAAAAATATTCTGAGCACAACGAATTGGCAAGAATTGAGCCAATTTATTCATGCTTTACAGCAAGATCAATACGACGTGATTATTGATTCGCAAGGGTTAATCAAGTCGGCAGTGGTGGCAAAGTTTGCACATCGTACCCAGTCTGGAAGAATTACCGGACTTGCGAATGCGACCGAATTTTCTGGTTATGAGCCTTTAGCTAGAGTGTTTTACTCCGACTCGGTTACAGTACCCAGAAAGTGCCATGCAGTTGATCGCTCACGTTATCTTCTGAGTTCTGCTTTGGATATTGCTCCGATTCCCCGTTCGTCAATTCCCAAGTTCTACCCAGAGTCTTTTGTAAAAGACCTTGCTAATCAAGATTTAAATCCTAAAATTGCAAAGCATTTAAAAACCCCTTATGTTTTATGTTTTCACGCGAGCGCCCGTGCTGCAAAACAGTGGGATATCCAGGCCTGGATTGCAGTTGGGAAGTTTTTATTAGAGCGCGGCTTACATCCAGTATTTCCATGGGGTAGCCCCCATGAGAGACAAATCAGTCAGCGAATTGTTGAGGGGATTGGTGGCGGAGGGATCCTACCCCCGTCTTATTCCATCATGCAGTACTTTGAGATTATTAGTCATGCCCGATTAACAATCGGTGTGGATACGGGCTTAACTCATTTGGCCGCAGTATTAGGTCGCCCCACGATTGAAATCTATTGCGACTCCCCACTTTGGAAAACAGAGGGATATTGGTCAAATCAAGTGATTAATCTAGGCGACATTGGTCAGCCGCCCAGCATTGAGAGTGTTCTCAATGGAATTATGGGCTTAATCTCATCCTAACGGTCAACGTAGTAGGGCATTAATCGCAATCAAGTCCTCATCGGAAAGATTGGCAGCCTGTGCCTTAAGGCGCAAAGCATTCATGATCGCGTCATAGCGGGCTTTGTAGAGAGAGGCGCGCGTGGTAAAGAGTGTATCTAAGGCA
>VFQT010004898.1_pt1 | contig 10628 bp, 2 predicted proteins | sample 3512381 | NCBI WGS metagenome assembly VFQT01 (sample SAMN10412376, study PRJNA504923) | tailings metagenome | isolation source: Relicate 2 Philex TSF3 active mining site | place: Philippines: Tuba, Benguet | collected 2017-08-29 | reverse complement strand
AGTTCCCGCAGGATGCTTTGGATGCGTCCAGTGTGTTGACGGATGAGTGTGTCGAATGAATCCACCAGCGGCACACCGGTGCCCGTCAGTATGGCCAGTTCCCGCATCATCGTTGCCATCTGGCTGCGGCTGGAACGGCGAAACAAGCGAGTGCTCGGAGTCGACGAGGCTGGGGAACTGACATTGATCCAGCGGTAGCCCTGGTCCCGAAGGAGATCTCTGGCATGCCGCTGAGAATCTGCCGTAATCGTCCCGTGAGTCGCTCGGTCCCGCGATTCCATACTGGCGGTGTACTGAAACTGCGGCATGCCAACGCCTGTTCGTTGATCGGCACCGAAGAGAGAGTTCATTGAATGGCTGGTGCCGGAGGATGATTCTATTGAGCGTGCCGCAATGTACAACGGCAATCGATGGGTGTGCTGAGGATCGCTCTCCGTATTGTGCAGGCTCACCTTACGTCTATGTCAAAGAAATCTTTCACTGTGCACGCTTGACGGTTTGTGGCGTTGAGTTACTCTCCGGTGGCAGTGTTCTGTGTGCTTACAGCGTTAGTCATCCGACTCCCGTAGTGAGTCACAGTTCCGCAGCGTTCCGGCGTGATTGATGCCGGGAGGATTTGCCGAGCCAGCCTGGGAGCGAGAGCGATGAGTCGTGGGGGCGTGCGAGGTCAGTGGACGGCAGGGCTCGCGCTGGCAGCGGCGGTGGTGCTGCTGGTGTGGATGCTGTCAGCTCCGGTGGGACGCGAGAAGCCGGAGGCTCGGCAGGCAAATGCGGGCCATGCCGAAGGTGCTGCAGCAGCAAAAGGCCCGCTGGGTGAAGCGTTTTCTGGTAACGAAGTGGTTGGCGTTGAGTATCGCCTAAAAAACGAACTGAGGCCGCTGGTGCACGGTGACCCGTTGGGAATTGACACTGACTTTGGACTGTCAGTGAAACTCGCAGACCATGTTTTCGGTAGTAACCTCATTTGTTCATCTGATTCTGTTCGTTCAATTACATGTCAAATTCAGTCTCCATCTTCCGATCACTAGTTGGCAGGAACTGACTAAATGAGAAATTCTGGAATCGGCTCAATGAACCCCTCCGTGGCTCGGCTCAGAAATCTACAGCGGTGGGTCCGGAAATGTCTGCCAGCGACGAAATCCCGGCGGTCGCACGGCGGAAAATCGAGCCGTCCGGAGTATGTTCTCCTTGAGGCGCTTGAACCGAGAACAATGTTGACCGAGTTACTCAACGTGGCGGCGTTCGACGCAAATGCCTCGGAGAGTGGTCCTGATTCAGGGACCTTTCGAATTTCACGGACTGGTCCCACAACCACTTCTGTCACGGTCTCATACTTGTACTCCGGTACTGCCACCATCTTAAGCGACTATTTTTCTTCTCCGTCAGGATCGGCTATCATATCGGCCGGGTCGTCGTATGTTGATGTCACGATCTCTCCGGTAGATGACACAACATCAGAAGGCGACGAAACCGTCATCATGACGATTTCACCGTCAGGTCCGTATATGGTTGGCACTGGTCAGGCCACGGTAACGATTGCGGACAACGAACTTCCACAGGTATCCATTTCGGCGACTGACAATAGTGCCAATGAGGGAGGTCACACAGGCACGTTCACAGTCACTCGTAGTTTTGCCAGCAGTGCGGCGCTCATTGTGAACTTCACGGTGGCTGGATCGGCGACAGCGAATACCGATTACGGTTCACTTGGCACGAGTGTTACAATTCCTGCCAACCAGACGTCAACGACGTTAACGGTAACTGCAAACACAGATACCGTGACGGACCCGGATGAAAGTGTAATCGTTACGGTTACGACGACTGGCTCGGCATACACACTCGGCACAAACAGTGAAGCTACGGTCACCATTGTGGAAGTGCCCATCGTTTCGATTGGGGCCACGGATCCAAATGCATCCGAACCGGGTTCCAACGGCGGTGTCTTTACCGTGACTCGGACCCAAGTAAAAGATACACCCTTGACCGTGCAGTTTGCTGTGGCCGGAACTGCGACGACAGGTGCCGACTACGCAACGTTTGGCTCGACTGTTGTCATTCCCGCGAATCAGGCATCAGCAACGATTTCTGTAACCCCTATCGACGACCAGATCTTCGAGTCCTCTGAAACAGTTATCGTTACACTGAACGCCTCCGGTAGTAGCTATGATGTTGCTGCTTCGCCGGCAAATTCCGCTACGGTAACGATCGCTGACAATGAAGTATTATTGCCACCCGTTTTTGATTCTCCACCTACTCCGGCTTCCAATTCCACAGTCACTCGAACTGTTTGCCTGAACGAAGTTGCGTATATTGATATTTTGGGGCACGATCCGGATTCGTCCGGTCCGACAACGCTCACCTACGACATTGTCACAGGCCCTTTAGGATTCACGATTGGAACAGATCCTGCAAATGATAGCCCTGCAGTCGTTGTGCCGACTTCCGCCAGCACAGGTACGTATTCGCTGACAGTGAAGGGCACCGACAATGAGAGTGCAATCGTTCAGCGTTCTTTTACATTGAATCTGATACGCCGTCCTGTCCCCGGTACTACATCGATTTCCCTGCAGACGCCGAATGTCGGTCGTGTTGTTGAACTTTCAGCTGGAGCCACTTCCGGTTCAGTCAGTCTTGGGTGGACGCCTTCTTCCGACGCCGATGCCTACGATTACGTGTTGTATCGCTTTGATGGAGGTGCCGCAAACGGTGGTTGGTCGGCTTATGGCTCACTGCAATTCGGAAACGTGCTCGTAACGTCCTATTCAACACTGCCAGATGGATATTACGCCTTCTTTGTTCGGGGTACTAACTGCAGTCGCATGCAGTTGGGGCAATGGGCGGGCCTGACATTTGCCATCGCGAAAGCTGGTGATCTTGATCCGAAAAACCCGGGGCAACACAACAACTTTGAAGATGTCTGTGAATGTGATGTTCTGCCTCCAGGTGAAGATATTCAAGAATTGCATGTCACGACTGACACGGGAGACCTCATCGGAGCGATCGGCCGCCTGGTGAATGCTGGAGCTGAGGCACTTTCGAACTATTTGACACCGACGTATGTTTCTGGCGGCGACAGCCAGCTGTCGTTTGAAGCCACCATTCCGATTCCCGCGGCGGCAACAGATGTACGAGTGGACGTGGACGTTAGGAATTCGGCAGGAGTACTCGTTGGGAAGCAGACCTATTCTCCGGGTGAAAATACGCTGCAGATCAACAAGGACGGGATCGTTGCATTCCGGGTCGATCCAGCGGCACTCAACAGTCCCGGCGGTGGTGCTGCAACTCCCCTGGCATCCGGGAACTACAAGGTCTCTGCCATAATTCGTGCCGACTTGCCTGGGTATAGTTCGGCATTGCCAATGACCATGGAGTTTCGAGCCGCGACAGTAAGTGCTCAGCTCGTAAACAGCGCAGACCGATCATTCGCGCCCGGGTTTTCCGCCACGGGAGTCAATCGTTTGCGAGTTGACGCGGGCGGAGTGAGCTTGAATCGCAGCAATGGGACATCGGTGCGATTCGACAAAGATGGCGCCAACTATTCGACGCCAGCAGGTTCATTCACGTCGGTGGCGGACGTCAGTATGAGCGTACCAAGTCCGTTGGGTGGATCGAACACCGCGGTGTTCAAACTCACTTCCCAATCGGGGATGATCTCACTGTTTGATGCAAATGGATTGCTACTCGAACGTTGCGAATCCAATGGTGACATCATCCGATTCGGATACCAGGATGTGAAGGGTGATGGGACTGCGGATGACGTGGTGCGAATCCTCAGTGTTCCGACCAATCACCAGATCGACTACGGATACGTCGCTGGAAAAATTGCCACGGTGACTGACTGGGTTGGTCGAATCTGGTCCTATGCCTATACCGGGGCTCAATTGACAGGCATAACCGGGCCAGCGCCGGAGCCAGGAAAGCCGGCTCCAAAGATTGTTTTGGGATGGATTCCTGGAACCAATCGATTGTCCAGTTATACCGTTACCGATACCGCCAGCAGTTTTGCCCAAACGACTTCGATCAACTGGGACGCGTGGGGAAATGTGAGTCAGATTCAACGGCTTGACACGCAGGGGGACAGCGGAGGCGCTCGGACCTGGCAGTTCGAGTCGGCGGAAACGAGACAACTGAATCAAGTAAGGATTGTTGACACCGTCGGGGCAATTGGCCCCGAGGACCATTTCGCATCAGTGACGTTTCCTGACGGCTCTGGATCCCTGGTCCAGATGGATCCGTTTGGCAACTCACTGAGAGAGCAACGGACCGTATTCGGTTACCTTTCTGGCACAACGCTCACGACCGTTTACCAGCGAAATGCGAATGGGCAGGCGACAACGGTCGGACCGTTCACGCAGATCGCAGGGGGAATAACCTCGACCGTGACTGGGATCAGCTACGGTTACGATAGTCTGGGGCGGAAGACCAGTGCGACTTATCCCGATGGGACCACAGAGGTGTGGACATATGGTGTTGGAGCCTCGGCACAGCAGCCCGCCACATTCAAAGACCGAGTCAATCACTACTTTGTTTACAGCAGCTACTCTGACAGCAATCCAGGACGGATTGACTATTATTCGTCACAGGGTGGAACGCTGGTTTCCACGACACGCTACACTTGGCAAAACGGCCGCATCCGGACCGTTGCCACTGCAGATCCCAATGGTCTGGGAGGCTCGGGAACGGGATTCGAGTATTTCTACGACAGTCATCTAAATCTGACGAACGTTCGCACGACGACAGCATCTGCGACGGGCGTGCTTGCTGCACCCTCGATCAATGACATCTGGGTGTCTTTTGGTTATGACTCTCTGGAAAATCCGCTTTGGATGACCTCAGAGTATCGCCCCGCTTCAGTTGCGGGAAGTCCGGCAGTGCCGCCATCCGGCGATGTGAACCTCATGTCCGTCCGAACCGATTTCACCAGCGATGTCTATGGTCGCATACTGACTGCTCTGACGCCCGTACCATCCACTGGCATGGGGCGACTTTTGACGACCTCGACTTTTGATGCGATCGGCCGCACATTGACGTTTGTGGAGCCCGGTTCAACGGCTGCCATTGCACGTACGACATCACAGGGGTGGAATTCATTCGGGGAACTGGAGACGGTGACCATGCCCGATCCGGATGATGCTCCAGGTCCTCTGTCGGCACTCTCCTACGCATTCACGTATGATTCAAACGGCAATCTGTTTGAGACAGCCCGAAAGAACGGGTCATCCACCGTCAGCAGGGTTCGAATGGGATATGACTCAGTGGGACGTCTCAGGTTGGAATCGATGGCATTGCCAGGCCTTGCCGCCCCACTCAACACTAATGAAGCGACGTACTATCAGTATGATCCAGTAGGGCGAGTCACGCGAGTTGATTCTCCGATTGGAACTGCCGGGCTCAATCAGGCCAAATATCTGGTAACCAGCAGAAGTTACAACGACAGCAGCCAAACGGTGACGACCTCCTGGAGTTCTTCGGGCTCCGGGGTCATCGCTCCGAATGTGGCCAACCTCGTCGAGATCTTTGATGCAGTGGGACGACCTGTTTCCAGCAGTCAGGGTGGTCTGACCAAAAGCTGGCAGTATTTCGACAACAGCACCTGGTCCGGAGTTGGGACCCTGGTGAAGACGACGGATGAACGCGGACAGGTGTGGTGGGAGAAGCAGGGTCCAACAGGCTTGACCACCAGGACTCAGACGCCTGATCCTGATGGGACGAACACAGCCTTGAGTCTCATCAATGTTCAGAATGTCTTTGACGTCCGAGGTAACCTGCAATCCTCGACGGAATCTTCAGGCACTCTTTCACGAACAACGACGTACAGTTACACACCGATCGACCTGCTGCAGTCCATCACAAGTCCTGCTCCCAACAGTAACCAGCCAGGCCTTGTGACCAGCTACACATATGACAAACTGCAGAGAGTCGCGACTCAGACCGGGCCGTCCGGTGTAACGATGATCAGCACGTACCGTGACGACGGGCTCCTTGGCACAGTCACTCGAGATGATCAGAATCTTCTGACCGCAGACTGGTTTACGACGTACGCCTATGACAATCTCAATCGAGTCACGGCAATCACAAATCCCGACGGCACAAGTTCTACGGCTTACGATGCTCTCGGCAATGTCAGCCTGGTATCCACACCAGATCCTGATGGTGCAGCCGGGCCGCTGGGCCCAATGACGATGACTTGGTTGTACGCAACCGGGACGGCCGGCCAGTTCTTGTCAGAGACACTTGACACCAACGGCAGTCAGACAAAATTCACGACGGACAGTGCGGGACGCGTCATTGCGCAGTTTCGCCCAAATCACACGAACAATATCTCACAGCAGCTGACCGACGGCTCTGCTTCGACCACTGCCACGGAGACGTGGGTTTACGATGCTCTTGGCCGCGTTCAATCCGCTGTCGATGGACTCGGCAACACCGTGTCTTACGTTTACGACTCGTTGTCCCGACTGACCAGCGTTGGTGACGGAATTCGCACACAGCAATACGCGTTTGGGACGAACGGTGATCTGGCGAGTGAGACAGATCCGCTCGGGCGTGTCACTCAGTACACGGGTTATGACAACCTGGGACGACTGACGCAGTCACAGAGGATGCTGGGAAGTTCGGTCAGCGATGTGTCAAGGATCACCTGGGACAGTCTGGGACGAGTGCAGTCAACAATAGCCCTGGCCGGGGTTGCCGGGAAGGAAATGATCACTTCTCGAGAATACGACCTTCTGGACAGGCCAACCAGAGTGACCGATGCACTGGGAGGCCAGACGAACTACTCCTATGACAATCGCGGTTTCCTCGCTCAGTCAGATGATCCGCTTGGACACTCGACGTATTTCTACACAGATAACGCGGGCCGACTTTCTGCGTCATGGACGGAAGGATTCTCACAGGCCACAGGGACGAGATACACATATGATGTGATGGACCGCGTCAAGACCATGACGGACCCGCTGAACAACGTGACGGCCTGGGATTATGATGCCACCGGACGTGTTGTGAAGAGAACAGACCCGGCCCAGGCAGGTGGTTCGCCCGTAACTCAGTTTGCCTATGACGCTGATGGCAATCTCAAGTCTGTGACTGATCCGCTGAACAATGTAACCACCTATGAGTATGACGCCCGCAATCGGCTCAGACGCGACACGATCACTCTGGGAGGTCAGGCGGCGACACGAGAATATTGGTACGACAATGCTGACAATCTGTTCTGGTCCAAAGACCGCAACGGGCGATGGACACGATACTCCTTTGACTTCGCATTTGGTGCTGGAAGCGGCAGCAATTACCGACTGTTGGAAGAAGCATGGTGGGTCTCCGGCAGCATTTACAGCAACAAGATCACGAACTCGTACAACGCAGGCAACGGGCTGCTGATGACGGAAATCACGGATCAGCGGAATTTGAATGCTTCAACTCCGTCGACCGACTTTACCTCACGTGTCAGCTTCACATACGATGGGCTTGCTCGAGTATCCACGGCGACGGACTGGCTGCAGCCTCAATCAAAATCAGATGCGTTTGAGTTGAAGTATCTGTACGCCGACGGGGTCGATCGTCGGACTGGAACAGAAGCTCGGTTTGCGCAGTTCAATACCTCAGGAGTGCAGACAGCGAACTTCTGGGATTTTCGGAACAGCTACACGTGGGACAAACTCAATCGTGTCGACGACATGAAACAGGAATCGGCAAGTAATCCGACGGCAGCAACCTGGTCGGCCGCAGCAAGCACAACCCGCTTCGTGGACCTGAATTATCGGGCCGACAGCTCGCTGCAGACAATCTCCCGCACGCAGGCCACGACGGGAACCACACCCATCGTGACGACCGTGAGTCAAACCACGGACGGTCAGAAGAACGAAGGCCGACTGGCGTCGATTACGCAATCCGGTCTCAATGGACTGAACACATCGTACAGCTACACTTACGACGATCAGGGCCGCGTCGCCACGTTCACCACGCTCGCCGGGACTCGCACTTACTCGTATGACTCATTCGATCAGCTCACTGGAGCGACAGGCGGTTCTCAGGCGACTGAGACATACAGTTACGACACGAATGGCAACCGTACTGGAGCGGGCGTCACGACATCGGCGTACAATCGAGTCACCAATGACGGAACCTACACCTATCAGTATGACAATGAAGGCAATCGCACACGACGCACGAAAATTTCTACCGGCGACTATGAGTTGTACGCATGGGACTATCGTCAGCGACTGACCAGTGTGACACAGAAAAATTCCGCCGGAGTGACGCAGAAGACGACGACCTACGAGTATGACGGCCTTGATCGCCGGATTCGGAGAACAGTCAGTAATGCAGCAGGAACAGTGACGGAAAAACAACGATTCCTGTTTGACTCAAATGTCCTTTCGTCCCCTCGCCCCCGAAGCGGGGGAGAGGGTGCGGGTGAGGGGGCCGTTGATGAAGTGGTTTTGGTCCTTGATGAACTGGCTTCAGGTTTGCCTTACCAGGAGGTGGATCATCGGTTTATGAACGGCCCTGCGATTGACCAGGTATTTGCGGACGAAGGATCTGGCTCGGGGAATCAGGTTCTGTGGTACCTGTCGGATTCGCAGAACACCGTGCGAGATGTGGCTCAGTATTCGGCGACCACGGCAGGAGCCACGGCAAAGATCCGCAATCATCTGGAATACGATGCCTTCGGCAACGTAACCAGCGCGGATGATCCCACCACGACAGGGAATCCGTCCGACGGCGACCTGCCAGGTCTGGAAGGCACAGGCAACGAGTATTCGCCGCAGCGAAGTTACACAGGCCGGGAACCAGATTCCGCCACTGGCCTGATCTACTACCGAGCCCGCTGGTTCGACCCGACACTGGGAAGATTCATCAGCGAAGACCCCATGGGCTTCTCAGCCGGCGATGCAAATCTCAGTAGGTACGTGGGGAACTCGACGACGAATGCAATGGATCCGAGCGGGTTGGATGCAGAGGAACTTGTAGTTAATTGGCATCACCTGTTCCCCCAACAGTATGAGAATCAGCTGCAAAAATGGGGTATTTCATCTAGATTCCTGAATTCTCCCGAGAATGGTTGGTATTTGCTCGCTGAGGATCATTGGAAACTTCATTCCGATACAGGCACGACAGATTGGAACAAAGACTGGAAACTCTGGGTTGACTCGAGGAAAGGCAAGACAACCACTGAATCGCATGTTCTTGAACAAATAGAAGTCATGAAGAGGAAGCATGGACTGGTCGAGATGAACGGTACCCCTCGCATGGGTAAGTCAGTTGCTGACGTGGACTATATGCCATACGACGAGTGGAACAAGGGCGACAAAGCACGGACCGAGTGGCGAAAGGCAAATCGAACGTGCAATGGTTATGCGGCAAGTAAAGCCGAAAAGGCTCGCGTTCAGAATGACTACAAGCTGCGAAAAGCACAAACACCTGTGGGGACAATGCCTGCTCGTGGATATACAAAGGAGCTGGCCGAAGCCCGAGCCAAGGTTGCGGTTAAGGAAATGATGCCGTCGAGAAGAGCGATGAAACTGCTGACAACCATGCTGGTCGCAACAGGAGCACTTGAAGAAGGCAAGAATGCTTTTGCTGGTGTGCTTGCTTTGAATGATCCGGAAGCTAGAAACGAATTCGTGACCGCAATGGAGGGTTTGATTCAACATCAGCAGAATCCGCACTCGAGGGGCCTGATGGATGCACACGACGCGCTGTTTGGGCCCTATGACTGGCGTAATTCTCCAGCATTACTTCAGGAAAAGCCCAAGGGTGTGATCACCAAAATACTCGCGGCACACGCCCAGGCTGAGGAAGTGAATTGGTATGTCGTCGCCCCGATTTATTTGCAACTCCAGGAAAGTTTCTCTGAAAGAGTGGCAAACATGCATCAACTGATGGAATTGCCCAAGTGAACTCGGACTTGCCAGTAGGCCACTTGTTGGTAATCTGCAGATTTCAAGTGAGCTTCACGCTGGATTCGACGTTCGAATGAAAACCCACCTGGCTACGACATCGTCGGTTTTGATGCGAAGAGGGTTACTCTAACCGTATTGGGAGATGAAACGCTGTGGGTCAAGACAAGAGGTGGATCGTCATCAACGAACGAAACGAGACGGTCGTTGATGAGGGCTGGGAGTGGTGCATGATCGCAACCCCCAAGCTAATCAACTTTAGAGACAATGGCTTGGACGGATTATATGATTTGCAGGACCGTCGCGTCGTCTTAAAGCCCCGACTTAAGTCTATTTGTAATATTGACAATTCTGTCTTTAGCATGGAACAAGACGGACGCTTCCATCTAATAGATATCAATGGGCGCAGTGTGTGTAAGCGTGCATTCGTGATTATAAAGCAATTCGTTGATGGCATCGCAGCTGCGAAAGATGAGGAAAGCAACTTATACGGATTCATTAACCTGGCCGGAGAATGGGTCATCCGACCGTCGTTTTGGCATGCCGAGCAATTCGCAGGCGGTTTGTCGCCAGTCTGCAGGGAGTTTGGTGAGTACTTCTATATTGATCGACATGGCGACGTCGTGATCCCCGGGCCATTCATTGACGCCCAAGGGTTTTCCGAGGGCTTGGCACACGTGCGAGACAAGGACGGTGATCATTACATCGACTCATCCGGCAAAATCA
>VFQT010004896.1_pt1 | contig 10630 bp, 8 predicted proteins | sample 3512381 | NCBI WGS metagenome assembly VFQT01 (sample SAMN10412376, study PRJNA504923) | tailings metagenome | isolation source: Relicate 2 Philex TSF3 active mining site | place: Philippines: Tuba, Benguet | collected 2017-08-29 | reverse complement strand
GGTTCTGCACTCCGCCATGCACTCGGCACTGCGAGTCGTTCATGATCGCTATTATGAGGAAGATGAAGGACTGGCGATTCCCGCCGCGGCACTCGAAGAAGTCTTCCAGGACGTGCAGAACGAACACCGAGTCCAGTTTCGATGGCTGGTGGTCGAAGGCCAGGCAATGAACGTCGATCATTCAGCGAAGACCGACTTCGAAAGGGACGCCGTGAAAGCTCTGAAAGAGGGTCAGCCGTTTTTGGAAACGACGGAAGCAGGAATGTACCGCCGCGCGGGACCGATCACTCTGACAAACCACTGCCTCAAGTGTCATGTGCCCGACCGCAAGTCCACAAAGAACCGCACCGCCGGCCTGATCATCTCCGTGCCATTGCAGACAACGGCCCAGTGACAGTGTAAAGCAGTTGTCCTCAACTGCTCCAACACACATCGCTTGCCCATAGAACATCGCAGAGGAATCGCGAACGACTGAGGACAGTCGTTTTACACTGGGATTGCACTGCACCGCCCTGCTCTTCGAGTGCAATTGGGACGAGGATCACGTATCGTTATGGCTTCAGTCAGTGCCGTTTGCCGAACAACTTTGATTTGGGAACCCGAGTCATGACAGTTAATCCGAAGACCGTTCAGGGGCGTCGAGAACTTTCGTTTCAGTCACTTCAGGATGTTCTCACAGATGTTGAACGTCTCGTGTCGTCGCCTTCGACGAGGACTCTGGGGAACTGGTCGCTGGGGGAGCTGCTGAATCATCTGACGATGACGATGAACAATTCCATCGATGGATTTCAGGTGAAGGCTCCGTTCATTATTCGACTGATTGCCCCCTTCTTCAAGAAGTCGGCGTTGAAGAAGATCACACCGGGAATCCAGCTGCCGAAATCGGCCGAATCAGCAGCATTCCCGCCCTCAAGTTCTCTGCACGAATCGCTGAACGAGTTTCGTAAGGCGGTTTATCGCACGATGATGGAGAACATGGAGGCTGCTCATCCCGCGTTCGGCCGGATGACTCATGATGAATGGATGCAGCTGCATCTTCGCCACAGTGAAATGCACCTGAGCTTTGCAGTGCCAGAATGAGATGGCTTGTTCTGACAGCGGCTTTCGTTCACGGCCTGACATGCTGTTTGTCACACAGTGTTGCTCAGACCGTCATTCCAATCGCCGACGGGTATGCTCGCACAAAGGTCAATATGACGATCTTTCGTCACAATGCCCTTTGTACCTTTCAGGATCGGCAGGTGGCTTCGTTCTATGATGCCGACGGACGCATGGTCCTTGCCGAACGGCAGCATGGTCACATGGACTGGAAGATCCATCGCACGGAACATACAGGTCGAGTCAGGGATGCTCATAATTCCATCAGCATGGCCTTCGATGGCAAGGGAATCCTGCACGTCGCGTGGGATCATCATGGACATCCGCTGAAGTACTGTCGAACGGCTGACGTGGCTTCCCTGAACCTGCTGCCGCCTGAAGCCATGACGGCGACTCTCGAAGACCGTGTCACCTACCCGGAGTTCTATCGTCTGAGCAACGGCGACTTGTTGTTCTTCTACCGCGATGGATCGTCCGGGAACGGCAACCTGGTGCTGAATCGGTTCGACGTGCAAACTCAAAAGTGGAGGCGTTTGCACGACAATCTGATCGATGGTGAAGGTCAGCGGAACGCCTACTGGCAGGTGGCTGTGGGGCCAGGTGACACCATTCATCTGTCGTGGGTCTGGAGGGAAACTGGTGACGTCACGACGAACCATGACCTGTGTCATGCGTTTTCGCCAGACGGCGGCAACACCTGGAAAACAATGACTGGGAGGACGCTGACGATTCCGGTCACTGCATCAACGGCCGACTATGCGGCTGACATTCCTCAGGACAGTGAGCTTTCCAACCAGACCTCCATGGCCGTCGGCGCGAACGGGAATCCTCATATTGCACTTTTCCACCGCCCTGCCCCGGACGCTGTGCCTCAGTATTTTGTCGTTTCGTGGACAGGCACCGAATGGGTGAAGCATCAGGTCGGTGAGCGAACGCTGAATTTCTCTCGACGTGGCGGAGGTACCAAGCGTCCTCCGATTTCTCGCCCGCTGCTGGTAGTTCAGAACGATGGGGAACGATCACGAGCCGTGATGCTGTTTCGAGATCAGGAGCGTGGTGGAGGAATCACAGCGGCGACCTGTGAGGATGTTGATCAGCCCGCGTGGAAATTCACTAATCTGACCAGCGGTTCTGTCGGCCAGGCGGATCCTCTGATCGATCCGGACGTCTGGAGCTCAAAGGGGCAGATCCACCTCCTGTCTCAATTCGTAGGCCAGGGTGATGGTGAGAAAGAAGAAGACGTTCCGCCACAGATGGTGTCCGTGATTGAATGGACGCCGTTTTGGAGTTCTGACCCGTGATGACGGCCACGTTGCGAGAACTCGAATGAACGAACGCACCTACAATCGCAGCTTGTCGCCAAAACGCCGATAGAGAGCTTCCTCCGCCTTTTGCGGCAGTTTGTTTCGCTCGAGATCAATGTACTGCAGCGACTGAAGCCTCGGACTATTGGCCAGTGCGAGGGCTCCTGCAAGGCGAATCTGGTTGTCATACAGAGTCAGGCTTTGCAGTTGGTCGGCGATCGGATGTGAAGCAATTAGTTCGGCGGCACTGTTCCGCAGTTCGTTGCTGCTGAGATCCAGGTCGACAAGATTTGGCATGGAGATCTGCAGCAGAGTTTTGACATCATCGTCGGTCAGTTGAGACGCGACATAAGAAAAGTGCTGCAGCTTTGCAAAACTGCACACCGGGAATTCGCCGCGGCGATGCGGATGCAGGGAGACTTGTTCCATGCGGAGAGATTCAATTGAACTCAGGACGGGGAGAGCAAACAGCCGGTACGTGACTTGCGAGCTACGGGAAACAATCAATCGTCTGAGCGGAATCAGACGCGGAAGTTCCGAAGAGTATTTCTCCGCGAGGCTTGCCGACATTTCAACTGATTGAACAAATCCGCCTCCGAGAGTATACCCCGTCACTTTGCCTCGAAGTGGTGCCGTCCATTCGGTTTCGTAGGCACGCCGAAGCTGATCCTGACGTTCGTCCAGCTCCTCACGGCGAGCAAAATCTTCGCTGGCCTGGGCGAGTTCGAGCTGAATGCGGATGAATTCTCCCAGCGGGTCGCCCTGCTCTTCCAGCCAGTCCGCGAAGATCATGCGAGGAGTCATGTCGCTGGGGTTTGCCAGGATTTCTGCAAAGATCTGTTCTCGCTCAGTCACGGTTTCCTGTCCTTCGTGTTGAAGCGTGAGAAAACAGGTGCAGCAGCTCCCGATGATGGACTGATCGTCCTTCAGCGTCGGTCCAGTTCGGGAAGAAATCTCCGAACGCGTTGACCTCCAGCACGTATGGCCTTCCGGTATGTCGATCGATTGCGACATCGATTCCCGCACAGGGAAGTTCAAACTGCATCGCCGCCGCCGAGGCGCAGTCCAGAGCATCCAGCCAGGCTCGCCGCCCCACAGAGGCACGACAGGCTTCCACGTCGCCGCGTTGCCCGCCCAGATGCAGGTTGGTCATCGGCAATCGGCTTAGGCGAGGAATCACGGCGATTGGTTCGGCATGAAGCACGACGATTCGCAGATCCCACTGCCGATCTCCGGTCATTGGTCGAGGCACAGTCCTCTGAGCGGTCGCACCCTGCTCGATCAGGAACTGGAGAGCCTCTTCCAGCTTCTCATGGCTGAGCGTCTGAAGTTCGTACGAATTGAAGAAATGCGGGCCTCGCCGGGCCATCGTCGTCAGACCATTCACCGATGGAACAGCAGTCGAGCTGCCCGAAACGCCTGCGCGATTTTCTTCGGACCACGTCAGATTCACGATCCCTGACGCACACGAGCCGTGGCACAGTTTGACAAACATGCTGGGCCACGCGTTGTTTTGATCGTTTGAAGGGTTTCGATCCAGCAGCTCCGACACATGTGATGGCGCGAAGAATTCCGGGACCGGAACGCCGGCTTTTGAAAGTCGCTCGGAGGTTTCGTTCTTGTCGAACGCGGCAAGGATGTCTGCTGGGGTGGCCTCAAGCGTCAGATTCGGATGGGACCGCAGAGCTTTCTCAAGCCGATCGAAACAGACCTTCAGGCCGGCATGGACCATGGCAGGAGGAATGATCCAGCCTTCGATCGACGTTGGTGGAACGCAGTGCTCGCGGTTCAGAAAGGCCTCGCCCAGTCGCAGCAGCTGGATTAGGATCGAAGGATCTCGCCCCGGCGATTCAATTCGGACGATTCCTTCCTTGTGCGAGAGTCGTTCCTGCCATCGGTCAGACTCCGATGCCAGCTCACGCCAGTCGATACAGGTCAGCTCGATGAAAGCATGACCAGCTTCACACATGACTCCGTGCCTCGTGTCTCCGACGCGAGAACCCCCGCTACGGAGTATCGGGGCACTTTCAACAAAGGCATGGACTTCACGCTGGAAGAACGAGTATCGAAGGCTGGAGGGATCGGCGATGACGATCAGGTGCAACATCAGACTGCTCGCACGCTGATGCGATGATTGGCGTTTTTTGGTGAAGTGTTTGGGGAAAAGAGCGGTTGAGGACAACCGCTCTACACTGGTTATTCGATGTCGCCGTTGAACAGGTATTCCGCTTCTTCATCGGGAACTCCGGAATACTGGTCACCGGCTTTGACGGATGGGAACTTCTTCTTGAGCGACTTCACGCCGCTGGCCGAGATGTAATTTCCTGTCAGATCCAGAGATTGCAGGTGAGACAGATCCGTGTTACACAGCAGTTCCACGCCTTCATCATTGATCGTGCCCCAGATCAGATGGAGTGATTCCAGCTGCCGGAACATGGGCGACTTGATGATTTCCGCGAGGCCCGCGTTTCCTGCGTCACACATGTAAAGGCTCACATGCTTCAGAGCAGGAAGGCATTTCGAACGGAAGAGTCCCTGGATGCCTTTCAGGTCGAGATACGCACCTTCTTCGTCATCATCAAATGACTTGGCATGCGGATAGATATGAAGCGTTTCCAGCTGCCCCAGAGATTCATTCTTGCCAAGCGCTTCGAGCGGATAACGCCGTGCGGTATGTTTCATCGTCAGTGATCGCAGATGCGGTAGCTCCAGTTTGAAGATCGCGCTAACGTTGACGTCGTGGGCGTCGACTCGCAGTGATTCCAGTCGTGGCATCCCCTTGATCAGATTCTGGATGCTGGGCGTGCTGAAGTGGCAGTTGAAGTCGTCATCTTCACTGACTTCCAGGACTCGAAGATTTGGAAACTCCGTCCCGTTCAGCAGCTTCAGCGAGGGAGCATCTTCGGTGTCCCACTCCTGCTCGGAATACTCTTCCGTGTCTTCCAGGTCGTAGCCTGACGATGCATTGCGAATCTTCAGCTGCCGCAGCGTTGAGACATGTGATGATTTTCGCAGCAGCTTCGCGAAGTCCGGCAGAAGATATTCAATCAGCAGCGAATCCAGAACACCGCGGCCAAACTGCCATTCGTAGTATCGCTTGCTGCCGTAAATCAAATCCTTCGGTCCCTTCTGATTGATCAGATCATCGGCAAGATCTCCAAGGAGAGCTTGCTGATGTTCCTTGAGCAACGCCGTTTCACGATCGGTCAGCTTCTTTCGTTCGGCGGCCTTGATTCCTTCTTCTTCAAGCTGCCATTGAAGGCGAATGAGTTCCGCCTGAGGATCGCCCTGATCTTCCAGCCAGTCTGCAAAGACCTGGTAAGGAGCGGGATCATCGGGTGACTCGAGGATTGCCTGGATGAATGGTTCGCGATCCTTGGCTTTGGCCTGGGCCGCTTTGGCCTGGTTCTGCCGTGAGCCTGCGGAACCAGTGACTTCCTTGTAGCCCTTCCCTGTCTTCTCCTTGACCAGTTTGTCATACGCGGCTTTGGCGGCCGCATCTGTCCCGTAGTCCTTGGTCTTCGTCTGCCCGTCTGTGCCGACTCGACCAAATCGAACCGTGTGGGAAGTTCCGTCGAGCGTAATCTCCCAGAACTTGTCGGACGATCCTTCTTTCATTTCGAACATGCGTGGTGAATCGCTCATGCGGGTTCTCGTGCGGTCAGGGTGAGGACGAAACAACAACCGAGGGAACAGAGATCGAAAGTGTGTCGGAGGGATTCGCCAGCGTCAATCGATTGCATCAGGGGAATGTGAAGACGCAAACTGTGTTCAAAAGAAACTCGGCGAGCGGCGCGGTATTAACCCGCCGGTACCCCTGCCCCTGACGTCATTCGGTAAACATCGCTGTCGGGCAGAAAGTTGGCGGGAACGATTGAGGACAATCGTTCTACACTGGGATGCGTTCGAGAAGGCCGTCGCCGTAAATCTCGAACTGTTTCAGATGCGGCAGATGAATGTAGCCAATGTGGCATCCGCAGGTTGAAGCGGGACAGGGATGAGCGACATCCGGGAATGTCCAGTCCTGCTCGTAAAGGTTGCCGATTCGTTCTTTCACGAAGTGGCATCGACGCACTTCGCCGTGGCCGTCGACGCTGAAGACATCGGCTCCTGTCCGGCAGGGAAATCCTTTGCTCGGATGGTCGAGCGTGTTGACCGGAAAATAAGGATCCACCTGAGTCAGCCGGCGGCGTTCGTCATCGGAGTACTGATACTTCCGTCCGTCCTGGATATCCCAGGCGTTCAGCCAGAGATACGTCTCGGCCGGCAACGCGGCTCGCATGGCTTCGATTTCGTCATAATCATCCGGCCGAGCCACCATGCCAACGCTGAAGGAGACGTTGTTCGATCGCAGCACCTGACATTGTTTCAGAAACTCCATACGACTGATTTGAGACGGATGATAGGTGCACCAAAAGCCAAGTCGCTCAGTTCGGCACTGCGTCAGCCAGTCGAGGTTCCAGGAGAGATTCGTCTGAACCGCGATTCGACGAACATATGGAAGATGCGACAGTCGCTGAATCGTCGAGTGATACCATTTCCGAGTCAGCGCTTCGCCCCATGGCGTGAAGAAGACGGAGAGTGGGCCATGGGAATACTGAGCACACCAGTCCGAAAATCTCTCGAGGGCCAGGCGATCCGTCATCAACTGTTCCGCATCTTCATGCCGCTTGGCAAACGGACAATAACAGCAGTCATAGTTGCAACTGCTGAGAGGACCTCGGTACAGGATAGTGATTTCGCGGTTTGGCATTGCGTCAGCATTGTACTTTGAATTCGGCGAGCGGGATGCGTCAGCTTGCCGGTATTGGACAAAAAATGGGGGACAGAAATAATCGCAGCCAGTGGCGCCGAGATGCGTTCCTCTTTCGTCCTTTTCCGTTTCTTTCGGCCTCTTTCGGCCGGAGACAAACGCATCGGTGAGCGGAGTGTCAGAACGCTCCGGTACTGAGAACGTCGGGTAGCACAGGTGCAGCCTGTGACGCGAAGCGGTCGGAAGCGGACGGAACAGCGTGGTCATCCCAGTGCACCACGTGCCGGCATCATTTCACTGAAAACCGAAACTCCCTTTGGCGAGCCGAATGCGTCAGCTTCCTGGTGTGCGTCTTGGTCGTGATACAGTAGGTGCCGCTTGCCGAGCGGCACTTCGCGGCTTGCCGCGACCAGCGACCTGACGATGTGCCATTGGATCGCTGGTGAACGGGGATTGACGGCACCGCCATGCGGGTTCATCTACCGCGAGTTGCTTTGGCATCATGTGAGTGCCAGAAGAAGGTTCGCCTTACGGCGAAAGTCCTTTCCGGCAGAAAGGACCTACAGAAATCCCGGCAAATCCGCTCCCGCTCCCCTGAACTCGGCATTGACGACCATGCCTCCTGGGAGTTCAATCACCTTCAGACTCGCACGCTCCACGTGGGCGGTCGATAAGCGTTCCACCGAACACTGAAACTAAAACACCGAAATCCCTGTGAATGCGGCCACATCCAGATTCGTGGTAAGCCACGTCGTGTCGATAATGCGTGCGATACTGCTCTTAGGATCGTTGGTCACGAGTAGCTCCACATCCGAAATAGGCTTCCTGCAACTGAGGAGAGGCTACGGTGAGAAATGGATTGGAATCGACATGTACCAAGTCGTTTTCTTGATTTTCACGTTTGCCGCAACGGGCACATTCTTTGGCGAACGGCCCCTTGGGTGTCTATTGCGCCTTCAACCGCCGATCGTCAACGTTGTTGCAAATGACATGCTGCTGAGTCACGGCCGGGGTCTTGCGAGACAGGGCAGGAGAATATCCAAGACTCCATGTCGAACAAATCGGAACGTTCGGCTTGGAAGCGGCCACCAAACACCCAACTTAATAGACGCCTTCCGACCGCCAGAAACCTTGACTTGCAGCATAGAATCTATCAAATGGAATACTGCCGCTGAGAACGTAGAGATTGCCGTTTGCTGGGCAAACACATCTGGTCACACATATCTGTGCCTCGAGTCGGATCTTTGTAGCGGTATTAGTTTTCGCGACTCTGAGAATACGATGGTGAGTATTCCCGCGAATTTTAGTCGACGGACAAAACACGATGTCGCATCAGTCTTGCTTATTCGCCCCGGTGAGTCAGTTCATCGAAGGCTCTCTTTCCCTTACTTCTTGCGGCGTGAAGCATCAGGTCGCGTATTCGTAGAGTTGTTGCTGGGTATTTCTGGGAAGGCAGATCTTTCGCTTGGGGAGACCTATTCAATTCAGCAGACTGCCAGGAGTACTTGCAGTCTAGCCGGCGAAAGCCTTGTGTTCATGGAAGGAACGCCGCTTGAAAGGGAAATGAGTACATCAGAATTCAGTGCAAGATATGGCACATGGGTGTCTGGGGAAGTGGGGCGCAGGCATCACTTCAAAGTCCCGTGTCTCAATTCCTTTGGAAAGTCCCCTCAGATTCTGGAATGGCCATCGCTGATTAACTCGGAGGACCTGCCGCCCGAGTAGCACTTGAGAGTGATTGTTTCCTGTGCCTCAAGCGAAGAGGGGGGAGACGGTGTTCAGTTCGGCGAGCGGAGTGTGTCAATGCTCCGGTACTGAAAACGTTGGGTAGCACAGGTGAAGCCTGTGACGCGAAGATGTCGGAAGCGGTGGGACAGCGTGGTGGGTCCAGTGCACCTTGTCCCGGCACCACTTCACTGAAAACTGAAAACTCCCTATGGCGAGCGGGATGCGTTAGCTTCCTGGTATGCATCTTGGTCGTGCTGCAGTAGGTGCCGCTTGCCGAGCGGCACTTCGCGGCTTGCCGCGACCAGCGACCTGACGATGTGCCATTGGATCGCTGGTGAACGGGGATTGACGGCACCGCCATGCGGGTTCATCTACCGCGAGTTGCTTTGGCATCATGTGAGTGCCAGAAGAAGGTTCGCCTTACGGCGAAAGTCCTTTCCGGCAGAAAGGACCTACAGAAATCCCGGCAAATCCGCTCCCGCTCCCCTGAACTCGGCATTGACGACCATGCCTCCTGGGAGTTCAATCACCTTCAGACTCGCACGCTCCACGTGGGCGGTCGATAAGCGTTCCACCGAACACTGAAGACTAAAACACCGAAAGCCCTGTGAATGCTGTGTCCGGCTGCTGACCTGGTCCAGCACGAACGACGACAGAGGTTAGTATGCATATATTATTAACGACCTTTGCGATCCAGTTCTGTATGTCTTCCTGCCAGGAAGCACTGCATCAGGATGGGATCGTACAAGCCATTAAGGATCGTGATTTTCACAGGTTTTCAGCAGCCTGCGTGCAACTAAAGAACGTTGATTTCGTGGCAGGTTGCAAATTCGATGATGATTTCTACAGAGGAGCATATGGTAGTCGAGGATCGATGGACAGAGAGAAGTGGACTCCGCTGATGGTTCTTTGTGGAGGAGAAAGAATCTGTGAATTTGACGAACTATGCCGAGAACGTATGGTGAGTCTGCTGCTTGGATTGGGAGCGGATGCGAAATACACAGACGGGGCCGGCCAATCGTGTCTGGGGCAGTCAATCTTACGTCGCCGTCCGGTAATTGCACGAATGCTGCTACGAGCGGGCGCACATCCAAGGGAAACGGGACCTCAAATGGACCACACAATGATGTCTGCAGTTCAGTGTCAGCCCGACTTGATAGCAGATCTTGTTTGCCATGGAGCTGACGTAAACTTGGTGCAAGACGGGAAAAGCTATGGAGATTTGGCCGTTCGCACCAGATCATACAAGGGCTTAAGGGCCCTTGTTGCTGCTGGATTTGATCTTTCTTTATTGGATGAGAGATATCAAATCGGAATTTCCTCCCCTCTACGTGCGCCCAAGGATTCTTCAGAGTTGGCAGAATATCGTCGGACCGTTACGTGGCTCAGAAGGAAACTCTCGAAGGAGAACGAGGACCGTGAATAGGGTAGAGTATTGCTCTCACCGGGGTTTGGTTTTCGGCAGCTCAAATGTCATGGCGAGCGGAGTGTCAGAACGCTCCGGTACTGAAAACGCCGGGTATCACCGGTGAAGCCTGTGACGTGAAGCGGTCGGAGGCAGATCGGAAAACCGAAAACTGAAAACTGAAAACTCCAATGCACACGCCCTTCAAGCGTGCTACCCGCTCGTTGTTGTGATGGCGGCCGAAAGTAGCGAAGGAGAACGAAAAAAAAGACGTGAGCAGATGTGAGTACCGGTGGGTTAACACCCAACGCCGTTAACCGTATCTAGGGATCGAAAGAAGTC
>VFQT010004894.1_pt1 | contig 10631 bp, 2 predicted proteins | sample 3512381 | NCBI WGS metagenome assembly VFQT01 (sample SAMN10412376, study PRJNA504923) | tailings metagenome | isolation source: Relicate 2 Philex TSF3 active mining site | place: Philippines: Tuba, Benguet | collected 2017-08-29 | reverse complement strand
TTTTAGCTGCTCGTGGCAGTAACAAGAAGGCTGTAATCATCGGAGGCACAGCTGAAGAGATTGATGCTCGAATCAAAGAACTGGGCCTTGACAAGGATACGACCAACTTCAGCCTGATAGCTGCGTTTGACTATGCGAATGGCCATGTGCATCTGACAACGGACAAAGATCTACGCACAATCAAGTACAAACCAGGAACAGACAAACTGGTTAATAATGGCGATAAATGGCTTGCAACATCGCCGAATGAAGACTTTAATGTTGAATCTATTGCGGATGTTTTGTTGGGCCTCAGCAACAAATTTACTCAAATTGACGCGTCGACTCTTAAATTCAATGAATACACAGGCATTTTGTACGGCAAAATGTGGCCAGGTTCTGACTCATTCAAGGACATAGAGACCTTAAAGAAGCAACTTGCGGAAGCTCAGACTTCATACTATACCAAGTTCAAGCTTGTTCGCAGAGGTGGCGACAACTACAACTTTGCTTCTTTCAATCTCAAGGCTGGTTGGATCGGAGGAGACGACGGAACAGGTATCCCGCTTGGCAAACTTCTCTGGCAATCGTCGGAGTTGCCGACAGATACTGGCCCCAATAATGTTTACGGCCTACTTGCTTCAATGAAGAGTCAGCACGGCGCAGGCGACTACTCATTCGGAGCCTATCTCGTCCGAATCAATACACCCAATGGTCCCAAATGGCAGATACTTGATAAAGAACGATACGACTTTGCATTGAACCAGGGCATAATCACAAAGAATGACCTATTTTTGCAATTGAAAACGTCCTATGGAACGCAGAAAATCGCCTTTAACTCAAAATTCACCACTGATGGATCTGGCAGTGATCAAGACCCATCAATGTCCGTATTCGAGATGGAGGACATTGCACTACTGTCTGCCTCGGTAAATGCGGCATTGCCCGATCTCGGTCTTCCGGCGATTGTTGATGATGATTCGATCATTGAGATTGACGAGAGCTATTTGCCGAGTGCGCCATCACAGATCAAGATGTTGGAGCCAGACCAAGCAGCAAAGATCCTTCTTGATCATGTAAGCAACACCGAAGCAGGACAGAAGTTCTTCGTGGCGGCCAAGTTGGCGGCCAAAAATGATTTTCTTAGCTCAAAGCCATTCGCAAAATTAACCATTGCTGAACTAGAGCAGGAAATAGAAAAAGCGAATAAGGATCTTGATAGTGCGCTCGCGGCGATTCCTGTCGAATCCTCGGCCTATGGGGCAATAGCTAACACGAATAAGGCTTCACACAATAAAGCTGCGAAAGCATTAGCTCGCAAGGAAATGCTTGAGGATCTGGTCTCTGACAAGATGAAGCAGGCCGACATTGAGCAGGTCTCGAAAGCTTTGGCAGCGAAACTGAAAAGCCCATCTTTTGATCCTGCTGATATCGCATCTATTGACTGGACTGGGCCTCTAAGCGACGCAGAGGCACAGGCCATCGCTGCGATTGTTGAATCATTGGGTGGCCTCCCCAAGAATTCGGCTTTTGATGTTGACAAGATCGATAACTGGTTCCCGGCCCTAGCCAATACAGCGAAATTATTTGGTAGCTCAAATCTGATCTATTCCGTCAATTACCAACTCGCACAGTGGCTCAAGTCCAAGGAGATGACGAACAAACCAGCAACAGCTGAAGACTATATTGCTAAATCCAAAGCCGAAATTAGGCAGCGACTGATTGAACATATTGATTCTCTCATAGCAAGCACAACACTAAAAATTCCGAAGGCTGATAGCCCGTCGTCTCAGCTTTTTTACCTTATCAAGACACGCGATTACATCAACAGCGTCAAAGAAAATCTGAACGACGAAAAGTGGATGACACCTGAAAATTTGGTTGGCATCCTCGAAAAGGTTAAGGAACTTATCTACGAAGACTTTTCTGATGGCCTCAAAGATGGCGTTATCCAGCCAGGAATGGTATGGAAAGGTGGCGTTGATCAATATGGCGTGAATTCAGTTATCCCAATCGGAATCATCGTTACTGGGATAGCAGAAGTAGAAGTTGCCGCGAAATACCTGACATATCTTGATAAATCTCCAGCATTCCTAAAAGGAATTACGAAGACCAGCACGCCCGTTGAGCCACCAAAACCACAGGCCGCCCTTGGGCTAGGCGAGTTAATTGACTTTGGTTATGGCGGTGAAATTAATATCCCAGACACTTTCGGTCTACTAATGGAGTATTCAAAGGGTTTTGACAAGCCAATGTTGGTCTGGCTTTCGGGTTACTTGGGTGCTTCAAAGCCAAAGGTGTGGAGGGTTGGAGATATTGATGAGTTTGAGGCTGAGATAAATGCCGGCTTTGTATCCTCAGTTTTGGGTGGCGTCACCCCTAATGGCTCAATATACGTCGCTCAAAATTCGACGCCAGCCTTGAATCCTAACGGCAAATGGTTAAGCAAATTCAAGAAATATGGGACGGGCGGATTTGCAACTCCCATCGGAGCGCAGCATGTCTTCGATGACGAAGATGAGTTTACAAACCTAGATCTGCTAACAGAGAAGTTTGAGGGCCAACATATCGGCGTTTCCGGCGACGCTAAATGGCAAATTAAAGAACTGGAAGCCGCTCCGTTGCCCATAAATCTCCCAGAGGACAATCCTGGCGCGCTTTACGCCAAGGTCCAGTCTGTGACTTCCGACGACCTCGGATCAAATCCACTGACATACGCCGAGGCCCATCAGCTTATTAGCGTTTACGGAATAGATCAGATGCTCAAAGATCAGGCAGCTAAGGGTGCTGTAGTTGATTCGAGCAATGTCTTATTCTTCGTATCAAGCCCAGGCGATAATGGCCCAGCCTTTCATGTTGTGTCTGTCAACATTTTCACTGATGAAGTAGCGCGTGAAGCGGCTAAAGAGTTTTTCAAAGATAAAACATTGATCGCTGTAGCCAAACACTACCACAGTGGTTATGGGAACCAAGTCCAGCTAGTTGTTTTGAAAAAGCCAGAACCTTTCGTTAACCCACTCGACGGTTCCGAAACTAAATTCTCCAAAATTTTGAATCAGTCTGAGGACTATCTGGACGATGCGATTTCAATTTACACCTCATTTGACCTTGATGTATTTTTTGATCAAGAGGGTGGCACTGAGTTCGTTGATTCAGAAGCAGTGGGAGCCGTATCTGCAGCATTGGATGCAAATATCATTGCTACCTTGGCATTTCCGAAGAAATCAATCAATAACTACGCCCTTGATGGCGTTATTGAAGAATGGTTTGCCGAAGAGGTATTCGTACCCGATCTGTTCGATGAAAAGGCTGTCAGTGGAATATTTGAGTTTATTCACGACTCGAATATTGGTGGGTATACCGGCTATGACGACCCAAATGTCGCGATAGAGACAGACCCGTACGCTCAGGTAACGAGATCAACGCGCGGAATGCATCTGCTGGTTCCCTATTTGTCTGCCTTTTTCACACACCTGAACGATAAAGGCATACTGCCTGACTCGACTGCGATGGATTACGACTCAACTGCGTACGAGGCAGTTGCTGGAAAAATTGGAGAAACGCCAGGGACGCCACTCGGTCGCCTCCTGTCGGCTCTAGATGAAATGGTTGAACAAACTCCGAGTCTTAAATCATCTGGCGCAACTCTGACTAAACAGCAGTTTGATCACCTACTCGGCAAAGCTGTTGGTGGCAACAACTCGCCATTGGACATCAAGGATTATGCAAACGCGCTTCGGCATCAAATTCAGAGCCTAAGCGTCGGCGGGGGCCTATCAATTTCTCGACTTGAGGCGATGCTGAACTCCGGGGACAATCCAGCTGAGTATGCATCGTTTGCAGTTGACCCACAGGGCGTGGCCTTGGCATCCATGGATGTCGTGGATCTAGTCAACCTGATTGCTAAAAATAAGGCAATTAGTGATATTAGTTTCTACAATGCCCTGAAGAACCCTGATGCTAGTGGCCTCCACCCTGTGGCTCACAATGCCGGACTAATCGGACGGCGATCATCGGAAATGACATTTGTCCGGGCTGTCATGTCGGCTATTCGTCTTCGGCAAGAAAAAGATCCCGAGGGAGCCGCGCTCGTACGAGCTGCACTGAGGGATTATGTTCAGACTGGCCTGGTATTGAATGGAACTCCAGATGTCTACAAATCAAAGGTTCTTGATTGGCTAAATTCGGGTGGATACCCAGAACTTAAGCCAGCCACTGCTATTTACGATCAAACCACCGGAATTCCTGTCACTTCAATTGGATCATTTGATCCATCAGTTTTGGGTTCAGTATCGGCGAGCGGCAAGGCAATCGCCAACCATGTGCCAGTACATGCGGCGATCCCTGATCTGCCGGCAGCGTCGGCCCATCTCTCCGCTGGTGGAAAATTGTCCGAAGTTCCGGACATCTTCCTACGGGAAGCAATTATCGAAAACATGGGTGTCGGAAAGCGGTTCCTCGTGGACAGCAGCGTTCAAGAGGGCTTCAACGGCGGAACCTTCGGATTCTTTGATACTGCCAGCCCAGGATCTGAGCCTGGCTCATACCTCCGCTATGTCGTGAAATTCGCTGACCGTAATAAGGCCGAGCATGTTCAAGAAATCATGGGTAGCCAGATCGAACACCGGCTCGGTCTTTTCGCAGTTGGCCATCGTCTCGCATCAAACTCGGTCGAAAAGCTTGATAAGCAGAAGAAGCCGGCGATCCAGCGAGCAATCGTCCAGGAGCATATTGGCAACCTCTTTGAGGGTTCTGGATGGAAGGTTCTCGGACACTGGGGAAATATCCCATCGGATGCTCAACTAGACCCGGAAAACCTCGGTCGGTTCGTTGCCCTAAACCGGTTCATCAACCACTACGACCGAACGCCCGCCAATGTCATTGCAGTGCAGGCTCCAGACGGCAAAATCCACATTGTCCCAATTGACGACGGCAACGCTTTTTATGCGTTTATGGCCAAAAATGACTCTATGCAACCAGACTTCGATCTGGAGCAGGCAACTGGCTTCACCAAGACCGTCGGCGTCGGCCTCAATTTCTTCCAATACACATCATCAATGTCAGCTGAAGATAAGCTCACATTTGCAGTAGCACTTCGTGAATCTGTCGCCAAGTTCGCCAATATGGACTTGGACGAGATGCAGCAGGAGATTATTGATGCGTTCCCATGGACTGACGTCGAGCTAGCGCATATTGCTAGTCGTTTTGATCACCTGAAAGAGCGAAGGGACAATCGCGACTGGGCGGCGATGCTCAAAAAAGCCTACAAGTCGCTGGGCGTATCTACTGATGACGTTGAACAAGCGTTTAAGGATAAGCAGCAGGCCGTCTATTCGGGAATAGTTGCTGACTCTGGTTCAAACTCCCCCCAAGGTGCGTTGCAGGCACTTACGAAGTTGCCGAAGCGAAACATCTCCGCAAACTATTTGTGGGATGGCCCATCAATTGACCGTCAGCAGGTTCTTGTTGGTTCAGCAACTCTTGTGTCAGCTCCATTTGATGAAGACGACGGCAAACTGGCCATGTACACAACATTCCAGCTCGCTGGCGACGCTCGAGAAAAGGCCAGCAATTTGGCTGACGGCGTTGATGGCTGGTCCGTATTGAAGAATAAGTCTGGGAACCCATTGACCAAACCCGTCAGTGCTTCATATCGACAGCTTGTGGGGACTTCGGCAAGTGGACCCTACGGCAACAAGCGTTCGCTTGTTCTTGACAAGCCATCAACCGAGTTTGGAATCAATGGCAAGAATTACTACAAGAAGTTGGATGATGGAACAGTTGTGATTGTATTTGTCGCCGATAACAAGAACGATGTGTTCACTGGCTATACGACGACCTACAAGACAACGAACGATCCCAATAACGCAATTCTTTCCATCCCTGACGCAGGGGACTCGATGGCTTCGGTTCTAAACGAATTGGGTGCTGTTTCTGAGCCACCATCTGAAGAGACTTTAACTCTGAGTGCGATGAAGCAATTGGTCCATTCGTTGAAGGGCGGCTCAGCTAACCAATACGACAACATGGATATAGGTCAACTTCAAGCTCTACTGTCTTCGTGGGGAATTGGAATTTCGGACCTGGAAATGGCCTTTGACTGGGATGGCTCTCCATACATGAGGCTAACCAAAGCGGCCCGAAACAAGGTTGCCTCAACTGTCAATAAACCCATGATCAAGCACCGCTATTACCATCATGACGATGGAGAGGTTAAGGCTTTCGTCAACACCGTTCTCACTGGACGTTTGGCCTCTGCTCGTCGGCGTATTCCGCACGGAATTCCAGGTGCCGGATGGTCGACCAGCGCAGACAGTGGTTATCAATCAAATGACTATGTGTTCTTTAAATTCGGTGGAGCAAACTACTCTGATCCAAAGCTTTCCGTATTTGACGACAACATGAGTGATGAACTTCTAAAGAAGCATGTAGCAGATTCTGGGGCGAGCCACATCTATTCCTACTTCCCGGTCGAGTTCGCAATCGAGCGTCCTGATACGCGCTGGACAACACGAGACGTGTTTGGAAATATCAATGCTCATGTTTCCATCAGCGCATCAGCCAGCTCTACCGATGCCCCCGAACCATTGATCAGAGATTCAATGCCGATAGCGCGCGGAATCCATGTTGTGCCTGCCTCAATGTATGACGATGTAATGATGCGAATCAAAGCGCAAGGCGTCACAGAAATTGGTGGGATTCCTATTGAGGCCCTGATTATTTCTTCTAATGATTCGGTTGCTGACGCTTGGAAAACCCTGCGTCAATACTGGATTGATCTAGGGTGGGTGTGATGTCAACCAAGCTTAAAATTCCTCGCTGGTCCGGTCTCACGGAAGACCTCATTAGAAGGGTCGATCTGGGGTCGGCAGTCAAGCCGATCAGTAGGCAGGAGGCAGAATCTGGCCTTCTTATCAGGGGTCCCGTTGTCCTTGTGGCGGTCCCTGGAACCCCCGAGCCAGCAAAACGCCGCTTGCCAATAATTTTAACGAACATTCGATTAATTGAAGAAGGTGGCGTTTTCAAGGTCGAATACACGGGAACCCCGTACAGAATCACAGATTTTGCGATTCGCCCTCCCCTGCGTCCGACTATGAACGGAATTCTTGTAAACTTGACAGACGGAACTCCAGCTAAATTCCGTAGACTTAAGGCCGGAGACCTCCAACTATTCAGATACGGAAAAGGACTTGACCAAACGACAGTTTCGGCATTCCTCGAGGAATTTTGGGACATGACATGATCGCGCCAACAGCCATTATTTCAACTCGCTGGGACGAGAAAGCCCGTGAAACTAAGCCGAATTTGATCATCATCGTTACCGATGCCGGCCTTGAGGCTATAGGAGAGCCTGGATCAAATAATGAGGCTTTTGCAACTGACCTGATGGAGCGATTCGGCTCATCCGAGGGGGACCAGCTCCAATCCGTTTTTGACGATTTGATCGAATCCTTCGAGCGGATGCCTCACGGCCACGGATATGGGGGAACCCGTGAAATAGTCGATTATGTCGGCTCCTCAAAAACCCGTGTTGATAAAATGAAAGATAGACTAATCACACAAAAAGTCGAAAAGAATCTCCGTTAGGATTGCGATGAAAGAGATGTCCGCCAACAGCCGCAACGAGGTGCTGAAAATTGCCCGTTATATGGGCTGTCGTGGCGCTCATCAATTTGATGGCAAGTGGATGCCCTGTGCCGATCACGCAACCTTAATTAGAATTTCCAACGCTGCCGAGAAAAGTCTTGAGGCAAGCACATTTGAGCGTAAAAAGAGACGCAAAAGAGGCAGTAAGACCCCAAGCGGATGGGAGAACCTTGGGGAACGCGGAGTTCTTGCAATCAACAACCTGTCTGGTGGAGGAATCGTCTCCGGCAAAGCGAAGTCAGGTCCCTGCTGGCCCGGTTATGTCATGCAAGGCATGAAGCCAGGCAAAAAGGGCCGCATGGTCCCAAACTGCGTGCCGGTCGAGGGGAAAGCTGAACGCTATGTACGGCCCGGAGATACAGATGTCTTCACCTCGGCAGAGTCTGCGCGCAGTCGGGCTAAGCAAATGGGTTGTATTGGAATTCGCCGATATTCGACCGTAGACGGAACTCCTGCCTGGATGCCTTGCACTAATGAGTCTGATTATCGTAGGCGTCTGGGAACATCTCCACAAGGTCGCCGAGATATTGCCAAGCGTCAAATGACGGAAATGCGCAGAATGATAAGACGACTTGGCAAGGAGAAGAAGTCTGTCCTACTCGTCAAGGCTGGACTGTCCAGTACGCCGGCTCCAAAGAAGGACCAGATTTTCGGTTCCACGAGAAATCGCAAGGGTTCGGCTGCATCAAGAAGCTCCGCATCGTCAATTGACCTAAGTAAGCAGGTCGTCTCAAGCCTGAAGGGTTCTGTCAAGCGCCACAACTCACGCATGGAAGAGCTGGGCAAGCCAGAGTGGAGCAAGGCAGACCTAGATCAACTCAAGGCCGTATGGCGACGAGGTGCGGGAGCTTTTAGTGTTTCTCATCGTCCGGGAATGACGCGCTCTCAATGGGCCTTTGCTCGAGTGCGAGCTTTTTTGTGGATGCTCGAAAAAGGCAAGCCGCGGAAGCTTTCCTACATCACTGATATTGATCTTCTCAAGGACTCGCATCCATTCAAGAAACGCCGCTCTTCAAAGTCGGCGGTGAATGACATTTTTGAAGATCTGATTCAGGTCAAGGCGCGATTTATTCGCAAGCCAGCTCGTGGGATGCGTGGCTCTTTACGCACACCTAGCAAATTGCGCCGGCCAAAAACAATGCGCGATGGTGATGGTGATGGCTACCGCGTAAACCCGCTGACTGGTCGGGATGAGATTCCCGTTGTAAATAAGCCAACAACCAATGTTGGCCGTGGAACTAGGCAGATTGCCCGTAACCCCAAGCGGTCGGCGGCGGCTCGACTCATAGAATCAGATCAACTGTCACCTGCGGAGATTTCTCAGCTAACCGGACTTTCTGAACGCGCTATTACGCAAATGCAAACCTCAGGTCGCGCCAAACCGCGAAAAGATGTAACGAAGCGTCTTTTGTCTACTGCACTCTACGAGGAGGCTTGGGACAAGTCAGTTGATGACGCTCTTGCCGTCGTAGCCAAAAGATTTAACAAAACCATTAAGGAAATTGAAGAATTCATTGGATCTGACATTGATGCGCTGAGATTTAGGCCAGACCAAAATTTCTCACGATCCAATACTGGATATCGCTTGCGCCTGGCTCGCGCTCGAAAGTTACTTCGCGACGGAGTGGAGTTTGAACAGATACAAGACGAGCTGAATGTCAGTCGCTCTACGCTTCGTAACAATTACATGAATATGCTTGACAATGAAGAGCAAATGTACAGGCGCTTAATGCAGGATTGGCCTTTTAAGCCAGAACCACGCTCTCCTCGCCGCAACGATCGGCCAGCAGCAGCTCCGCTTGAAGGTCGACCCGAAGACATGCGACGAATCTCTCTGGAAAAGAGAGTGCAGTTTCTTCTTCAGCGTGGGATGAAGCCAGAGGAAATTGGCCCGATGCTCGGTCGAACCCCAAAGCAGATTCAGGCCGTAATAGATCGCCTTGGACCCAGCGCAACAGCACAAACCAACAGCATCATCGGCACGCGCTCTCACGGTATTGATGAAACAACAGCAGATATGATCCTGACGCGCTGGCTTAGAGGCGAATCGCCAAGACAACTCGCTTCGCGTTTCAATGTGACGACACGTCAAATTCAGTCACTTTTTGCCGAATTGAATCGTATCGGTGTCATAACGGAAGATGATGTCATTCGTAGAGCAGCATCGCTCGGAAAATCACTTGATTTTGATGCAATTTTCTCCCAGACAGAGCCGAACCAACAAGATGAGTTTGAGCAGAAGGCTTTAGTCGGCGGGCGGCTTGCGCGTCGCTTTGGATCCTCAAGACGATTGCTGAATAAACCAGAATTTGACGGGGATGGAGATGGTTTTATTACCAACCCTGCAACTGGTCGCGATGATTTACCAGCTCCTGCAGCCAGTAGCCGAAAAAAGCCCAGCAACATCGTTAGGAAGCTACGGCCCCAAGAGCCAACATTTGAGGAGATGAGCGGAATGCGTCGAAGGGAAACCCCGGCATCTGGTGGCGGTAGCAACAAGCCACCGCGCCTTCCAAAACCAGCCACTCCGCCAGAGCAACCCAAATTCCCAAGGCGTATTACCGTTGACGCCGCAGAAGAGGTCTACGACCGAGACGAAGGTGCGATGAAGATTGGCGATACCTGGATAGCCAGTAATGCTAAATCTCGTATCAAGCCAGTACCGGATGGCTTGGATCTCTCGCTACGGCAATGGAACGGCCTCTCTCAACGCACGCAGGAAATCCTGGAAGATATGGTTTCCGACCCAGAAATCCGTGATGAAATGAGAAAAAAGAGCCGAGCTGATTGGGAGCAGGCAATTCGCGGACTCACACAGCCTCAGCGACGACTCATGGAATATTCGCTCAAGAATCGACTTAGCGACAATTTTGACGAAAGCGACATGATGAATTACATCTTGGAGCTTGATGACCTGGGTCTCAACGAAGAAGACGACGAGGCTCGTCAGCTCATCGGTAACGCATTCTTCGGCAGTTCGGCCGGTCGTGACGACGAGTTTGACG
>VFQT010004893.1_pt1 | contig 10634 bp, 8 predicted proteins | sample 3512381 | NCBI WGS metagenome assembly VFQT01 (sample SAMN10412376, study PRJNA504923) | tailings metagenome | isolation source: Relicate 2 Philex TSF3 active mining site | place: Philippines: Tuba, Benguet | collected 2017-08-29 | reverse complement strand
CGTGCGCTGATCCAACGAGGTCGACCGACCAAATCCTGGAATCGAGCTATCTCAAGGTAGTCATCGACCAGCGCTGCTTCAAGTTGTTCTCCTTGAGTCTCGTGATGCTCTAAGGCCAAGAAACCACCGGGTTTCAAGATGCGCGTAGCAGCAGCGATGAATTTAAGTGGCTCTTCCAATCCAGTCTTGCCGCCAAATAGCGCCGCCCTGGGCTCGAAGTCGATCACATCCTTCGGCAATTCTGCTTCGAATGGAATATATGGTGGATTTGCTATCACCAAATCTGATCTGACCCCACTCAGCGCATCTTGTACATCGCTCTTGATTACTCGAATATCAACTTCATGTTTGGCGATGTTTCTTTCCAACCAAGTTATGGCATCTGGCTCTCGTTCTACTGCTACAACTTGGACGGATAGTCCACGTCGCCGCGCCTCATCGGCGATTGAAATAGCAATGGCACCACTTCCAGCGCCGAGATCGACGACTGAGGTCCGGTCCCCCAGTTTGTAGTTCGGATTCGATTGGATGCGCTCAATTTCGACCAGCGCTGCATCTACAAGTAGCTCAGTCTCTGGTCGGGGCACCAATACTCCTTGCCCAACATCGAACTCGAGATATCGAAATGTCGCGCTACCAGTCAGATATTGAAGTGGCGTTCCAGAAATCCGCTTCGCAACTAAATCTGCAAATTCCACCGATTGTTCCGGTGAGAATTGGAACTCCTTGGCATGGAGCTCCATACGGTTTACGCCTAGGACGAAGGCAGCGAGCAATTCTGCATCGACTGGCGAAATCCCATCGCTCTCGAATCGATTCCTGGCCTCGCGAAGCGCTTCCTTGAACATTACGCCTCCGCTGCGGCTAGTTTCTCTGCCTTGTCGGCCGCTAATAACGCCCCGATTAATTCTTCCAATTCACCATTCAATACTGCGTCGAGATTATTTGCTTTGTAATTGACGCGATGATCGGTGATGCGATTCTCTGGGAAGTTATAAGTGCGAATACGTTCGGAGCGATCCACGGTACGTACTTGGCTCTTTCGCGTCGCAGCCGCTTCTGCATCTGCCGCTTCTTGGGCAGCCACCAAAAGTCGGGCACGCAAGATTCGGAGAGCCGACTCCTTATTTTGCAATTGGCTCTTCTCATTCTGGCAAGAGACCACAATTCCAGTTGGGATATGGGTGATTCGAACAGCTGAATCGGTCGTATTGACGCTCTGGCCGCCTGGTCCGGATGAGCGATAGACGTCGATTCTCAATTCATTCATATTTATCTGAACATCTATCTCCTCTGCTTCTGGAAGTACCAAAACGCCAGCGGCAGATGTGTGAATTCGCCCCTGAGATTCGGTCTCGGGCACCCGCTGTACTCGGTGTACTCCACCTTCGAACTTCAACTTAGCGAATGGCGCTTCACCCGGGCCGACGCCACCTCGAGATTTCACAGCTACCGATACATCCTTGTAGCCGCCGAGATCGCTCTCGGTTGCATCGATGATCTCAGTCTTCCAACCCTGCTTCTCTGCATATCGCAGATACATTCTCAATAAATCACCGGCAAACAAAGCAGATTCCTCGCCACCGGCCCCAGCCTTGATCTCTACGATCACATCGCGATCATCATTGGGATCTCTTGGCAATAACAACTCTTCCAACTTAGCTGCTGCATCATCGAGCGCGGCTTGGAGCGCCGGGATCTCTGCGGCAAAATCCGGTTCGGCTGCGGCCAATTCCCGCGCAGCGGCAAGATCATCTTCGCACTTCTTGTAAGTTCGATAGCCAGCGATCACTGGTCCAAGTTGGGCGTAGCGCTTACCTAATTGGCGCGCTTTACCTTGATCGGAGTGAATAGAGGGATCTGCCATCTGTGCTTCGAGACTTTCGTACTCTCTAAGAATTTCCGGCATGGATGCGAATCGCTCGCTCATCACTCCCCCTTTCTTACAACCCAGAACTTTCTAAAGATAAAAATGACAAAGACCGCCCCCTGCATCGGCAGGGCATAGCGGTCTTCGTTAGGAAAGCTACTTTGTGTTCTTCTTCTTAAACCGCTCTTCGAATTTAGCGACTCGACCACCGGTATCAAGGATGCGCTGCTTGCCAGTGTAGAACGGGTGGCATACCGAGCAGACTTCCACGAAAAGTGATCCGGTTTCGATGGTGGAGCGAGTCTTGAAGCTCTCGCCGCAACCACAGGTAACTGTGGTATCAACATATGTTGGGTGGATATCGTTCTTCATTTTCTTCTCCTTAGCTGGGTCCGAATCTCGGTGAACCAGCAACTTGGCAAGGCTACCGAAAGGCGACGGCTGCCGTCTAATTGCCCTTAATTCCCGCTCTGATCCGGTCCTACGGTCGTCTTCTGAACCTGCATGAGGAACTCGACATTGGACTTGGTGCCCTTCATCTTCTCCAGAAGAAGTTCTAGCGCCTGTTGTGGATCGAGCGCATGTAGAACGCGACGGAGCTTCCAGACGATATTCAACTCTTCTGGTCCCATCAGGATCTCTTCCTTACGGGTACCGGAGGCATCGACATCGACCGCTGGGAAGATTCGCTTATCTGCGAATTTACGATCCAGCTTCAACTCCCTATTGCCGGTTCCTTTGAACTCTTCGAAGATAACTTCATCCATCTTCGAACCAGTCTCAACTAGAGCAGTTGCCAAGATAGTTAGTGAGCCACCATCTTCGATATTTCGAGCAGCACCGAAGAACTTCTTCGGTGGATAAAGTGCAGCAGAGTCAACGCCTCCCGAGAGAATTCGACCGGAAGCCGGCGCGGCGATGTTGTACGCGCGACCAAGTCGGGTGATCGAGTCAAGCAGGACAACTACATCGTGGCCAAGTTCGACAAGTCGCTTAGCGCGTTCGATCGCAAGTTCGGCAACTGAGGTGTGATCATCAGCTGGACGATCGAAGGTCGATGCGATGACTTCGCCTTTAACCGAGCGTTGCATATCGGTAACTTCTTCGGGACGCTCGTCAACTAGGACCACCATCAAATGGCACTCCGGATTGTTGGTTGTTATCGCGTTTGCAATTGCTTGGAGCACCATCGTCTTACCTGCCTTAGGCGGTGAAACGATCAATCCACGCTGTCCTTTGCCAATTGGCGAAATTAGATCGATTACACGAGTAGTTAGAACATTTGGCTCAGTCTCGAGGCGGAGTCGTTCTTGCGGATAAAGCGGAACCAACTTGCTGAACTCCACGCGATCCCGCGCGCTATCTGGCTCCATGCCATTTACCGTGTCAACCTTAACTAGCGCATTAAACTTCTCGCGGCGCTCACCTTCGCGCGGTTGGCGGATCTGGCCGGTAATCACATCACCCTTGCGTAGCCCATATCGACGAACTTGTTGGAGAGATACATAGACATCGTTAGGTCCTGGCAGATAACCGCCAGTTCGGATGAATGCGTAATTGTCGAGAATATCCAAGAGGCCGCCGACTGGAATCAGCACATCATCTTCGGAGATTGTGATCTCGCGATCGCGCTCTCTGCCACCACGGTCGCGATCTCGGTGACGATCCCGTCCGCGATGACGATCTCGTCGCCATTCGCCGCGGTCGTGCCCACGCTCTTCCCGTTGTTCACCTTCCGATTCACCTTGGCTCTCGTTGCGAGTTGGCCGACTCTCGGAATCGTTATTGGAACCCTGGTCATCTTCCTTATTCATCTCTTCACTCTCTTCTGAGTAACCCTTCCGGCGCTGTTGCCGGGCGGCGCGACGAGCTTCGCGCTCTAGACGCGCGGCCTCTCGATTTGCGGCTTGTAGATCCGAAATTGCTTGCACTAAATCTGGTTTCTTCATTTCATTGGCGCCCTCGATACCGAGACTGGCGGCTACCTTCTTCAACTCTGGGAGCAGCAACGCAGATAGGTCGCCTGATTCTCGCCGAGCACGTGTTGATGATTCTGCCATTTATGTTCACTTTCAATTGAATTTGGTTTTGGCTTTTTTAATCTTGGAGAATTCTTCAGTTCTTTCCCAGGGAGACCATCCCGGCTAGACCTCAGCCGAAGAAACGGGACTGGATGGGATTTCTAGAAGATTCGGCTCGAAGACCGCCGACTGGGAAAATCTACCAGCCCGCCACTTTCACGCAAAATCGAAGGATTAAGCGTTGGAAATCTCCACCCCGGTGGCAGATATATCAACATCACGATAGGTGAAGCTCTGCCCGGCGCTCTTGATGATGTCGTCATGTTCGGCCGGGGTCCCGCTGTGGAGAACCAATACCGAAGGTCCTGCGCCCGAGATCATGGCGGCCACTCCGGCAGCGCGCAATTTATTGACCAGATCGATCGAACGCGGCATCGCCTCGCGGCGATAAACCTGGTGGAGATGATCTTCTGTCGCAGCGAATAGCAGATCTGGCCGAGTTGTCAGTGCGTGAACCAATAACGCAGCACGCCCGGCATTGGTTGCGGCATCATGATGCGGAATCATCTCCGGGAGCATTCGGCGCGCCTTGCCAGTAGCAAGTTGGGAATTGGGGATGAAGAGGATGGCTCTAATACTTTGATCGACAGAGAATCGGACTGCACAACCAGTTGGGACGCCAGCTCGATTCTCGATCCAAGAGATTGTTGCGCCACCTAGAGCCGCTGCTGCGACATTATCTGGATGACCTTCCAAATCGGTAGCAAGAGCGACTAGATCATCATCGGTCATCAGGTTCTGGCCGGATAGAACCAACCCGCGCGCCAGATTTAGGCCACCAACAATCGCTGCAGCAGAGGAACCAAGACCGCGTCCATGTGGAATCTGATTTAGCGCACGGAGCGCAATGCCTCTGGGCTTACCGCCCATGAATTCAAATCCGCGCATCATCGCCTTGATCACAAGATGTTTGCTATCGCGCTTCAACTCATCAGCGCCCTCGCCAGTCACATCGACATCGAATACTTCCTCGTCGAGGATCTGGGCTACATAGATATCGCGGATATCAAGGGCAAGGCCTAGCGCATCGAAGCCAGGACCAAGATTCGCCGCTGACGCCGGAACGCTCACTTGGATTGGAACCGCTTTATAAGTCAATCGATCCTTAAAGCCGCGCGCCATGGTTATTTCAACCCGATCACTTCAGCAGCTTTTGTTATATCTACTGGAATCACGGTCGGAGCTGGCGCGCCATCCAATACCCATTGGACATCTTTCAGACCATTTCCAGTAACAGTGATCACGATCTTCTTGCCTTTAGGCAATCTCCCGGAGTTCTTGTATTTGATCAACCCTGCGATTCCAGCAGCGCTGGAGGGTTCTACGAAGACACCTTCTTTGGCGGCTACCAATCGATATGCGCTCAAGATCTCCTCGTCGGAGACCATATCAATCACGCCACCGGATTCATCACGCGCCGCAATCGCTTGCTGCCACGATGCTGGATTCCCAATTCGAATCGCAGTTGCGATGGTCTCTGGGTTTCTTACCGGTTCGCCGCGAACGATGGGCGCAGCACCTTCGGCTTGGAATCCCCACATGGCTGGCTTGGATTTGGCCATTCCATCGTGTTCGTACTCGAGATATCCCTTCCAATATGCAGTTATGTTTCCAGCGTTACCAACTGGGAGCGCATGGATATCGGGTGCGAACCCGAGCGCATCTACAACTTCAAAGGAAGCAGTCTTCTGCCCCTCGATCCGGAATGGATTAACTGAATTTACTAGAGCGACCGGATAACGCTCCGATAATTCCCGAGCGAGCGTCAAGCAATCATCGAAATTCCCATCAACTTGGAGAAGTTTGGAGCCGTGGGCGATTGCTTGCGCCAACTTACCCATCGCGATCTTCCCCTGCGGGACCAGTACGACTGGAGTCATTCCTGCTTTGGTCGCATAAGCGGCTGCGCTTGCACTGGTGTTTCCGGTGGATGCACAGATTACTGCTCGAGCGCCATCTTCAGCGGCTTTCGAAATCGCCATCGTCATCCCGCGATCCTTGAAAGATCCAGTTGGATTTGCCCCCTCAAATTTCAGCCAGACATCGTTCTGCAATAACTCAGAAATATTGCAGGCATAGATGAGCGGTGTTCCACCTTCATTCAATGTGACTACTGGGGTCTTTTTTGAAACTGGTAATCGCGATCGGTATTCTTCGATAACCCCGCGCCACTGATGCGCCCCTTTCTTCCGAAAGATCTTCATTCGCGCGCACCTTCTACACGCAATACGCTCTCCACGCTCTTAACTACATCACTATTTGAAAGCGCCGCAACCGTCGCAGCGAGCGCCGAATCTTTGGCGGTATGAGTCATGACGATCAATTCCGCGCTTGCACCGCGACCAGATTGACGGACTGTCTCGATTGAAACTTGGTTTGATGCGAATATCTGGGCCACTGTCGCGAGAACTCCGGGCTTATCAGCCACATCTAGGCGGATCAGATAACGCGTAAGGATCTCCCCCGGTGCGGCTAGATGTAGCGCTGCATAATCACTTTCACCTTGTCCTTCATTGCCGCGGACCATATTCCGGGCAACTGCGATCAGATCACCGAGGACTGCGCTTGCCGTGGGTGCGCCACCCGCGCCACGACCATAGAACATCAGTTCACCGGCTGAATCAGCTTCGACGAAGATCGCGTTGAAGGCATTTCGCACTGCAGCTAGTGGATGTTGGCGCGGAATCAATACTGGATGAACTCGAACGCTCACTTGATTTCCGCCGACCAATTCTGCGATTGCTAGAAGTTTGATTACATGATCGATATCCCGCGCTACGGCTACATCGCGAGCCGAGATCTTGGCGATTCCTTCGCAAGAGACATCAGCGATAGTTACTCGGGTATGGAAAGCGAGCCCAGCGAGGATAGCTGCCTTAGCTGCTGCGTCATGACCTTCGACATCTGCCGTCGGATCAGCTTCAGCAAAACCAAGCGCTTGCGCTTCCTTGAGGGCGCTTGCGAATTCGCTACCTTCTTCATCCATCTTGGTAAGAATGTAATTTGTCGTCCCATTTACGATTCCCATGATTCGTTGGACATGATCACCGACAATCGATTCGCGAAGTGGTCGGAGAATTGGGATAGCGCCACCAACGGCGGCTTCGTAGTAGAGATCCACACCATTTTTATTTGCCGCTTCGAATAACTCAGCGCCATGGCTAGCCAACAACGCCTTGTTCGCAGTAATTACGGACTTGCCGTTTGCAATCGCTTCCAGAAGTAGTGTGCGGGCCGGCTCCAAGCCGCCCATGACTTCGATGACAATATCTATTTCTTTATCGGATACAACTGACTTCGCGTCGGTAGTGATCAACTCAGCGGGAACATGATCGCGCTTTGCCTTCACGTCGCGGACGGCTACTTTAGCTAGCGTTAATTTTGCTCCGGATCGCGCAGCGAAATCACCCGAATCAGCCGCTAGTAAACGTGCAACTTGTGAGCCGACTACGCCGCAGCCGAGCATGCCGATCCGGAATTCAGATTTGCTCACGCTCATTCATCCCCCATAGGTGTAGCGGCTTCGACAACATCCAAGGCTAAAAGGTCACGCTCGGTTTCGGTGCGTAGGATCGTGCGCGCCGCACCATTTGCTACTGAAATCACGCCTGGCCGAGGTTGGTGGTTGTAATTGCTCGCCATGCTTCGACCATAGGCGCCAGTCGCCGGTACTACCAAGAGATCGCCCGGCGCTATATCCGAGGCGAGTTCGACGCTATCGATGATGATGTCGCCAGATTCGCAATGTTTGCCGACGATCCGACAATCCCTAAGTTGCGTAGTTGATTCTCGATTCGCCAAAGCGATTGAGTAATCAGCGCTATAGAGAGCTGGCCGGATGTTGTCGCTCATCCCGCCGTCAACTGATACATAGAGACGAGTCTTCCCATCTTCCAAGCGAACCTCTTTTGTGGTGCCGACGCGATAGATAGTCACCATTGATGGACCGATGATTGCTCGCCCTGGTTCGACAGAGATCTGAGGAAAATTCAATCCGAGCTTGTTGCACTCACTAGCAATCACCTTTTTGAGGGATGTAAGAAGCTGCGCTGCCGAAATCGGCTCGTCGGCATCGGTATATGCGATACCGACGCCACCCCCGATATTCAACTCAGGTAACTCGACACCAAACTCAGCTTTGTAGCGCGCCAAGAACCCAAGTAGTCGAACCGCGGTCTCGCGGAATGCTTCATCAGAGAAAATCTGTGAGCCAATATGGGTATGGACGCCAACTAGTTTCAAAGTCTCATGTTTACTGATTTCCATGATTGCATCCCAAGCTGCACCACTTGCGATTGAGAAACCGAATTTCACATCCTCATGGGCGGTCTTTATGAATTCATGGGTGTGAGCCTCGACTCCAGGATTCAAGCGGATCATCACACCCTGCACTCGCCCTTTCTCATGGGCGATACGTGCGATTCTCGTTATCTCCTGGAGTGAATCTACGACGATGGTAGCGACTCGATAATCGATCGCGCTGGCAATCTCCGCTTCCGACTTGTTGTTTCCATGCATCTCAATCCGCTCACCTGGAAAGTTGGCAGCTCGAGCTACCGCTAACTCGCCGCCCGTGCAAACGTCGATTCCGATTCCGATTTCGGCAATCAACTTGGCTACCTCGACTGAAATGAAGGATTTTGCTGCAAAGTAGACCTGATGGCTCTTCTCGCCGAAAACACCTTGTAGTTGATCACGCCAGTACGTAGCACGCTCGAGCAGATCGAGTTCATCTAGTACGAAGATCGGAGTCCCATATTTCGCTGCGATTGCCTTAACCGAACAATCACCGATTCGTATTACGCCCTCGCGCCGGGTCGCAGTCTTCGGCCAGATCTTAGGATTCAACATACTCACATCCGCTCCGGAGCGCTTACGCCGAGAAGATGAAGCCCATTTGAGATGGTCTGGCGAGTAGCTTCACATAAAGTCGCACGAGTTGCATGGATCGTACCTGGCTTCTCCTCGCCCATCGGCAAGACTCGACAATCGCTATAGAAGCCATGGTAAAGCGTCGCCAATTCTTCGATGAATCGTGCGACTCGATGCGGCTGTCTAAGTTCTGCGGCGCTCGCGACGACTTCCGGGTATTGGGCTAAGCCACCCAATAACTCACGCTCGCGCGGATGGGTCAACAATTCTGGGTCATAATTCTCGACACCATATGAAACGCCTAACTCCTGGGCATTTCGCAATAGCGCCGCAATTCGCGCATGTGCATATTGCACGTAGTAGACCGGGTTCTCATTGGTGCGCTTCTTCAGCAAATCTATATCTAAGACCATTGGCGTATCGACCGGGTAACGGATCAAGGTATATCGAGCTGCATCAACCCCGACCTTCTCTACCAATTCCTCTAACGTAATGATGGTTCCGGCCCGCTTCGATAACTTGATTTCCTCGCCACCTTCGAGGATCTTCACTAGCTGGCCAATCAGAACGTGGATGTTGTACTCCGGATCGTCGCCTGCGCAAGCAGCGGTCGCCTTCAACCGCCCCACGTATCCGTGATGATCAGCGCCCAACATATAGATGCATATGTCGAATCCTCGATCCCGCTTATCAATGTAATAAGCGGTATCCGATGCAAAATAGGTCAACTCACCACCGGATTTGACCAAGACTCGATCCTTGTCATCACCGAAATCTGTAGTGCGCAGCCAAGTCGCACCATCTTCTTCAAAGACGTGCCCTTGCGAACGAAGTTTCCTTAGCGAAGATTCCAGCGCAGCTCCAGAATGCAATGACCGCTCGGAGAACCAGATATCGAAGCGAGTGCCGAACCGATCCAATACATCTTTCTGTTGTTGCAATTGGAGCGAGTAACCTGCTTCCCGGAAAGCCGCAATCGATTCGGACTCCGGCAAATCCCGATAATCCGGATGCTGCGCCACGATCAACTTGGCAAGATCTTCGATGTATTCGCCCTGATAGCCATCTTCTGGTCGTGCTTGACCAAGCGCTGCTGCTCGAATCGAAGCGCCAAAGAGATCCATCTGGTTGCCACGATCATTTATATAGAATTCGCGGACGACTTCGGCTCCAGCCGCTGCAAGTACGCTCGCTAAGGCATCGCCGACCGCAGCCCATCTCGTATGGCCAAGATGAAGCGGTCCTGTTGGATTTGCACTGATGAATTCCAGATTTATCTTGACTCCGGCAAGTTGTGAACCCCGGCCATATTTCTCACCTTCGCTCAATACTCGATTTACTATGGAGCCTTGACTAGCTTGATTCAAAGTGATGTTGATAAATCCTGGTCCGGCAATCTCGACTTTGGCAATTGCGCCATCGCCACGTAATCCGGTTGCGATCAATTCGGCAATCTCTCGTGGCGGTTTTCCTTCACCTTTTGCGAGCGTCAATGCGATAGAGCTCGCGTAGTCACCATGATCGCGATTCTTCGGCCGCTCTAATGGGATATCGCTTGCCACTACTTGCTGGGCTACTTCACCTACGAGCTTGCCTACGGAGACTGCGGCAGCCACAACCCCAGCAATCGCCCGCGCCAGATGGGCTTGAGGTGATGTATCGATCGAGTGCGCAGCCACCCTGCTAAGGGTACTTAGTTATGCGGTAACCTCGCCCCCGCGTTCCTTGCGGGAGTGGTGAAATGGCAGACACGCAGGTCTTAGGAACCTGTGTCTTCGGACGTGTGGGTTCAAGTCCCACCTCCCGCACCA
>VFQT010004892.1_pt1 | contig 10643 bp, 8 predicted proteins | sample 3512381 | NCBI WGS metagenome assembly VFQT01 (sample SAMN10412376, study PRJNA504923) | tailings metagenome | isolation source: Relicate 2 Philex TSF3 active mining site | place: Philippines: Tuba, Benguet | collected 2017-08-29 | reverse complement strand
CCGGCGCGCACGGTGACATCGGCCGTCGACAATGCAACAATCAGCGCAGTCATGTCAGATGCGTCTCCCGATCAATCGCCGCCGAGCGTACTGCCCCCGCCGGTCATTCCCGCCGCGCCGCAGCCGACGGTGTCGATGCGCCGACTGTGGTGGGCCCTTCCGATGCTCACCCTTTCGTGGCTGGTTCTTGTTGCGATCATCGTTGCCGGTGCCACGACCATCGAACGCTGGGAGACTGCCCCCGGTTCGGTCGATGCCGTTGCTCCGCGTCTCGAATTCGGCACGGGTGCCACCGATGTCACCCGCTACCGCACAGGCAACAGCATTCGTTTTGTCACCGCATACGGGTCACAGTTGACGGCGCTCGAGGGTTTCGTCGGCTGGGTCGATGACGACATTGCCATCGAGACGAAACGTGAAAGGTTCGGTGATCGCTCGCCGGTCGAACAGCGGCGACTTGGTTTCCAGGCGATGGTGGGTGCGAAACAGATCGCCGAATACGTGGCGCTCAAGCGTCTTGGCTACGACGTGTCTTTGAACTATGGGTCGGTCGTCGTCGAGCAAGTGATCTGCGAGGAAAAGCCGGCGGTCGACTCGGCGTGCAAGCGACTGAACCCCGGCGACGTCATCGAGTCGCTTGCCGGCACTCCGACGCCGACGCTCGACGTTCTCGTGAAGGCGATGGAAGGGCGCAATGTGGGTGACGTCGTGGAAATCGTCGTCAACACATTGAACTCGAATCCCAATGAAACGCGCCGCACGGAAGAGGTACGCCTCATTGCCAGCCCCGACGATGCATCGCGCACGATCATCGGAATCGTTCCTGCCGATACCCGAACCGTCGACGTTCCGTTCGAGGTCGACATCTCCACCGATTCGATCGGCGGGCCGTCGGCCGGACTCGCATTTGCACTTGCGCTCCTCGATGAATTGACCCCCGGCAATCTCATGGGCACAGCATCCGTGGCGGCCACGGGAACCATCGCCGAAGACGGTGCGGTTGGCGCAATCGGAGCACTTCGACAAAAGGCCGTCGCCGTGGAACGCAGCGGCGCCGAAGTGTTCCTCGTTCCAGAGTCGCAGACACCCGATGAAATCGCATCCGCGCGCGCGGCGGTGGGCACGGGCCTCACGATCGTGCCCGTCGGCACGCTCGACGAGGCACTCGCTGCGCTGGCGAAATACGGCGGGGGCAAGTTGCCCGCTCGGCCGCCGATGAATTGATGCCACAGCCGTGACGGCTGCGATGGCAGGGGCAATGCCACGTTTGGGCATCGGCGCGGGCGTACCATTTCACAAATGGCGATTTCATTCTCACGCCCCGACCCGTCGTCGCCCGCCGCCGTCAGTGCCGCGGTGTTCACCGTTGCGCGCCGTGGCTACGACCAAACCGAAGTGCGCGACTTCCTGCGCATGGTCTCGGCCGAGCTCGCCCGTCTGCAAGAGCGCGAGAGGTTTCTCGAAAGCGAATTGAAGGGCATGCAAACGCGGGGAATGTCCGCCCCCGGCATGCTGGATGAAGAAGTGGTCACCGCACTGCTCGGCGAAGAAGCCGCACGGGTCCTCGGAGCCGCCCGTGAGGCAAGCGCCCAAATTCGCCAGCGGGCCGAGGAAAATGCCACCCGTTTGGTCAAAGAAGCCGCCGGCGACGCAGCCCGTCTGCGCGAAGAGGCCGAACTCGAGGCCGTTCGTCGCCGCGACGATGCAGCCGCCGATGCCGAGGCCGAGATCGAACTCGCCAAACAGCAGGGTCGCGAAATGGTCAACGAGGCCCGCGACTACCGCGAGAAGGTCCTGTCGGAACTAGCCCGCCGTCGCGAGCTCGCGCGCGCCCAGATCGAACAGCTCGTCGCCAACCGTGATCGCCTGCTGAACGCATTCGAACGTGCCCGTCTTGCCACCGACGACGTGATGACCGGTCTCGTTTCCGTCGACGACGACCTGCCGCGCGAGTTCGTCAACCTTGCACCCACGACCGGTCCCGTCGCACCGGTCACGTTGAATGCGCCAGTGGTGCAAATGTTCGACCGTGAACAGCACGATGTCGACGCCAGCAATGAGGCGATTGGCGAAGTCGTCGTCGCCGACGTCCACATTGCAGAAATCACGGTTGAAGAATTGACGGTTGAAGAATTGGCGATCGAAGAATTGGCGATCGAAGAAATCACGGTCGACGAGCCAGTCGTTGAATCTGCTGATGTGGTCGCAGAAGTGATCACCGAAGTGATCACGGTGGATACGGCAATCGAGGAAGCCGTCGAAGAAGTGCCGATCGTCGTTGAGTCGGCGCCCGAAGCCGTGATGCCCGAGCCGTCGAACGTTGTTTCGCTCTTCGGCAAGGACCGCGTGCGCCCCGAGCCAACGCGCGTCAATCCCGAACACCCGAGCGTCGACCAATCAGAACCTGAAACGGTTGACGAGTTGTCCGTCGAGGAAGTTCCTGCGCCGCCGCGCGACCAGGTCGACGACATCTTCGCTCGCCTGCGCGCATCGTCGGTCTCGAAGACCAGCGAGGGCAACGTCATCGAAGTTCGCAAGAAGAAAGACGGCGCCGAAGCGGCGGCCCCGACGGCGCCCGCTGTCGAGCCCGTGCGCAACGATGCTGCCTTCGAACATCGCTCGGAAGCGCTCGCGCCGCTTGTCACCAAGATGGCGCGCAACCTGAAGCGCGTTCTCGCCGACGAAGAGAACGAAATCCTCGAACGTCTTCGCGCGCGCAAGCCGGAGATGGAGCTGAAGGCGATGTGCGGTACTCCTGCTGAACACACCGCAAAGTACGTCGAAGCACTCGCGAACGAGGTGACGGCGGCCGCAAAAGCGGGTGCCACTTTTGTCGACAAAAACGCGAAGCGCATGCCGACGAAGTCGGACATCAACCCGTCAATCACCGAAACCGTCAAGCGTCTGCTCGTCGGGCCGTTGCGTGACAAGATCAGTGAAGTGCTCGCATCGCACGCAACCGACAAGGAGGGCGCAGCGAAGGCGGTTCGCGGCGTCTATCGGCAGTGGAAGTCGACCCAGATCGACGAGCACATCGACGACGTTGCGTGCCTTGCCTACAGCCGCGGGATGTACGTCACTTTTGCTCCCGGGACCCAGGTGTGTTGGATGGTCGACCCGAATGGTCCCGCGTGCGCGGATGCAGAAGACAATTCGCTCGCGGGTTGTGTTGTTCTCGGCAACGAATTTCCCACGGGACACAGCGAGCCGCTTGCACATGCGGGCTGCCGTTGCCTCTTGGCGCCCCTTCCGAACTAGCCTGCGGGCGTGCGCAACCCCTCGGATTTGCCCGGTAATGCCCCCCGTATTCCCAAGCTGAAAATTCGTAAGCCGGGTCGCGGGCGCATCGTCATCATCGCCGTCGTTGCGGTGCTCTTGCTGTTGATTCTGTCGGCGCGCAGTCTCTCCACCTTCTACATCAACGTGTTGTGGCACCGTTCGCTCGGTCGGTCCGACGTGTACTGGGGGATCCTCGGTACAAAGTGGATGCTGATTGGCGCATTTTCGTTGGTTTTTGCGGTGCTCTTGTGGGTCAACCTCGCGATCGCCGATCGCATGGCCCCGGTGTCGGTTCCCGATTCGCAAGAACAACGTGCACTCGCGCAATTGCGCACTTTGTTGCGCAAGCGGCGCAAACTGACGCGCACCCTCATCGCCGCTGTGCTCGGCCTCATCATCAGCCTGCCCGCAGCGGCCCAGTGGCAGAACTGGATGATGTTCCGCAACCACAAGTCGTTCGGTATCGACGACCCGTTGTTCAAGAACGACGTCGGGTTCTACGTGTTCCGTTTGCCCTTCGCCGAATTCGTCGTCACCTGGTTCTTCGGTGCCCTCGTCCTCATCGCCATCATCACCGGTGTTTCGCACTACGTAAATGGTGCGATTCGGGTGCAGGACCCCGAGCAGCGTGTCACGCCGCAGGCAAAAGTTCACGTGTCGGTGCTGCTGGCCGGACTCGCACTCGTGCGCGCGGCCGACTACTGGCTGCAGCGCTTCGATCTCACACGTTCGACCCGCGGGGTCGTACAGGGCGCCACTTACACCGACGTAAAGGCACAACTTCCCGCCCTCAACCTCATGATTCTCGTCTCGTTCGCGGTCGCGATTCTGTTCCTGTGGAACGTGCGTCAGCGTGGTTGGCGTCTTCCGGTGTTGGCCGTCGGCCTGTGGCTCGTCGTTGCCGTCGTTGCCGGCACCGCGTATCCGGCGATCATCCAGCGGTTCGTTGTGCAGCCCAACGTGAGCAGTCGTGAGTTGCCGTACATCGACCGCAACCTCGACGCGACGAAGGCCGCGCTCGGTCTCGACACCGTCGAAAAGGTCGACTTCGATGTCGAGAACATCGGCCTCGACGACGTCGAGGCGAATGTTGCCGCATTGCGCGACGTGCGACAACTCGAACCCACGCAGATGCGCGACCGCTTTTCGCTTGACCAAGGACTCACGTCTTTCTATGCGATCCGCGACCTCGACGTCGACCGTTATTCGATCGACGGTCGTCTGCAGCAAGTGATGCTCGCAACGCGCGAGCTCAACTCCGCGGGTATCCCGAACGGCACCTGGGTGTCGCGCCACCTGCTCTACACGCACGGATGCAACGTGGTCGCCGCACCGGCGAGTTCAGTGACGACCGATGGTCGCCCGGTCTACGTCGATCTGGGGGTCGAGCGCCCCGAGCTGTATTTCGGCAACGGGCCATTGACGTATGCCATCACGAACACGGGCACGTCCGAGCAGCCGTGTGCCGGCGAGAAGCCACTGGAATACAAGGGCAAGGCCGGAATCAAGATGGACTCCACGCTGAAGCGTCTTGCGATGGCCGTCAACTTCGGTGAGTACAACCTGTTCGGCTCGCGCCTCGTCGACAGCGACTCGCAGATTCTTCTCGTGCGCGACGTGCGCGACCGTGTCGAGAAGTTGGCACCGTTCCTCACCTATGACGCCGATCCGTACCCGGTCGTCCATGATGGCAAGGTCGACTGGGTCATCGATGCCTTCACGTCGACCAGTCGCTATCCATACGCGCAACGCGCGAACACTGATCAATTGACACCCGGTGGTGGCTTGTCGCATTCCTTCAACTACGCGCGCAACAGCGTGAAGGCCGTGGTCGATGCCTACACGGGCGAGGTGACCTTCTACGTCATCGATGACAAGGATCCGATCATCCGCATGTGGCGTGATGCATTCCCGAAACTTTTCACCGACGGTGACAAGGCGCCGAAGTCATTGAGTGCTCATTTCCGTTATCCCGAAGACCTGTTCCGCGTGCAGACGAACATGTACGCGAAGTACCACTTCGATGACCCCAAGCTGTTCTTCAACCGTGACGGTGCATGGAGCGTGGCGCAGGCGCCGCCGCTCGAACCCGAGCAATCGACGACCCTTGCAGGGGGACTCGCTGGTGCCGCGAGTGCAACGGGTGATGCCGTCGACGTGCAGGAAGCCAACGTCGAGCGCTTCGAGCCGTACTACACGATCTTCCACGACCCCACCGGCAAGGTGAAGACGCCCACGTTCTCGATGCTGCGACCGTTCGTGCCGTTCTCGTCGGACGATGCCCGCAAGGAGCTGCGCTCGATGATGGTCGTGTCCAGCGATCCCGGATCGTTCGGCAAATTGACCTTGTACGAATTCAACGATCCTCTGCCTCCGGGACCCGCAACCGTGGCGGCACAGTTCGACAGCGACCCGGTGATTTCGCAAACCATCACGCCGCTCGACCTTCGCGGGTCGCGCGTCGTTTACGGCGACCTGCAGATCGTTCCCGTGGGCAAAGGTCTCGTGTACGTGCGACCACTCTTCGTGCGCCCCGATGACACCGCCGCGCGACAGGTGTTCGTACGCAAGGTGATGGCTTCGTATCTCGACGAGTCGGTGATCGCCGACTCCGTCAGTGCCGCAATCGGCAAATTGTTCGCGGGCTTCAAGACCGATCTCGGCGACAGGGTCGACGACGGCAAGGGTGGCACATCGACGGGCACGGATTCGGAAACCACCGACTCCGGCAGCACCGACTCGGGTACGAAGCCCGAAACAACGGTGCCCGATACGACCGGCCAAACACCTGCGGAGTTGTTGGCGCGCGCCGACGACCTGTTCGCCGAGGCCGATGCAGCGCTTGGCCAGTCGCCGCCCGATTTCGCCACTTACCAAGACAAGCAGGCAGCCGCACGTGAACTGATCCGTCAGGCCATCGAAGCCATCGGAAGTTAACGCGCGAACAGGTACAAAATGGGAAGTGCGGCGCTGAGAAGCGCCGCGCCGAGAACCACTGCTTGCGACAACGGTCCACTGGCGTTCTCTCCGAGCAGCGAACGTTTGCGTGACAACAGGAAGATCATGATGATGAGCGGCGGTGCGGCGATGCCGTTGAGGATCGCCGACCAGTACAGGCCACGTACCGGGTCGAGGCCGAAGAGGTTCATCGTGATACCGGCGAACATCGACCCGATAATCACCAAATAGAACGCACGGGCCTGCGACATCTTCAGGCTGAGACCTTCGCGCCAGCCGAAGGTCTCTGCGATCGCGTACGACGTCGATCCTGCGAGCACGGGTACCGCGAGCAGGCCCGTACCCACGATGCCCAAAGTGAAAACCAAACCCGCGAGCCGCCCCGCCAGCGGTTCAAGAGCCTGCGCGGCTTCGTCAGCAGTAGCGATCGCGGTGATTCCCTCGGTGTGAAGCGTTGCGGCAGCCGTGACCATGATTGCGAACATCGCGACGACACCCGATGACATGCCGGCAATGACATCGCCCCGCATGGCCGTCAGCTGCGCAGCCGAAGGCGGGCCCATGTGCCCACCGTCCTTCAGCTCTTCGACCTCTTCGGCCGTTTGCCAGAAGAAGAGGTACGGCGAAATCGTCGTGCCGAAGATCGCGATCAGCGCAGCGATCTGGGGTCGTTCGAAAGCGAGGTGGGGAACGAAGAGTTTGGCAGCCGCATCGGACCAGGTGACCTTCACGATGAAGAGAACGATGAGATACGACAACAACGACAGGCACAACCAGCGAAGAATCCTTGCGTAGCGGTGGTACGGAATCGCAATCTCGAGCGCAGCGATTCCGAAACCGAAGACGAGAAGAAGAAGGACCTCGGGGACCGGCACGACGAGATTCGTCGCAGCCGCCATCGAACCCAGATCGGCGCCGATGTTGAAGGTGTTGGCGCCAACCACAAGAACGAGTGCAAAGAACAAAACCCAACGCTTGAAGTGGATCTTGATGAGTTCAGCGAGGCCCTTGCCCGAATAAAGCCCCAGGCGAGCCGTCGCCTCTTGCACCGCCACGGCGAAGGGAAGCGCGAGCAGGGTGGTCCACACGAGCTGGTAACCGAACGCGGCACCGGTCTGCGAGTACGTGCCGATACCCGACGGGTCATCGTCGGCCGCGCCGGTGACGATTCCTGGACCGAGGCGCTTGAAGTAACCCCGCCCCGCAAGGTGCCCACGCCGCGGATGGTGCGGCGACGGCGCGTTCACCGCGTGCGACGCAACTGGTCGGCGATCTCGGCCAGGTCCTGCCGGAAGGCGATTTCGTAGCGCACCTGTTCGGCAGCCAGACGCGCCTGCACGGCGTGCAGTTCGGCCACCGCTTCGGCCGAGACCGAGTCGGCGTGCTTTTCCAGACCGTCGATGCCCGTTGCCAACTCGTGGATTTGGTTCGCAAACTCGCGGCCCATGTGAACGAGACGGTCGTCGAGCAGACGAAGGTCAGCAACCACCTTGTTGTTGGCCGCCATCAGTTCGTCGTTCACTGCAAACATCTCGTTGAGTTGCTTGCGGGTTGCATCGAGGTCGGTGCGCATCTGGGCGAATTCGACGCGCAGACCATCGAGGTCGGTTGCCACCAACTTCCTGAATTTCTTGAAGCTGGGCTTTTTCGCCATCACTGTCAAGCGTAATCACGGGGCCTCTCGCGGACTGGTATGACTGTTCCGTGGGCAAGTCAATTGTGCGGTGTTCCTGGTGCGAGGGGAGTGAGGACTACGTCGCATATCACGATGTTGAATGGGGTCGCGCCGTCACCGATGAAACGCGACTGTTCGAAAAGATCTGCCTGGAAGGGTTCCAAAGCGGGCTCTCGTGGATCACCGTGCTGCGCAAACGCGACGCGTTCCGAGACGCGTTCTCAGGCTTCGACCCGACGAAGGTCGCCCGCTTCGGGGATGCAAGGGTTGAAAAGCTTCTCACCAACGCGGGCATCATCCGCCACCGCGGAAAGATCGAATCGACCATCAACAACGCCCGTCGGCTCAACGAAATGCACCGCGACGGGGAATCGCTGGCACATCTCGTGTGGTCGTTTGCCGACTCGTCACGGGGGCCTGCTCCCGACTCGACTGCGTCATTGCCCGCGCAGACGTCGCAGTCGACGGCATTGTCGAAAGAGCTGAAGCGTCGCGGTTGGTCGTTTGTCGGGCCGACCACCATGTACGCCTTCATGCAGTCGATGGGTGTGGTGAACGACCATTTCGGGGGTTGCCACGTGCGCGCTGCCTGCGAACGCGAGCGTCGGTCCGTCCTGCGCGGCGGGGTTGGGGACACCCGATCCGCCGATACACTTCGCTCCACGACGCGGGGTGGAGCAGCCCGGTAGCTCGTCGGGCTCATAACCCGAAGGTCGCAGGTTCAAATCCTGCCCCCGCCACCATCGTAGAAAAGGCCCGGACCACACGGTCCGGGCCTTTTTCGTTCGCCTGATTGCACTTGCCTAGGGAGTTTCGCGCTCCATCGACATCGCCATGCCGGGCAGTGACACCCACGGTTGACGGTCGACGCACCACGCCTCGACGGTCGGCTTCACGGCCGACTTGTCGTCGAGCACGCCGGCTTTGACCGCGATGATTCCTTCGGACTTCGCCAGTTCCGACACGATCGGCGATCCGCAGCCGGGGCAGAACTTGCGGCGCACGTAGACGTCGTCCTTGCGTTCGCCCCGCTCTTCGAAGGTCTTCAGCTCACCCGTCACCTTCAACTGTGACTCGTGGGCCACCAGGTTCACCGAGAAGGCCGAGCCCCCCTGCCGCTGGCAGCGGTCGCAGTGGCACACCGCCGTGGCGATGATGTCGCCCGTCAACTCGAAGGTGACGGCTTCGCACAAACAACGTCCTGTGATCATGCGCCGAGAGTACCCCATCCGGACCGATCACTTTTTGCCCGCCTCGGTGATGATTGAAGTGACGAAGTCCTCGAGGTATTCGTCGAAGGGTTCGAGCGGAAAGGCTCGGTAGAACTCCTCGACCACGACCCTCGAACTGCCAAAGAAGTTGGCGACCAGCGGCCACAGGACGCGCATGTCGCCGATGTCAGCCGCAGATGCTCGAGCCAACTTCATGAGAAAGACTTCAGTGAGTGGAAGACCCACGACCTTGAGTTGCGGTACCTCGAAGATCACAGTCACGTCTCGATGGTGGGTCGCACGTGGGGCGAATGCCCGGGCATGGTCGTTCAGCCAGTTGTGCGGAAGTCCATGTCGCTCGCCGAGTTCCGCAATCGTTTCTCTCAAGCCAGCGGACAATGGGGTGATGGAATCAATGTCAATCGTGGATTCGCGCAGACCCAGTAGCGCGAGGTACGCCCCGCCGACAATCGTCAGGGTCGTCGCCTCTGTTGGTCGGATTTCTGCCGCCAAATTTGTGAGGAGAGATCTGATCAGAGTGGCATCGAGGCGCGAAAACTCGTTCACGCACGAGTGAGTGCATTTCTCCTCCAGATTGCAACTGGATCAAGAAAGATTCTCCGGCGGGCGAACTCGATGGGTGTTGATTTGCGGGCGGCCGCTCGCATTCGTGGAGTGCCGGGTGCTTCCCAGGGCGTAACGAGTGGAGGTACATCCTTGGTCCATCGTGGTGGACGGAATCCGCAATCGTGGGAAATCTTCTCGGCCATCGCTGCCAGACAATTGTCGAGCAGAAGCGAGGTGGTTCGCGGCGGCCTGGCTTGAATCGCGAGGTTTGCGGTTTCTGGTCGCAGCGTCAATTGATCGGCGAAGGCTCGAAGAGACGTCCAGTCGGGCTCGTCGTTCCGGCGTGGTGAGGTCGACCATTCAGATGCAACATCAGCGAGTGTCATGGTGACACTTGGGCGATCGCTCGTCACCGAGGTCTCCAAACCGAGTGCCGCCGTGAGCCGTTGCATCGTCGACCATCGAGGGATTTCGTGTCCATTTTCAATTCGCGACACCGTCGGGTACGCCACACCTGCCAGAGAGGCAAGACGGCGCGTCGACATGCCAAGTGCCAGACGTCGGTCCCGAATCAAGCGTGAGGCCTCGAGCATAGTGTTAGCGAAAATGCTAACACTATTCAGACGTCAGCAGAAGGGCGTCACCATTGATGGCGGTGGGGTGTAGGTCGGTATCGCACCGTCAAAAGGTACGAACATGGCGGAGAACGTCTCGGGTCAGATGGTCGTCAGCGGTCCGGGCAAGTTGAACGTCTCCAAGTCGGGGTTGAAGCCGGGTTCGAAAGTCGTGGTGTGGTTGCGGCCATCGATGAAACGTCTCGCGGTGGCCAACGTGAAAGCCGATGGCACGATCGACGTCAACGTCACGTTGCCCGACGATTTGGCAGAGGGCGATCACTTGTTGCAGATCGACATGGTGAACGCCGACGGGGAACAGGTCTCGATGGCGACCGG
>VFQT010004889.1_pt1 | contig 10646 bp, 8 predicted proteins | sample 3512381 | NCBI WGS metagenome assembly VFQT01 (sample SAMN10412376, study PRJNA504923) | tailings metagenome | isolation source: Relicate 2 Philex TSF3 active mining site | place: Philippines: Tuba, Benguet | collected 2017-08-29 | reverse complement strand
CCGCGAGGGCACGGCGAGTTTCCTCCTCGAGTCGGTCGAAGGCGGAGAGAACTGGGCGCGCTATACGCTGCTCGGGACCTCGCCTGCACGCATCATCACCGCGAGTGGCGCGCGTGTCAGGGTGCAGACCGTCGGCGGAAGCACCGAAGAGATCGCCGTCGACCCGAAGGCACCCTTTGGCACCCTCAGCACCGTCCTCGACAGGTTCGTGCACACTGCCGTTTCGCCGGGACTCGATGAGTCGGGGGCCGCTGTCGGTTTGCCTCGATTCTACGGAGGACTGGTCGGGGCGGTCGCCTATGACGCCGTCCGCCAAATCGAGCGCATCCCCGACCGTCACCGCAACCCGAAAGACGAACCACCCGAGCTCGTCTTCCTCGAGACGCGCCAGGTCCTCGCCTGGGACAACCTCAAGCATCGGGCCCAGCTCGTCGAGCTCATCCCGACCAAGGATGCCGACGAAGCCGAGCTCATACGCCGCTACGAGGCGGCGATTGCCAACTTCGACACGGCCGAGGCTCGCCTCGAGGGCCCCCTGCCCGCCCTCCCCGCGAGCCCCGACCCCCTCCCCTGCGAGGTCTACGGCGCGGTCGACGACCGCACATTTCGGCAGCTCGTCGAGAAGGCGCGGGAATACATCGCCGCGGGCGACATCATCCAGGTGGTCCTGTCGCGCCGCTTTCTCCAAGCGAAACGAGGACTTCACCCCTTCCTCGTCTACCGGACCCTGCGCGCCATCAACCCCTCGCCCTTCATGTTCTACCTCGAGCTCCCCGACAAGACCCTCGTCGGCGCATCTCCCGAGCTCCTCGTCCGTCGAAGCCCCGAGGCGACCCGCACCCGCGCCGAGGTCCGCCCCATCGCGGGCACCCGCAGCCGCGGTGAGACCCCCGCGGAAGACGAAGCGCTTGCGACCGAGCTCCGCGCCGACCCGAAGGAGGTCGCAGAACACGTCATGCTCGTCGACCTCGGTCGCAACGACCTCGGCCGCATCGCGAAGACTGGCACGGTGACGGTCGACGATCTCATGGTCATCGAGCGCTACAGCCACGTCATGCATCTCGTATCGCATGTGAGCGCCGACCTCCGCGACGACGTCACCCCATCGGAGACCCTCGCCGCGACCTTCCCCGCGGGCACGCTGTCCGGGGCCCCGAAGATCCGCGCGATGGAGATCATCGACGAGCTCGAGAAGAGCCGGCGCGGCTTCTACGGCGGCGCGGTCGGCACCATCGGCGTCGATGGCACGGTCGACCTCGCCATCGCCATCCGCACCCTCATCGCCGACGACTCGACCTTCGCCGTCCAGGCGGGTGCTGGCGTCGTCTGGGACTCCGTCGCCGAGAGCGAGGCCGAAGAGACCCACAAAAAGGCCAAGGTCGTGCTGACCGCCATCGACCTCGCCCGCAAGACCTTTTTCCGCCCGCGCAGCCGCGCCTGAGGCCCAAGATGAAGCCCGGACTCCTGATGCCAAGACTCTTGATGATCGACAATTACGACAGCTTCACCTGGAACCTCGTCCAATACCTCGGCGAGCTCGGGGCGAAGGTCGACGTCGTCCGCAACGACGAGCTCACCGTGGACGAGGTCTTCTCCCAACGCAGCGAGCTCGACGCGCTGGTGGTCTCCCCTGGCCCATGTTCCCCCACCGAAGCCGGTATCTCGGTGCCCCTCATCCAGCGCGTCGCCGCTCAGACCGAGAACCCGCTGCCCCTCTTCGGCGTCTGTCTCGGCCACCAATCGATGGCCCAGGCCCTCGGCGGGACCGTTATCCGCACGGGCTCGATCATGCACGGCAAGACCTCGCCGATCCATCACGCGGGCAGCGATGTCTTCCGGGGCATGCCAAACCCGTTCGCTGCGACCCGCTACCACAGCCTCATGGCAAACCCGGAGGACCTCCCCGACTGCCTCGAGGTCACCGCCTGGACCGACGACCCGAAGCGCCGCGTCATCATGGGGCTCGCCCACAAGACCCTGCCCATGTGGGGCGTGCAATTCCACCCCGAGTCGATTCTCACGGAATCGGGTAAACTCCTGCTGAAGAACTTCCTCGACCTCGTTGAGACCGCGAGAGCCTCCGCATGAGCGACCCGAACACCCTGAAATCCGCGCTCGCTGCCCTCGTGTCTGGCACACACCTTACCGAGGGCGAGAGCGAAGCCGCGGTCGGCGCCATCATGGAGGGCGCCGCGACACCCGCCCAGATCGGAGCCTTTCTCACGGCGCTCCGCATGCGCGGCGAGACCACCGACGAGCTCGTAGGCGCAGCCCGCGCCATGCGTGCCCGCGTCATCCCCGTCCCACACGACCTCGCGCAAATCGTCGATACCTGCGGAACAGGCGGGGATGGTGCCAAGACCTTCAACATCTCGACGGCCACCGCCTTCGTCGTCGCAGCCGCCGGCCTCCCCGTCGCCAAACATGGCAACCGCGCGGTGAGCTCGTCGGTCGGCAGCGCGGACGTCCTCGAAGCCCTCGGCGTCTCGATCAACCTCTCTGCCGAAGCCGTATCCCGCTGCCTCCGTGAGGTCGGGCTCGGCTTCATGTTCGCGCCGAACCACCACCAGGCGATGAAGCACGCCGCTCCCGTCCGACGCGAGCTCGGCTTTCGCACGATGTTCAACCTGCTCGGACCAGTGACGAACCCTGCAAACGCGACCCACCAGCTGATTGGCATCTTCGACGGCTCGCGGCTCATGCAGGTCGCGACCGTGCTGATGCGCCTTGGCGTCAAGCGCGCGCTCGTCGTCCATGGCCCCGCGGGCCTCGATGAGCTCGGACTTGACGGCATCACCCGCGCGGTCCTCGTCGACCGTGGCGAACTCACCGCCCTCGAAATCGACCCGACCCCACTTGTCACCACGGCACCCGTGTCGACGCTCGCCGGCGGTGACGCGGGGATGAACGCCGCCATCATCCGCGACGTCCTCGCTGGCACCCCTGGTCCTGCCCACGAGGTGGTCGCCCTGAACGCGGGCGCTGCCCTCTGGGTCGCCGAAGCCGCAGGAACCCTCGCCGAGGGCGTTGGACTCGCGCGTGACATCCTGCAAAAGGGGCTCGCTCGCGAGCGCCTCGAGGCGTTTGCCTCGCTCACTCGAAGACTGGCGGTTGCAACATGAGTATGCCGAGCGTCCTCGAGAGCATCGTCGCCCGAACCCGCGCCCGCTTGCAGGAGGCGCCGCCCGACCTCGTCCTGCTAGAACAGAAGGCGCTCTCGGTCCGCCCGCCAAAGGACGCGATGTTCGCCCTCGGCGACGGGTGCCCCTACCCCAACGCCATCATCGCCGAGGTCAAGCGCCGCTCTCCGAGCCTTGGCGCGCTGAAGACCGATGCCGACGCGGTGCTCACCGCCACGACCTATGCCAATTCAGGGGCTTCTGCGATCTCTGTCCTCACCGAGCCCGAGCGCTTCGGAGGCCGCTTCGAGGACCTCGATGAGGTCTCTGCTGCCGTCTCGACCCCGACCCTCTGCAAGGACTTCATCGTCGATCCGCGGCAGGTGCTCATGGCGAGGGCGCACGGCGCGAGCCTCGTCCTGCTGATCGTCGCGGCCCTCTCGGACGCGCAGCTTACGAGCCTTCGTCGCGACATCGAGAGCCTCGGCATGGTCGCCCTCGTCGAGGTCCACGACGCTCTCGAGCTCGACCGCGCGCTCGATTCGGGCGCCCGTCTCATCGGCGTCAACAATCGCAGCCTGCACACGCTGCACATCGACCTCGCCGTCTCGGAGTCGCTGCGCGCCAAGATCCCCGACGCGTGCCTTCCCATCAGCGAGAGCGGCATCTCGACGAGGACCGACATCCTGCGACTGCGGGACGCCGGCTATCACCGCTTCCTCATCGGCTCGAGCCTCATGACAGCACCCGATCCCGGTGCCCTCCTGAACACGCTCGTCCACACCCAGCAGACATGAGCCCGATATGAGCGACGAAGAAGACGACCTCCAGCCCGAAGAGCCGAAGCCGCCAAAGCGGCGGATGCCCTACATCAAGATGTGCGGCTTCATCAACGCGAAGGAGGCCACGACCGCGGCCCTCCTCGGCGCCGACCTCATTGGGCTGAACTTCTGGCCTGGCTCGCCGCGCGCCATCCACTTCACACTCGCCGAGCAAATCCAGCAGGCGGCCCGGGAAGGCGGCGCCGAACGCGGCTCGAAGCGCCCCGTAAGAACGGTCGCGGTCGTCGTCGATCCCGAGCCCGAGCTGATTTTCGAGATCCTGCGCGAGGTCAAACCCGACATCATCCAGTTTCACGGCGACGAGCCCGTCCACGTCTGCCGCTACTTCAGCCACCCCTTCATCAAGGCCTTCCGCCTGCGCGGCGAGGGGGACATCTCGAAAATCAAGACATATGCCGGAGGCTATAACGTCGGCTTCCTCCTCGATGGCGCACCCGCGGGGGAATACGGCGGGACGGGCAAGCAGGTGTCTACCGCGCTCGCGACATTGGCGTTCCGTGAGCCACGCGGTTTTTTGGCTGGCGGCCTCAACCCAGCCAATGTCGGCAACCTCGTGAGACAGCTCCAACCCTATGGTGTGGACGTCGCGAGCGGCATCGAGCGCGACGGCAGACCCGGGTACAAGAGCGTGGACCTCATGGCCGAGTTCATCCGTGAGGTGAGGGCTGCGGTCGAAAACCCCTTCGGACTCTGACCGCGCCTGTCATTTTGGCTCAGATTCCAGCGCCATCGAAATAGGATTCGACCCTCGACTGGGCCTGCGTGATGCGGCTATTCGGCGGCACGCCACGGGTGAGCCACACGTTGCCGCCGATGCTCGAGCCCGCGCCGATGGTGATGCGGCCGAGGATGGTGGCGCCTGCGTAGACAACGACGTCGTCCTCGACGATCGGGTGGCGGGGAATGCCCTTGATGGGGTTGCCCTGGTCGTCGAGGGGGAAGCTCTTCGCGCCGAGTGTCACGCCCTGATACAGGCGGACGCGCTTGCCGATGACGGCCGTCTCGCCGATGACGACGCCCGTCCCGTGGTCGATGAAGAACGAGTCGCCGATGCTTGCGCCCGGGTGGATGTCGATGCCGGTGAGACTATGCGAGTACTCGCTGATGATACGCGGGACGAGCGGGACGCCGAGGGCGTAGAGGGCATGGGCCACGCGGTGGTGAATGAGCGCGTGGATGCCCGGATAACAGAACAACGTCTCGTCGATGCTGCTCGCAGCGGGGTCGCCATCGAAGGCCGCCTGGATGTCGGTCGCGAGCTGGCGACGGATTTCGGGAAGAGCCCTCGAGAAGCCGCGGGTCAATTCACGGGCACGGGCCTCGCAAGCGGGGTCGGAGGGGCAGCCCGAGCTGTAGACAAGAACCCGCAGGATCTGGTCCTCGAGGAGCTGGAGCGCTGCGTCGAGAGTGGCGCCGACGTAATAGCCACCCGCTTCGCGCGTGAGATCGGAAGCGCCGAAGTGGCCGGGGAACATGGCCGCGCGGAGCTTGTCCATGACCTCGGCAAGGGCCGCACGCGAAGGGAGGCGATGCCGTCCAAGGCGCTCGGTACGGTCCGAGAACAGCCTGAGGTTCTGTTCCCAGATCGACTCGACGATGGGATGCAGTTCGACGGCGCTCATGGGAGCCCCATGGCGAGGCCGGTCGCAGGGTCGAAGAGGCCTTCGAAGAGAATGGACGAGAGATAGCGCTCGCCCGAGTCGGGGAGCACCGTAACGATGGTCTTGCCCGCGTTCTCGGGGCGTTTCGCGATGCGTACCGCGGCGGCCATGGCGGCCCCACAGGAGATGCCACAGAGGATGCCTTCTTCGCGGGCGAGGCGGCGCGCGAAGGTCACGGCCTCGTCGTTGCTGACCAGTTCCACCGAGTCGACGATGGAGAGGTCGAGGGTGTCTGGGATGAAGCCCGCGCCGATACCCTGTATCTTGTGGGGTCCGGGCTTGTGCGGGTCGCCGTTTCGGCGCTGGGTGATGACCGGGCTCGCCTCGGGCTCGACCGCGACCGTATGGATGGCCTTGCCGCGGCCGTGCTTGAAGTAGCGCGACACGCCCGTGATGGTGCCACCCGTGCCGACCCCCGAGACGAAAATGTCGACGTTGCCGTCGGTGTCGTCCCAGATCTCCGGCCCCGTCGTGGCCTCGTGAATAGCGGGGTTTGCGGGGTTCTTGAACTGCTGCAAGAGCACGTAGCGGTCGGGGTTCGATTGGGCAATCTCTTCCGCCTTGGCGACCGCGCCCGACATGCCGCGCGGGCCTTCGGTGAGCACGAGCTTCGCGCCATAGGCTGTCAGCAGCTTGCGGCGCTCGATCGACATCGTCTCGGGCATCGTCAAGGTCAGTGGGTAGCCTCGGGCGGCCGCGACGAAGGCGAGCGCGATGCCGGTGTTGCCAGAGGTCGGCTCGACGATCTCCTTGCCCGGACCGAGCAGCCCCTTCTTCTCGGCATCCCAGACCATCGCCGCGCCGAGGCGACACTTGACCGAGTAGGCCGGATTACGCCCCTCGATCTTCGCGAGCAGGGTGACGGGTGCACCGTCGTGGACACGGTTGATGCGCACGAGCGGGGTCTTCCCGATGGAGAGCGCGTTGTCCTCGTAGTAGTTCGGCATGATGGCCTCCGGTCATGAGCGGCCCGTGAGCGGGACGCGGATGGGAGATTGGTGCCATTGTTGACCAAGTATGTCAACAACCCTCCAAGGCTTGTATTGCCGTGAGGGCGCGAGGCAGGGCGGTCGCAAAGTCTACACATCCTCGGTCGCCTCGGCGGTCGGGGCGCTCGCTCGCTGCCGGCAAAGCCGGCTTTAGGCTTCGCGATCATCCCCGACACGCGCTCGGCGCCCTCCCGCTTCGATGCTGCGGTTTTTCGATAATGCGATTGCCCTGGGGCGCGAGGCCCTGGAGGACTTACTCCAAACAAAAAAGCCAGGCCCCGTGAGGAGCCTGGCCTTTATTCGGCTGCACCGAATCAGGTCACTTCGGCTGGGCGTCGCCCGCGGGGGCCGGGGCGGCCGGAGCCACGTTCTTCACCTCGAGGCGGATCTGGCCATCGAAGAGCTCGGCGACGCCGCTCTTGTCGGGCTCGCCACCGACGGTCCAGTCCTTGCGGTTGAGACCCTTGGTCTCGCCCTCGATGACGATGGACTCGGCCTTCTTCTCGACGACCTTGAACTGAACGGGGAGCTCCTTCTTGGCGCCGTGGAGGTCGATCGTCGCGGTCGCGTCGAAGGTGTCAGCGACGTTCTCGACGGCCTTGAGGCGGTCGACCGTGATGGTGAAGGTCGCGAACTTGGCGACGTCGAGGAAGTCCGGGGTCTTGACGTGGGTGTCGCGGTCGGCGTTGCCCGTCGAAACCGACGACGCGTCGACCTCGATGACGGCCTTGGCGGTCTCGAGCTTGGTGAGGTCGATATTGGCCTCGACGACCTTGAAGGTCTTGAACTCGACGGTGACGGGGCCCTTGGCCGCATCGTGGTGCTGCATCACAGCGCGGACGTAGTCGGTCGGCGCGACGACGGCGTCAGCGGCCGCAGCGGCGTCGCCAGCCGGAGCAGCGTCACCCGCGGGGGCAGCGGCGTCGGGAGCGACGGCGGTGTCGGGCTCGGCGGCCTTGGCAGTGTCGGCCTCGGGGGCCTTGGCGGTGTCGGCCTCGGGGGCCTTGGCGACGTCAGCGGCGGGAGCCTGGGCGGCATCAGCGGCCACGGGGGCGGCCTTCTTGCCACAGCCGGTGCCGATGAGGGAGAGAGCCGCAACGGGGAGAAGGAAACGGGCGAACAGCTTCATGGGATACTCCTCAGGAATCTCGATTTCCGAGATTTTTGATTTTCTAGCGAATACTTGCACAGACATGCCCGCGTCGACGGGCTCTACCAACCGGACCGCGGGGCACCGGATTTGGATTACGTTGCGTCATGGCGCTAGCACCATGACAAAGCGTGCGTTGAGGGTGATGTCGTCGGCGTCGAAGTTGGCGCGGTTGAGGCCTGTGGCCGTGATGCCGAGCTTGAACGACGCGCCGACGAGAATGGCGGATTTTTCCTGGACCCCGAGACGGCTCCGCGCCGCGTCATCGAGAACTGCGATGGAACCCTCGAGGGGGACATCGAGGGTCTTGCCCATGATCTCTACCTTGGCAGAGCCCTTGAGCGCACGAGCGTCCGGGGCCGTGGTGGAGACCGAGTTGAAGCCGGTCATCGAGAGGCCGACCTTTTTGTGGGTCTCGACCCCGAGGTAGCCTTTCGCGTGGTTGTCACGCAGTGCGACGCCGGTGCTAATGGAGTCGGCAGGAACCTCGAACCGCGCGGTGGCTGTCTTCAGGTCGTTCGGGTCGAGATTTGCCTCGCCAGAAAGCGGCGAGAACTTGCCATCGAAGGTCTCGCCTCCAGCAGCGATACGAGCGACAAGTAAGTTCGAGGCGTTGTCGACAACCTTCCAGCGCCCGCCTGGAATGGGAAGGGGCGAGACGGTCTCGGCGCTCGGCTTCGAGGCTGCCACATCAGGCATGAGCCTCTCGGCGCCCTCGGGGGGCATACCCGAGATGAAGGCCCAGACCGGCAGTGCCGGCCCTGCCGCGGCAAGCAGCGCGCCGAGCCTCGAGAGCACCCGCGCCGCAGTTTCGACCGTCGAACCGCGACCGCGGTGGCCAAACCAGGCCATGCCAATAGCGCCGATGACGACCGCCGCGAGGACGAGGAAGCCATCGAGTCCGAGCCAGACCCAACGGTCGGCAGTCTCGACCCAACCGAGCGTCGGGTCGGCAACCCAGAAGGACCGCGACACGTCTGTGTAGACGATGCTGCCGCCTTGCAACGCCCAGCGCGCGCCCCAGGCGCCGAGACCAGCAAGGCCTAGACCAAGGCCTGCCTTGACCCAGCTGCTCGTCCGCATCGCGCTCATCTTGTTGGTGTCTGCTGTCACTTTGTCTTTGTTCGCGGAACAACCCGCGCACTTCGATAACCGAGGCCAAGCGCCCCAGAGCCTTCACTCGCGGGGCGTCTAGCGTGCGACGCATGCGGTGCGCAAGTTTTTTCGCACCACGACTCGGAATACGTCCGGTCCCTCCAGGGTGGTCCGGGAGCCGGAATTCGGGAAGGTCCGATTCTCGGGAAAGACCTTCCCGTGATCCTCAAGGGCAGACGTTGGAGGCGCCAGGCGAGGGCGCGGTGCTGACCTTGAAGTCGGCGGCGTTGTCGTCCGTATCGGCGCCATTTGGGCAGCGCACGAGGGATTGCAGGCCAGAACCAGCGTCAGAGCCAGCGAATGGCGCGCCTTCGCCAAAGGCGAGCAGGGCTGGGTCGACGGTCGCCTGGGTCTCGTAGAGGAAGGCATCGACGACGATGCCAGCGGTCGTCCGAATCTGGATCCCGTCGTTGCCGCCGTTCTGGATGGTGCCGTTGACGGCGAAGCTGACGAGGTTCAGGACGCCCTGGGGAACGACCACGCCAGCGTTGCTCACAACCGCATATCCGTTCGCCGGGATGCTCCCCGAGAGCGCGATTCCGCCAAGCGGGGACTGATATGGCGCTGGGGCGGACGGGGTGTTGCCGTTGATGAGGACGAGGACATAGCCCGACAGGTCGATCGCCGTCGGATTGGGGTTGTAGAGTTCGATGAACTCGGTGGTGTCGTCGCCGGGCTGGTCGTAGTCGACCTCGTTGATGAGGAGCTTCGTGACTCCCGAGAAGCCCGTGAAGGTGTTCTGACCCGAGGGCGCAGTGGCCGGACGGTCAGCGAGGTCGACGATGCTGGCGGCGACGCCGATGGTGTAGGTCGTCCCCCCGGTCTGCGGCGAGGTCGTGAGCGTGATGGTGCGGGCATTGACGGCAGCTGCGCTGACGGTGAGGCCGGGAATCGTGAACTGGTTCCCGTTCGCGTTGACCGAGGCGGGGTCGACACCCTTATTGAAGGTGAGAAGGACCGAGGTGGGGGTGGCAGCGGCCGCCGAGAGGAGCTCGGGCCCTTCGCAGACGACCTCGAGGTCTGCGGCATCGAAGACCGATGGCTGGCGCTGGGTGAAGCCGCTCGCGTTCTGGAAATTCCAGAGGACGCCGTGCTCGACGGTGATGAGGCAACCCGCTGAGAGCGCGAGCGAAGTGACGACAGGGGTCGGCAGGCGGAGCTTCAAGTTGTCGCTTTCGGTCTGGTTGCCGGCAGTGACGATGGTCGCCGACTTGAAGCCGACGCCCGCGGCGCCGAACTCGCCGATGACCTCGAGGTCGAGGGAGATGGCCTCGCTCTGGAGGGAGTCGTAGCCCGCGACGATGTCGACCGCGCTGACGTCCTGGAGAAGCGCGTTGGCGTTGCCTCCCGTGCCTCGAGAGACGCTGTCGAAGGCGATGACCTGGACGACGCCGTTCTGGATGCCGACCTGAGTCACACGCAGCGAGATGAGGTCGCCGCGGTTTGGCGCCTGACCCGTCTGGTTCACGACGAAGATGGCCGGACCGAGCTTGTCGGCCTGGAGGAAGAAGCCGGGCTTCTCCGACTCGATGGCGGGCTTCACCATGGTGACTGTCGCCGACTGCAGGGTGATATCGACAGTGACCGGCGAGACACCCTGTGCGGCGGCGTCGATGAGCGCCTGGATTTGGCTCGACGCGTTGCCATTGGACGTGTCCTGGCTCGCGTCCGGGGTCGTATCCGGGCTCGTGTCGGTCGGCGTGGTATCGGCAAATGTCGTATCCGGCCCC
>VFQT010004888.1_pt1 | contig 10647 bp, 10 predicted proteins | sample 3512381 | NCBI WGS metagenome assembly VFQT01 (sample SAMN10412376, study PRJNA504923) | tailings metagenome | isolation source: Relicate 2 Philex TSF3 active mining site | place: Philippines: Tuba, Benguet | collected 2017-08-29 | reverse complement strand
CAATATCGAAGTCGTGAATACGTCGCGCGATCTGATGCTCGCGACGCTGCGGCTTGGCCAGTAAGGAGGTATCTCAGTATGACTAGTTTGGCCGCCGCCTCCGCCAGTACCTCAAGCGTAGACACCTCTGCGCTGAAGCGTCCCACGCAGCAATTCGGGCAGGAGCAGTTCCTGACCATGATGCTCGCGCAATTGAAGAACCAGGATCCGCTGAAGCCGCTCGAGCCCTCCGAGTTTCTCGGCCAGCTCGCGCAGTTCAGCACCGTGACCGGGGTGCAGGAGATGCAGAAGTCACTCGGCACCATGGTCGATTCGCTGCGTTCGAGTCAGGCACTCGAGGGCGCGAATTTCGTTGGCCGTCAGGTGCTCGCCCCGGGCAGCACGGTCACGTTTGATGGTGCCAGCACGGTTCGTGGTGCCGTCGATATGCCAGCCGGCACCGCGGCCGCTGAACTCATCATCCGTGATGCCGCGGGTGCGGTGGTTCGCACGGCGCCGCTCGATCCGCGCGCGGGGCTCACGGGCTTTGCCTGGGACGGACGTAACAGCGCGGGCAATCCGGTGTCGCCCGGTGCCTACAACATCGAGGTGGCGGCGCGCCGCGGCGATCGCACGGAATCTCTGGAGACGATGCTGCAAAGCCGCGTTGACAGCGTAACCCTGGATACCGGCGGCGCCGGTTTGATGTTGAACACCATGAACGGTGCGCTGCCGATTTCGGCCGTGCGCCGTGTGATGTAACCCCTAGAGAGGAACCAGACATGTCCATACGTACAGCCATCGGTGGATTGAACGCGGCGCAGACCGATCTGTCGACCACCGCCAACAATATCGCCAACGCCTCGACCACAGGCTTCAAGAGCTCACGAACGGAGTTCGCAGATCTGTTCACCGCAGGGTCTGCAGGTGTCGAGCCGGGTGCCGGCGTTCGGGTGTCAGGCGTCGTGCAGAACTTTTCGCAAGGGGACCTCGCGGCGACGGGCAACTCGCTCGATCTCGGTGTCAATGGCAACGGCTTCTTTATGGTGAAGACGGGCGATGGCTCCAACGCCTACACCCGTGCGGGAGCCTTCCAGCTCGATCGCGAGGGGTTTCTGGCCAACGGCAGCGGCGATCGCCTGCAGACGTATAAATACGTGGACGGCCGCTTCGAAACCGGCGTGCCGACCACGCTGCAGGTTGCGCGCACGTCCCCGGCACAGGCCACGAGCAACGTCGAGTTGGCTTTCAACCTGCCGGCTTCGGGTGCCACGCAACCGGCGGTTGCATTCGACCCGACGCGGCCCGAGAGCTACAACTTCTCGAGCGCCACGACCGTGTATGACTCGCAAGGTGGTGCGCACGTGGCCACCGTGTATCTCGTCAAGCAGGCCGCGGAAAATACGTGGAAGCAGTACCTGTACATCGGTGGCAGCGGCACGGGGAATAACGTGCAGGCCACGGGCACCGGTGCCACCGGTGCCGGTACGGTCGCCGATCCGTACGCGACCACACTGACATTCGATGGCAACGGCGTGATCACGCAGCCGACGTTGACGGCACCGACCGGCGGTAAGGTTTCCTACTCGGCTTATGACCCGACCACCACGGGCGCCAACCCCATCACCTTGAGCATCGATCTCGCCAGCACGACGCAGCTCGGTCGCGCCTTCAACGTGAGTTCAGTGGATCAGAACGGATATTCCTCGGGCAGCTTCATCGGTCTGAGCGTTGATAACCAAGGCGTCATTCGCGGCAGCTACACCAATGGCCGAGAGATCGAGCTCGGCAAGGTCGCTCTCGCCAATTTCGCCGTGCCGCGCGCCCTGAATGTTCGCGGTAACTCGACCTGGACGGAAACCTTCGGCTCGGGTGCCGCCTTGCTCGGTTCAGCAGGCAGCGGTGGTCTCGGCGAGATTCGTAGCGGCGTGCTCGAATCCTCGAACGTGGACATCACCGAGCAGCTCGTGAACATGATCACCGCGCAGCGCAACTTTCAGGCGAACGCCAAGGTTGTCTCCACAGCCGATCAGCTCGCGCAGAGCATCATCAACCTGCGCTAAGTCTGACTGAGGGTCTGAGGTAACGCGATGGATAAGCTGATCTACGTATCGATGGCGGGGGCGAAGGCGGCACTGCAAGCGCAGGCAGCCAATAGCCAGAACCTCGCCAACATCAATACGACCGGCTTTCGCGCCGACCTTTCTGCTATTGCGTGGCGCGGCGATGCGTCGACTGCAAAAGACGGCGCTCTTTCGGCCCGCGCGCTCGGGGGTCAGATGACCCAGAGCTTTAACGAAGCGAGCGGTTCCTTGCAGGCGACGGGTCGTGATCTCGACGTTGCGGTCAACGGGCCGGGCTGGTTTGCCGTGCAGGATGCCAGTGGTAACGAAGCGTACACCCGAGCGGGTGACTTTCGGCTCGATACCAACGGCACGCTGCGTAATGGCTCGGGCCGAGAAGTGCTGGGAGAGGGCGGGCCCATCGTCATCCCTCCCAACACCTCGATCACCATCGCGAGCAATGGCGACATTTCAATCGTACCGCTGGGCCAAGGCTCCGAGACCACCGCGGTCATCGGTCGTCTCAAGCTCGTCAATCCGCCGCCGCGAGATCTCGAGCGCGGTTCGGACGGCTTGTTTCGCTTGCGAGTCGGAGACATTGCTCCGTCAGACCCGACGGTTCAAGTGGTCTCCGGAACGCTCGAGGCCAGCAACGTTAACGGCGCACAGGCCATCGTCAACATGATCGAACTGTCTCGTCAGTTCGAACTGCAAATGCGCACCATCAAGTGGGCCGAAGAGAACTCGCGTTCGTCCGGCAGCCTGCTCAACACCCGCTAACGACACTAGTTACCACTGAGGTTCAATCATGGACTCCGCACTCTGGGCTGCAAAAACGGGACTCGAAGCGCAGCAAACGCGCATGGCAGTCACGGCCAATAACCTCGCGAACGTCAACACCACAGGCTTCAAGCGGGGTCGAGTGGCTTTTGAGGACCTCATGTACCAGAACGTGCGCCAGGTCGGTGCGACGGGCGCACAGGACACGCTGCTGCCGACGGGTATCAATATCGGTACGGGCTCACGCGTCGTGGCCACCGAAAAGATGTTTACCCAAGGCAGTATGCAGATCACCAACAATCAGTTGGATGTGGCGATCAACGGCCGCGGATTCTTCCAGGTGGCATTGCCCGATGGCACCACCGCTTACACGCGCGATGGCAGCTTCAAGGTCAATGCGCAGGGTGAACTCGTCACCTCGAGCGGCTATCGGATACAGCCGACAATTTCAATCTCTGAGGGCGCGGTGTCGGTGACCGTGGGCACGGACGGTGCCGTCAGCGTACAGCTTGCGGGTCAGGCGAGCCCCAACCAGGTCGGCACCTTGCAGTTGGCGGACTTCGTCAACCCCGCGGGATTGCAAGCACGCGGTGAGAACCTCTTCCTCGAATCCGCCGCGAGTGGTCCCGCGCAGGCGGGCACGGCTGGTGTCAACGGTCTCGGCGTGCTGCAACAGGGCGCGCTCGAAGCGTCGAACGTCAACGTGGTCGAAGAGCTCGTGAGCATGATCGAGACGCAACGAGCCTACGAAATGAACTCCAAGGCCATCTCGACCACCGACAAGATGCTCGAGTACCTCACGCAGCGGCTCTAAGCGGAGATTGATCATGCGTATCCTCTTATCTTCGACGGCAGTTTGTGTGGCTCTGGCACTCACCGGCTGTGCAACCGACGGCAGTCGCCTCATCGAGCGCCCGGATGCCTGGCGTGCCGCCATGCCCGAGCTCGATGCGCCGACGCCGGTCCCGAATGGGTCCATCTACCAGAGTGGCCAAGACATCCGGCTGTTCGAGAACTCGGTTGCACGGCGCGTCGGCGACACGTTGATGATTCGTCTCGTCGAGAACATGGACGCGTCAAAGAGTTCCTCGACCTCCACGGGCAAGAACTCCGGCGTGTCGATCCCGGCGCCGACGATCGGTGGCCAGAACCTGCCGATGGTGAACATCGATCAGGCGCTCAAGGGCAACCTGCGCCGGCTCGGTACGGTCGGCGACACCACGCTCGAGACCGAGCGTACCTTCGATGGCTCCGGTTCGAGCAGCCAGACCAACAGCATTTCAGGCGACATCACCGTGACGGTCGCCAAACGCTGGCCAAACGGCAACCTCTTCGTTCGTGGCGAAAAGTGGATCCAAATCAATCAGGGCAAGGAATTCGTACGCGTCAGCGGCATCGTGCGCAGCGTGGACATTGGTCCCGACAATTCCGTCGCTTCCACCAAGGTGGCTGACGCCCGCATTACCTACTCGGGTACCGGCGCTCTCGCCGACGCGAATGCCCCGGGTCTGTTGTCGCGGTTCTTCAACTTCTCTTGGTTCCCGTTCTAATGGAGCGTGCCATGCGCAGCATCGTCATGATGATTTCAGTCCTGCTGACGGCGCTGTCGGCTCCCTCGCAGGCTGAGCGCGTCAAGGATCTCGCGAGTGTCGCGGGTGTCCGACCGAATCAGCTCGTCGGCTACGGCCTCGTGGTAGGTCTCGATGGAACGGGCGACCAAACGAGTCAGGCCCCGTTCACCATCCAGAGCATCAAGAACATGCTGGCGCAGTTCGGTGTGGTCGTACCCCCTAGCGTTAATCCGCAGTTGAAGAACGTGGCCGCGGTGACCGTCACTGCGGAGTTGCCTCCGTTCGCCAAGCCGGGTCAGGCCGTTGATGTGACCGTCTCGTCGATCGCCAACGCGGGCAGCCTGCGAGGCGGCGAGTTGCTGCTGGCACCCTTGCGCGGTGCCGACGGCGAGGTCTACGCGATCGCCCAAGGTACGCTCGTCGTCAGCGGCTTCGGCATCCAGGGCGGCGACGGTTCACGCATCTCAGTGAACGTCCCCAGCACCGGTCGTATCCCCGGTGGTGCCACCGTCGAGCGCTCGGTGCCGAACAGCTTTGCGACGGATCCAGCGATCACGCTGAACCTCAACACACCGGATTTCACCACCGCGAATCGGCTCGTCACCGGAATCAATGAGGTGTTGGGTGCGGGAGCCGCGGAGGCGATCGATGCGGTGTCGGTCAAAGTCGCTGCACCGGCTGATCCAAGCCAACGCATCGCGTTTGTGGCGCAGCTTGAGCAGATCGACATCAAACCGGGCGATGCGGCGGCGCGGGTGATCGTCAATGCACGCACCGGCACGATCGTCATTGGCAGTAACGTGCGGGTGTTGCCGGCTGCCGTGGCCCACGGGTCGTTGTCGGTCACCATCACCGAGCGTACCGACGTCAGCCAGCCGGGCGCCTTCGCGCAGGGTGGCACCACGGCGCAGGTACCTCGGACGGAGATCGACGTCAAACAAGCCGAAGCGCGCATGTTCAAGTTCGACTCCGGAGTGAGTCTCGACACGCTCGTTGATGCGGTCAACAAGGTGGGCGCAGCCCCAGGTGACCTCGTGGCGATCCTCGAGGCGCTGAAGCAGGCGGGCGCGCTGCGCGCCGAACTCGTGGTGATCTGAGGAGGGACGATGAGCACCGAAGCGATCAGCGGCAGGGCATACACCGACGTGCAGGGTCTCTCCGACCTGAAACGTGCGGCGCGTGCGCAGGATCCGGCTGCGGTTCGTGAGACAGCACGTCAGTTCGAGAGCATCTTTATTCGCATGATGTTGCAGAGCATGCGCGATGCGGGTGGCCAGGACGAGTTGTTCTCGTCTCAGGAAGGCAACACGTATCGCAGCATGTTCGATGATCAGATCGCACTCGACATGAGTCGTGGCCGAGGCATCGGGCTTGCCGACTTGCTTGTGCGGCAGTTGATGCGTGCCGGCGTCGATGCGCAAGCGAGCGCTGTGACCCCGCTGGCGAGTGGTGCCATTGCCCGCGAGCCGGCGGCGGCGCGAGCGACGGAGGCCGTCGCCCCGCGCGGCAGCGAGCTGGATGCGACTTCGCTTACCACAGCGCCGGCAAGCAACGGGGCAGCTAAGGCCGTCGCTGCGACAGAAGAGACGACAAGTGCCGCCGCGGAACCGGGGTCGCGTCGCGCCTTCCTCGAGGCGATCTTGCCGGCTGCGGAGAAGGCGGCCCAGGTGCTCGGTGTATCGCCGCGTTCCTTGATGGCGCAGGCGGCGCTGGAGACGGGCTGGGGACGATCGATGCGGCGTGACGACGCGGGCATGAACTTCAACCTCTTCGGCATCAAAGCGACGAGTGGTTGGAACGGCCGAGTACAGGATCAGTCCACGACCGAGTATGTCAACGGAATCGCCCAGCAACAGGTCGAGCGTTTCCGTGCCTACGACAGCATTGAGGAAAGTTTCGCCGACCACGCGCGTCTGTTGTCGCGCAGTGCTCGGTATTCCGATGCCGTGAACACCGGCGGTGACACCGCGGCCTACGCCCGAGCGCTGCAGCGCGGTGGCTATGCCACCGACCCCGCTTATGCTCGCAAGCTTACAGCTGTGGCCGAGGCGGTGGACCGCTTGATGGCGACCCGCACTGACAGGACAGGTGTGTAATGACTGCTTCAGCGGCGTCCAGCATGACGAGTTTGATGGCCTTCAAGCGGGCCATCGACGTGCACTCTCAGAACGTTGCGGGCGTGAATACCGAAGGGTACGTGCGACGTACAGTGTCGCTGTCTCCGGGCACATTGCTCGAGTCGGGCAGCGGCTCGCAGGGTGGTCGCGAAGACACCGTCGTCATCCGTCGGCAAGTTGACGAGTTCCTTGTCGATCAGGCTCGCGTGACCGGTTCGAACGCCGAGAGGGCACGAATCGTTGCAGAGAAGGCGGGTCAGTTGAAAGGGCTGCTCAGTGCCGATTCAGCCAGCTTGCAGGATTCTCTGGTCAGTCTTCGCGATGGCTTCGATGGTCTCGCCAGTCAGCCGACGTCGGCTTATGCACGCGACACACTGATGTCGCGCCTCGAGTCGACGATTTCGCGATTGCACGATCTTGACGATCGTATTCGTCTCTATGAGGGCGAAATCGATAGTCGTATCTCGAGTGAAGTCGACACGCTCAACGCGCTGACCAAGCAGGTGGCGGACCTCAACCGCAAAATCGCCTCGAGTACAGTGGAGAATTCGTCCGCCAACTCGACGCTGCTCGACATGCGCGATCGGGCGGTGGATCGCATCGCCCAGAAAGTCTCCATCCGCGTGCTGCCTGGAACCAACGGCGCGCTCAGTGTCTCGACCACATCCGGTGTCTCGCTCGTTGAGGGCCTTGATTCGGCCACACTGACGACGATTTCAGATCCCTTTCAGCGAGATCGCCTGATGGTGGCTCTGGTTACGGACGCCGGTATACGTGAGATCCCTGATCAATTCGGTGGCGGTACGATTGGGGGGTTGATCGAGACACGCGCCACGCTGATTGACCCCTCACGTAACCAGCTGGGTCGTGTGGCGGCGGCCCTCGCGACGCTGCTCAACGACCAAAACACGCAGGGTGTGACGCCGACGGGCGCAGCGGGCACCAGCATCGTGACCATCGGGGGGCCGGTGGTCATGGCGCGTAGCGGGAATACCGGTACGGCCACGATCAGCGCTTCGATCGATGACGTAAAAAAACTCACGGCGGGCGATTACCTCGTGGAGCGAAGTGGGACCAATTGGGTGGTTCGCCGCAGCGACACCCTCGAGGCGGTTACGACCACGGGAGCGGGCACCGCTGCAAGCCCAATCAAGTTTGAGGGTTTATCGCTCGTCATGTCGGGTACGCCCGCGAGTGCCGACCGGTTCCTTATCCGGCCGACCCGCGATGCGGTGACGGGTCTTGCGCTGACGACTGCGAATAGCCAGGCCATCGCAGCGGCGAAGGCGGGCAGCGGGGCGGGCTCGGGTGACAACACCAATGCGCTGGCGATGGCGCGCCTGTTCGACGACAACGTCCTCGATGATTCTCGGCGCTCGTTGCGTGGTATCGCGGAACGGTTGACCGGTCGAGTTGCCGGACTCGCGGAGTCTTCCGCGACCGCATACCAGGTGCAGACGCTGGCGTCGGAGGAGGCACAGTCGGCCCGCGACAACATGTCCTCGGTCAATTTGGACGAGGAGGCGGCGGAGTTGCTGCGCTTTCAGCAGGCCTACCAGGCGGCGGCAGAAGTAATGCGCATGAGTAATCAGTTGTTCGACAGTCTTCTGGCGATCGCTCGCTAGCAGCGTTAGGAAATTTCGATGGCTTCGTTGACTACCCGTGTATCGAGTTATGTGTCGGATCGCGCATCGGTCTCGGCCATGCGTCGGCAGCAGGCTGAAGTCGCGATCACGCAACGCGAAGTAGCGAGTGGCAAGCGGGAAATTCGCGATCCGGCTGAAATCAATAGCGCCGAGGCGCTTAAAGCATTTCTTGTGCGCTCGGAGCGATACCAAGCGAATTCACAGCTCGCTACCTATCGACTGGGGCTCGTGGAGAGCGGGCTCGCAAGCGCCATGGAAGCGATGCAGACGGCACGTGAGTTTGTGGTCAACGCGAACACGGCCAGCGTCAATCCCGAGTCGAGACCTATTCTCGCCATTCAGGTCCGGGAAATGCGAGAGCATTTGCTGGAGATCGTCAATCGAAAGGATGCCGAAGGCAACGCACTGTTTGCGGGGCTCAGGACAGGGGTGGTCCCCTTTGTCAAAACCGGCGACTCGATAACCTATCAAGGCGACGCTAATGCGCGAAAGTTGCAGCTCAGCGATACGCGAACGGTTGAGGACGGATTTTCCGGCCAACATCTATTTGTCGATGTGACGCAAGGCAACGGCACTTTCGTCACTACTGTCGATGCAGCTAATACGGGTGCGGGTCGCGTGTCGCCCGGGTCTGTCGTCGACGTTAATGTCTGGAACGCATCACCCGAGCCTCGCAACTACACCATCTCCATAACCGAGTCGGGTGGCGTCAAGCAGTACCAAATTCGCGATGCCACCGGCGCCGTGGTCCCGGTGGGCGGAAACTTTGTGTCAGGTCAATCGATCAACTTTCGTGGCATCTCGTTCACGATAAGCGGCGAGCCTGCCGCGGGCGATAAATTCGTCGTCAAGCAGGCGACGACGGAGAATGTATTTAAGACGCTAGATCGGCTGATTGCGGCGCTTGATACGAAACTGAGTGACGCTAGCACTATCTCCAAGGTCGGTAGCGAATACGACTCCGTACTGCAGCAGGTGGAACGTGTCATCGAAACCCTAAACCTGGCACGTGCATCGGTCGGGTCCCGCTTGGATGTGGTCGAGACGACCGATACTTTCCGCAGCGAACAAAAACTGTTGGCAGAGAAGACGCTGTCCACCATCCGCGATGTGGACTTCGCCGAGGCCGTCTCGCGCCTTAACGCCCAGATGCAGGCGTTACAGGTGTTGCAGCAGGTATATGCGAAGGCCGTCACGAAGAGTCTTTTTGACTATTTGTAAGCAGAATCGTAGCGCAGGTCCTAAAGTTTTTTTTCGGGGCTCCGATACAGGGTTTGAAGGAAGGGTGGGGCGCTGAATGGCTCCACTCCTGTAGAACCCCAACACAGGAGTCTTAGAGATGACGACGGTAATTAACACCAACGTGGCTTCGCTGACGGCGCAGCGCACTTTGGCTAAATCCTCTCTCGAAATGGCGACAGCCCTGCAGCGTTTGAGCTCGGGCCTGCGCATCAATAGCGCCAAGGACGACGCAGCCGGTCTCGCCCTGAGCGAGCGACTGACCTCCCAGGTCCGCGGCTATAACCAAGCGATCCGCAACGCGGGCGATGGTATTTCGCTCGTGCAGACGGCGGAAGGAGGCATCGAGGCCATCACGAACAGTTTGCAGCGCATGCGTGAGCTTGCGGTGCAGGCAGCGAACTACAGCCTGACCAGCGTCGATCGTGTGGCGGTGGATACGGAGTTTGTGGCGCTGCGCTCAGAAATCAATCGGGTCGCTCAGCAAACCCAGTTCAACGGCCAGAAACTGCTGAACGGTTCGATCACGGGATCGATGTCGTTCCAGGTTGGTGCAAACTCCGGCGAGACGATCGATGTCGTCGCGCTCGGTAATATGAACGCAACGGCCCTTGGTAACGCCGGTTCGGGCTTTACAAGCCTCGATGTGGCCGGTGTCTCCGGTCCCGATGCGGTCAATGCCAACAAGGCGATCGTATCGATTGACGCGGCTCTCTCGACGGTCGTTCAGGAGCGCGCCAAGCTGGGTGCCTCGATCAACCGCTTCGAACAGACGATCTCGAACCTGCGGGTGACGGTCGAGAACCTGACTTCAGCCCGTTCGCGGATCCAGGATGCGGACTTTGCCGCCGAGACCGCAGCACTTACGCGGCTGCAGATCCTGCAGCAGTCGGGCATGGCGGTGCTGTCACAAGCCAACAACCTCCCGCAAGGTGTTCTCGCACTCCTACGGCAGTAGTCGAATTGATGACGGGGGCGGCGTCGCGACAACGCCGTCTCCGCGTCATCCCCCTTAGCGAGGGTTCTCCTGCAAACTGTCGTCATCGTGCCCCCGTAGGTCCGTGACCTCCGGGGGCTTTTTGTTCCAGTTCCGGACATGCATCACGGGTTGTGTGGGCGGAGAGTGCTGAGGCTCAGGAAGAGAGCTTTTGGGTCGTTGAAGGCGGTGTCAGGAACACCAATAAGCCTTACGGCAGCAGGAGAACCTCATGAGCACAGTAATCAACACCAACATTGCATCGGTGATCGCGCA
>VFQT010004887.1_pt1 | contig 10649 bp, 9 predicted proteins | sample 3512381 | NCBI WGS metagenome assembly VFQT01 (sample SAMN10412376, study PRJNA504923) | tailings metagenome | isolation source: Relicate 2 Philex TSF3 active mining site | place: Philippines: Tuba, Benguet | collected 2017-08-29 | reverse complement strand
CTTTTCCCCACGATGTGCGTAAGGTCAACCACAGGTTGACCGTCACCATCAACAAGAGGGTGACGAAAATTAGTCGTCGTCGAGCGGCGCCTCGGTCATCGCTCGATAGATCCGCTCGAGGTCGGCGAGATCGGCAAAGTCGATCGTGATACGACCGTGCTTCCCGGTCATCGAGACACTGACCGAGGTTTGCAAGTGGTCGCTCAACAATGACTCAAGCTCCATCAATCCTGGTGGGCGAAGTGGTGTCACACCTGTCGGACGAGTCGCTGGCTTTCCGCCAGACGAAGTCGGCTTTGGTGTTGGCTTAGGCATGCCAAGTGCGTCGCGAACCGCATCTTCAACACCACGAACGGTCCACGACTCCTCCACTGCCTGACGTGCGAGTCGCTCCTGCACTGCCCGGTCGGGTGTTCCCAACAACGCCTTTGCGTGGCCAGCGGTCAAGCGGCCGTCGGCCAGCAGTTGCTGCACCGAGGCAGGCAATGCCAATAAGCGCAGTGAGTTCGTGATCGCCGAACGACTCTTGCCGACTTTGGTCGCAACTTGCTCGTGAGTCATGGAGAAGTCGTCGAGGAGTTGCTTGTATGCCGCAGCTTCTTCGAGTGGAGTGAGATCCTGACGATGGAGATTCTCGACGAGTGCCTGTTCAACCGAGGAGACGTCATCGGTGACGCGAACGATTGCGGGGATCGTGCTGAGACCCGCTCGAGTTGCTGCGCGCCAACGGCGCTCGCCAGCGATCAACTCAAAATCGTTGTCTCCCCGCGGGCGAACCAAGATGGGTTGGAGGACTCCTATCGCTCGAACAGATGAGGTGAGTTCTGCGAGTGCCTCTTCGTCGAAGTGAACACGAGGTTGGTTGGGGTTGGGATGTACCGAGGTCACCGAAATCTCGCGCAGACCGGTGGTTGATCCGCCTGACGGGGGTTGACTGCCTGACCCGGTTGGGATCAGCGCGTCAAGACCCTTACCGAGCCCGCTCCGGCGCGCCACCGCTCACCTCCAGTGCTACTGCGCGGTACGCCTTGGCCCCAGTGGAGCTCGGGTCGAACGTGGTGATGGGCTTGCCGTGCGAAGGTGCTTCTGCCAATCGGACGTTGTGAGGAATGACGTTCTTGCACACCTTGTCGCCGAAGTGCTCGCGAACCTCGCTGACCACGTCGCTGGACAACTTGGTTCGGGTGTCGAACATCGTGCAGATAATGGTGCTCACACCGAGACCGGGGTTGAGGTTCTTGCTGACCAGGTCGACGTTGCGCAGCAACTGTCCCAGACCTTCGAGTGCGTAGTACTGGCACTGGATCGGCACGATGACCTCATGCGCTGCGGTCAACCCATTGACCGTCAAGAGACCAAGCGACGGGGGACAGTCGATCAAGACGTAGTCAAACTGGTCGATGATGGCGTCGATCGCCTTCTTCAGCCGGGTTTCGCGGCCCATTGCCGGAACAAGCTCAATTTCTGCACCCGCCAGGTCGAGGTTCGATGGGGCAACGAAAAGGTTCTTGACCGCCGTTGGTTCGAGGCAATCCTCAAGGGGGGTCTCGTCGAGCAAGACGTGATAGACGCTGCGATCCATGTCCCGGGTGTTCAGACCCAGGCCGGTACTGGCGTTTCCCTGCGGGTCAAGGTCAATCAACAGCACCCGATAGCCCTGCTCGGCAAGGCAGGCCCCCAGATTGATGGTCGTTGTCGTCTTGCCAACGCCACCCTTCTGGTTCGCCATGGCGATGATCCGAGGGGTTGGACGAGGGCCGTTGGAGGGGGATCCAGGCTCGTTCATAGCTTCCAAACTAGTTCTCGGGTCCCACGGGATGGTGGATGTTCCACGTGGAACACCAGGGTTCTAGGACGCCGGATGTTCCACGTGGAACATCGCCACCGCACCCAGACGCGATGGGGCGCTGGTGTGGGCGGCCGCGAGGTCAACTCCGAGCCAGCGATTGCCGTGGTCGGCAGGGGGTTCGCTGACAATGACCATTCCCCCCGACCGCACCCACGGAGTTGAAAGCCGAATCGTGGTCTCGGGAGAGCCAAACCCTCGGCAGGTCACCACGTCCATGCTGTGGTGGTAGGTAGTCCGACCAAGATCGTCGGCATCGCCGGTCACCACGGTGACGCGGTCGCCTAGGCCGAGGCTTACGACTGCCCGGCGAAGGAAGTCGGTCCGCTTTGCTCGCCGATCAACCAAGAAGACCCGTAGAACCGGTCGAGCAATGGCCACCACGAGACCGGGAACCCCGGCACCAGTTCCCAGATCGGCACATGTGCTGGCAGTCTCGGGGATTGCGTCGACGAAGCTCAGGGAGTGGGAGATCACCTCACCGGGGCTGACGGGACCGAGGGCGCCAACGCGTTGGGCCTCACCAAAGACGCGCAGGAGCCCTTCGTGGGCATGAAGATCAGACATGGACGACCACCACGAGGGTAGTCGGGGTCAGTCAGCTGCGGAGGAGTCTCCGTCGGCCAAGGCAACCACGACTCGACGGTGTGGGTCCTGGCCCTGCGAACGCGTTGCAATGCCGTCCATTTCGACGAGTGCATCGTGGACGATCTTGCGGTCGGCCGAGTTCATCGGCTCAAGTACGCGTGGTTGTCCCGTTGAAAGCACGTCGTTGGCAACCTTGATGGCGAAGCGTCCGAGGGCTTCGCGACGCTTCTCCCGGTACTGCGCGACGTCGACACGGAGATGGGTTTCGTGGTCGCCCAAGCGACGCTGGCTGACCACTCGGGTCAAGTCCTGCAAAGCCATCAGGGTTGCGCCCTTCGGACCCACGTACATCGACACGCCGTCACCGTCGACGTTGATATCGATGTCTTCTCCGGTGACCGTTGCCGAGACCGAGCCACGAATGTCACTCGCGACCAGCAAACCTTCCAAGAATGTGGTCGCAGCAGCACTCACCGTGGTCGGGTCGATTGGTGTGCTGTTCGTCTTTGGTTCGCGCTCTGCGCGTGGCGCACGCTCAGCAGAACGTTCCTTGCGTGGTCCGCGCTTGGAATCACCTTGGCGCTTCTCGCGCTTCGGACCACGATCCCGGCGATCAGCCTTCGCGCGTGGCGACGTGGGACGAACTCGTGCGCGAACACGAGCCTCTCCGCGAGTGCGTCCGAACAAACCCTGCTTTGGTTCCTCGAGAACCTCGAACTCCGCGTCGTCTTCTGCGACGCCGAGCTGGTCGAGTGCTGCGCTCTTGGCTTCCTCGATCGTGTCGCCTGTGGTTTCTACCCATTCCATGGATGTCTCATTTCTGTGAAGTGATCAACACGAACGGTGTTGATGATGGTGCGAACTATTTCTTCTTCTTGCGCTCGAGCGAACCTGTTCTGTTCTTTCCTGGCGCCGTTGGCCGCTTACTCACCTGTGATCCATCGGTTCCCTTGCGTGGTGTGACGCGCTTGCTTTGGAACGGTTCGTTGGATGCAGGGGTTTCCTTCTTCGCCTTCTTTTCAGTCTCTGCAATGTCGCGTGCCTTTGCACTCGCAGCCTGAGCCTGGCGACCAAGCGAATCGTCATTGCCGTAAAAGCGCTTTGTGATGTAGTACTGCTGCACGATGCGCACGATGGCCTGCACGATGTAATACACGACGAGCGACGTCGGCAGGAACAACTGGAAGACCGCGAACACGACCGGCAGGTACTGCATGATCTTGGCTTGTGTCGCCGACATCGTTGGGCTCACCGTGCGCGACGCCACCATCCGTTGCTGGACGAAATACAGGGCTGCGAGTGCAGCGACGAGGACGATGTAGATCAAGCCCTTGCCGAAACTGTCTTGTACCGCAGCTTGCGGAGTGATCGACAGGTCGAGTCCGAACGAACGCATTTCGGTCTTGCCGTTCAACGAAATGAACAACTCGGAGGTCTCGCTCAAGTACTTCGGTGCCAGCAGTCCTTCAACGCGATTTCCGAGTCCGCTCAACGCACGGAACATGATGATGAACACCGGCATCTGTGCGAGCAGTGGCAAACATGACGCAAGGGGATTGACCTTGTGCTCCTGATAGAGCTTCATCATCTCGGCATTCAATTGCTGACGATCACCCTTGAACTGTGATTGCAGCCTGCGCATCTCTGGTTGCAGTCGCTGCATCTCGAGCATGCCCTTCGTGCTCTTCAACGTGAGTGGGGTGATGAGCAACATCACGACGATGGCGACGAGACCGATCGCCACCGAATAACTGTGGGTCCAGGCGTAGAACGCGGCAATGAGGCGAGCGGCAAGTTCAAACATGAGGGTCAACAACTTTCCCGAGTCGAGTCGTGGGCATCCAAGACGGTACGGGAGGAACGCCCCGATTCCTGAATTTCAGGCACCGGATCAAAGCCAGACGGCCCAAAAGGTCGGCAACGGCTCAGCCGACGAACCGTCAGCCACAGCCCCCGCCATGGCCCATGGGTGGTGATGGCCTCGGAGGCGTATTCGGAGCAGCTCGGGAAGAACCGACAAGGGGAGGGGTGGCCGGGGCGCAGTGACTGATACCAGGCAATTGCCCGTACCATCCGGCGCTCCATCTTCTCGGTGGTCGTCAGTTCACTCATAGCGTTTTTCTATCGTCGCGACCAGGCTGTCAACCGCGCTGGACAGTTGCTCAGGCGACGACGTGGTCAGGGATGGTTGCGCGCCAAACAGGTACAGGCCTGGGCGGAGGCGGTCTGCTCGACCTCCGAGGAGCACTCTCAGGCGGCGGCGCATCCGGTTGCGCTGGACGGCGCCCCCAAAGCTGCGCCCAATGGCGTAGCCAACGAGGGGCTGGTCGAAAGAGGGCTCAACGATCATGCGACACCAGAGCCCGCCAGAGCGAACATATGTTCCCCCCTCGGCGAGGCGGGTGAAATCACTCCGGCGCTGGAGACGTCCGATCAAGCGGACAGGCGGTGGCGGCCCTTGGCCCGACGGGACTTGAGGACAGCTCGACCCGCGCGGGTGCTCATGCGGTTGCGAAAGCCATGCTTCTTGGAGCGACGGCGGTTATTGGGTTGGAATGTGCGCTTCACGCACGCCTCCTCGATCGTGTGGCTGGCAAGCCGGCCTGTTTTTGCCTCGAATCGGTTGACTCGCTGCAGACTGCAAGGGTTAGCACTCTACAGGGGGAATCTGCATTTTTTCCGCCTGTGGAAAACCTGCTACCTTCGCATTCCCTGCCTCATGGGAGGGGCACTTCCACACCCTGTGGATAGTGCTGTGGATAACGAAAAGGGGGTGTCTGTGGAACCGAAAGTGCAGGATGTGTCGCACGATGATGTCTGGCAAGCGACGGCGCAAGTGTTGCGCGCACAGGTCTCCGAGGCAGTGTGGTTCTCGACGTTCAACGATGCCGTAGCGGTCGCCGACGACAAGATGAGTTTGCGGCTCCAGGTGCCCAACACCTACATCAAAGAGCGCATCCTCACTCGCTACATGTCGCTCGTGCGTGATGCGCTCGACGAAGTTGGAGCGAGCGATCGCGAGCTGCACGTCGACGTGCAGTCCACGGCGACTCTCGATGCCGCAGAACGAGTCGCAACCACCCAGCCGACCCAACTCAACCCCACCCTTGCGAACCCTGAAACCACGGTCTCCAAGTCCCGTACGGGTAAGGGAACTGCCGTCGGACTCAACCCCCGCTACACCTTCGAAACCTTCGTCAAGGGCACCAGCAACCAGTTCGCGCTCGCCGCAGCTCAGCGTGTCGCAGAAACCCCGGGTCGTTCGTACAACCCATTGTTCATCTACGGATCTGCTGGTCTCGGCAAGACTCACCTGTTGCACGCAATCGGGTACTACGTGCACCAGAACTACGCACACTACGAAGTGCGGTACGTGAGCACGGAAACCTTCCTCAACGAATACGTGGATGGCATCCGTAGCAACACGATCGCTGCGTTCAAGCGCCGTTATCGCGAAGTTGATGTCCTCCTGATCGACGACATCCAGTTCATGGAGGGCAAGGAAGGACTCCAGGAAGAGTTCTTCCACACCTTCAACTCCCTCCACGGAGCGAACAAGCAGATTGTCATTTCCTCCGACCGCATGCCGGACGCAATCCCCACCCTCGAGGACCGCCTGCGTGGTCGCTTCCGTTGGGGCCTGATCACCGACATCCAGCCGCCAGACATGGAGACCCGCCTCGCCATTTTGCGCAACAAGGCGGAGCGTGAGCGGACCTCGGTCTCGCACGACGTGCTCGAATTCATCGCCAGCAAGGTCACGACCAACATCCGTGAGCTCGAGGGCGCGCTCATCCGCGTCGCGGCCTACGCCAGCCTGAACAAGACCCAGGTGGACGTCGCGCTCGCAGAGCAGCTCCTCACCGACCTGTTGTCGCGATCGGCACCCAAGCCCCGCACGGATGAGCAGTTGTTGGCGGAGATCGCCGAACACCTCGGCTTCGACGTCGAGGCGTTGCGTGGCAAGAGCCGCCAGCGCCCCCTCGTGGCAGCGCGCCAGACCGCGATGTACGTGTTCCGTGAGCTCACCGACTTGAGCTACCCGGCAATTGCTCGTCTCTTTGGTGGCCGTGATCACACCACCGTCATTCATGCCGTCGACAAGACCCAACGCATGATGAAAGAGCGCAAGCAGGTCTTCGACCAGGTCACCGAACTCGTCCAGAAGTTCAAGACGTCCTAGGAGTGGACAACGATGTGGACGCACCGTGCACAACAGGTGGATAACTCCGCGTTACACCCAGCGACAAAAACTACATCTGTGCAAGATGTGGTGAATCGTCGCGGTGTTGTGAGTGAGGATTCCCCGACCCAACAAGGGATCGCCTGACTTACCCACAATCCACAACACTTATTACCGTTACTACATATTTCTTTATTCATCCACAAATAACAATGAACAACCAAGGAAGTGGTTTCCATGAAGTTCCGAGTTGAGCGAGAAGTTCTGGCGGAAGCCCTCGGTGCCTGTGCTCGAGTGGCCTCCACGCGCAACAACGCCATGCCAGCGTTGTCTGGGGTTCGTCTTGCTCTCACCGGTGACGAGCTCGCGATCACGTGCACGGACAACGACCTGTCGGTTCAGTTCGTTCTCACCGTTGGTGGGCAAGGGGATGGTGTCGTCGTGGCGAGCGCCAAACTCTTGAGCGACATCGTGCGCTCGACCCCAGACGGCAAGGTGACGATCGAGACCCAAAACGAAGAAGTGGTGGTTACCTCCGGCCGCTTCCAGACCACCGTGTCGACTTTCGCCGCCACTGACTTCCCCAATGTCACCCTCGCATCAGCCCCACCGGTCACGATTTCTGCCCCGTTGTTGGCGGATGCTTTGCGCCAGGTCGTGCGGGCCGCCAGCACCGACATGCAACGCCTCGCGCTCACCGGCGTGTTGATGGCCGCCGAACCGGAAGGGTTGCGACTGGTCGCAACCGATTCATATCGCCTTGCCGTGCGAGATCTCGCGGTGACCAACGTGCTCGGTCACGGTCAACGAGTCGTGTTGCCAAGCCGTGCACTCGGCGAACTGCAGCGCCTGCTCGCAAACGGCGACGAAGCCACCATCTTGTTCGGCTCCGACAAAGCCACGTTCACCATCGGCAACGTGACGCTCACGACGAACTTGTTGCAGATCGAGTTCCCCAACTACCGCCAGCTCATTCAGGCGAGCTATCCAAACAAGTTGACCACGTCACGTGAGCAACTCATGGAAGCGATTCGTCGTTGCCGCATCCTCGCCCGCGAGACGACACCTGTGCGTCTTGAGATGGGCAATGAGTCCCTGCGTCTCGTCGTGATGACTCAAGATCTCGGGAACACGGTTGAAGAAATCGATGCGTCGTTATCAGGCGCGGAGATGACCGTCGGATTCAACCCGGAATATCTCGCAGCTGGTGTCGAAGCAGTCGTCGGCGATGAGATCACGATCGAGACGAGCGACCCGATCAAGCCAGCGGTCTTGCGCGGTGTCGGTGCAGAGGACTATCTCTATCTCGTCATGCCGCAACGCTTGAACAACTGACGTCGAGTCGTGTTCGTCAGCCGACTCGAACTCACCAACTTTCGCAACTACACGCGACTCGAGTTGGACCTCACCGAGGGCGTGACGGCGATCATCGGTGCGAACGGTCAAGGCAAGACGAGCCTCACCGAAGCCTTGTCATATCTCGCAACGTTGAAGAGTTTTCGTGGTGTGCCAACCGAGGCAATGATCCGCACGGGGAGTGACACGGCGATCATCCGCGCAACGGTGATCCACCCGGACGGTCGGGAGATTCTTGTTGAAGCAGAGTTGGCTCGAGTCGGACGAAACAGGGCACAGGTGAACCGGCAACGGCTGGCCAAGACCAAGGACCTGTTGGGGGTGGTGCGCACGACGGTGTTCTCACCAGAAGATCTCGGCCTCGTGAAGGATTCGCCAGAAACTCGCCGCGTGTTCGTCGATGACGCACTCGTGGCGATCTCGCCCCGACTCGACCAGGTGTGCACCGAAGTCGACCGAGTGTTGCGTCAACGCAACGCGCTCCTCAAGCAGGCTGGTGGACGACTGACGACCGAGATCGAAACGACCCTCGACGTGTGGGACGAACGATTCGTTGATTGTGCAACCACACTCGGGAACGAACGTGCGAACCTGATCGCCACGATCCAGCCGCTCGTGCAACAGGCATACGAAGACCTTGCCGAGCGAAAGACTCCACTTCAACTGACCTACGACCCGCAGTGGAGGAGAGACGGACTCGCTGCATCACTTGCTGTAAGCAGAGGTGACGATGTGCGTCGCGCAACGACGACGGTCGGTCCTCACCGCGACGACATCGACATCTCCCTCAACGGTCTCCCCGCACGGACACACGCCTCGCAAGGCGAACAACGCACACTGGCCCTTGCGTTGCGTCTCGCAGTCCATCGTCTCGTCACCCAAGTCACCGCAGGCCCACCGGTGCTGATCCTTGACGACGTGTTGTCCGAGCTCGATCCGCAGCGCAGCGCCGCACTGCTCGGACACTTCCCAGAAGGACAGGTTCTCATCACGACGGCGGGGGTCTTGCCCACCGCGGCGCACCCGGACCGTATCGTGCAGATCCACGGCGGGACCATCGTCGAGGAAGGGACACGATGAGCGATTTTTTCGATGACGTCGGACCCGATTCGTCCCGCCGGTTGAGCGAGTCACTCAATGCACTCCTCGCACGCATGGGAAGTGCACCCATCGATGCCACCACCAGCGTGTTCGGTTCCTGGGACGCCATCGTCGGTCCCCAGGTCAGCGCACACGTGTCTCCGACCCGGCTCGTCGGCGGCACTCTGCACGTCGACGTCGACGATCCGTCATGGGCGACACAAATTCGCTTTCTCGAAGCACACATCGTGACGATGATCAACGAGACGACTCCGACCACCGTGACCGGTATCGAAGTTCACGTAAAACGTGCCCCCAAGAAGCGCTGATTGGTAGACTTTGACGTGTTGTTTATGACGTATCAGAACGCCTTCGCCACTGATTCGGCGAGGGCGGGGACGGATAACTGATGGCCGCGACGAAAGCCTCCAAATCCGCGACCGCCGGCTCGGCAACGTACGGCGCCAAAGACATCCAGGTCCTCGAAGGTCTCGATCCGGTGCGCAAGCGCCCGGGTATGTACATCGGCTCCACGGGTCTTGCGGGACTCCACCACCTGATCTGGGAAGTGGTCGACAACTCCGTCGACGAAGCGATGGCGGGCTTCTGCAACAAGATCACCGTCACCTTGCACGAAGACGGTGCCTGCTCGGTCAGCGACAACGGCCGCGGAATCCCCATCGATCCATACCCAAGCGGTCCCCACAAGGGCAAGAGCGCACTCGAAGTCGTGCTCACCGTGCTGCATGCGGGTGGCAAGTTCGGCGGTGATGGATACAAAGTCTCGGGTGGTCTGCACGGCGTCGGCGTGAGCGTCGTGAACGCGTTGTCCAAGCGCGTGGTTGCCGAAGTCGATCGTGGTGGCACCCGCTATCGCCAAGAATTCGTCGACGGCGGAAAGCCGAAGGGCAAACTCGCCAAGGTCGGCGCATCGCCGAACAAGTCTGCAACGGGTACGACGATCACGTTCTGGCCGGATCCGACGATCTTCGCCGCGGAAGGCGTCGAGTTCGTCGCACGCACCGTGACCGAACGCCTGCAGACGATGGCGTTCTTGAACAAGGACCTCGAAGTCGTGTTCGTCGACGAACGTGGTGACAAGAAGCAGAAGATCACCTATCAGTACAAGGGCGGCATCGTCGACTTCGTGAAGCACCTGAATGCGTCCCGCGAAGCGTTGTTTACCAAGGTCGCCCACTACGAGGCATCCGAGTCGGATCAGACCCTGGACATCGCCCTGCAGTGGAACACCGGGTATTACGAGGGCATCTACGGGTACGCCAATGGCATCTCCACCGTCGAGGGCGGTATGCACGTCGAGGGCTTCAAGACCGCCCTTACTTCAGTGCTCAACAAGTACGCCAGAGCATCTGGCGCGCTGAAGGAAAAGGACGACAACCTCCTCGGCGAAGACATCCGCGAGGGCATCACGGCGATCGTCGCAGTGAAACTGCGTGAACCACAGTTCGAGGGCCAGACGAAGGCCAAGCTCGGCAATGTCTCGATCCGCTCCTTCGTGCAGAAGGAAACGAACGCACAACTCGAAGAGTGGATGCAGGAGAACCCGACCGAGGCCAATCGCATCGTGAAGAAGGC
>VFQT010004886.1_pt1 | contig 10651 bp, 8 predicted proteins | sample 3512381 | NCBI WGS metagenome assembly VFQT01 (sample SAMN10412376, study PRJNA504923) | tailings metagenome | isolation source: Relicate 2 Philex TSF3 active mining site | place: Philippines: Tuba, Benguet | collected 2017-08-29 | reverse complement strand
CTCGCAATAGGTGTCCGAGCCGCGGAGGACTGCCTTGCAGTCGCTCGTATCACAGTAGGAATCCGAGTCGCGCAAGATCGCTTTGCAATCTCCCGTCGAACAGTAGGTGTCCGATTGCCGCATGATGGCCTTGCAGTCCGAGCCATTCCACTTGCGGAAGCCGACGCGCTTGACGTCGGGCTTGTAGCCCGCGATCGGCGCGGCATCGAAGGACGAGGCGAAGGACATGACGAGGGCGAGGAAGATGACGTTCATGGGGTTCTCCTGACTCTTGGGCCTGACTCTGGGGCGGCCGGCAGACGCACGCATGGCGCTCGCATTCACGCGCAGATGGGGCTCAGCGAACGCCGAAGACGAGGCTCAGATCGAGGCCTGGAACGGCGCTACGATTGTCTCTCAACAGGGCTCGGACAGCATCTGTGAGGCCCTGCTCGATCATGGCGCGCGACAAACCGCGGGTGAACTCGGGCTCGGCGCCGCCTGAGGCCACCGTGAGGTTTGCCGCGAGCTCGGGGGAAGCGCCCTGGCTCGTAAGGGCAGCCACCCCGACGAGGAGCCGGAAGAGCGACTCGATCCCCGCGCCCGCGCCAAGCCCGCCGAGCATCTCGAAGCGCTGGATCGTGACCTGGCCACCCCTGTGGATGCGGAGCTCCTGCAGCCGAGCGACAGGCTCTCCGCGACGGAGAAGCTCGATCGCCTCGGACTTGAGGTCCACGTGCTGGATGTTGGCCGCCATGGCCGCGGCCTGCGGATTGCCCGCCTGAAGCAAGCGTGAGAGGTCGCCCGCGCCCTGGATGTCGACATCGAACTGACCACCCGCTCCAATCCTCAGGCCGGCTGCTCCAGCGTCTCTGAAAAACGGAGACCGCATTGCGAGCGTTGCGCCGACGCGGGGAGAGGAGACCTCGCGCGCCTCGACGTCGGGCGCCCCTCGACTCGGGAGCGCGTCAAAGTTCGCCTTGATGCGCTGAAGGGTCGCTTGGAGGTTCGGGTCCTGAAACGGATTGTAGCCAGGTCGGGCCATGGGTGTGCCGGCGATCGCCTGGCGTATCATCCGCTTGACCTCATCGGCGCCGCGCTGGGTGACGTCGATGAAGCCCGACCCGAGGCCTCCATCGAGATAGAACTGGGCCGAGACCGCGCCGCTCGCGAAGTCGATCCCTGCAGACCCGAAGCGCATGTTCTGACCGGGCCAGGTCACATCGAATGGGATGAGGGGGCTCGCCGAGACATCGAGCCCCTCGGGGCTCACCCCGACGGTGATCGTGGTCTCCGATCGGGTCGCCGCGTCATAGAGGGCGCTACCCGCGAGCTGCCTCCGAGCAGGCAGGTTAAAGGACACCCGGGCCGCCCTGAGGTCGACCGCAGGGAGGTCGTTTGCGGGCGAGTGTCCGGTGGCAGGTCCTGGGGCGCCGACCTGACCACCCGTCTTCTTCTCGGCGGTCGGGCTGCGCTGCGCCGACCCGGGTCGTCGCTGCGCGCCGTCAGTCGGGGGACGCGGAGCCGATGCACCATCGCGGGGCGAGAGCATGGCTGCGCCGTCTTCGTAGGAAGTTCCGCGCAGAGCCCGCTGTCTCGAGGGTTCGGAGGGGGCTTGGGAGGCTGCTCCCGCAGTTGTGGTCCGCGAGGGCTCCGAGCCCCGTGTCGTGCGCTGCCGATTCAAGCGAACCTCCCGATCTTTTTCGAGAAATCTCAGCCGAAGGGCGATCCTCCACCACCGCGACCGCCCTCATTATCATCGGCCTCTTTCCAGCCTCCGAACTTCGCGCGGTTGCTGCGCTCCTCGTCGTCGAGGCTCTCCTCGGGGTCCTGCGGACCTTTGCCAGGGCGGGGTGCGAGGTCCTTTTTGCCGACCTCGGCGACCTTTGGTGCTGCGCCAGGCTTTGGGGCCGCGGGTGCCGGCTCGGCTGGCTCGCGGGGGCTTTCGACGTAGCCGAAGTCCGCGCTACGAAAGAGCTTCTTTTCTGCAGGCTGGCCTTCCTTGCGGTGGCCCGAACCATCGAAGTCGGCGTTGCGATAGGTGCCCGCTCGCTGCTCGCCCGACTCGACATAGCCGTAGTCGCCGCCGCGATAGGCGGGGCGCGTCGTCTGCTCGGGAGCCACCATCACACGCAGGGTCTTGCCGCTCAGTTTCTGGCCATCGAGACCCGCCATCGCAGCCTCGGCGTCGGCAGAGTCCTTGAAGGTCACGTAGCCGAACCCGCGAGAACGGCCCGTCTCCCAATCGACCGCCACACGCGTCTCCTCGAGATCGCCAAAAGGTGAGAAAACCCGGAGGAGCTGCCCTTCCGTCACGCCCCAGTCCAGACCTTCGACCAACAGTCGCTTCGCCATGTGTTCGCTCCCTCGCCGCTAGTTGAAGCACCAAATGCGCCGCATGAAAAGAGGTCGGGCACATCGAAGCCGTACCGCAGGTGCAAGCGGGGCTCGTGCGGAGGGAGGGGCGAATGAACCGCCCTGAAATGCAAAACGCCCGGCAAAACCGGGCGTTTCGGGTGCTCAGCCGCTTGGATTTCAGCCAGCGAGGTTCTTCGCGACGAAGTCCCAGTTCGCGAGGTTGTCGATGACGGTCGCGATGAAGCGGGCCCGGTCGTTGCGGTAGTCGACGTAGTAGGCGTGCTCCCAGACGTCGACGGTGAAGAGCGCGGTCGCGCCGTGCTTCATCGGGAGGTCGGCGTTGGCGGTCGCCATGAGCTCGAGCTTGTCGCCCTTCTTCACGAGCCAACCCCAGCCCGAGCCGAACTGGCCGGCCGCGGTCGCCGCGAACTTCTCCTTGAAGGATTGGAAGCTGCCGAAATCACGGTCGATCGCGGCCGCGAGCTCGCCCGTCGGGAGCCCGCCACCGCCTGGCTTGAGGCAGTTCCAGAAGAAGGTGTGGTTCCACACCTGAGCGGAGTTGTTGAAGAGGCCGCCCGAGGAAGACATGATGATGTCTTCGAGAGACTTCGACTCGTTCTCGGTGCCCGCGACGAGCTTGTTCAGGTTGTTGACGTAGGCGAGGTGATGCTTGCCGTAGTGGTAGTCGAAGGTCTCGGGGCTCATGTAGGGGAGCAGGGAGTCCTTCGCGTACGGCAGGGCGGGAAGCTCGAAAGCCATGGTAATCCTTGGTCTCTTGGGTTCATCTGCTCGAGACCGGTGTCGACTGCGTCTCGGAGCTTCGGGGGGGCGTATAAGCACAAAAGGCCGCGAGACAAGCCCCCGTTGGGGCGAGCTGCGGCCTCGCTCGTCAGTTGGTCCCGGACGCCCGTCCGAAGACCCCTGGCGATTCAATCGGCGAGCTTCAGATGGTCTTGAAAAACCACTTGCCGTCCTCTTTGACGAGGTTGAACGGCACGGGCATCGCGGTGTCCTCGCATTGGATGAAGACCTTGAGCTCGCTGTCCTTCGTCGGGTCGCCGTCGGTACGGGTCACGATGATGGAGTCGCCCTCCTTCAGGCAGTTTTTCGAGCGGCGCTGCATCGCGGGCAGGTTGTAGGTCTTGATCGACTTCTTCGAGTTCTCGTTGAAGCAGAGCTTCTGCTTCGAGCACCGGTTCTTGAACCAGTCGTCCCACTTGTTGTCGCGAATCTCCTTGAGTCCCGAGATGATCGTCGCGTGCGCGCTGTCGGCAGGCGGGTTCTTGATGGTGGTGTTCTCGGCAAGGGCGGTTCCGCCGATGAAGGTGAGGGCGATGGCGGTGAGCAATGATCGCATGGAGAAACTCCTGGCGGTGATCGGGGTAACTTGGCCCGCTGAGGCCGATTCGGACTTCGAGCGGTGCCTGACTCGGAAGACCACCGTCGACGAACCGTTTTAGACTCGATTCATTCCGATTTGCGAGCAGAGGTGACCACAAAGACGGGACCCGCGCAAGGTGCGAGCTCGACGTCGCGGGACATCGCTCGACCATTGAGGCGCCGTGTCCGGACCTGGGACGAGAGAGGATGGCCGTCGAGACGCTTGAAAATGCAACCTCCTCGGGTGAGGCTTCGTGGCACAGGTGTGACAGCCATCGAAATTGGCCGGGAACTCGAGAAGGCAGGGCGCATGGGACTCACGATACACAGGGGATTTCTGTCGATTTGCGCGGGCGTCTTCGCGACCCTAACCTCGCTCGGGTGCGTCCAGAACCTCGACAAGGCGGAGGCGCCGCGCACGGTCGAGCGGGGAAAACCCTTTGCGTTTCGATGGCCAGCGAGCCAGGTGACGATTGAGGAAACGGTCGAACGCGAGGGCGAGCTGATCGTCCTGAGCTGGCTCGCGCATGTGACTCCAGAAGGGGGGCTCTTGCGCGTGAGCTTCGAGAAGGCGAGCCTCATCGAAGGGGATGCGGGGGCGCTCGCGCCGAGCGGGCCCCTTCCCCTCTATCACGTGATGCCCGACCTGCTCGTGCGCGCCGAGACCGGAGAACTCGTCGGCGTTGATCGGCTGAGAGAAACAATTGCCGAGCAGGGCAAGCTCGCCCCGAAGACGAAGCTGTCGAAGACTGACGAGCGCACGCTCAAGACGAGCGAGACCGAGGCGATGGTGAGCGATCGGGCGAAGCTGAGGTGGGCGCAGTGGACGCGTCTCGTGAGGTTCGACGCGGCGCCTGACACCGAGTCGACCGTGACCGAGAAGGCCGAGTCTGGCGATGGGCTCATGATTCCCGTTGTCGTCAAGACGACCCACAAGAAGGGCCCCAACGGGGCGACGGTCCGCATCAGCCGCAGCTTCTCGGGCGAGACGGTGACGCGGATGTTCCGGGCGACGCTCGTCATGAACGGAGCCTCTGAGGAAGTCGCCGATGCCGTCGAGAAAGTCCTCCGCGAGGAGGTCTACGAGGCGGAGATCGACCCGAAGACTCTTCAGGCGAAGTCGATTAGCGCGCGAGACGCGACGACTGTGCACTCGACTGGCCCCGAGGCTGGCGTCCACATCGACTCGAACACCGAGCGCTGGACCTTCGACTGGGCGGAGCTCTGAGCCTCTTCGAGCCTTCGCGTCCGGACGTCCCGCTCCGGAAAGGCCGTCAAAGGAGGTCGAACGGGGAGGTCGAACAGGGGCTTGTCTCCTCGTTTTCAATACCGTGGGCGGCGTTCGTCTCGAAGGTGGCGGTACGAAGCGCATGGAGGCGGGAGATGACAGGTCACGGATTGCGAATTATGGTCTCGCCGAAGTGCGCGGTGGGCCTCGACAATCATCGCGCTCGGAGACCCGAACGCGATGACTCAGGCGAAACGAGACGATGCGCGGCCGACAGGCCCGTTCTTCGATGCCCTCCGCGCGGAGCTCGAGACCCGCGCGCGCATGCTGCTCGCGAAGGCGAAGCGACAACGCGAGGGGCAATCGACCCCCGACGACCTCGTCCAGGAGACGATGGCGCGGCTCCTGTCGCATTACGACGAGGGAACTCTGAGAGAGCGACCGCACAATCAGTTGATGGCGCTCGCGTGGCGGACGATGCGCAACATCGCCATCGACGAGGCGCGACGGAAGGCCGCCTTCCTCGACGATCCGAAGCCATCGGACGACGGACGGGAGAGACCCCTCGACCGCGCGGACGAGGGGGAAAGCTCGGAAGAATCGATTGCCAATCGAGAGCGCACGGCCGCGGTGAAGTCGACGCTCGCCGAACTCTCGCCCGAGGAACGCTGCTTCGTGTCGACCGTCCTCGAGACCGACAGCGTCCCGCTCGCGCAGAAGAAGTGCGGCTACCCTTCGAAGTCCCCGTACTACGTGCTGAAAAAACTCTTCGAACGGCTCCGGGGTGCGCTCGCCGAGTGGTCGCCCGCATAATCTCCGCCCACCCCGCAGCGCTGCGTCGAGGTTGCCCATGAGCTCCCCTACCCCACCCGAGCCGAACCTGCCCGAGACCCTCGAGGAGGACACCCTCCGTTGGCTCTTTGGCGACGGCGAAGAAGACCCCGGGCCCCTCGTCGAGATCGGCGCGAAGACGCCCGCGATGGACGCCTGGCTCGACCGCTTCGAGCGCGATTATCGGGCGCTAAAGGGCTCGTTCACGTCGAAGGACAGCGAAGCGCTCGCCCGCCTTGCCGCTCTGCGGGCGGAGATCCGACGTCGGCGCGAAAACCCGATCGTGTGGCCAGCCCTCGACAACATCCGCTCGCTCGATGCGGCGCGCATGCGTTCGAACAAGCGCCGCAACGGCATGGTCATCGGCGGGGTCGTCCTCGCGATCGCGGCGGCCGCCCTCTTCATCGTCAATGGCATCGGAAAAGGGCCGCGCGAGGTCGACGCGCAGATGGCGACAAACCTCGTCAAATCCGTCGAGAGCCTCAACGCGCAGGGGTTCGGCTTCGCGGGCGAGAGCGCACCGAGCGCGCGGGACCGCGGCTTCCTGCTCGGGGCCATCGCGGACCTCGCAAAGCCGCGCAAGGCAAGCGGACAAACGGCCGACGCCGAGATGAACCTCGCGCGCGAGCTCGCCGACCGGGCCCTCGCAGGACTCGAGACCCCCGAGGACGCGGCTGCGCGGGTCGAGCGGGCGCTTGGCGGATGTGGCGCAATCCTGAAAGACCAGGCGGAACGCACCGACTGCGAGGCGGGCTTCGCCGACTACATCAAGCGACGCGACGCCTACTGAGGCGCAGACGGACCGCCAAAGCGAACCGCCGGGCCGACCTCGCTCACAGGCCGCTCGCACCCGCACACGGCGCGGGGAAGAGACGATGGACGCAGGGCGCTCGGCGAATGTTGTTCAGGTTCCGCCCACTTCGAGAGCCGCAGTGGCTTGATCCGGCGCGGCGAGGTGGGTAACTCTCAGGACTGCTGTCCGCCGTTTCCCATCGCTGCGAGGTAATATGACCGATCGGTCAGTAATGCTGATGAGTGTCCTCCTCCTCGCTGCAGGTCTTGGCGGAGGCTGCGCTGATGACGTCGCGCAGCCCGCGGCAGAGGTGGACGTGGTGGTCCCCGAAGTTGAGCAGGACACGACCGGGCCTCAGCCCGATGTCGAGCTTCCCGAGGGGTTCGTACTCGTCGGACTCACACCGAGCGAAGGCTCGACGAGCGGGCTCGAGGAGGTGGCGCTGACAGGCGGCGAGCTCTCGGGGGTGGTCGCGGTCCTCTTCGGGGACTCGCCCGCCCTCGACCCCTTCGCGGTCAACGACGGGCTGCTCGTGGCGCTCACCCCACCGCACGCCCGCGGGCTCGTCGACGTCACGATCATCGACGATCTCGGACGCCGCTCGACCCTGCCGCTCGCCTACAAGTACGTCGAACCCGTGGCGGTCGTATCGGTCGAACCGAATATCGGCGACAGGCTCGGCGGCGAGCGCATTCGCGTCTATGGCGCGGGCTTCACCCCCGACGCGACCGTCCTCATCGGAGGGCGCGCGGCCATCAACACGCGCGTCATCGACGCCTTCACAATCGAGGCGACGACCCCTGATGCCCCTTCGGCGCAGAAGGTCGATGTCCATGTCTCGTGCAGCGCTGGGGTCGCACGTCTCAGGTATGGCTTCGAGTACACCGAGACCCCGCTGCCGAACGCGGGCTCGATCGAGGTCACGAGCGTGTCACCCGCGAGCGGTCCTGCCGAGGGAGGCACGGAGATCGTCATCGAGGGCCGCGGCTTCGTCCCCGGGATGGCGGTCCGCCTCGGCGCCCTGCCCGTCGTCGGGCTCCGCTTCGAAGGCCCGACACGGGTGCGAGCGACGACTCCTCCGGGGAGTCCGGGTCGAGCCGACGTGCGCATCATCGCGAGCGGCGCGATTGCGGAGGGGCGGGCCCTCTTCCGGTACGAGTCGGCGCCGGCCATCTGGACCCTCGACCCCGCGAGCGGCAGCATCGCGGGCGGCACGCGCGTCATCCTCCGCGGCGCGGGCTTCCCCGTCGGCTCGAGCGTGAGCCTGTGGATTGGCAACGGACAGGCTCGCGACGTGGTCGTCGTGTCGGAGACAGAGATCATCGCCACGACGCCGCCAGGCGCTGTCGGGCTCGTCCCCGTCGCGCTCTTGTCGAGCGGCCTCGAGAACGGCGAGCTCTCCCACCCCTCGGGCTTCGTCTACTTCGACCCGTCGGCGACGCCCGGGACCTGGGGCGAACGCATCGACGGGACCGTCAACGTGACCGTGCAGGAGTCCCGCTCTGGCGCGCGTCTCGGCGGGGCCTTCGTCATGCTCGGCGGCTCGCTCACGACGCCTTACAAGGGCTATACCGACGCCAACGGTCAAATCACCTTCTCTGGCCCGGGAATCACTGGCGACCAGACGGTCACCGCGTCGCTCTTTGGATACCAGACCTTCCAGCTCGCGGGCTTTGGCTCGGAGAACGTCACGCTCCCCCTCGAGCGCGCACCGACCTGCGCTGATCTCTCCGACATGCCCTGCGAACAGTTCACCGAGCCCCCACCCGTCGCCTTCGTCACCGCGCGGATCGTCGGCAACAGCAAGGGCCCGACCGTGCCATTTGGCGAGTGCCGCGACTGGGAGGACGCCCCGAATGGGCTCTGCGACCCGTGCAGCTCCGATGCGGATTGCGGCGGCGAGTTCCCAGCGACCTCGGACGACCTCGGCGGGGCGGTGAACACCGAAAGCCCGCGCGTCTGCCGGGAGCTCGGCAGCGAGGGCGCCTTTTGCACGACAGCCTGCTCTGTCGATACGGACTGCGCCTCGGGCTTCGTCTGCCTCGACCCGACGGGCGCCGACAAGGAGCGTCGCTGCGTTCCGCCGCCTGGGACGCCGGTCACCTACTGCGACGTGACCGAGTCCGACCTCTTCGCCGACGACTCGATCACCTATCCCGGCGTCTATGTCGGACCGAGCAACGTCGTCCGATTCGCGTCTCATCTCGGAGACTTTGCGCTCTTCTGCTGGGCGGGTCTCGACGTCCGCGGCGACTTCAGGCCGACCCACCTCGGGGTCACGCGCAACCTCGGCGCCTACGAAGATGGCGACGAGCTCGAGGCCGAGGTCCACCTCGACATCCCGCTCACTCAAAAGGTCACGCTCGAGGTCGATCGACCGACCTTCGGCGCGTTCAACCAGGACCTGATGTCGCTTCGCGCCGCGCTGAACCTCGGCGGCGACGGCGTCCTCGAGTTCCCCCCACGACGCGGCTTCACGACGCGAAGCTTCGTCCTGCAGGTCCCGCGCGAGCTCACGGGAGACCTCTACGACGCGAATTGGGACGTCTACACCGAGGTCTCGGTCCCGCTACTGAATGGTGGTTCAGCCATCTACGAGCGGGGCCTCCAGCGCCTCGACGAAGCCCTCGATTATCGCCGCGACGACGGGGTCTGGGCCCCCATCGCGAGCCCGCCACAGACGACGCGCGGACTCGCGACCTGGCGCAACGTCGACGGGACCGAGACCGTCATCGCGGTGGGCGAGAAGGGGCGCGTGCTGAAAGCCTACGCCAACACCTGGGCCCATATGCCGTCCGACACCGACCGCGAGCTCCTGTCGGTCGCGACCGCTCCCTCGACGGGCGAGACCGCGTCGGCCATCGCGGGCGGACTCGGCGGACTCGCGCTCCACTGGAGCGGCCTCCGGTGGGAGAGCGTGCCGACGGGGACGACCTCGAGCCTCGAAGGGGTGGCTTTCGCCGACGAGACCGTCGCGTATGCCGTGGCGGGTCGGGACATCCTGCGCTGGGATGGCGAGCGCTGGTCGACCGCCTACCGCGGCGCGTCCCCCCTTCACGCGGTCCTCGCCAAGGGGGACGCGGTCTTTGCGGCAGGCGACGGGGGCGTGATCGTGCGGATGCTGGAAGGCGCCTTCGAGGAAGTGGAGACCGCTTCCAACGCGAACCTCCGAGGCCTCGTGTTCGCCGCGGACGGCGCTGTCGTCGCGGTGGGTGATGCTGGCACGATCCTTTCCTTCGACCCGAACTCGGGCGCTTCTGCCCTCGAATCGTCTCCTAACGCTCAGAACCTCTTCGCCGTGACGCGGGTCGGCGAGGAGCTCGTCGCGGTCGGGGCGCGCGCGACCCTCCTCCGTCGCTCGGGCGGCACCTGGGTCGACGAGAGCGTCGGCGCCTCGACAGGCACGCTGCGCGCGGTCGCTGTCGGCGATGGAAGGACCTGGGCCATGGGCTCTCACGAGCTCGTCATCGGGCCCCTGCTCGGAATCCCCGAATCGCTCACGCCGACGCCTGGCACCTTCCTCGACGAGACACTGTCGTGGCAGGCCAAACCCGGGCTCGAGGCGGACTTCACGGTCCTCGAGATCGGCGGCGAGGTCGGCCCGTGCTCGGCCTGTGGGATGCTCTTCACGATCCCAATCACCGCCTGGCGGAGTGTCCTCGACGGGGACCTCTTCTCGGCCACCTTCCCGCCGCTCGAGCGCATCGCCGCCGCCTCGCAGCTCTCGCCGGGGACGAAGGGCGTCACGATCTTCCGGGTCAAGGCGGACGACAGCTTCGACTTCGACCACACCGCTAGCACCGGCTTTTTCGGCGGCACCTGGCGCGCCTGGGCCTGGAGGACGGAAGCCTGGATCCGATGACGGGCGATGTCAGACGTCAATTGACGCGAGCCCTCGGATCTCCGATGGTGCGCCGCCATGACGGATCGCGACCCCCAAGCTCATGCCGCGCCCCCGGACGAGGCTCTGCCGCCCGGGGCTGAGAGAATTGGCCTGTTTCTGAGGCGCCATCACGCTGTCCTGCTCGTGGGACTCGGCGCGCTCCTGAACCTCTGGGTCGTCCTGTCGGTCCGCTGGCTGC